>Ga0315902_10012632_pt1 | contig 10975 bp, 10 predicted proteins | sample LakEriMetagenome_9_FD_203523 | JGI IMG/M metagenome (GOLD analysis project Ga0315902, IMG submission 203523) | Freshwater fungal communities from buoy surface, Lake Erie, Ohio, United States - Buoy 12 MA117 | ecosystem: Environmental > Aquatic > Freshwater > Lake > Lake biofilm | place: USA...
CTTGTTATCGAATATGCAGCATCAAAGCGAGGACACCCAGCCGATCGAATCTATGTCCCAACAGATGCGCTCGAGCAAATCACACGGTATGTCGGAGGAGAAACACCTGCGGTACATCGTATTGGTGGTGGCGAATGGATCAAGGCAAAGAGTCGGGCGAAGAAAGCTGTCAAAGAGATAGCAGGAGAATTAATTCGTCTCTATGCCGCACGCACAAGCTCTCCTGGCTTTGCATTCGCCCCTGATACGACATGGCAACGCGAACTGGAAGATTCATTTGCGTATGTCGAAACACCCGACCAACTCGTAACCATTAATGAAGTTAAAGCCGATATGGAGAAGCCTTATCCGATGGATCGCATTGTCTGTGGCGATGTCGGCTATGGAAAAACGGAGATTGCGATTCGGGCCGCATTTAAAGCGGTACAAGATGGCAAACAAGTGGCAGTCTTGGTTCCAACGACACTTTTGGCACAGCAACACTTTGCAACTTTTACTGCGCGCTACACAGGTTTTCCAGTCAGAGTAGCGGGACTCTCGCGCTTCAATTCGACAAAAGAAATCAACGATGCCCTCAAGGAATTGGCCTCTGGCGCAATTGATGTAGTCATCGGGACCCATCGCTTGCTTTCAGATGATGTTTCTTTCCGTGATTTAGGGCTGATTATCGTGGACGAAGAGCAGAGATTTGGCGTTGAACATAAAGAGAAACTAAAGAAACTCAGGGCTAGCGTGGATGTACTGGCGATGTCTGCGACTCCGATCCCGCGCACCCTTGAGATGGCCATAACCGGTATTCGCGAGATGTCTACGATCACAACACCGCCCGAAGAACGCCATCCTGTTCTGACTTATGTTGGCGCTTATGACGACAAGCAAGTTGCCGCAGCTATTCACCGTGAGTTGCTTCGTGATGGTCAAGTTTTTTATATCCACAATCGAGTCGACTCTATTGATGAAGCAGCTGCGCGTCTTCGACGTCTGGTTCCAGAAGCAAGAATTGCTATTGCACATGGCCAGATGAACGAGGCTGCGCTTGAGCAAGTTGTGGTCGCGTTCTGGAATCGAGAATTCGATATCTTGGTTTCAACTACTATTGTTGAAAATGGAATTGATGTCGCAAATGCCAACACGCTGATAGTTGAGAGATCAGATGTTTTCGGGCTCTCACAATTGCATCAACTTCGAGGTCGCGTGGGAAGAAGTCGTGAGCGGGCATATGCATACTTCCTTTATCCCGCAGATAAACCACTTACGGAACTCGCACTTGATCGACTTACGACAATTGCTAAGAACACCGAGCTGGGCGCCGGAATGCAGGTCGCACTCAAGGATCTCGAAATTCGCGGTGCAGGAAATCTCTTGGGTGGCGAACAATCTGGGCATATCGCTGATGTTGGCTTTGATCTCTATATGCGTATGGTGGGAGAGGCAGTCAATGAATACAAACGTGGCGTTATTGATGGAGTAGAAGAGAACTTTGAGTGCAAAGTTGAGTTGCCAATCACTGCGCATCTTTCGCCTGAATATGTACCTTCAGATAGATTGCGATTAGATATCTATCGCAGGCTGGCTGATTCAAAGAGTGATGAAGATATTCAAGCCATCAGAGAAGAGTTATTGGATCGATTTGGCACTCTGCCATTTGAAGCTGAGAGCCTGCTTCGCATCGCGAAATTACGTTCCTATGTAAAGTCGAGAGGAATTACTGACTTTGCGGTTCAAGGCAAATACGTGAAGATCGCGCCGCTAGCGCCAAGCGAATCACTGGAGATGAAGATCAACCGCCTCTATCCCGGATCCATTGTGAAGTCAGTTACCAAGGTGGTCATGATTGCGCGGCCTCAGAGCGCTGCGTGGGAGTCAGCAGCCGACCAGATAGGAGATACTTCACTCCTTGATTGGGCGGTTGAGTTAGCCGAAACTCTCCTTGAGCGCCCCTTACGAAAGTGAGAATTTGTGAAGAAGTTCCTAGCCATCGTCTTGTCGATTGCAGCGCTTGCTCTAACTGGGTGTTCTCAAGTTGATTCAGCAGCCTCAGTAGGCGATAGCGAAATCGCATTAGCGGATCTACAATCACAAGTGGATCTCATCCTCTCTGAGCGCGAAGGCGTCGACACCACGCAGATGCAACTTGAAGATGGCGAAGCGCTTACCCGTTCTCAACTCTCGTACATGATCTCAAATCTCATCATTGCTGGAGTTGCACAAGATCAGAAAGTAGAAGTTACCAAAGCCGAAATTGATGCCTACAAGATCGAGATTTATACGAATATTGGCGGGGAAGCGAATCTTCCCAATGTATTGGTCAGCGCATCCATCCCATCAACATCGCTAGATGACGTACTTCGCCGCGACTTGATTCTCCGCAAAATCAGTGAAAGAGAAGCTGCCACCGGTGCAGATGATGCAGCCATCAACGAGAGAATTCAGACCTTGGTAACAGAAAAAGCCACAGCACTCGGTATCACTGTCAATCCTCGTTATGGCACGTGGGATGCGGCAACACTTTCTGTCATCGCGACTGATCCTGCAGGCGATGCTGTAACCGATAAGTAATCCGTTTATGGCGTACGAAAATCTCACGCGCCTCGCAGAGGTGATGAATCAACTTCGTTCGCCAGGCGGATGCCCATGGGATGCAGAGCAAACCCATGAGTCGCTTCTCAAGTACCTACTCGAGGAATCCTATGAATTCATCGAGACTATCGAGTCTGGCAATCGTAAAGATATGTTGGAAGAACTCGGCGATATCTTGTTGCAAGTTTTCTTTCATGCTCGGATAGCAGAAGAACATGAGAGCTTTGCATTCAATATAGATGATGTGGCAAAAGCTGTTGCAGATAAATTAATTTCACGTCACCCTCATGTTTTTGCTGGCACAGAAGTAGATTCCAGCGCTGATGTTCTTGAGAATTGGGAGCGCATCAAACGTGAAGAAAAAGGTCGCACATCTGCACACGATGGCGTTCCTACGGGTCAGCCGGCGCTTCCGCTAGCAACCAAACTCATTTATCGGGCTCAGAAGAATCACCTCACTATGCCACCGCTTCCAAATCGTGAGATGTCTAGTGATGAAACAAAATTCGGTGATGAGTTAATGTCATTGATTACGTGGGCTGTACAGCATGAGATTGACCCTGAAATAGCGCTACGAAAGGCCGCACTGAAATATCGAGCGGCGATAAGCGAGCAGGAATCGACGGGGGAATCACGCTAGACTCTCGGCCCGTGACTACCATTCAAAAAATCAGCGCCCGTGAAATTCTAGATTCTCGAGGCAATCCCACAGTTGAAGTAGATGTAACTCTTGCTGATGGCTCTTTTGCTCGCGCCGCAGTTCCAAGCGGAGCATCAACAGGAGCATTCGAGGCAGCTGAACTCCGTGATGGTGGTTCGCGCTATTTAGGTAAGGGTGTCGCTAACGCAGTCGACAATGTAAAGAACAAGATTGCTCCTGCGGTCATGGGGCATGATGCTCTTGATCAACGTGGTCTTGATACGAAGATGATCGAACTTGATGCTACTGTCAATAAATCCTCACTTGGAGCAAATGCCATTCTGGGCGTCTCTCTGGCATCTGCAAAAGCTGCTGCGCAATCTAAGAACTTGCCGTTCTACTCTTTTATCGGTGGACCATCTGCAAACCTGCTTCCGATTCCCATGATGAATATCCTCAATGGTGGCGCTCACGCCGATACCAATGTCGATATACAAGAGTTCATGATTGCCCCGATTGGTGCATCTTCTTTCAAAGAGGCTTTGCGTTGGGGAGCTGAGATTTATCACAACCTTAAATCAGTCTTGAAGAAGAGAGGCCTTGCAACCAGTATTGGTGATGAAGGCGGCTTTGCGCCGAATCTTGATAGTAATCGTGCAGCTCTGGACTTGATCCTCGAAGCACTTGATAAAGCGGGTTTCAAAGTTGGAACTGAGATTGCGCTAGCCATGGATGTTGCAGCCACAGAGTTCTATAAAGATGGCGTTTATGCCTTCGAAGGCTCTTCTCTCACGGCTGCTGAAATGATTGCGTATTACAAGGGACTTGTTGATTCATATCCGTTGGTTTCGATTGAAGATCCCCTCTCAGAGGATGATTGGGATGGCTGGAGATCAATCACTGCTGAATTAGGTGAGCGAGTACAACTTGTCGGAGATGATCTCTTTGTCACTAATCCCACTCGATTGGCGCGCGGCATAGAAGAGAAGACTGCTAATGCGCTCTTGGTGAAGGTCAACCAGATTGGAACTCTCACTGAGACCCTTGATGCAGTAGCGATGGCACATAAGGCTGGTTATCGCTCCATGATGAGCCATAGATCAGGCGAGACTGAAGATACGACTATTGCTGATCTTGCGGTTGCTGCATTGTGCGGTCAGATAAAGACGGGCGCTCCTGCGCGAAGCGAGCGCGTTGCTAAGTACAATCAGTTGTTAAGAATCGAAGAAGAACTAGGTTCGCAGGCAAAGTACGCGGGTCGTGAGGCTTTTCCTCGATTTAGCGTCCGTTAGATAGCGCGTTCCGGCCATTCAGGAACGATCGAGGAGTTGATATGAAGCGGCCAAGAATTTCGCTTCGTGGATCTCTGGAAGGTTTCGCGGAAAAACGTGGAATCTCTACTCGTTTACTTATTCTTTTTATCGTTCTTTTTGTTGTTGCCGTAACCCTTGCTCCACCGACCCAACACTATTTTGCTCAGCGCGCCCAGATCAGCGCGTTGCAAGCAGATGTTGAGTCCAACCGGAAGAAACTTGAAGAAGCTAGAGCAGAGCTACAACGTTGGCGTGATCCTGAGTATGTGAAATCCCAAGCCAGAGATCGCCTTCACTTCGTACTTCCAGGTGAGCGCCAGTACATCATTCTTGGCGTTAACTCTCAGATCGATGATTCAACTGGAACAGCTGCGCCAATCAATCAGGACTTTCCGCTTGGAATTCCCTGGTATTCCCGCGTTATCTCCTCAATTACCTCAGTAGGAATCGGCGCACTGACTCCGTGAGCGAGAAACCCAATCAATCTGATCTCACAGCTATTGAGGTTCAGTTAGGTCGTACACCCCGAGATGTGCATGGCATTGCTTATCGATGTCCATGTGGCAATCCTGCTGTGGTGGAGACTCCTCCTCGATTAAGTGATGGTTCACCTTTTCCAACCTTTTTCTACGCCACCTGTCCAAATCTCACCTCAGAGATTTCCTCTCTCGAGAACTCAGAGTTGATGTCAGAGATGAATGAACGTTTACAAGTCGATGCAGAGCTCGCTGGCTCCTACCGAGCGGCCCATGATGATTATCTTGCGGCCCGCGCAGCGCTTGGAATTGATGTTCCAGAGATTGCAGATATTTCAGCAGGCGGGATGCCCGATCGCGTTAAGTGCCTTCATTCTCTTATCGCTCACTCTTTAGCGTCGGGCGAAGGCGTCAATCCTCTAGGAGATGAGGCGCTGGCTCAATTGCCACAGTGGTGGCTCAATGGAAACTGCATTGAGCGACGCCAACAAGAAAGTGATCGTGATTAAGCATGACACGAGTTGCAGCAATAGATTGTGGAACTAACTCGATTCGACTTCTGATTGCAGATATTGAAGGCGAAAACTTTCGCGAGATCTATCGCACGATGGAGATCGTAAGGCTGGGTCAAGGAGTTGATAAGACAAAAGCTTTTCACCCTGACGCGCTAGATCGAACACTTAAAGCTGTTGCACACTTTGCCGACGAAATAGCGCGACGGGGCGTTCAAAAAATCCGATTCTGTGCCACTAGCGCAACACGTGATGCCACCAACCGTGATCTCTTTGTCGATGGCGTTAAGGCGCTCCTTGGAGTCTCACCGGAAGTCATAAGTGGTGAAGAAGAAGCGCGATTGTCTTTCCTCGGAGCAACAAAGGAACTTAAGGGTTTCGGAGCCCCTTATCTCGTTATAGATATCGGTGGTGGTTCAACCGAGTTTGTCTTTGGATCCAGCGATGTTGAAGCTGCCAAGAGTCAGAACATCGGTTGTGTCCGAATGAGCGAGCGACACTTCACAGCACTTCCTCCCAGCGAGAGTGAAGTTTTGAAAGCAAAAGCAGATATCGATGATGCGATCAGAGAAGCTGCCACGCTTGTTCCTATCACTCAAGCAAAGACCGTCATCGCAGTAGCCGGTACTGCAACCACAGTTGCCGCAGCTGCACTCGAGCTAGATCAATATGACCGTTATTCGATTCATCTCTCACGAATCTCTACTGAGTCCACACATCAGATTGCCGATAGGTTTTTGGCAATGAACCGTGAAGACTTATCTGCGCTGCCATACATGCATCCTGGTCGCGTTGATGTTATTGCGGCGGGATCCTTAGTCTTATCGCGGATTATGGAGTTCACTCGCGCACAAGAGTTTGTCGCATCAGAGTCAGACATACTTGATGGAATGGCCTGGTCTCTTGCCGACTAATCCTGCGCGGCTTGCACCCAAGATTCGTTCTCTCAAAGTTCTTGATCAAGAGATAACCAAATGTGATGCCTGCACTCGGCTTGTTAATTGGCGAGAAGAAGTAGCGGTTACAAAGCGCAAGGCCTACCTCAATGAGAAGTATTGGGGTAAACCCATCACAGGATTTGGACCGAGTGATGCAAAGTTACTCATCGTTGGACTTGCTCCCGGTGCACATGGCGCCAACCGCACCGGAAGAGTCTTCACCGGTGATAGTTCGGGGGATTGGCTGTATCGATCTCTCTACAGAAATGGACTCGCAAGAATTGAAACCAGCACGACCCGCAACGATGGTCAAGAGTTAATTGATACGCGGATTGCATGTGCGATTCGATGTGCGCCTCCAGGCAATAAGCCTCTCCCTTCTGAGGCGATTACTTGCCAACCGTGGTTGGTGCGTGAGTTCGATTTACTTTTCCCGACCGTACGTACCTATCTAGCTCTGGGATCAATTGCATGGAAGGCAACGCTCGATGTTCTTGCCGAGCTAGATGAAGAATTGCCGAGAAAGCGCCCAAAGTTCGGACACGGAGCCCAATTCAAGTTTCGCGGAAGTGATGGGAATACTAGATTGGTGATTGGGAGTTACCACCCTAGCCAACAGAATACTTTTACCGGAAAGCTCACGCGATCCCAATTGGATTCAGTGGTAAAAAAGGCAGGTAGATTTGCCCACGCAGGAACGCCCCTGTAGCCCAATGGCAGAGGCAGACGACTTAAAATCGTCCAAGTGTGGGTTCGACCCCCACCGGGGGCACCCGCAGTACTAGAGAACAGACAACTAAAGGAGAGCAATGAATAGTTCGAACCCAGTATTGGGCAAGGCATTCGGTCAAGAGAGACGTCGTGGTTACGCCTCGATGGGCTCTGTTGCAACGCCAGATAATCTAGAAGAGACATTTAACGCTCCGGCTGCATCGTCGCTTCGCACTGGTCGCATGACCATGGATGATGTCGTCGCGCGTACCGGAATGCTCTTCGGAACTTCCATTCTCGTTGGCGCAGCAGCCTGGTACTTCAATCTCGGCGGCGGCGCACTACTCGTAGGTTTCATCGGTGGATTAGTCACCGCAATGATTGGCGTCTTTAGCAAGACGATTCGTCCAGCTGTGTATATGACATACGCGGTCTGCCAAGGTCTCGTCCTCGGAATCATCAGCAACACTTACGAACTCTTCTATCCGGGCATTGTGCAGCAAGCAATCGTTGCAACAATCGCAGCTTTTGTCGGAATGCTCTTCCTCTATAAGAGCGGTCGACTACGTGCGACACCAAAGTTCACACGGATGCTCCTTGGTGCAGCGCTCGGCTATTTCGTTCTCGCACTCGGTAGCTTGATTGGATCTTTCTTCGGCCTTGGTGGCGGAATGGGACTTTATGGCCTGAGTGGCTTTGGTCCACTTCTTGCGATTGCCGGAGTTGCCATTGCTTCCTTCTTCTTAATTCTTGATTTCGATCAGATTGAAGAAGGCGTTCGCGCAGGCGTTCCACAAGAGGAATCATGGCGTGCGGGCTTTGGACTATTGATGACAATGGTCTGGCTCTATCTTGAAATTCTTCGTTTGCTTGCAATCTTGCGCGGCAATAACGACTAGTTCAGGAATTACCCCTCATTTAACTGAGGTTTACCAGAGTCCCCGAGGCGAGCAGTATTTGTCTCGGGGATTCTTATCGCCACAATAATTGCAAGCGAGAAGACGGCAGCGCTCACAGCAATAGCGGTGCGATACGAGAAGTAATCAGAGATGAAGCCCAAAAGAACTGGTCCCACCATCATTCCTGCATCGCCTGCCATTTGCCAGAAGGCATAAACCTTTCCACTCTTACCCTTAATAACATCTCCAACGATGGCGCCAGCTGAGGCCGCAAAGCCTGCGCCGAGCCCCATCACGATCATGGCAAGTAAATACATGGCAACATTTGTCGAGAACATCAGAATTGCGAGAGCGAGCATCACAATCGTGAAGCCAGTCAAGATAACTGGCTTACGTCCATTTTTATCGGAGTACTTACCAGCGCGCACCATCACTGACCCTTGTGCGATGAGCGCGATCGTAAAACTCAATCCCACAATTGATGCGCTAGCACCGAGATCTTCGACGACAAAGAGCGGCAAGATCGAAGAGCGCATGCCAAAGAGAATCCAACTGCCGAGAAATGCCAAAAAGAGCGAGTAAAGATAAGGCTTAATCTGTAGCGCTTCCTTGATAGTTAAGGCGCGCTCTTCTTTCGCCGCTTCAACTCTGGCTCCAAGGCGGCTCTCATGTAGATAGATCAACGAGACTGTTCCAGCAGCGATGAGTAAACCAGAGTAGATAAAGAATGGAGCTCGCGGTGAGAGCGCGATGAGTGCGCCGCCAAATGCTGGACCGGCGACTCCTCCAGCGATAAATCCACCGTTATACAGTGATTGAGCTCGTCCGCGTTGGTTATCGGATACCACTCGCAAAATCAGCGCTCCGGCAGAGACTGAGAACATTGACGAACCAAGTCCACCTGCTGTGCGAAAAATCAGTAGTTGTTCGTAGTTCTGCGAGAGCCCCGCAAGGAGAGTGAAAATGGAGACCATGAAGAGACCAAATCCCAGGACAACGCGTTCACCGAAACGATCGACTAACTTTCCTGAGAAGAGCCCTGAGACAAAGCGCATGATTGCAAAAGAGGAGATGATTAATCCGATCAGAGTATTCGAGACCCCGAAAGTCTTAGCGAAGATTGGAATGGCCGGAATAATCAGACCGAATCCGACCGCAACGAGAAATGAGATTGCGGTGAGTACTGAGACCTCTTTTGGAAGTCCCTTGAAGGGAGAGTTAATGCGAATGTTTATCCCAGCGCCTCTCCAGCAGCATCCTGCCGCGCATTGGCATGGCCGGCGCTATCTTGCAGTGGCTTCTCTTCCAATGCGATAGCAAAGAAGAAAGCGAGCGCTACAACAGGGAATGCTGCCAAGAAGACAGTATGGAAAGAACTCGAGAATGCTTCGAGTACTGCTGTTTGTACTTGAACAGGGAGAGTTGTAATAACTTGGGTGTTATTTGCCAAAGTCTCAATCAAGGATGGATCCAGCGCTCCTAATTGATCGGGATTAGTTGTGCCAAGAGCGCTGAATTCATTCTTCAAGTTCTGGGTTAATCGATCGCTGAGAATCGTGCCAAAGATTGCGGTTCCAAATGCTCCACCTAGCGTGCGGAAGAAAGTGTTGGACGAGGTTGCGATGCCAAGATCCTTGAAATCAACCGCATTCTGCAGAGCAATAACAATGGTCTGCATACACAATCCCAGTCCGCCACCGACGATGACTGCGAATATCGCGATTTGCCAGTACGGAGTATTAACCTTTGCAGTACTCATCAAGAAGATGCCAAGGCTCATAATCACGGTTCCGACAACGGGATAACGCTTGTATTTTCCAGTCTTAGTGATCATGCGACCGCTGGTGACGGTAAATACCAAGATTCCGAGCATCAATGGAATCAACTTAAGTCCCGCCGAAGTTGCTGAGTTGCCTTGGATGATTTGAAGATAGAGCGGCAACATGATGATCGCACCGAACATGCCGGCTCCAATAATAAATCCAATGATGGAAGTCAGAGTGAAGGTGCGATTCTTGAAGAGCGCCATGGGAAGAATTGGCTCTGTCGCTTTGAACTCCCAAAAAACAAAGAGCGTGGCTAAGACTGCTCCCGCAAGAAGTGCAGCAATAGTGCGATTGTCGCTCCAACCATTTTCTGGCCCCAGGACTGATAGCCCTACGAGCAATGAGACTACGGCTGAGACCATCAGGATCGCCCCAAGAAAATCAATCTTATGTTCGCGCTTAGTTTTGGGAATATGTAGAACCATCGCAGTGACAATCATTGCAAGTAATCCAAAGGGGAGATTGATGTAGAAAATCCAGCGCCAACCCGTGATTCCCAGAATTGTTTCGCGATCAGAGAAGAAACCACCAAGAAGTGGGCCAGCTACAGAGGAGACTCCCCAGACTGCGCCAAAGAGTCCCTGGTACTTACCGCGATCTCGAGGAGAGACTATGTCACCAACAATGACAAATGTGAGACCCATCAATCCGCCCGCACCAATACCTTGAATCGCACGAGTGATGATGAGTTGCTCCATCGATGTTGATGCACCGGCGAGGAAAGAACCAACCAAGAAGACAATGATTGAAAATTGATAAACCGGACGCCGGCCATAGAGATCGGAGATTTTTCCGTAGAGTGGTGTCGATGCTGTTGATGTCAACAGATAAGCAGTCACAACCCATGAGTAATGATTTAAGCCATTGAAATCTTCGACGATGCTCTTGAGCGCTGTAGATACGATGGTTTGATCGAGGGCCGCAAGTAGCATTCCAGTCATAAGGCTGCTCATAATGATGAGAATCTCGCGATGCGTGAGCGGCTTGGAATGGTCTACTTTTTGGCGTCCCAGCATAATTTCCTAACGTAAATTTTGATTAGAGACTCTAGGTTACTACCATTAGGAACGTGAAGAGCGT
>Ga0315902_10012633_pt1 | contig 10975 bp, 6 predicted proteins | sample LakEriMetagenome_9_FD_203523 | JGI IMG/M metagenome (GOLD analysis project Ga0315902, IMG submission 203523) | Freshwater fungal communities from buoy surface, Lake Erie, Ohio, United States - Buoy 12 MA117 | ecosystem: Environmental > Aquatic > Freshwater > Lake > Lake biofilm | place: USA...
CCCTGTACAACTGGGTTCACGCGCGCGGCGACCTTTGGCGCAAAGAACTTCAGCGAGGAGATCTACTCCTGGTGTGCGACGTCGGGGGAGGAACCACCGACTTGACGTTGGTCCGTGTCGACGAAGACCATGGTGGGTTATCTCTCAACCGTCTGGCCGTCGGCAATCATTTGCTCGTCGGTGGCGACAACATGGATTTGGCCCTAGCGCATGTCGCTAGCGAATTGTTCAAGCAAAAGGGGGCGAAACTGAACGCTTGGCAGTCTCTGTCCCTTTGGCATTCCTGCCGAACCGCTAAAGAAAAACTACTGGGTCGTTCTGCTCCGGAGTCCTATCCACTGACGTTGCTCGGTCGGGGTAGCAAACTCATCGGTGGAACCATCTCAACACAACTCGATCGCGAGACTGTCGAGGCGACGCTGGTCGATGGTTTTTTCCCGATCGTGCCGACAGATTCTCGCCCGATCGACGACGCGGAAAGTGGATTCCAAGAGATAGGGCTTCCCTTCGCATCCGATTCGGCGATCACCCGTCACATCGCGGGCTTCCTTCAAGACCACGCGGGAGATGTCGCCGGTGAATCCGGGAGGGGCCGACTGACTCATTTGCTGTTCAACGGTGGCGTTTTCAATGCGGACGCGTTCCGTAAGCGAATGTCGGAAACACTGGCAGCCTGGAACGATGATCAGACCCCGCCGACGATCCTTGGGGGGATTGAGGATCTCGACCAAGCGGTCGCGTGTGGGGCTTGCTACTACGCATGGGCCATCGAGCACGGCGGGATTCGAATCCGAGGGGGCACCGCGCGAAGCTATTATGTCGGCATTGAGAGTTCCGGTCCGGCCGTACCGGGAATGCCCCGTCCGCTTCACGCGCTGTGTGTTGTCTCCCAAGGCATGGAAGAGGGTACCGAGGTCTCCGTACCAGGACGCCCCATCGGTATTAAAGTTGGTCAAAAAGCTAGGTTTCGATTCTTTTCGAGCACAACTCGACGCGAAGACAAACCCGGGTCATTGCTTCGAGGATGGGACGAAGGGGAATTGGTCGAGACATCTCCGATGGAATTAGAACTTCCTAAGGAAGGTAGTGAATCGATTGTCCCAGTAAATTTTCTGAGTCGCATCACCGAACTTGGCGTATTCGAGTTATCATGCCAAAGCACTCGCAATGAAAATCGTTGGAAGTTAGCTATGAACGTTCGCGAGTAGCTCACTTCCTGCCATTCGTTTCATCACGAATCTTTAGACTCAGGAATTATGCTGACTCGCTTTACTCGCTTCGGGTTGCCTAAGAGCAACCTCCCATCTCCTTCCCATGCCTCAAATTTGGTAGCTTCGTTCGCTTTAGCGCTGACCATGGTCAGTCTAATGAGTACTGGCAACATCTTTGCTCAGCCCGCTGCGCAAGAACCCAAGCTTGCTCCGCAACCAGACACGTCGATGACCATCGAATATCCAAAATCGAAAGCGGTCGAACAATCTGATGATTACCATGGCACCAAGATCGACGACCCGTTCCGATGGCTAGAGGACGTAGACTCGGAGGATACCAAGCAATGGGTGATCGATCAGAACCGAGTCACGTTTGATTACCTTCACAAAATCCCAGCGAGGAACAGGATCAAGGAACGTCTGACGAAGCTTTGGAACTTCGAACGGTATGGATTGCCTCGCCAGTATGGCAAGCTCTACTTCTACACCTACAACAACGGTCTACAAAACCAAAACGTGCTCTACGTTTCGGACTCCATCGATGAAACCGGAGAAAGCAATCGCCGAGAACTTCTCGATCCAAACCGATTGAGCGAATCCGGAACAGTCGCTTTGAGCGGTTATATCCCGAGCGATGACGGAAAATTCCTCGCCTATGGGATCGCAACCGCTGGCAGCGATTGGAATACATGGCTCGTGCGCGATGTTGCCACGGGCAAGGACCTCGCTGACAAAATTGAATGGGTCAAGTTCAGCAGCGTCTCCTGGACCGCGGATGGAAAAGGGTTTTTCTATGCTCGATACGATGAGCCGAAAGGAAACGAGTTCACGGGCGTGAACTACTATCAAAAGCTTTATTATCACGAACTAGGAACCCCGCAGTCTTCCGACCGCTTGGTCTACAACCGGGAAGATGAGAAGGAATGGGGGTTCGGCGGTACGGTCACCGACGACGGTAAATACCTAATCATCGCGGTGTGGCGTGGGACGGAAAAGAAGAACCAAATCTTCTACGCACCGTTGGCCGATGGAAGGATCCCTGATCGAACACAAGTCATCGAATTGCTCTCAGGTTTTACAGCCGATTATCAATTCCTTGGAAACGATGGCCCTGTATTCTATTTTGAAACCGATGATGGAGCCGCACGACGGCGTATCATCGCTGTGAATACAGAAAAACCGGGTCGCGATACATGGCGAGAAATCGTTCCTGAATCGGTAGAGTCGATCGAAAACGCAACCCTTTTAGGAGAACGGTTTTTGATCACCTACCTTAAGGATGCTACCAGTGTCGTACGCCAGTACAGTACCGATGGCAAGCGCCTCGACGATATCCCGGTACCGCCCCTGGGAACCGTCGCCGGTTTTGAGGGAAAACGATCCTCCGAAGAGACGTTCTTTACGTTTACCAACTACATAACCCCGCTAAGCGTCCTGCGCCTTACTCTCAAGGACAACAGCACCAGGGTCTGGAAAGCTCCGACAGTCGACTTCGATCCTGATGACTATGTGACGGAACGCGTTTTCTATCGCAGCAGCGATGGGACCCGAATCCCGATGATCCTGTCCTACAAAAAAGGATTAGCGAGGGACGGAAACCAACCTACCATCCTGTATGGATACGGTGGCTTCAACATTTCGATTACCCCCAACTTTTCTCCGGCCAATCTTGGATGGATGGAAATGGGGGGAATATACGCAGTCGCGAACTTGAGGGGTGGCGGAGAGTTTGGTCGCGAATGGCACGAAGCCGGGATGCTCAAGCGGAAACAAAACGTGTTCAATGACTTCATCGCAGCAGCGGAGTTCCTGATCGATGCAAAGTATACGCAGCCATCGAAGCTCGCAATCTCTGGCCGGAGCAATGGCGGACTACTCGTCGGCGCCGCAATGACTCAGCGTCCGAACCTATTTGCGGTAGCCCTCCCAGCAGTGGGCGTGATGGACATGCTTCGGTTTCATAAGTTCACCATCGGTTGGGCTTGGGTCAGCGAATTCGGCTCCAGCGAGGACCCAACTCAGTTCGAAAACTTGCTTCGGTATTCGCCCCTTCATCGATTGAAACCTGGTACCAAGTACCCGGCAACGTTAGTCACCACCGCCGACCATGACGATCGGGTCGTTCCCGGCCACTCCTTCAAATTCGCAGCTCGTCTGCAAAGCTGCCAAAGCGGTACCAACCCCACGTTAATCCGCGTCGAAACGAGCGCTGGCCATGGAGCTGGAACCCCAGTCTCAAAGTTGATCGAAACAGCAGCTGATACACTGGGCTTCGTTTGGCACAACTTCGGACTGGAGTAGGAACTTGCACCCGTCGCAGATCCTCTACGAAGACAACCATCTGTTGATTGTGAACAAACCTGCCGAATGGATTGTTCAAGGTGCCAGCACGGACCAGCGCAGCTTGCTAGAGTCGTCGCGGATGTACATCAAGCAAAAATACGACAAGCCGGGTAACGTTTATCTCGGTGTTGTGAGCCGTCTCGACGGTCCAGTCACTGGAGCAGTTCCCTTTGCGAGAACCAGCAAAGCTGCTGCGAGACTTAGCGAGCAGTTTCGAGAGCACACGCCCACAAAAATTTACTGGGCCATCGTCGAAGGCACCCCCAGCCCAATCACGGGTACACTCGAGCACTATTTGAGCCGGCACCCAGAAGAAAATGTCACTCGCGTTTCCACACAGAAGGATCGCCACGCCTCCCATGCGATCCTGGAGTACAGAACCTTGGCCGTGCACCAAGGATTCTCACTGCTCGAGGTGCGACTAATCACGGGTCGCAAGCATCAGATACGATGCCAACTCGCAGCGATTGGCTGCCCAATTGCAGGTGACCAACTCTACGGTTCAGGGACACCTTTCCCCCAAGGCATTGGACTTCACTGCCACCAACTGATCGTCGAACACCCCACGCTCAAAACGCCTGTTGCTGTGATCGCCGATACGCCCATCTACTGGCCGGGGTGGGCAAAGCCTAAGCCGAATAATGCGACTGCCAACTTTGAGTTGCAGCCTCCATGATTTTTTCTTGAGTTGCATCGGCGATAGGAAATTCGGCGGTCTTTCTGCCTTCGCTTAACACCATGATTCGATCGCTGAGTGTCAGCAACTCAGGAAGCTCGCTGCTGGTAACGATTACGCCGAGCCCTTCGCTACACAGGCTCCGAATCACCCGATAGAGCTCTGCTTTCGCACCGACATCGACCCCCCGCGTCGGGTCGTCGAGCAACAGCACTTTGGGATGAGTTAGTAGCCACCTGCCCACAATGCACTTTTGCTGATTGCCGCCGCTCAGACTCCCGATGAGAGGAGTGAGTCCGGCAGTCTTGATCCGCAGTTTGCTCACCATCGACTCACTTAATTCGCGTTCGCGACGCTGGTTTAGCATCGGTCCGCGGACAGCATCCTTCAACGAGCACATCGAGATATTGCGGCCAACATTCATCGAAGTGAAGATGCCAAGCCGCTTTCGATCCTCTGTGACCAACGCCAAACCAGCCTTCTTTGCTTCCGATGGATGCCTTGGCATGATCGGCTGACCATCGAGAAGAATCTCGCCGGTTGGAGCTAAGACGGATGCGCCGAACAAGCATTCCAAAAGCTCGGTGCGACCCGCTCCCATCAGTCCCGCGATCCCGAGGACTTCGCCTCGGTGGAGTTCCAAAGAAACATCCTTGAGACGGTACCCTCGCGCATGCCCAGGCCAAGCTAGAGACAGATTCTTCACCTCCAAGATCTTTTGCCCGCGGGCATTCCTGGGTCCCAAGTCCAATGACTCGATATCGCGGCCCACCATCAACTTGGTAATCTCCGCCGCATTCGTCTCCTTGGTGTTTCTAGTCCCAATGAATTGTCCGTCGCGAAGCACTGTGATGCGATCAGAAAGATTAAACACCTCATCCATTTTGTGCGAGATGTACAGAATCGTCGTTCCCTGTTGGCGAAGCTTCGCGATGACCCGGTAAAGGCGTTCTACTTCTGCTTCGGTCAGCGCACTGGTTGGCTCGTCCATAACCAGGATCCGGCTATTCAAGCTTAGAGCCTTGGCGATTTCGATCAATTGCTGATCCCCCACACGCAACGAACCAGCGAGCTTGTAGGTTGGTATGTCGCAATCGAGAGAGCGAAGCAACTCGGTGGCCGCTTTTTCCATCGCTCGATCATTTCGAAACAGATAGCCACTGCGATACTCGCGGCCTAAAAAAATATTCGCAGCGATGGAGAGTTGCTCCACCAGGTTCAGCTCTTGATGAATAATGCTGATCCCGACCGATTCGGCATCGCGTGTGCCGGTGAAGTGGACCGTTTTTCCATCGACGGCGAGCTCACCATCGTAGGACGTAATTACCCCCGAGAGAATCTTCATCAGGGTACTTTTGCCGGCCCCATTCTCGCCGCAAATTGCATGCAGTTCCCCGGGCATCACATCAAACGAAACCTCGTTCAAGGCTCGGGTGCCACCAAAATGCTTACTGATGTTCTGAATGGAGATAATCGGTTGGGTCATGACTGACCACTCACCTTGGTTCGAGACTCCAGCACCGCTCGTACGACCAACGCACCAATCACCACCAACCCGAAGACGACGGCTTGATAAGGTGCATACCATTCTCGCTTGCCGAAGAACAACAAAAAGGACAACCCGGATAGAATTCCAAGCGTCGGGATAACACTCCAACCAATCTCGTTGGAGAAGTACTTTTTACCAACCAGCTTACCTCCACCACGCTGGCTGAAGGTCACTGCGACGACAACCACAATTCCGACGATCATCCCCTCGAACACGTCAGCCCCAGCCCCAACGATTTTTTGGACGGCATCAATAATCGTGCGGAGAAACAAGCAGCCCAGGATCGTACCAGGAATGGTCCCGATACCACCTTGAAGGGAACATCCACCGATAACGGACGCCGCAATGGCATTGAGTTCATAGCCGCGAGCCATAATATCCGGCTTAGCCGAACCATTATCGGCAAAGGAGATTATCCCAACGATCGATGCGGAGACTGCTCCCAGAACGTAAGCCAACCACTTCAAGCGATCGGTGCGAATACCGCTTAGCTTAGCCGCTTGCTCATTCCCACCCATCGCCTGCAAGTGCCTGCCGATTACAGTCCGACTCATCAAGAACCAAAGGAGTATCGCAAACACCACAAAAACAATGGTGATCGTCGTTACATCCTTAAGTGCATCCCTCAAGTTTGCGTCCGGGAAGTCAATTTGCGACTTGCCCCCGGTGAGGGTTGGAGTCAAACCTCGACTAAAACTCCGCAGTCCGACCAATGTTGCGAGCGTTGCCACAAATGGAGGCAATCCCACGCTGGTTATCAACCAAGCATGAAGCGTTCCGACCATAGCACCCACAAGGAGAGTACCAGCAATCCCAAGGATCACGGCGTTCGTGGACACATGACCAGCCTTGAATCCTTCCGGGTCAAGCACGATCATCAAGGAACCGAAAACCGTCGCGCTCATCGCAATCACGGAACCGCTCGAAAGGTCAATGCCCCCCGAAATGATGATGATGGCACTGCCCAATGCAAAAAAACCGAGCAATACGGTTTGGCGCAAAATTAACTGCGCGGAATCCGCGGATGCATTCCAATACGTATGTTGCGTGTCCAACGCCATCGTGGCTATCACAACCAACAGCCACGACAGAATCAGTTTAAACTCAACGCTGGACCACAACCGTCCAAAAAAGCTCGGGGAATCGTTGCTCATGAACTCGTGAGATCGTATTGCTTAAGCCAAGATTGGAAGGCGGGAAGATCCAAGAACTCGACGCTCGGCCCAAAGGATTCAAACATCTCTGATTTGAGCGGAGAGCCTGGTGGAACAACGACCTTCAACCCTGTATCGAGAATATCACCACCAGGCTGTCCCATGTTTGGAAACATCTTCTTCAGCGTTTCCTGATCACCTTGCGCTTTGGCAAACGCATATCGAACCGAATCGTACCCCATGGCAAATGGGTTTTGAACCACCATGGCATCGATCATCCCTTCACCCATTTGCTGGATCGCGATTGCTTCAGCATCAAAAGTCACAATCGTGAACTTGTCACGTACCTTTTTCTCTTTGACGACGTCAACAATCGCAGGAGCGTTGTAGGACCAAATGCCCACCAATAGCGAAAGATCGGGATATTTGGCGATCACGTCTCGAACGTTGTCTCGCGCGCGGTTGCGATCGGCATCATCGAGCTTACGATCCTTTTGTGCATAAGAGTCGCCGACGGCTGAGGTGAATCCATCCATACGCTCGATCGCGTTCTGCTGGCTATCGACACCAACAAATTGCACGTAGGGCGCCCCGTCCGGCTTGAGCATCTTCGCTGCGGTTCCGAGTACTTTTCCACCCGCGATATTGTTCGTTCCGACGTAGAACTCGCGGTTCTCGATAAATTTCTTATCCAGATCGCTGTCGAAACATCCGATCGTGACCCCTTTCGCTTTGAGCTTTTTCAATTCGTCTGCAATAGCAGGGTTGGTCGACGAGATCGGAGAGATAATCACAGCGGCAATGTCGCTTTGAGTTCCATACTGTCGGAGTTTTTCGATCTGGCCCGTTTCGGTTCCATCGTTGGAATCCATGCTTGCGGTGAACCCGACATCGGTCAACTTGAGATCATCCTGAGCCTTTTTGATCCCTGCGCGAGCGGCATCCCAGAAGGGCGAATCGGTGTTGTTGAGGAGAATAATCCGTTTCGTCCCACCCTTGCTGGTCACACCTCCAGTTCCCGACGACGCCACACCCGCGTTTGGCTTGCCCGAATTCGTTGCGGACGAATTTTTGCTCTCACCACCGGTACAGCCTGAGAGCATCAACACCACGGAAGAAAGACCCGCGAGCATAACACAACGGTTGAAGCATCGCAGATTCGAGAGGATCGAAGGTGCTCGGCCTTGAAGCCGACGGGGAAACGCTCTAGTGAGCGAACTGGTAAAAGGCATCATTTTGAACATTCCTGCCAGCTAAAGGGTTAGATTTTCTCTGCACCCATAGTGTAGCCATAAAAAAACCGCTCGAAAGCGGTGGCGACTGATAGTTCTAGAATCCAAGGATCGTCCTCGAAACCCCCGAAGACCCACCCGAAGAAAAAGCTTACCGATAAGGAAAGGCTTACCTGTAGCAGCCCCATTTATCGGAAAAACTAATCGGGAGCGTTCTTTCCGGGGTGATGCCGTCAAAACGTGCGTCCATCCCCCCAAGATCTATGAGATAGAAGATCTAAGATCGCAGCAAACCGTGAGCGACGAGAAATTTGCCGTCGGTATCCCAATGCAACGGTCGCCGGCGGTTGTCTGAACGTTCATCGGTACTGCTGAAGTTCCATCACTGCTGCAACCCACCAGCGGCTAGTGCCAAAGCTGCCCACGGATGCACTTGGCTCCAACAGTTTTCAACCGTTGCACAAAGTCACTCTGTTAGCGAAACGGCGTCTTGCCGCGGGTGTCCCTAAACCTCCCCAGCGACGAGTCTATCGACCGCCAACTTTGGAACCCGCGTAGAACCGGGATGGTTGGTAACGGGGAACTGCCATCGGCGTTGGACGCATGTCAAACCCTACGGCCATTTTTGTGAAGTATTCGATTTGCTCTTTGCGGGTGCCTTGGTTCAACTCAGGAATCTTGCGTTGATCCACCAAATCTGTGAGCAATCTAGGCTGTACGGCAGGTCCAAAATTCACCCCGAAATCATTCGTATTCTTGACGACCGACGTTGGGCCGAATCGCTCGACAATCTCGCGTATGCCTGGAGTGTACACGAACTGATTCTTCGCATCCGCAGCCCCGAGTGTGTCGAAACTACCTACGGTGACGATGCTTTGGTTGCGATCATGGAATTGATACGCCTCATAACCTGCAGCACGCAGTGCCTTAACGCAGATGTATGCTCGCTCGGCAGCCTTTTCCAATTCCGTCAGTTCATCGCCATTCTTTTTCTTGTCAGCATCTCCTCCGCGTCCCCAAGAGACAAACTTGTCGTCCCCCTTAAAGGTCGCCACACGCACCGTGTACTTGCCTTTATTCTCGAGAAGCGAAAATTCGTTGTAGCCTGGATCACGATTCAGATCATAAACGAACTTTTCCATTTCAGGAGCTTGAAAGAAGTCAGCCGGTAGCAATGGATTTCTAGTGACGAACGCAGTTTCAAGAGGTCCCGGCGTCTTGTCTTTGGTCAAGGTGCGCAATTTGCTCTTGAACGTCTTGATGGTTTCATCCTCGTTCTTGAGTTCGCCCGACTTCGAAGTCGCTAGCGACTTTGGCTTGATGGTTTTTACATTCTCGAGCGTCGGTTTGAGCGCTGGACTTTCAGTGCTGTCGAACTCACCTACCAATACCGCATACCCCTCTTTGACTTGAGCATTGCGATACTTCATGACCTTCTGACGACCATCTTCGCGGATCCCAGACCCGAGAACCGGTTCGCTATAGTCGAATTTCTTAGGCATGATGAAGGCGGGTAAACCGTGGTCGTTTTGGAGATCCAATGCCAGTGCTTCCGCTTTTTCCTTAGCTGACTCACCTTCGAATGCCATCGCGAAAATCAACCAAGGCCCATTCTCCGCCTTGAGCTCACTCGCCTTGTTCAGCGTTTCCTTGCCGCTAGGTCGCTTGAAAATATTCGATAACGGCGGGTCCGCTTGGATCGTCGACTCGCCGGATACGAAGAGCACTCCAGCCATGAAAAATGTCGAAGCTTTGACTAAACGACTTCGATCCAAACCGCCGAAGTAAGAGTTGAAGTTTTTCATTGGTGGCATCCCTGCTCGTTCTGACTCTGCAATTCGCGTCTGCCAAACATCCCGTAAAGCAGATCCGCGTGGTAGTCCCGCATAATAGTCACACGGTGCCCTCATCCCGATACGTATCGGTTTCTAAGAGCACCCAGTGTTCACGCATCAGGAATTAGCAAGTTTCGCAATTCCAAGCTAGGGCGATTTGTCCAATTTACCCGCCGCTTTTCGAAAAGCTTCGAATTGTTCACGGATCGACTCAGGGGGACGAAGCCGACCACCGCTCTCCTGCATACCTCGCAAACTGTCGTCCTTGTCCTTCAAACGATTTACCTTCTGATCAGGACTACGAAGCCCTAATGCTCGCAAAGCTGCGTCAAGCTCTTCCTTCTTTTCAGGGGTTTTTCGAGCCTGTTCTTTCGCCGCCCGCCACCTATCCGAGAACTTCCGCAAATCCTCTGGACTCCAATTGAGCTTCTTCAGCAACTCGGGATCAGGTTGGTCTCGCTGCCGATCTAAGTAGTCAAGCACCATATCCGTCGTCTTGTCCGCGTATTCAAGGTTGGCCTTCTCGGCTCCAAATTCTTTAGCAACGCTGGGGCTCCCAGGACCAGTGTCTCCCGTGTTGCTATCGGGAGTTTTACCGCTTCGATTCACACCAGAACCAGCCTTACTTGGCTTCGAACCATCTTTCGGTGGACCGTCCTGCATTCCCGCTTCGCCACCATCCCCCGAACCCGGTTGTGCATCTTTACCACCCTTTGGACTTTCATCTGGGTTGCGGTTCGCCTGAGGTGACTTCTGCTCTGTTGGCGAAGGCTTTCCGCCAGCCTTATCACCGCCAGCCTTATCACCGCCAGTCTTATCACCGCCAGTCTTGTCACCGCCAGTCTTGTCACCGCCAGTCTTGTCACCGCCAGTCTTGTCACCGCCAGTCTTGTCACCGCCAGTCTTGTCACCGCCAGTCTTGTCACCGCCAGTCTTGTCACCACCAGCCTTGTCACCACCAGCCTTGTCACCGCC
>Ga0315902_10012641_pt1 | contig 10966 bp, 6 predicted proteins | sample LakEriMetagenome_9_FD_203523 | JGI IMG/M metagenome (GOLD analysis project Ga0315902, IMG submission 203523) | Freshwater fungal communities from buoy surface, Lake Erie, Ohio, United States - Buoy 12 MA117 | ecosystem: Environmental > Aquatic > Freshwater > Lake > Lake biofilm | place: USA...
GAGGCCCGGTGCGATTCGCTTGATCCCATCAAGGCCATCGCCGAACCGGATTCGAAGGTGGCCGGCAGGTCCGTGGCCATCGCGATCGCCCGAAGGGCGGGACCACGCGCGAGCAAGCCGCGCCGGTTCGCAAAGTCGTGCGAGCTCAGGATCACCGCGGCTGCGCCGCAGGTTGGTGCGCAGCACTGCAGGCGCGTGATCGGCTCGCACACCGTGGCCGACCGCAGGACGTCCTGCGCGCTGACCTGCTCTCGAAAGACTGCGACCGGATTGTGCGCGGCGTGTCGCCTGAACGCCGATACCACCTCTCCCAGCACCGCACTCGTCTGGCCATGCAGGGTCAGGTATTCGCGCGCCGCGGCCGCATAGAACTGAGCCGTGACCGACAGGCTGGGGTCAAAGTCCATGAGCCTGGCCAGCGTCTCGCCGTGGCGCCTCAGGGGCGACGGGTGGTGCGGAAAGGCCGATCGCAGCGCCCCTGGCAGCATCTGCTCCATTCCAAGCACGAGGATGCAGTCCGCACCCGCCCGGATCGCCTGCGCACCCAGGTAGAGCGCACTCGCGCCCGAGGCGCAGTTGTTGTTGACGTTGACCACCGGCAGCCCCGTCAGGCCCACTCCGTACAGGGCGGTTTGGCCGGACGTGCTGTCACCGTACACATGCCCGACAAATGCCTGCTGCACATCCGCGTAATCGAGGCTGCTGTCCGCCAGCGCCAGCTTCACGGCTGCGCAGCCCATGTCGTGCAGGGACGCACCGACCCCCGGCTTCGCGAACGGCAAGACCCCGGCGCCGACGACCCTGGCCCAATGGCTCATCAGGCTAGCGGCGACGCCGACTCGCAGCGGACGTCCGACTCGATTGAAAAACGGGTGCTGGCGCCTTCGAGGCAACGGGTCACGAACGCGAAGCAATCGTTCGCAAACTCTGCCGGGTACTCCAGGGGTGGGCAATGTCCTGCCGTGTCGTATCGGGTCAGGCGCGCTCCCAGCCGCCCCGCCATCGCCTCGGCCTGGGCTGCCGCGAGGATCATGTCGGCGCCGCCGTGCGCCACCCAGATGGGCGCGCTGATCTGGCCGACGGTGGCCCTTTGATCGTCGCGGGTGACTACGGCCTTGATCAGGTTCGACATGCCGGGAAGGTCGAAGTGTCTCACCTCCTCGTGCCACAGAGAGACCCAGTTGGGATAGGCATCCAGGTGCCGCTTCCCCACCAGCGAGGCCGCGTAATGCACAGCAGTTTCCTCCGACCAGATCAGGGGCAGGAACTCGGACGCACGCTGGAGCTCGGTCGCCTGGGACGGGTCAAAGGGTGCATCCGTCGTCGCCACGAGTGCCAGGCCCGAAAGGCGTGCGCCCATCAGGGAAGCCAGCTCGATCGCGATCATCCCGCCCATCGAGTGGCCCACGACGATGCACTGCCGAACCTCGCGGCGCTCGAGCTCCTCAAGCAACTCCCGAGCTGCTTCGCGCAGCGTCCACCCGGCTGGGGGCGCGGCCCGGTCTCCGTGTGACCGTTGCCACGGTGCGAGGCAGGGTATGCCGGCCCGCTCCAGCCTTTGCACGCACGGGCCCCAGATGGCCGGCGACATCAGGTATCCGTGGAGAAACACCACCGCCGATGCGGATGACCCTCGGGCGTGGTGGCTACTGCGGGCCGGTCTCCCATCCGGATCCCGGTACAACAACCGACCCGTGGCCGCCGCGTGCAGGAAGCGCCCGCAGGCGCTGAAGAACAGTTCCGGATCCTCCCAGAGAAAGAGGTTGCCGCCCCGGGGAACAGCGGCCAGGGAGGCGTTCGGAATGCGGGATTGCAGCCGCCGCAGCGTATGGATGGGCGCCCAGCCATCGAAGGCCGGTGCCACGATCAGGACCGGTGTAGCGTTGTTCTGGAGCTCGCTCGGATGAAAGAAGTCCGAAAGCTGAAGCTCCATCCAACGGCGCACGCGGGAGGGGTGGAAGCGGCCCTTGTCGGCCTCGAGCCTGCGCTGAACAATGTCCTGCAGCGCATCGAAATGCCGGTCGGCGAATTCCTGCGTGACGCTGGAGAGCAGCCACCACCACGTGTAGTGTTCGAGATCGCCCGATCCTGTGATGCTGTCGACGAAGCGCATGGCCAGGTCGCGGATGCGGGGATGCTCCCCCGTTCGGGTAGGGGGCGAGATGAGCACCACCGAGGCCAATCTGCCCGGATGCTCGACGAGCATTGTCAGGGCGATGCAGGCGCCGCCGGTCCAGCCGACGAGATGAAAGTCCGGGTTGCCCAGTTCGTCCGCCATGGATACGAGCAGCTGACCATAGCGCGAGAAGAGCTCTCGTGCATCCTGGGTCTCGTCCACCCAGTCGACGGGCAGGTTGGGCGCGACCACGCTGAAGTCCCTTGCGAGCTCGCTCCAGATTCCGGCCCACAGGTTCATGCCCACTGGCGCGGCCCGAACCAGGAAGAGAAGTGGCTTGCCGGCCCCCAGCTCCACCCGGGCCCCCACGCCGCAGATCACCGCCTCGCGCGGCAAGGGCGCAGCCGCGTCAAGCTGCAAGGGGCTCATCCCGGCCTCACCGGAGACGTCAGCTGAGACCACTGTTCCCGCAATGCGCGCTTGAGTACCTTGCCGAGCGCGTTTCGCGGAAAGTCCTTCACGAACTCCACGGAGGCCACACGCTGGATCTTGCTGACCCTGTCGTTGCACCACGCGCGCAGCGTCGGGGCATCGACCTCGGCACCCGGCTTCGCGATGACCAGCGCCAGCGGCGTTTCTCCCCATTTTTCGTCAGGCACGCCAATCACTGCCGCTTCACGCACAGCGGGGTGTGTCATCAGCACGGCTTCGATGTCCGACGGGTAGACGTTGAAGCCGCCCGAAATGATCATGTCCTTCTTGCGGTCTACGATGTGCAGGTTCCGGTCCCGATCGAGATAGCCGATGTCGCCGCTTCGAAAGAAGCGGAGTCCGTCTCGATCGCACCAGGCGCAGGCAGCATCCTGGTCGGGCTTTCGGAAGTACCCCGTGAGCAAGACCGCGCTTCGGCCCACGATTTCCCCGACCTGCCCGGCGGCCACTTCCTGATCTGACGAGTCGATGATCCGGAGTTCCGTCCCCGCCATTGGCGAGCCCACGCCGCATTCCAGCGGTTGCGCCTCCAGGGCGGGCCGCACCAGCGTGCCGAAGCCCTCCGTCATGCCGTACAGCTCCACGAAGGCCGGGCCCAGCACCTCGAGCCACCGCTGTTTGATGCCTTTGGCGAGTGCGGCACCGCCGCAGACGAGACCCTGTATCGACTCGAGGTGGTCTTTGGCGAATTGGGGCGAGCCGAGCACGACGGCGCACTGCAATGGCACGACGAAGGTGTGGGTGATGCGGGCCGTCTTGCAGGTGGAGAGGAAACCGTCCACCGTGAACACGGGCATCACGTGCAGGGTGCCCCCCATCAGGAGAATGGGCAGGATCATCAGCCAGGCGCCGTTGCTGTACATCGGCGTGGTGAGCAGCACGCGCGACCAGCGGCTGATCGACAGCTCCGCGGCCATTCCCAGGGCGAACATGAGCCGCCCGTGGTGGGAATGGGCAATGCCCTTGGGCAATCCGGTGGTGCCCGAGCTGTACAGCAGCGAGCATGCGTCACCGGGCTCGAGCTCAAACGGGCTGAATGCGCCGGCGTCCTCCCGATACCGCGTGAGATCGTCGACGGCGAGGATTCGGGAAGCAGTCGGGCGCGCGAGGCTGGCCAGGGCGCCTTGAAGCGGGTCGCGCAGCTCATCGGAGCAGACGATCGCGTGCAGGTCTGCATCCTCGATCAGCCTGCCCAGGGCGTCTGCGGGCAGCATGGTGGAAAAGGGCACTACGACCCCGCCAGCCAGCCAGATTCCGACCATCAAGGGCAGGAAGCTCAGCTCGTTAACCATCAGCACTCCCACCCGGCCGCCGCGGGACAGGCCCATGGCAGCAAGCGCAGATGCAACCGAGCTGCTCTGGGCGCTGAGTTCCGCGTAGGTCATCGACTGCGGTCCACGCTGCGCGCAGGTCCGTGCAGGCGTGCTGCGCCCATGCAGCCAGATGGCGTGCCCGACGTGATCGAAGAGAGTCTCGGGAGCAAGCGAAGAAGGCAATTTCATGAGGAGCAACCGACGGCCCGTGGGGAGAAGGATTCAGCAAAGTCTCGCGGCGGACTCACAGTTCGACAACTCGGATTCGGCATAGCGCGCCAGGGGCGCGCTATGCGCCGCTACTCATGTGTGAAGCGAACCCAGGCTGCCATGAATGATGCGCAGCAAGCTGTCCGCGCTTCGTTCACGCACTTGTGGACTCATCGGGTCACCCGCACCGCCCAGGTCACCCACGCCGCCCATGATGGCCCCCTCGATGTGGGAGAGCAGCTGGTCGTGACACGAGGCAGCCGTGTCGGCGAGCCGGCGCTTGCGCGCTCGGCCTAGCGGGTAATGGGACTCCAGCAGTCGTTGCCAGCGCCGGGAGAACTCCCGGGCGCAGCGGGCGCACTGTTCGTCCGTGGAGATGGCGTACGCGGCATGCACGATCTGGCGCCACACGTGCAGCTTGTGCGCATAGCGTTCGAAGACGCCCGCGACGATCGCATCGATCTGTACCTCGAGCGGGGTGCCGATATCGTCATCGAGCAGCCGGTCGAAGTCCGCCAGCAGGCGACTGCTGTGGCGGTACAGCCAAAGGGCGAGCACCGTCTCCTTGTTGGAGAAGTACTCGTAGAAACTGCCAATGCCAACTCCGGCCAGATCGGCGATGTGGTTGGTCGTGCAAGCCTCGAAAGACTGGGCGTCGAGCGCCTTCTCGAACGCCTCCAGGATGGCCTCGCACACGAACCGCGAGCTGCTGCGGACCGGTCGACGCCTCAGGCGGACCTTGTTGCTGCGGGTTCCGACCCCGGCATCGTGTCTGCCGCGGGCCATGGCCGCGCTGGGCCAGGCGTGCGGCATCCGGGCGGTGGTCGGCATCGAAGCGTGGCGGGTGTGGTTCATGGGAGGCTGCCCTCTGCCTGGATACCTCGGGATCCGGCCCCTGCCTGTGAACTGCCGAAGGCGGCAATCGCAAGACGCAGGCTGCGGTTTCGCAGTGACTGTAGGCAGGCCTTCAATTACCGTCCAATGATATGATTTGAATAAGTACTTAATTAATCTAATACGTGCAGGAAGACCCACCCCAGTCGAAAGTCGACTTCCTGAGGTTGCGCGACCTGTACATGCTCGACCTCATCGCGCAGGCAGGCAGCCTGAGCGGCGCCGCGGAGCGGCTGCATCTGACGCAACCCGGTGTCACCCAGGCGCTTCAGGCACTGGAGGCTGCCTTCGGGGTCAAGCTCGTCGATCGCGGCAGGCGGGGCCAGCGTGGGGTGGCCTTGACGGCAGCCGGGCGGGCGGCCCTGGTCAGGCTGCGGCTGGCCAGGCGTGAAGTGTGGGCAGCGATCCAGGCTTCGCGTGCACCAGAGATCGCCTCGCTGCGTATCGGCACCCTGGCCACTTCGCTGGTGGACCTGCTTCCGCGCGCGTTGGGTCGGCTCCAGGAGGCCGTTCCGTCTCTGGAGGTGGTTCTGGTCGAGTCCACCGTCCCGGACTTGTGGAAGCGGCTTTCCACAGGCGACGTCGACGTCATCGTATGCCGCCTGCCCGAGATCGAACAATGGAGCGCCCTGCTGCCCTTGATCCTGTACGACCGGGTCCAGGAAGAGCGCCTGGTGCTCGTCGGCGCGGCGGATCACCCAGCCGTCCGCAGGCTCGCGCTGGGCTTGCCGCAGCTGCGTCAGCACCCCTGGGCACTGCCACCCAGCGGTTCTTTCACCCGCGCGGCCTTCGAGCAGCTCTACCTGCGCGCGAACCTCGAACCGCCGCGCCCGGCGGTGACTTGCCTGTCGTTTCACGCCAACCTGCAGCTGGCTTCCCGCGGCCGGTTCCTGACAGTGGCGCCGATGAGCGCCGTCGAGGCCTACCGGCGGGCGCTGCGATTGAAGGTCATCGATGTCCCATGGGGAGACCACCACGCCGAGATCGTGGTCGCGTTCCGGCGCGTGGACGCCGGCCATCCCCTGATCACCGAGTTTCGACGCTGCATCACGGCCGGCGCTTGAGGCTGCGCGGGCAGGTCCTGCAGCGGTCGCTCGAGATCCGCTGCCCGGCACATTCGCTCGACCGGTGGCAGATGTCTCGTTGAGTGAACCCGAGTAGCCAAGCCCTGCCACCTTCGTAAGATCTCTCAACCCAAGCGCGCGGTGTCGAGGGCGATCGGCCGGTTTATCCGATCGCCGTTCAAGGTCTCGAGACGCCGCGAACCCCCATCAGATGGATGCCGCCGACCCTTACCTCGATGCCTTCCTCTACACGCTGCCCGTCTACGAGATGGCGCGCGCACGCCATGCGGCCGTGGGTGGCGCGGAGGGCTCCCACCGAGGACGAGTCAATCGGCTCGGGCACCGCCGCACGCTGAGCGACCACCAGGCTCGCAGCATCACGACCCCGAACAACGACACGCTTTACTCGAGCGCCTGGCTCGACCTCGAGGGCGGACCGCTGCTTCTTCGCGTGCCCCGCATCGCCGGCCGATACTGGTCGATCCAGTTCCTGGACATCTACACGAACACCGTCGAGATAGTGGGCGCCGGAAGAAGCGGGCTGGCTGCGCAAGGCAGTGAGCTCAATCTGTGGATCGCCCGAACAGGCGATCCCACGCCCGTGCCGGCTGGCCATCAGGTCGTCCGATTGCCCGGTCGAGATGCTTGGATGCTGGTACGCATCGAGGTTCGGTCAGAGGCCGAACTGAAGGACCTCCACGCGCTGCAGGACGCCATGGTCCTGAGCGCATGGGAGACCAACCGGCCCCTGTCAGGCGCAACGGTGCCGGTGCGCAGGGATGCGGGCCAGCGCGCAGGCGCCGAGTACCTGGCGGTGGTCAACAACATGCTGGTGCGAAATGGCGTGCCCGAGCCGGAGCAGAGCCTGGTGGCGCGCTGGAAGCCGTTTGGCATCGGTGTCCCCCAGGAGCCCGCGGCCGAAGGCGTCACGCTCGAATGGAGCCGACGGCTCGCCGACCTCCACGCCCTCCTGGCACCTCCCGCACCGGCCGAAGAGCGCTCATCCGGCGGCTGGATGCTTCCGGACCCTGCCGTGGGCGACTTCGGGGCCAACTATCACCTCCGTGCGCAGGTGGCCCACGAAGGGCTGGGCGCCTTGCCGGCTCGCGAGGCGGTCTACTTCACGGCGCGCAAGGATGCGCGTGGCCAGCCCCTGGATGCCGCCGGGTCGTACCGGATTCGGATTCCGGCTGGCGGATTGCCCGCCGACGCGTTCTGGTCGGTGTCGATGTACCAGGTCGAGCGCGACGGCAAGCTCTTCTTCACGGACAACCCGCTGCGCCGCTACGCCATGGGCTCTCGCACCGAAGGCCTCGCTCGCGAGGCGGATGGGTCGTTCGAGATCGTGATGCAACGCCATGCGCCGGAGGGTTCACGGGACCGGGCCAACTGGCTGCCCACGCCGGGCCCGGAGCACGCCCGCTTCCAGCTGGTGTTGCGTGCCTACCTGCCCAGGCCCCCACTGCTGAGTGACCGGAACGTGCTGCCGCCTGTCCGGCGGGTGGACTGACAGCCGAGCGGGCCGCCAGCCTGCCTGCCGCAGTCAACCCACCTTGAGATTGGCGCGGCGAACGGCCTCACCCAGCCACTTGAGGTCCTGCTCGATGAGCCTGCCAAACTCCTCTGCACCGGCAAATCGCGGTGACAGGCCCAACGGCGACACCCGCTGCTGCAGCCCTGGTGTGCGCGTGGCCGCGGCCAGGGCGCCTTCGAGCGTGACCAGCACGTCGCGCGGCGTGCCAGCCGGCGCCGCCAGGCCGCCCCAGTACTGGACCACGGGCACGTCCACGCCCTGCTCCCTCGCCGTGGGAAGGTCCGGCAGGGACGCCGACCGCTGGTCCGAGAGCACCCCGATTGCGCGAAACTTTCCAGGCGCCTGGACGAGCACGGAGACGGCCATGGTCATGGCATCGATCTCGCCGCGCGCCAGTGCCAGGGCAGCCTCGGGCCCGCCCTTGAATGGAATGTTGCTGGCGGCGGCCGCTTCTTTGCCGAGAATGCTCACCATCATCAGGTGATCCATGGATCCGGGGCCCAGAGAGCCGTAGTTGAGCTTTCCCGGGTTGGCCTTGTTCCAGGCCACCAACTCCGGCAGGGTGCGAAAGGGTGCCTGGCTTGAGACTGCAAGCACCACATCGGACGCTCCCATCAGGCCCAGTGGAGCAAACTGCCGTAGCAGGTCGAACTTGCGCGTGGACGCTTGCACCGCGCACATGGTCACGTTCAGGTGGATGAGCGTGTAGCCATCCGCTGGCGCTGACAGAGCACCTTGCAGGCCTATCGTGAACAGCCCTCCCGGTCTGTTGTCCACGACCACGCTCTGGCCTAGGTGCGGCCGCATGTACTCGCCCAGGATCCGGACCGACTGGTCGGCCGCGCCGCCGGGCGGCAAGGGAACTATGATGCGGACCGGCTTGTTCGGGAATGCCGCCTGGGCAGAGGACCGCCAGGGTATCGGCAGCAGGCTCGCACAGGCTGCATGGACGAACCGGCGGCGGGATCGAGACTGGGGCATGTCAGGTGGGCTGTTCGCGGGCGGGGTGCGACCCTTCACGGCCGCTAGAAGCGCATCTTTGCTTCCACGCCCACCGTGCGAGGCTCGCCGATGTAGGCCTGGTATGTCCCTGGCTGCGCGGTGCCCGTGAAGACGATGGTGCGGTAGTACACATTCGTCAGGTTCTGGCCGAACGCCGACACCTCCCAGGCGCCACGCGGTGCCCGCAAGCCGAGCCTGGCACCCACGAGCGTATACCCCTTCTGCTCGGCCTCGGCCACCAGCGACGTGCTGGTGTTGACGTCCGATTGCTGCCGCGCGTTGAGGTTGAAGAACACGCGCACACCAGCCTGCGCCCAGGGACGCTCCACCTCGACCTGGTTTTGCCACACGCGCCTGGGTGCATTCACGATCTGCCGGCCGCGCAGGTTGGCGTCGGCCGTGGCGGGCCCGTAGACGGCGGTGTTCGAAAGCAGGCTCGAGCTCAGGCTGAGCCACTGGAGCGGGCGCCAACCCGCCTCTACCTCCACCCCCTTGCTGTTCACCTCCGCTGCATTGGAGATGACGAAGGACGTACCGTTGAATGCGTTTTGCTGGAAGTTCTGGATGTTGGCCGTGAAGTACGTGACGCTCAGGCGGGCCGTTCCCTTCATGAAACTGGCCTTGGCGCCCACCTCCTGACTGTCGACGATTTCCGGCTGGAACGTAGCCCCCGCACCACCGCCCAGGCCAGCGGACCGATCGAGGTTGATGCCGCCGGCCTTGTACCCGCGTGAGGTGCTTGCGTAGACGATGGCGTTTCGTCCGGGCTCGTAGGACAGCGCGGCTGTGCTCACGGTGGCACTGTCCTTGAAGGTGCTGTCGAAGTTGGGAACCGGGCAAAGCGACTGCGCGCCGGCGGGCACTCCGGTCCTGCACGAAGGGCTGTTGAAGGTGAAGCGTCCGCCACCGTCCTTGGATTCCGACAGCGCTCGTGCGCCGAGGGTGGCCTTCCAGCCTTGTGCGACGGAGATGATGTTGTGTGTGAACAGCGAGGTGCCGCTGGACGACTGGAAGAAGTTGCGCGCGGTGTCGCCGCCCCCAACGGGGTAAAGGGGCGCGAGCAGGGTTGCCTGCGCCGGGAACACGCGCTGGAAGAAGCGGGCCAGGTCGGCGCCGTACACGAGCGAGGACGCCTGGTCGGTCTTCTGCTGGAAGTAGTAGGCCCCGACCAGCCAGTCGAGCCTTCCTGTTTCGCCATGCAGGGTCGTCTCGGCCGTGATGAAGCGCTCCCGGGTGTTCTCGCCGGGAAGCTTCAGCAGGTCCAGATTGATGTAGTCCGCGGCATCGCCCGCGCGCAGCGACCTGTAGTCCCGATATGACAGGATCGTCTTCCAGGTGGCTGAGCCAAGATTGACCAGGGACTGTGCGGAGACGCCGGATTCCTTCGTGTTGGCCGTGTAGCCGCCGTTGGCGCCCACGTCCAGTCCATACGGGTTGGTGGGGACGAATCCACCCAGGCTCGTGATGATGGGCGTCCGAGAGCCATTGACGATGGTCGTGGCTGCGCAGCAGTGTTCGCTCTTTTCCGCGTAATCTGCGATCAGGCGCAAAGAGATGTTCGGGGAAGCCTCGACACGAAGCTGTCCCCTCAGGCTGACACGGTCACGGTCGTTGTACTTCTCCCCGGTACCGACATCGTTCAGGTATCCGTCGCGCATGTTGACGACGCCGGAGATCCGGAAGGCAACCTTGTCGTCGACCAGACTGCCCCCGTAGGTCGCGGCCACGCGCAACGCATTCCTCTCCCCAACCGAGACGGAAGCCTGTGCTTCGCGCGCGAACCCGGGCTGTCGCGTCTGAATCAAGAGGGCGCCAGCCGACACGTTCTTGCCGAACAGGGTGCCCTGCGGACCTCGCAGCACCTCGACCTGCGAGATATCGTGCAGTTCGGACAAGGCGATCCCCTGTCGGGACAGATAGACGCCGTCCACGAAAACGCCTACGGATCCCTCGAGACCCAGGTTGCTGCCGCTCGTGCCCACGCCGCGCAGGCGAATGGTCGACGAGGTGGCCTCGGCCCCACCCACCGTGATGACCAAACCGGGAGCCAGTCGCGTTAGGTCCTGCGTATCGCGAACCGCAGCGGCGTCCATCGCATCAGCCGACAGCGCCGTGACGGCCATCGGAACGGTATCGACCATCCGGGTGCGGCGGTTGGCCGTGATTACGATGGCGGTGCCCGCATCGACCTGGGCTGTAGGGGCCGTCTGGGCAGTGGCCGCGCTTGGCACGCAGACGGCCACCAGCGGGGCAGACAACCAGGCGAACGCTTGCCTCGCAACATTCTTGCTGGCGATCGACTCATGTGTGGGGTTGGTGCGCGCGCAGCGAGCGCTCCATG
>Ga0315902_10012642_pt1 | contig 10966 bp, 7 predicted proteins | sample LakEriMetagenome_9_FD_203523 | JGI IMG/M metagenome (GOLD analysis project Ga0315902, IMG submission 203523) | Freshwater fungal communities from buoy surface, Lake Erie, Ohio, United States - Buoy 12 MA117 | ecosystem: Environmental > Aquatic > Freshwater > Lake > Lake biofilm | place: USA...
TTACTTGTCATTAGTTGAAAATTGGACACAAAAAAATGATCCGGGAGAAAAAGGGGTTATCAGCTTTATCAGTTGGTGGGATTCATTAGAAGCAAAGATCTTCCATGATGATTTGATGACGAGCAGTCATAAACTGCCCATGCCTGATCAACATGTTCTTTTGGATGCATTAGAAAAAGACAGTGGTTTTGTTCTCATCGATGATATACAAACTCCGCAAAAAGAAGATATTGTTTACCAGGTTACCAAGGCATTGAAGTCCGCCAGTTCAAGTTTAGTAAAATTAGAAGCTGATGGTAAGTTGGAATGGGGTAAATACAAGAATACAACGGTTTATCATTTGCTGAAAAACAATTTAATGCCTTTTGCCAGAACTGGATTGATGATGGGAGGGGGAGAAGGGATTGTAAATGCTACCAAGCATGATCATGGACCCAGTTGGAGGATGATAGTACATTTAACTTCTCCAGTAGAAGCATATGGGGTTTATCCGGGGGGACAAAGTGGTAATCCGGGAAGTAAATACTATGACAACTTTGTTGATCAGTGGTCCAAGGGTCAATACTACAAACTTTTATTTATGGACAAAACAACAGTTGCAGAAAAGAATTACAAATGGAAAATGACTTTTAAGTCAGCTTAAATTCAACTCAAAAAAATTATGAAAAAGTTCATAGTATCCGTTTTGTTGGTCATGATATCTGCCTATGCAATGGGATTATTTTTGCCATGGTGGTCTATTGCTATAGCAGGGTTTATTTCAGGATTATTCCTGGATCAAAAACTCATTTTATCTTTTTTATCAGCATTCATCGCTATTTTTCTATTGTGGGGAATCATGAGTTATATGATTAGTATGGAAAATGATCATATCCTGGCAAATAAAATATCAATGATGATTCTAAAGCGTAATTCTCCTCAATTACTTGTGATTGTTGGCGCTTTCATTGGAGGAATGATCAGTGGATTTTCCTCAATTACTGGAAGTTTTCTGAAAGTAGTTCTTCGTAAAAGCTAAACCAAATATTATCTGTTTTGCTGAAAAAGTATTTACTATCAGTAATACTCCTTGTCTCTTTCTTCTCTTCAAAGGCAACTCTTGTTAAAGGACTTGTTTTCGGTGAAAAAGGAGAGATTCTTCCTTTTACATCTATCTCAGTAAAAGATCAAAACATCAATATTATCTCTAATGAAAGAGGAGAATTCAGTTTTCAGATTATGCCCGGGGAATATTTTCTATTGTTCATGCATGTGGGTTATAAAACAAAAACCTTTCCGATTAGCATAACAGACCAGGATACTTCTTTACAAATTCGATTAGAATTAAACTCATATTTTCTAAGTGAGGTTAAAGTAAGGCCAGGAGGAGAAGATCCTGCTTTTGAAATCATAAGAAATGCTATCAGGGCAAGAAAAAAACATCACAATGCTATATCGAGCTTTTCTTGTAATTCTTATATAAAGGGTTTAGTGAGGACCGGCAATTATCCAGCTACGTTCATGGGACAGAAAATAGATTTTGAAGATGGAGATACAAGTAAAAAAAAGATCATATTTCTTTCTGAAACAATTGCAGATTTTTATTTCAAAAAACCCAATTATACAAAAGTTAATGTCACCTCTACCAAAGTAAGCGGTCAAACAAATGGCTTTGGACTTTCTACACCTTCATTGATCTCATTTTATGAAAATACAGTTAAGCTGCCTTCTATTTTTAATCCCAGGGGATTTCTATCACCTATTGCTGATGCTGCATTTACATTTTACAATTATCAATACTTGGGTGCTTTTGAAGATGATGGTGTATGGGTGAATAAGATCAAAGTTTGGCCTAAAAGAAAATGGGAGCCTCTTTTTACCGGTTATATTCAAATTATTGAAGATTCTTGGAATATTCACTCATTGGACCTCACCCTTTCTAAAGACTCGCAACTTGAGATTGCCAATCATTTATCGATCAAGCAACAAATGGCAAAAAAGAACAGCTTTTGGATGCTAGACAATCAATCCATCTATCTTGATGCAAGTTTATTCGGATTTGAAGTGTCAGGTTATTTCACTTCACTGTTTTCAGATTACAGAATAAATATAGATTTTGGTAAAGATATATTTAATGATGTTATAATCAAATATGATAGTCTTTCTAATAAAAGGACTGAACAATTTTGGAATGATCTACGTCCCTTGCCATTATTAATGGAAGAAAAGGCTGATTATCTGAAAAAAGATTCTTTAGAAATCAAGAAAAGAGATCCAGTGTACATAGATTCGCTTGATAGGATTCAAAACAGGATTAGTTTTTTCGGATTAATCTTTAATGGAGAAACTTTAATCAAAAGGAAGAAATCAGAAACTATACAGTTGGACCCATTGCTTGAGTCAATTTCTTATAATACAGTTGAGGGATGGTCCCTACAGATTTCAGGCCTATACAATAAACAAATGAGAGGATCAAAATCCTATTCATTTACACCAGTTTTGAGATATGGCATTAATAATGGTCATTTTAATGCATTTGTCAACAGTAGATATCAATATGGAAGAAAACATATCAATTCATTTGGTATCTCTATCGGCAAGAAAGTTTTTCAATTTAATAATGCCAATCCGGTATCCAGGTTGATGAATACTTTTTCAACTCAATTAGAGGGAAAAAATTATTTAAAAATTTATGAGGCGCAATTTTTTGATTTTGACTTTTCAAATGATCTTGGCAAAGGAATTGATCTAGAAATGGGTTTTTCGTTCCAGAACAGAATTCCTTTACATAATCTGTCTCAAATCAATTTATGGTCAGGTCAAGACAATTTGAAAAATATTACAGCTAATTATCCCACGGAAATTTCTTCTGATAATATGAAAGCCAATATTGCATCAGTATGGAATTTGAAACTCAAATATCGTCCACGTTCCAGATACATAGAATTTCCGGATCAAATCATTAGAAGCAACGGGAATGCCCCTACCTTTACTTTTAATTATATCCAAGGTATACCAAAGCTCTTTAATAGTGAAAGTTCATTTGCCAAATGGAATTTTTCTATAGCACAGGAGCTTAATTTCAAATTTGCAGGTGAGTTAAAATATTTAATTGAAACTGGTGGATTTTTTAGCAATAAATCTGTTTTTATACCCGATTACAATCACTTTGCAGGAAATCTAACAAGAAAGGCAATGCCTTATGTGCAAAGTTTTCAGGTTGCTCCCTTTTATGCACTTTCTTCACAAGATCGATGGTTCAATTCAATTTTCTTTGAGTATTCCTTCAATGGAATGTTGACCAATAAAATTCCTGTATTAAGACGTTTGAATTTGCGACTTATTACGGGTAGCAATATGATTTTCATGCCTCAAAAGAATTATGCAGAATTTTTTATTGGAATGGATAATATATTCAAGCTTTTTAGAGTAGATTATGTCTGGGGTATAAAAAGTAAAATACAACCCATCAATGGTATAAAAATTGGTATAAAAGGATTTACACGTCTATTTACTGAATATTAATCTCATCTTTTCTTTAATTTTGTTTCGTTTATGGTTTTGCCCGTCCTGCAAACGGGGTTCCCTGAGAATTAAAACAATTGAAATGAAAACATTACACAATCGTGTATCGAGGTCTCTATTGAAGGAAAAGGCCCAAAATGATTCAACACCGAGACATACAATATCTTTTTATTGTTATTTCCCAATTGATGATCCTAAACAATTTAGAGACAAGTGGTATGAGGCCCTTTTAACCCTGGGTATATTAGGTAGGATCTATATTGCTGCAGAAGGAATCAATGCACAAATAAGTTGTCCGACTGCTAATCTAGAAGCGCTTAAAGAATTTATTTATTCCCATCCCTCTTTAAATGGATTGAGATTGAATCTGGCAGTAGATGAAAGGCGTAATTCCTTTTATGTGTTGGATATCAAAATAAGAAATAGAATTGTCGCTGATGGCATTGAAGATCCTGCCTTCTCTATGCAAAATAAAGGTAAGTATGTGGATGCTGAACAGTTCAATGAATTGATCAAGGAAGAGAACACCTTGATAATAGACATGAGAAATCATTATGAATTTGAAGTGGGCAGATTCAGGAATGCGATAGAAATACCAAGTGATACATTTAGGCAGCAATTACCCATGGCTTCCGAAATGTTCAAGAATGAAAAAGATCGAAATATCATCATGTATTGTACCGGTGGTATACGTTGTGAAAAAGCAAGTGCATGGATGCTTCATAATGGTTACAAAAATGTCTTTCATTTGGAAGGTGGTATCATAAACTATGTCAATCAAACCCGTCAAAAGGGATTGGAAAATCATTTCCTTGGAAAGAACTTTGTTTTTGATGAACGTCTTGGTGAACGAATATCTGATGATATTTTATCGAACTGTCATATTTGTGGTAAACCATGTGATAATCATGTCAATTGTGTGAATAGTGCATGTCATCTGCTTTTTATACAATGTGACGAATGCCATAAAAATTTAAATGGTTGCTGCTCCCACAAATGCAAGGAAGTCATTGAACTTTCTCCAGAAGATCAGAAAATGAATAGAAAAGGGGTAGACAAGGGTCAAAATATCTTCAATAAGTCAAGACAACGCATCAAAGACATCAGGATTACAAATTCATGATGTCAGTGATGCAATGGAAGTAACTATAGCCTCCTTTGTTTCATCATCAGTTAGTAACTGCGGTTCAAATTTCATTCCAATGAGTTTCTCGTAAAGGTCGATATATCTGCCAGAAATGGTTTGAATCCATTCATCTGTCATTTCGGGCACATTTTGGCCTTCCTTACCCATGAAGCCATTGTTCATCAACCACTCTCGAACGAATTCTTTGCTCAATTGCTTCTGTCTTTCACCTTTTTCTTGTCTTTCATCAAACCCCTCTGCAATGAAATATCTTGAGGAATCGGGTGTATGTATTTCGTCCATTAAAAAAATAGTGTCTCCGATTTTTCCAAATTCATATTTAGTATCAGCCAGAATCAAACCTTGCTTAGCTGCTATTTCTTTACCTCTTTGGAATAGTTGTAACGTATATTTTTTTAGTTGGTCCCATTCAGCTGGACTGGCAAGACCTTGTTTCAAAATTTCTTCTTCCGATATATCCTCATCATGTCCCTCTGCCGCTTTGGTGGATGGAGTGATGATGGGAGAGGGGAAAAAATCATTTTCCTTCAGCCCATCCGGCATGGTTTGACCACATAAAACCCTGGATTGCTGATAGGTTCTCCAGGCATGACCAACCAAATTGCCTCTGACGACCATCTCAATTTTAAAAGGGGTACATTTTTGGCCGATAGAAACGTTGGGGGCTGGAACGTCCAGGAGCCAATTGGGACAAATATCTTGCGTTGCCTTCAGCATAAAGGCTGCAATCTGATTCAAAACCTGACCCTTGAAGGGGATAGGTTTGGGAAGGATTACATCAAAAGCTGAAATTCTATTGCTGGCAACCATTACAAGGTATTTGTTTTCAATGGTATATACATCTCTGACCTTGCCAGAATAGAAACTCGTCTGACCTGGGAATTGGTAAGCTTTCATGCGTTTAAAATTAGTAAGCGAATGTCAAATGACCAATTTTTATCCACTTCAAACAATAGTGCTATTTAGTTGTTTCTAAATTTTTTTATGATAGCAACAATGCCTATTTTGGACAAAATTTGATCAAAACTACTGCTTATGAAAAGATTAGCTCGACTGGCTGCATTCGTTTTATTCATGCTGCCGGCTGTCGTTAATGCGCAAAATGTGGTCATCACCGGTACTGTGAAGAATGCTTCAGGAGGTGAATCACTTGGTTCAGTTTCAGTAACACTTAAAGGAAGCTCTTTGGGAACTTTTACTGATCCCAAAGGCGGATTTCGCCTTAGTCTTCCTGCGTCGACAAAATTCCCCATTACCTTATTATTTTCTTCTATTGGATTCGGCATTTCTGAGGTAAATGTTACAGGTGCAGGACAACTTGCCGATGTATCCCTCAAGCCATCCTCTGTATTAGGAGAGGAAGTTGTTGTATCGGCTACCAGAACTCCAACCAGGATCCTGGAATCTCCTGTCTCCATTGAAAGGGTAAATACAGCCGCAATCAGGAATGCTCCTGCGGCAGATTATTTTGATATAGCCACCAACCTGAAAGGTGTTGACATGGTTGCATCGAGTTTAACTTTCAAGACAATAACCACACGTGGATTTGCTGGCTCTGGTAATACCCGTTTCACACAGATAGTTGATGGAATGGACAATCAGGCTCCCGGTTTGAATTTTGCTGTAGGTAGTATTGTGGGATTGAGCGAGCTTGATGTGGAGAGCATGGAACTCTTACAGGGTGCTTCTTCTGCACTTTATGGACCCGGTGGTATGAACGGAACACTTCTTATCAACAGCAAAGATCCATTCAAATACCAGGGACTTTCGTTTCAAATGAAAAACGGTTTGATGCATACAGACGGCAAGTACCGTGATCCATCACCCTACTATAATTGGGACATGCGTTGGGCCCATAAAATTTCTGACCGTTTTGCCTTTAAGTTAACTGCTGGACTGATTCAGGCCAAAGATTGGCTTGCTGCAGACAACCGTAATGTTACCCGTAGTGGTCCCTTTTTGGGAACAATTGTTCCCGGTACCAGAGGAACAGATCCTAATTATGATGGTATGAATCTATATGGTGATGAAACCACCATTGATTTGAACCTTGTTTTGAATGGTATTGCTGGACAAGCTCCATTCCTTGCTCCTTATATTTCTACTTTGACCGGTACGCCTAATCCAGTTTCCAGAACAGGTTATACTGAAAAAGAAGTGACAAATCCCAATACCATCAATTTTAAGATGGGAGGTTCACTAAACTATAAGTTGACCAATTCAATTGATGCTATCCTTTCTGGATTCTGGGGAACTGGTAATACAGTTTATACCGGCAGCGACCGTTATTCACTGCTTGACCTGAAAATGGGTCAATATAAGTTTGAATTGAAGCATAAAAACTGGTATGTCAGGGCCTATACGACCCAGGAGAATGCAGGCCAATCTTATAATACCACCATTACTACCAGGCTTTTCAACGAAGCGTGGAAGTCATCTCCTCAATGGTATACAGAATATGGTCAAGCATATCTAAATGGGCTTTTGGGAGGATTGACTTCCATCAATGCCCACAATCTGGCCCGTTCAGTAGCTGATATTGGTCGCCCTATGCCAGGTACTGCAAGGTTCCAGAAACTCTATGACTCAGTTCGTGCCAGGCCAATTTCTGCAGGTGGAGGTAGATTCATTGACAAAACCAACCTCTATGCCGTTGATGGTCAATACAATTTGAGTCATTTGTTCGACAATAAGCTGGATGTGTTGGTAGGAGGTAACTTCAGACAGTTCCTTCTGAATTCTCAAGGAACGCTTTTTGCTGACTCAGCAGGCAAAATTCCCATCAATGAATTTGGTGGATACCTTCAATTGGCCAAAGGATTTGCTAATGATGCGGTGAAGTTTACCGTTTCTGGTCGCTATGACAAGAATACAAACTTCAAAGGTCGTTTTACCCCAAGAGCTACTGCCTTGATAAGATTGGCAAAAGACAACCATTTGCGTTTTTCATATCAAACTGCATACAGATTCCCTTCTACCCAACAGCAATACATCGACCTGGAAGCTGGTGGTGCTATCCTGATTGGTGGTGTACCCAAAATGAAGGAATTCTATAATATCAAAAACAATCCTGTTTATTCCGTTGCTGCTTTGAGTGCAGGACAATTGAAGGTTCAGGATTTTACTGATTTCAAACCAGAAGCAGTTACTTCATATGAAGTAGGATATAGAGGACTTTTAGCAAAATCAAGATTGTTGGTTGATGCTTATGCTTATCTTGGTAATTACCAGGATTTCATCACCCGTGTAGTAGTTGCTCAGTCTATTACTGCAAGTCCTTCACCTGCCGATATTTTGGTAGCTTCTAAAAGAAGGATTCTATCTATCCCTATTAACTCACCTACAAGGGTAAAAACCACAGGTTGGGGTCTCTCACTTGAATATCGTTTCAACAAAGGATTTTACTTAAGCGGTAATATTTCATCCGATGAGCTGGGTGATGTTGAAAATGGTTTCATAACCTACTTCAACGCGCCAAAGTACCGTGGAAATGCATCATTTGGTAATGCTGGCTTTGGTAAGAATAAGCGTTTGGGCTTCAATTTAGTCTACCGCTGGCAGTCTGAATTTGATTATCAAAGTGATCTTGCTAATGGAACAGTACCATCTTACCAGCTATTGGATGCCCAGATCAGTTATAAGCTTCCCAAAGCTCGTTCTGTCGTAAGATTAGGTGCAAATAACCTTCTGAATCAATATTATATTACCGCCCTTGCTAATCCTTCCATTGGCGGGTTGTATTATGCTTCATTTGGTTATAACATTTTCTAGGATCTGGAAAACAATAGAAAGAATACTTTAAAAAGCTTATTATGAAAAAATTATATAATTCATTAAAAGGACTAATTTCAGCGGCTTTGGTCTTTGCTGTAATAGCAACATCCTGTAATAAGAATGTGCCAGAGGCCACTCCACTGACAATCCCGGCAGGAGCAGGCAGTACGATTGGTGAAGTGTTGAATACCAATCCGAATTTCTCCATTTTGAAAGCTGCGGTTACCAAAGCAGGTCTGATGGCAGCAGTTTCTGATAAAAACAATGTTTTTACTGTTTTTGCTCCAAGTGATGCCGCTTTTACTTTGTCGGGTATATCTGCAGCTGCCATAGCCGCTCTTCCTACAGCTACTGTAACAAGCATTGTACAATACCATATCATCCCGGGTAGGAAGATCATGTCTACTGGAATTCCAACCAGCTTCCCCAATGTTCAGTTTCCAACAGCCTTTGTTTTCCCTTCACCCAATACCAATCCATTGGTTAGGTTCAGCAATTTTCCTTCACGCAGAAATAGCCAGGTTTGGGTGAATAACATTCCCGTTGTTACACCAGATGTGGATGCGGCAAATGGTGCTATTCATGTTACTGCGGCGGTAGTTGCTCCTCCATCAAGGGTACTTTTAGATACCATCGCAAGAGATGCCGATCTTCAATACCTTGTAGCTGCTGTTGCAGCGGCTGATGCAGGTGTTCCTGCAGGCTCTCGCTTTCAGGATTATTTGGCCAATCCTTTAGCCAATTTCACAGTGATGGCACCAACCAATCAGGCATTCAACAATCTTTTCGCCTTTTTAGGTTTGCCTCAAAGTCCATCATCTTTCAGCCTATTACCCGCAACAACTGTTAGAGGTATCGTGGCTTACCATGTTTTATTGGCAAGGGCTTTTGCAGCCAATCTTCCTCCAGCAGCTACACCGGTACCATCCCTTCTTTCAGCATCCTTACCAACTGCTCCTACGTTAACATTTGATGCAACACAGGGCGTTAAAGGTGCTAAGAACCCAACTTACTCTAAAATAACGGCAACTGACAGGCATGCCATCAATGGTGTTTACCACAAAATTGACCAGGTATTGTTACCTCAGTAATCGAAATAGTTTTGATAAAAAAAGACCAGAATGCAAATTCTGGTCTTTTTTTATGAGGTATATCGAAAGATTATACATTGAATCTGAAATGCATGATATCTCCGTCTTGTACGGTGTAATCCTTGCCCTGAACAGCCATCTTGCCAGCGTCTTTACAAGCAGCTTCTGACCCGAGGCTAATAAAGTCATCGTAACGGATCACCTCAGCTCTGATAAATCCTTTTTCAAAATCAGTATGGATGACACCTGCTGCCTGAGGTGCTAACATTCCCTGTGTGATGGTCCATGCCCTGACTTCCTGAACACCGGCTGTAAAATAAGTGGCCAATCTGAGCAATCGGTAAGTTGAACGAATGAGCCTAACAACACCACTCTCGGTAAGTCCCATGTCTTCCAAAAAAAGGATGCGATCATCATAGTTCTCCATCACCGCTATCTCACTTTCAATGGCAGCACTGACCAAGAGAATTTCTGCATGCTCATGCTGGGTAGCCGTTCTTACCTGTTCTGTAAAACTATTGCCACTCACAACACTTTTTTCATCAACATTGCACACATAGATCACCGGTTTTATGGTGAGCAAAAATAAATCGGCTATATGTTTTTCTTTTTCTTCAAGGCTTACTTCAAATGCTCTGGCGTTTTTCCCTTGTTCCAGATGTTCTTTAAGTGATTTCAGGATCTCAATCCCTCTTAGAATCTCTCTGTCACCGGTTTTGGCAAGTTTTTCTACCCTTGATAATTTCTTTTCTACACTTTCCAGGTCCTTTAACTGTAGTTCAGTATCGATAACTTCTTTATCCCTGACCGGATTTACATTTCCATCCACATGGATCACATTTTCATCCTCAAAGCACCTTAGAACATGTATGATGGCATCGGTATTTCTGATATTGCCAAGAAACTGATTCCCCAAACCCTCGCCTTTGCTGGCACCCTTTACCAATCCCGCGATATCAACAATTTCTACAGTGGTGGGGACTACTTTCTGTGGTTTAACTATTTTTTCTAATTCAATGAGACGATCATCCGGTACAGTAATGACTCCTACATTAGGTTCTATGGTACAAAACGGAAAATTAGCTGCCTGGGCTTTGGCATTGCTCAATGCATTAAATAAGGTTGATTTTCCTACATTTGGTAACCCAACGATTCCTGCCTGTAATGCCATTTTGATTGTTTTTGCGGTGCAAAGATAAAGGGAATGGCCTGATAGTCAAGGTTCTTGATACCTCGTTTTCAAACCTATTTCACATGGCCCTGAATTACATATGGTTTTCTTTCTTTTTGATCGCTTTTGTTATCGCTGCTGGTAAGTGGATCGTTACCGGTGATCCTCTCATATTCAAAGAAATAACGGAGGGTATATTCAAATCAGCAGGAGATAGTGTAGATCTTTCTTTTAAGTTGATCGGAATCATGACACTTTTCCTGGGGTTCATGAACATTG
>Ga0315902_10012643_pt1 | contig 10966 bp, 8 predicted proteins | sample LakEriMetagenome_9_FD_203523 | JGI IMG/M metagenome (GOLD analysis project Ga0315902, IMG submission 203523) | Freshwater fungal communities from buoy surface, Lake Erie, Ohio, United States - Buoy 12 MA117 | ecosystem: Environmental > Aquatic > Freshwater > Lake > Lake biofilm | place: USA...
CATGCTCCGCTCTCCTTTGGCTTCATGATGAGTTGAAGCTACAATCAGAACAAAACAAGAACAATCGAATTGATCTTGGTGCGGATTATATGGGTCTTGGGCGGGGAGTTGAGTTACTCAAGTTCGAGGCGGAGCAGGGAAGGGGTGGGGGCGGTGTTGGCCTTGGCGATCTTCAAGCTCTACCTGGTTGGTCGCTCACCCCAAATAGCCGTGGTCCGAAGAATCAGAGCAGGTCAGTGACCACGGAGCGGGGATGCATTTTGTGAGGCCAGACTTTTCAGGTTTTTGTTGAATTGACGCCCAGGCGCAATACCGTTTCGTCAAACTGAAACGCAGACTTCTGATGTGGCGCCTTACATTGCAAACGCTCTCGCTGGGCGCTGTCTGCCTTTGCCTCGCGGCCTGTGTCACGCAGCCCCAATCTGTAGCGGCGCCGGAGACGAGTCCGGCTGGCGAAGCCATCGACTGCTCTAGCTATCACCAAAGTGACGCCCCTCTGGTCTTTCACGCCATGGACCCGAACATTCCGCCATCCCTGCCGGCATCACGCATCGTGACAGGCGCCGGGGTGCGGATCGCAATTAGTGTGGGCCATCTTGACCTGCACCGTGTCATCCAGCCCGTCCCTCTGCAGTGCATGGACTGGCAGGTTAGCCCGTCTGATGCGGCGCGGATATCGCAGGACGGTTCGGCCATCGAGATCGGTGATGATGCCCGGCCCGGTTCCGAGATCCTTTTGACGGGGACCGTAAGCGGGAGCAGCGTCAGTGCCGGTTCCGAAACATTGCGGATTCTTATTGTCGACGAGGTTTCGCGCTGGCTGATCGCGACTTGGTCGTTCGATGAGGTGCGCGGCTGCGAGGGCGCGCGAGTTGATCCGCCGCTGGAGATACGGTTTGAAGCCAATAACGGCCTATCAGTTACCTGGACGCCGTTTGAACGGTATTGGGACTTTTGGGGCCGCTATGGGTGGGTCCCGGAAACCGGCGCCTTCAGCTTCACGGTGACCGATGGTAATCAGATCCCCACGGGCATAAGCTCTGGTGGCCAGCTTGTAATTGAAGGCGAGCGCCGCCTTGCCCTATCGGGTTTCGATTTCGGGAAGCGCGAACGCGGCGCGCCGCCGTCGAGCGTTTCGGCAGCGGATGCAGGCTGCACCCTAGTCTTCAGACGGCAGGGATGAGGGGCGTAGTGATCTCTGCGCAGCCGCCAGGATCACCCTTTGAGCCCGAGCAGGGATCACCCAGAAGCAGTTGGGCAAAGCTCTCTTCGCCAGCCGCAGGCAGCATCAGCCATCCCTCATGCGCCGAGCGGCGCCAGAATGTGAGATGTTTCGGCATCAGACTATGGCGGCGCGCAACCGCGCTCAGCTTCACGCCCGGCTCGAAGCTTTCAGCGACAATCGCCGCCTTCCTCGTCCGGCCAGGTGCGACGGCCCGTAGGCCCCTCCAGCACCTCAAGCCGCCCGATATTGTTCCAAAACAAAACGCAAAGCTCGCCGAAATACCGTCGTCGGAACACCCGTTATGTCGGCGAGGCGCTTGCACCGGTTACGTTTGAGCTTCTTGAGCACATTAAGAGCGACTGATCAGCAGACGGATGGTAGACGTAACTTGAGTTACTCAAGATTTGAAAACCCGGGGAACGCGGTGTGGGCCGCAGGATCTCAATCGCAAGGTTCGAAGACTCTGTTGCAACACTGTGTTGGCAACAGAAGATGCGGTAAACCCGCTTCTCGTTCACATGCCAGCCGTCATCCCTGAGCAGGGCTGTGATCCGCCGGTAGCCGTATCGCCCGAACCGCTCGGCAAGGGCGATGATCGCCGATGTCACGGCGTCTTCATCGTCGCGCCGGATGTGCGGCTTGCGTTGGGTCCACCCCGCCTGTTCCAGGCTGGTCGGGACACGGCGCCCATTCAGCGCTCAGTCGGTACACAAGTTTTGCCCTGAACCGGGAGTACATCGAAGTTCAACTGTCGGCCAAAACTGAGGCTGGAGCCAGACATGCCAGAAGCGGGACGGCGGTTTAAACGCGCGTGCGAAAAGGCGATGTACAGCCGACGACGCCGGCACCAGTTCGCCTGCGTCTCGTTGTACGCACAATCAAAACCATTTCACGCTGCCAATCAGCGCGGCCTTTCATCTCGGCTCGCATCTTTTGCCGCCTGCTCGAAGCTTCCCGAATGGAAATTCTTAAAATAAATAGTACAGTGTAAAATGTAATGTTGACAGTTCAGTGAACGCGAACTAAAGGCGCTCCACAATCTGGACAGGGGCTAAAGATGAAGACGCGAATCACGGAACTTTTTGGCATTGACCGGCCGATCATTCAGGGCGGAATGCATTATGTCGGCTTCGCGGAAATGGCAGCGGCCGTATCTGAGGCGGGCGGGCTCGGACTTATCACGGCACTCACGCAGCCGACGGCGAATGATCTGCGCAGCGAAATTGAACGATGTCGGATGATGACAAAAAAGCCGTTTGGCGTGAACCTCACTTTCTTGCCGTCGGTAAACCGACCCGACTATCCAGGGTACGTTGCAGCTATTGTAGAAAGCGGTGTAAAGGCCGTCGAAACCGCCGGAAACAACCCGTCAGAATGGTTGCCAGCGCTTAAGGAAGCCGGTGTAAAGGTCATTCATAAGTGCACGTCGATACGTCACGCACTGAAAGCTGAAGCGATCGGATGTGATGCAATTAGCGTTGACGGGTTTGAGTGCGGTGGCCATCCTGGTGAAGATGACATTCCCAACTTCATTCTGTTACCAGCTGCGGCCCGCGCGCTACGTGTCCCGTTTGTCGCATCGGGCGGGATGTCCGACGGGCGTTCACTCGTCGCGGCGCTCGCCCTTGGCGCAGACGGCATCAATATGGGGACTCGCTTCATTGCCACTCAGGAAGCACCCGTGCATCCCAATGTTAAGCAGGCAATCCTCAAGGCGAGCGAGCTCGATACGCGTTTGGTGATGCGGCCTTTGCGCAATACTGAGCGCGTTCTGAACAATGCAGGGGTTGAGAAGCTAATCGCCGCCGAGAAACAACTGGGACCTGGCATCACGTTCACTGATATTGCGCCGTATGTCGCCGGAATATATCCGAAAGTCATGCGCGACGGTGATGTCGAGGCGGGTGCTTGGAGTTGCGGGATGGTAGCTGGATTGATCGATGATATACCGACAGTTCAGGAACTTCTCGATCGCATAATGGAGGAGGCTGAAGGTTTGCTCATTCGGCTTTCGCCAAAGCAAACATAAGCTCACCGCCCTTGCTTTGAATAATGCGTTGCACGGCCATCAAAGGTCAGGCTTCTCGTTTCAAACTTCAGGATCACCATAGATCAGCTTCATAGTGATCCTGTTGTGTTCCGCTAGTCGTGAACATGCGCGGTCGGCATCGCGACCGAGCGCAAGTTCGGCAAGTTCGCGATGTTCGTCATAAGCGTTGGGACTGATGTCCCGCATTCGAAGCATGAGATTACGATACCTCTGGGCCTGCCGATGAAGGTCCTCGGTGAGTGCTATCAGTCTGGACGAATTGCATCCTGAAATGAGAGCTGTGTGAAATCCAAGATTCAGGCGCTCGAAATCGGATACGCGCTCTTCAAGAGTTTTCGGCGGATAACTGGAGAAATGCTTGAGCCGCTGCAGCGCGGCGGCGACAGCGCCTTCCCAATCGGCGTCACCTTTGGCAATTGCCTGGCGCAATGCGGCAGTTTCGATCGCTGTGCGAGCCATTATCAGGTCTTGAAGATCGTGTCGGCTGACATCTGCGACCCGGAAGCCCCTTTGTCCGAAAGCGATGACGAGCCCGCGTCCTGCCAATCCGGTAAGTCCCTCCCGGATCGGGGTAGGTCCGATGTCGAGTTCGGCTGAAAGCTGCCGGATCGCCAGTCTAGACCCCGGTGGCAGATCGCCCCTGATGATCGCCGCCGAGATCTTTTCCGCAGCCATTGCCGAAAGTGTAGAGCCAGAAGGTTCGATTGTCTGATCCATTTTTACGCCAAGTCATAAGGTATTTGTTGTGGAGGCCGGTTGGTCAGTTTGCGCGGCTGATGGGTACAACGCATGCCATCAGCGAACCCGGCAAGCAACTCTCGGCGCGTGGTGTCCGAATTGCATTATATCGTTATTACATAAAAATATCGAAATAAATTGACACCGCCACGGGATTGAGTTTTACCGCGTATTGCTTTCTCGGGGGATCCCGGTTGGGCGCAAAGCTGCGCAAAGCAGACGGTTCAAAAAAGCCGGTTGGTCACGGGCCGCCGGCAGGGAGGAAATTCAATGTCTGGTAAAAAGATGCTTCTGTTAGCAGGTGCTATGGTTGGCGCGCTGGCGGGCGAGGTTCATGCGCAGCAGGTCGAAACCCCCAACGTGGATGACACCATCATGCTCGGCGAGATCGTCGTAACCGCGCAGCGCCGTGAGGAGACGCTACAGGATGTCCCGCTCGCAGTGACTGCCTTGTCAGGTGAGGAGCTTCAGACTCGTGGTCTGAACGACATGCGCGATGTCCTGGTGCTAACGCCAGGAACCGCATTCACTTCCTACAATGCGGCCGAGCCGGTTCTGTCAATCCGTGGAATATCATCCGGTGGAGAGGGGGCTGCATCCGATTCGGGCGTGCTTATGATGATCGACGGCGAGGTGATCTCTCGTGATTTTATGCGGTCGGCGCCCCTTTTCGATGTTGAGCGGGTCGAGGTGCTGCGTGGCCCGCAGGGGACGACCTACGGCCGAAATGCAACCGGCGGGGTGTTTCACCTCATCAGTCGCCGACCAGGCGATGAACTGGGCGGAGATATAAGTCTGGATGCGGGAGATTTCGGCGCGCTGACGCTTGAAACAGGACTGGACTTGCCACTCGGGGAAAGTACGTTTTCGCGCTTCGCGTTCCAATACAGCAAGCGTGATGGCTACAGCACGGACGTGGCGACCGGCCGGGATGTAGACTACCGGGATTCTCTGGCCGGACGGTTCACAATCGAGCAGGAGTTCGGTGACAACGTTACCAGTACAGTCCGATTGCATGCCAGTCGCGAGCGTCACGGGGATACGTCCCCACTAAAGTCTTATGACCCGACCGCAGCGCTCCTGAGCGGCCCGTTCCGCCCGACATATACGGAGCCGAGCACCGATGTCCGCGAGGTCATAACAACGCCAGGCGGCAGCTTTTTTGACCGCGACATTTGGGGCATCTCGAACGAACTGGTCGCCGAGTTGGGCTGGTCGACACTGACCTCGCTGACATCATTCCGGAGCGGCAAGAATACGTTCTTCCAGAGCTCTCCGCTCGCCTATAACAACCTCGATGTGCGCAACAAAGCCGATGTCCTGACACAGGAAATTCGACTTGAAGGTTCTGCGGCCAAAGACAGTATAGGCTGGGTCACCGGCGTCTTCTTGCTCGATGAAGACGTGAAGTATGGGTTCGACCGATTTGGAGGGGCGGCGACAGCATTTGCGCCGACCACGCAGCAGTTGCGCCAGGTTAGCAGCGGGTCAGGCTACGGTATCTTTGGTGAGATTAACTGGGACATGACGCCTCAGTTCAAGCTCGCGGTCGGGGGGCGCTATTCCCGCGATGAGAAAGATTTCGAGATCGACTCACGAGCTCAGGGACCGTTCGCACCGTTTTTCGTCGAAGATCCTTCGCAACCGCTCATTGCTTCCGTAAGCGACAGCTGGGGCAAGCCGTCTGGTCGGATATCACTTCAGTATCGGCCTGATGAGGACTTCATGTTCTATAGTGCCGTGTCTCAGGGTTACAAGTCAGGAGGGTTCAACTCCGAGCCGCTAAATTCTGATTCTGCGACCACGCCCTTCGGCGAGGAGACGGTTCTCAATATCGAGGCCGGCATGCGCAGTCAGCTGTTCAACAACCGGATGAGGTTGAACGTGACGGCCTTCGACATGAGCTATGACGATATTCAAGTGTCTGCGTTTGATGCCAACAGCATCGAGATTATCAGCAACGCAGCTTCGGCTAGCATTCAAGGGGTCGAGGTTGAGGCGTTCGTGCGTCCAAACCGGTACCTTACTCTTTCGCTCGGTGCGTCGGCGTATGACGGCAAATTTGAAGAATACATCGATATCAACGGCGATGACTTGAACGGAATTCCGCTCGCAAAAATGCCAGATTGGACTTTAGCGTTGTCGACGATTCTCGAAACGCCGAGGATTGCTGATGCCGGTATTCTTCAGCTGCGCGCAGACTACTCCACGCGAAGCGATATCGCTCATGATGCGCCCGTTGATCCGCTAGGAATCCGCGAGGGCAAAGACATGGTAGATCTTCGATTTGCATGGCTGCCGGATTCCGAAAACTGGGAAATCGCGGTCTATGTCCGCAACGCCTTGGATGAAGAAGAAAAGCAATACGTCTTTCCGCAGGGCATCCTCGATCAGCGCCTCGTTTCCTACGGCCCTCCGAGGACCGTCGGACTAAGCCTTTCCTACAATTTCTGATCACTCGACCGACCGGAGCCGCTTGAAATGAACCCCTTCGACCTGACGATAGTGATGTCCAGCCAATGAAAAAAGACAGATCGCAGCGATCAAACCGGATATCGCCTGAGAAAGATCCAATCGCGCCAGGGTTGGCTCCGGTTTCGATTGGTTTGACCTTTGCCCAGACACTGAACGCAAAAGCATACGTTACGACGCTACTTGTCGCCGCGTATGATGGCCAGACGGTGGAAGCGGTGGACCTGGCCCAACTCGGCGCCCCACTGGGTGTTGATGTCTTCGAAGCCTCTGCCTTCGTCGGGCAGGGGCGTCTGCGATCCGCACTATTGGAAACCGGGCTGCGCTCTCGGTATGACATAAAAGATATGCTTCCCTCTGGCGCGATCGCGAGCCGTCATGTGGCGACCGGCACAAACTTCGCTGATCATGCCAGCGAAACGGGGGGGCTCAAAGTCTTCAACTTTCCCAAGTTCGGCAACCCAAGTCCCCCTTTATCTACGCTTGTCGTGAACGAGGGGACGCTGATGGATTATGAAGTGGAAATCAGTGTTCGCTTCGACCGTGACATCCGAACGATGGCCGACTTCGAGGCTGCGCGAAAAGGCTTCTTCCTGTGCGGGGATTTTACGGACCGGGCGACACTCGTGCGGCTGGTGGACCGTGCGAATATCGCTTCGGGGAAGGGGTTCAGCGATGCAAAAAGCGGGCCTGACTTTTTCCCCACCGGCCCCTTTCTGGTGATACCTCATGATTGGCGAGAATTCGTGAGTAGCGAAAGGATCGTGACGCGCGTCAACGGTCACGTGAAGCAGGATGCGAGGGGCCAGCAGATGATCCTCGATTTCGAGGCAATTGTTGAAAAAGCACTCACAAATGGTGGCGGCGGAAGCTACATATACAAAGGCAAGCCGGTACCGCTGCTGGAGAAGAATACTATCGAACGGGGCTCTGCGGTAATGTCTGGCACCTGCGCGGGCGTACTGTTCATGCCGCTGCTGCCCGAAGACAAATCCGGCGGGATGTTTGACCATATTACTCGACTAAGATTCCTCCGCGGGGAGGCTCTTGTCGATTCTGTCGTAAGGCGCTTCATCAAGAACGAAACGAAGGCTAAACGCTATCTTCAGGTCGGCGATCAGGTCGAACATTTGGCTTCGACACTCGGCATGCTGAAGGTGACGTTGATTTCTCCCGCCCCACATTTGAATCCGCATGGCAAAGTAGTGAGTGAAACGAAGCCGGTTGCCACCGACAAGGCCGCACTGACCGCTGTCCATCAGGGAGCGGCCCGAAATGGCGCTTAGCTCAACGCGACGCTTGGACGAAGCAGGTTATGGCATCGGCGCACTAGCTAGCGGAAGTTTCGCGACGGTACCTGGCTTGATCTTGCTATTTTACATGACTGACACGCTGGCGGTTTCGGCGGCAGTTGCTGGGTTTGTGGTTCTTATCCCAAAACTATTCGACGTGTTCTTGAACCCGATTGTTGGACGCCTGTCTGATCAGACAAGCTCAAGGTTTGGTGCCCGTCGACCATGGATTCTCCTTGGGGGTGTGGTTTTTCCACTAGCGTTCATAGCAATGTTCTGGACACCGCTGTCCGGCAATGAAGCAGCTGTTTGGGTCGCTGTCACGTTTACGATAGCAAGCCTGTCTTTCTCGGCCTTCGTCGTCCCGTGGTCGTCTCTACCTGCCGAAATCGGGCCAGATACCCGCGCCAGGACGACGATGGCAGCGTGGCGCATAGCTTTTCTGGCAGTGGCCATTTTGCTGTCGGGCGGCTTAGCGCCCACCATCGTTGAAAATGGAGACGATGCGAGATCTGGCTATAAGCATATGGCCCTCACGATGGGCGGTATAATGATGGCCGCCGCTCTCGTCGTCGTCCTCATCGGCGCAAGGCGGTCAACACAGGCCACAACCCGGCCGGCGGCGGCAGCGGGCTTTCTGGCGAGCTACACGATGCTTCGGTCCAGCTCGCCGTTGCGCGCAATGTTCTGGCTCGTCTGCCTCACGGAGATCGCTTCGGCTGTGTCGCTGGCAAGTACGCCGTATATTGCGAACTACGTCCTTGGTGACGCAGGAGCCGTCGCGCCGTTGTTTATAATCCTTACAATCCCACTCCTCGTGACGATGCCTCTTTGGCGCGCAATAGCTGTCCGCAAAGGCAAGACCACCGCATTGTGTATAGCGTTGGTGATTTTCGCTTTTGGAGCACTGGTCCTCGCTTCGCTTGCGTTTGTTCCTCAACCCCTGAAGATATCGGTAGCCTACGCAGCCGCTTTGATCACGGGAATGGGTTTTGCCGGAACGTCGATGTTGCCGCAGGCGATGTTTGCGGATGCTCTGGCATATGAGACAGCGCTGAGGAAGGAATCCAGCACGGGCGCAATGGTCGGAGTTTGGAACGCTGCCGAGACGATTTCGGGCGGGGTAGGAGCCGCTGCGTTCGCACTGACGCTTTCTCTCTCCGGGTTTATTTCTGCCGGGGACGGCGAAGCTGCACTTCAGCCGAGCAACGCAATCCTTGCAATCACGCTCGCTGCAGGCCTAATCCCGGCGTTCGCTGCGCTGGTAGCCTTGTTACCAGTTCGCGCATTCGATCTGACAGAGCAGGATGTGGACGCTGCTACGGATCGCGCGGTCTATTAAGCTGGACTCAGGATGCCGCCGCGAGACATTCGAGTGCGGTTGATGCTCGGCCGGCCCGGCGCAATGTTGGAGCAGTTTACAAACTGGCGGCATTTGGCTTAGCCTTTACACGCGAGAGCAACTACGCATGCCCTACAACGGAAAGGTCGACCGGCAAATGAAGGAAAAGCCAGTCGAGCCGACGGCTTCAGAGTTCAAACGCCGGAGAGGCCGCCCGCCGGCCGCCCCGGAAAATCTCGCAGCCGCACATGCCGAAGCTAGAAACAAGATTTGCAGCGCGGCTCTGACACTTTTCGGCCGCAGCGGCATTGAAGCAATCTCGATGCGGGAAATAGCCGGACTCATCGGAGCATCTCCAATGATGCCTTACAAATACTTCCGGACCAAGGATCACCTACTCCAGGAGTTACGGACGCGGGCATTCGAAGTCTTCGAGAACCGTCTGCGCGACGCGGCGACTGGCGATAGCGCACTTGCTCGGCTTAAACAATTGTCGCTTGCATTTCTCCGCTTCGGACTGGTGGAACGTGAGTCCTACAAGCTGATGTTCGACTATTGGGTCTATGACAGTCTGGGGCAGATGATCGAGGACTTCGGTGATGCAATCCGTCGCCAGTCGGGCGCCTGGAACATTTTATCGAAAGAGGTGGAATTGTATTTCACTGAAACAGGACTGCGCGGCGATCCCCAGATCGCAGCTCATTTAATTTGGGCAAGTTTGCATGGACTAGTTTCTCTGGAAGCATCCCGCAAACTCGTAATGGGAATGGAATTCGAAGAACTGACGATTCCCATGATTGACGCTATCATGTCGGGTCTAGCCAGTGTTCCCCGTCAGCGACTGTGAGACAGATCGGCTAAATTGCTTGAGGAGGATTTCTGGCTCATCGTAACTGATACGAGGAGTGAAGATGAGACAGAAATCCGGGCCGAAAGAGTCTTCGGCCGAGAAGCATGTGCAAGCAATCAAGCGTCAGACCCGGCGGAAGTTTTCAGCCGAGGAGAAGATCCGGATTGTCCTTGAAGGCCTACGCGGCGAGTACTCGATTGCCGAGCTGTGCCGGCGCGAGGGGATCGCCCAGGGGCTGTATTACACCTGGTCGAAGGAGTTCCTCGAAGCCGGCAAGAAACGATTGTCCGGCGACACCGAGCGCCAGGCGACGTCGGGCGAAGTGACGGGCCTTAAGCGTGAGATGCGTGACCTGAAAGAGGTCGTGGCTGACCTGACGCTTGAGAACCGCATACTCAAAAAAAGCGTGATCGGGGATGGGGACGCCGAAGAATGAGGTACCCCGCATCCGAAAAGCTCGAAATCATCCGGCTGGTCGAGAACTCGCACCAGCCGGTGAAGAAGACGCTCGATCAGATCGGCGTGTCGCGGCCGACCTTCTATCGCTGGTATGACCTATACCGGCGGTTCGGCGAGGCAGGGCTGGAAGACCGGCGCGGCGGGTCCGGCCGCGTCTGGAACCGCATCCCAAAAGCCATGCGCGATCAGGTTCTGGAAATGGCCCTCGACCAGCCGGAACTCTCGCCCCGGGAGCTGGCGGTGACGTTCACGGACGAGAAGCGTTACTTCGTCTCGGAAGCCAGTGTTTACAGGCTTCTGAAGGCGCATGACCTGATCACCAGCCCGGCCTTCATCGTGATGAAAGCCGCCAGTGAGTTCCGCGACAAGACCACCGCACCCAACCAGCTCTGGCAGACGGACTTCACCTATCTGAAGGTCATAGGCTGGGGATGGTTCTACCTCTCCACGGTGCTCGATGACTTCTCCCGCTACATCATTGCCTGGAAGCTCTGCACAGGCATGGCGACGAGTGATGTGCAGGACACGCTCAATCTGG
>Ga0315902_10012644_pt1 | contig 10966 bp, 8 predicted proteins | sample LakEriMetagenome_9_FD_203523 | JGI IMG/M metagenome (GOLD analysis project Ga0315902, IMG submission 203523) | Freshwater fungal communities from buoy surface, Lake Erie, Ohio, United States - Buoy 12 MA117 | ecosystem: Environmental > Aquatic > Freshwater > Lake > Lake biofilm | place: USA...
TACCTCAATCAATAATATAATAATTATGATACTAACAAATACACAATGTAAGGAGATAATATCATGGATTGACCTTTTTGGTAAATCTAATGTAAGATATTGTCCTGATGTTTGTTCACCTGCTGGATTACGTAAATCAAGATTGGATTATAATATTTGTGAAGTAAGACGAAACGAAACAACACAATGGTTTTTTGATTTAATTTCTGAATTCTTAAAAGAAGATTATCCTAATAATAAACTCAAAGAGGGTGAATATTTTTATGCTCATGAATTTTTTACAGGAGGAAAATTTACAAAACACGTTGACAAAGAAAGACAACAAGATTGGGCTATAGTTGTTGGCGCGATACTAAATGATGACTTTGAAGGGGGTAGACTTATTACATATAATCCAGATGGAGAGCCCGCAACCGAAAAAGGTTTTATATATAAAATTGATTCTGAAATTCTTCATGAAGTTACGGAGGTCACTAAAGGTACGAGATATTCTTTTGTATATTTTATAACTTATAAAGAATTGGGTATTGAGATGAAATTGTTCTAAAATGATTGATAAGTCTAAATATCTTTGTACAATGCCATTCATTCACGCAGATGTATATGATGATAGACAATTCCTATGTTGCCCATCTTGGTTACCAATAGACGTGAACGACGGTAATGGTATAGTTTCAAGTTTTAATTCAGAAAAGTCTGAACAAATACGGGAAAGTATTATTGATGGTTCTTACAGACATTGTAATGAGGTGGAATGTCCGTATTTGGCGGAATTAAAAAATAATAAAATATCAAATTTTTTTGTTCCAAAAACAGAAGAATCAATAAAAAAACTTAAACAGAATACTCATCCATCTGTTATTAATTTTTGTTTTGACAGAAGTTGTAATTTTCAATGTCCATCGTGTAGAAATGAATTGATAAATTATGTTGGTAAAGATAGGAAATTAGTAGATTCAAAGTTAAAAGAAGTTGAAGAAGAAATTTCTCCTTACGTTAAAAGATTGTACTTAAGTGGAACTGCTGATCCATTTTTTTCATCTTCTTTCCGTAAATTTTTATTGAACTTAGACAAAAAAAAATTCAATAAATTAAAAAGTATTCATCTTCATACAAATGCTAGTTTATGGACTAAAAAGTTGTGGGATAAACTATCTAATGTTCACAAATATGTTAATAGTTGTGAAATATCTATAGACGCTGCGACAAAGGAAACGTATGAGAACAAGACTAGAATTGGTGGAAATTGGGAAACACTACACACAAATCTTCAGTTTATCACATTAATTCCGACGATAAAGTACTATATCTTTTCGTTCGTAGTTCAAGAAAGTAATTACAAAGAAATGTATGATTTTTATTTTATGATAAATGATTACATGAAACTTCGAACTGACAAAGTAAAATGGGAGGTGAAAACTAATGTGATAACAAATTGGGGGACTTACACTGATGATGAGTTTCTAACAAAAGATGTTTCTAATCCTAAACACATAGAACATAACGAATTTTTGATTGAGATTAATCGAATAAAAAACCTACCTAAATTAACACATAATTTCCATCATTTATATACTGTAAAAAGAGAATTAATATAATTAACTAATGGAGATAAGTAATATAAAATTTTGGTATCACCCCATAACAGGCGGTAGCGGAGTTCAATATCTGATGGAATATTACTTTGGTCTTAAGTTTGAATTATATGATAATAAGATTGTTGACACTACAAAAAAAAATATTATAGTATTTTTGTGGGAGCCAAAAAATGAACATACAATTAATTTTGAATTCAAAACTAATAAGTTTGAATTTTTTGAATTAATTAAAGAAATGAACAAACTTGGATTTTATTTTTTAGCAGATTATAGTACAGAATCCAATTCTGATATGGACGAAGAGAGAATCAATTTTATTTCAAAATTAAAAAGGATTAACATTAATATAGATAAATTTTTTTTAGTTACTAATAATTCAAACATTAATCAATCGAAATTAAAATACGGGGAACACTTAATCAACCACATTCATTTTCCTCATTTTTTATCTGCGACTCCAATGGAAATGAATAAGTACTTGAGAGAGTTAGATTCATACAAAACAAATCAACCATCTAAAGAATTCATTTGCTTAAATCGAAGGGTTCACAGACATAAGTTTAATTTTTTGAAAAAATTATGGAAACGTGGGTTGTTAGAAAAAACAAATTGGACTTGGGTTTGTAATTACATTGACTTAAAAGATTATGGTGATGATGAGTTTGTTAAGTATTTGAATATTGACGTAAATAATTTTGATTCATTTCAATTAACTGATGATGTAATGTATGGTACAAAGTTAGATAAGGCTGATGAATTTCTATATACAATTAATCCCAAGTGGTTTTATGAATCTAAAGTGAATTTAATTGTTGAGTCAAACCCTTTTAACAGGCCTCTTCATCTTACTGAAAAAACATTCAAACCTATATTTTTGGGAGTTCCGTTTGTAATTTTTGGGTCAAAAGGACATTTAGAAAAATTAAAAGAGTTTGGATTTGATGTATTTGAGTCTGTAATTGGTAAGTATGATTGTACTGACGAAGATTCGGTAATAAACGCTGGTATAAAATTGTCTGAAATTTACGACTCGGAATTAGTAGTTAAAATCTGTAAAGATAATGAATTAAAATTACGTAGTTTTGATACTCATCAAAAAATCATACAGAAGTATTTTATATCAAGATTCGAAACCAAAATCATATGAGTGAAATTAATCTAAAAAATTATGTTTGTTCAATTCCGTTTACTTCTTTACGTATGGAAGTACGTGAAAGATTCCTGTGTTGTCCAACTTGGTTAGAAAAATATTTACCAGATGAGGTCACACCATATGATGCTTGGAATTCACAAGAGGCAATAGATATACGGGACTCCATATTGGACGGGTCATTTAAGTATTGTAATTCAATTCAGTGTCCTCATTTACACCAATTAAAAACATTTGGTGAAAACAAAACACCATACCCGTTATACAACAGAGAGAACATTCCAATCTATCTCAAAGAAAAAATTAAAAAACATGAAGATAAAGAAATATTTTCACCGTCAGTTATAAACTTCTCTATGGATAGGAGTTGTAATTTGAAATGTCCTTCGTGTCGTTTAACAATCTACATCGCCAATAGTAAGGAAATAACAAAAATAAAAGATGAAATTCAAACCATCCAAGACACATATGGTGATGAGGTTGAAACATTGTATATTACGGGAAGTGGGGATCCATTTATATCAGTCCCTTTCAGAGACTTTTTACGAAATTTTGATATTTCGAAATGGAAAAAAATAAAAAATATTCATCTTCATACAAACGCTACTCGTTGGAATAAAAAAATGTGGGACTCAATGCCGAATATCCATAAGTATGTGAAAACCTGTGAAATTAGTATAGACGCGGCAACAAAAGATACCTATGAAAATAAAGTAAGATTAGATGGTAATTGGGATGAGTTAATAGACAACTTAAATTTTATATCTAAAATTCCTAACTTAAAAAAAATTAAAACATCTTTTGTTGTCCAACGAAAAAATTATAAAGAAATGAAACAATTTTATGATTTAATGTATTCTATTTTTGGAAATAAAGTTGATGTATTCTATAATAAGATTACTAATTGGGGTACATTTACTGAGGAGGATTTTTTATTGGAACAAATTTGGAATGAATCTCATTCGGAGTACAACGAATTTGTTAAAGAAGTTAATTCTTTCTTACCAAACAATCATAGTTGGCATAATTTACAAGAATTTATTACACCTGTTAAAACTTTAATATAATGAATCAAACCTATTATCCTTGTGTCGATAATTTGAAATATTGGACTCCGGAAGGATTCGAAGTTTCAAGTTATAAATGGAAATTGTCGGAAAAGGTTAATCAAGCACATAAAACAGCTGGATCTGACCAAACCCGTTTGTGTACGTACACTTACAATGAGCTTGGTTTCAGAGGAGATTCCATAGATAAAGAAGGATTCAAAATAATGTGTATTGGTGATTCTAATACCGAAGGTGTTGGAGTAAATAACCATGAAACATGGCCAGCACAATTTTCTAAATTAATACCGAATGGAGTCAATCATAACTTTGGTATGGGAGGGAGAAGTAATGATTACATATCTAGATGTTTGATATCTTATTATGACTTGATTAAACCCGATTTGGTCTTGATTATGTATACTTCACCTCAAAGGAGAGAATTTTATACAAAGGATGGAGGTATTGAACCATTCATGGTAACATCACAGTGGGGTTATTTACAAGAAACTAGTGAGGGTCGAGAATTACAAACCCATTTGTCATTAATTCAGAATGATAATGAAGATTTTATGAATTGGTATAAAAATCATTTGTTGATAAAATATTTTTTGGACTCTAAAAAGTGTAATTGGTTGTGGAATGGATGGTATGAAGTACCTTTGATATATGAGGAATTCAATCGGTTTGATGGATTATATGGTAAATTTGTGGATGATGCTGTCGATTTTATTCATCCAGGTCCTTTACACAATAAAATTTATGCTAAAAACTTACTAGATCACATTTATACAAACTTTAGAAGTTACGTACCAAATAATTTGATTTAATTTCGATTATCAATATATATCATAATTTCGTTGTAATATGGAATAAAATCATCGTTCCATATTGACCAAGTTATGTCGACACCATCAAAAGAAAATATTTTGAAATTTGGAAATACTCGTAAATAAACGTCTCTGAATATTCTAAATTTTTCTTTTAATTCTGTTGTGGATAAATGCCATTCCCCTGAAATCTTTCGAACATTGTTTTTTATCCAAAACAAATTTTCCAAAGTAAAAATATCATATTCGCCACTTTCACAATCAGTTTTTAAGAAATCAATTTTTTGAATGTTGTAGTCTTCAATAACTTTCTTGAATGTTGTAGAATATAATTTGTAATTTCCTGATAAATCGAATACACCTGTGAAGTTGAATTCTCCCACCGTGTTACCAATACCCTTGTTAATATGAGTAACATTTCCATGTCTTGTGTTTAGGACTAGTGTTTTGAATTCCTCGTAACTTGGTTCGAATATGAAAACTTGTGAGGGGTTTTTATCTAAGATTGAAAAGGTAAATGGACCCAAACTTCCCCCGATGTCGAACACCACATCACCTTCCTCTACCTGAACGTGTCTTTCATATATTTTATCAACGAATATTTCTTTTTCTACGGTTTCTCGGAATCCATCATAACATTTTGGTTCCCAAACAAATTCGTCTAAGTTCATTTTAATAAGGTTTGTATTTTATTTATTACCATTTCTGATGTTATTGAGGTATGACATTCAAATTGTCGAGAAGTACCTTTATGTACTGGACACCAATTCCAATCACCTTTGTCAAACTTGAAATTCGGATTGTTCCAACAACTGTTGCATACATTCGGATTTGTAATTCTTGTACAATTTGTGGTAAATTCGTGGTCAGCTTCTGTAAAGTTACTTATCATCACGACATGTTTTCCGATTGCCCAAGACAACCAAGATAATCCACTTGATAGACCGATAAAAAATTCGCTATGATGAATAACATTCATCGTGTTTTCAATAGAAGTATCGTTCAATCGTTCGCAATTATCAAATGGGTTGATTTCTTTCGAAACATTGACAACTTTATATCCCAATGAATTGAGATGATTTATCAATTTTTGCCATCCATCTTTAGTCCAAAATTTACAACCAGCGGTTGAATTCGTTGCAATCGTGATATATTTCTCAGAATAAGGTCTTTCACCTATTTTGTAGTGAATTTTAGGTTTAATTTCACTGTAAGGTAGTCCTAATATATTGGTTGCGGCTTTTTGTAATGGAATTGTATTTGGTATTTCTGGTTCTTTATTAATGTCCCAAAACCATCCAAGATTATATTGACCAAAAATATTGTGAACGACAGTTCCAGGCTGAACAAATTCTAATTCAGGGTAAACTTCATTGAATAATTGGTTCCAATAAGTTGAAACTACAACATCACAATTATGAGCTTTTTTGAATTCCAAAACGTATGGAATCCATGAAACAGTATCACCTAAAGATTTACTATCAAAGTTTATAAAAACTCTCTTACCTGAGTAATCCAAAGTTTCATCATAAATAGCAATTCCATTTTCGTAAATTTTTGTATTCCATTTGGTAAAATATTTTCTATTCAGTTTTATCCAATGATTAGATTTTATTTTGCTATTATAATGACATACACCAACTTCATCAAAAAATTTGACTTCGAATTCACTTTCACTATCACCTAAAATTTCCAAAAAAGGTTCATTGATGAAAAATCTTTTAATTGTTACATTAGATTTTTTAACAATTTTTTTAGTTGGTTTTTGTGTTAATAAAAATTTATATAATTGATAGTGTTTCTTTGCGAATTCGTGAGTCATTCCATCCAAAACTCTGTAGTTACGAGATGATGAAATCAAATTTTTTAGTGAACTTACGTTTGATATAATATCATCCACTAAAGGATATATTAATCCATCAAACATTCCGACATATTGTGGTAAATCTCTTGCCATAATTTTCAAACCAAATGATGCGGCTTCTCGGATTACAAGTGGATTACATTCCCAAGTTGAATTAAACATTAATACATCTGATGCAACCATAAAAGTTTCTACGTCACTTCTCTCGCCCCAAATATGAACATTGGATGGTAAATCATTCATTAAAGGCCCCCAATAGTTTTCGAAATTTGAGGCTTTATTTCCAACAAAATGAAATTCCACATTGAGATCTTGAAAATGTCTTGCAATTTCCAAACCTTCTTTTTGATTTTTTCCTGAGGTCCAAAGCCCAACATTTAGAATATGGACTTTAGAAGTATCTAACCCTAAAATTTCTAAACAACGAACTTGGTCTTCACGTGACCTAAATTTATTTTCTATTGGAAATTCAAAAACCTCTTTGTGTGATGGCATTTCTTTGAATGTAACTTCCTTATGATAAGGGGTACAGAATGCATAAGCATCAGGGTGAAATGATTTTGAAATGTTAGGGTCAAACAAAACATTGTGACAAGTCTCAACAACTCTCCATGTTCTATTGTCATCGTATAATGCATTTTTCAACTCACTTGGCACTTTATTGAAGGAGTCGAACCCCTCTACCATTTCATCTATATGAACAATATCTATCCTATTATTTTTGATGATGTCCATAACTTTCATAGAATTTTCGACGTTGTGATTATCTAAAGTATTGATTGTCCAAAATCTTTCTTCAGGAACCAACTGTTTAATTCGATTACGTTGAACTGTATATAGAGTAGAATATTGACAAAATTCGGCGACATAAATTTCTACATCAGGAAACAATGAAATTAAAGATTCAATTCTCTTTAATAGATAAGATGGCATACCACCTGTAGATAGGTGAGGGGATAAAAACAAAACTCGCAATTTGTTTTCATTATATTTTTTTATTTCTTGTACCATTTTTTTCATTTTTTCGGGATTTTTTTCTCCGTGAAAAAATAGTAAGTGGTTTTTTTCTTCAGGAACTCTTAACCAACTTCCTAACAAATTTCTAACATTTGAACCTTTATATTCTACTTCTGTGTACATTTTTTTTACTGTATCCAAAGTGCCGTTCACATAAATGTAAGGTAACCCCTTGTTTATTTTATACTTCCACAAAAGAACATTGGCAATTGTTTCTTCATTAAATGGGGCATACATTTCATTATTTTTTAACACTTTAGGATTATTACACATCCAATACCATTCATCTAAAAAATCATAAGTGTTTTGTCCTGAGACAAAATATCCTGTCTGTCTGTAATTTTTTCTAACAGATTGGTCTACGTTGAATAATTCACAAGTTGAATGTTCTAAAGTCGAGTCCCATGTACCATTAGAAGAAGGACCGATTCCACCTCTTCCATTGTAGGTCAAAAACTCATAAATCCCCTCAACAAAATATGGGTGAGATGAATTCTCGTCATAGTATGAAAATATGGTATCTACTAATGGTGTAGCAATTGAATCACTGTCCACATAACAAACTGTTTTGGCACGTTTTTCTAAAGCATCTTTAATAATCATCGGCCTCTGTGTTAAAATTTTATATACCGTAGGATTTTCTCTCCTTATATAAAAATTTTCATCATTTTTGATGTAAAGATCATCAGATATTTGCCCTAAGTCACAATCCCACCTTATTGTCGTTGTGTTTTCAACATCAATAACACGATTAGAATTAATCAAATAAACTAATATGGGTATTTTACTAAACTCTCTAATTGATTTTACACATTCTGTTAAAATGTCAATATAGTTTTCCGTTGAACATAGGACATAAGATTTTTCCTGTTTCATAGCGCTCCAAAATTTTTTTTCCATATCTTCATCGTAATTTTGTAGCATGTCTTCATTGTTAGAAAAACTTTGTGATTGAGTGAATATCATGGGAATAGTGATTCCGAATTTGAATTTTTTGTGATTATCAGATGGAAAAAATCTATGAATTTTACTAGAGGAGTCATGTAAAAAAACATCTATCACACAATTATGAAGATAATGGTTTGAGTCTAAAAATCCTTTAAGTTCGTTATATGTGTGCTCGATAATTGGTCTTTTATAATAAAAAGATTGGGTACACAGAAATTCTTCAAAATAACCGTGAGTCTCAGATTGTTCTATAATTTTACTGTTTGGACGTAGTTTGGTTCCTAAGGCGACTATGTCATAAGTTTCTTTTATAACATCCCAATCATTAAAAATTTTGTCTACATCTTTTTTTGACGTGGAATTCATTAACTTAATATCATCCTCAAAAATAATCAAATCTTGTAAATCAGACTCTAAAAAATTTTCGAACATTTTAATATATGAGGATGTACATCCAAGTTTTTTGAGATCAGGATTTTCAAAAATTGTTCCTTCAAAAACCTCATAACCCGTGAACCCCAATTCGTCCAATAGTTTTTTCGATGATTCTAATCTATCAGTCCTATGAGGTAAATTTAATAAAAATGCTCTATCTGCGACTTTTTTTCCTTTATAGTATAATCCGTTCATATTATTTCAATTATTTTATTAAAAATTTGATTTACGTTTGGGTGACAAACAAATTCTGATTTCCCCTCTAAACAACCTACAAGTGGAGGAACACCTCTGATTGAATTCCACTCACGTACTCCATATCTCATATCGGAGGCGCAAGCAATTTTACAATCACCATCAACGTAGTGATACTTGTAATCTTGTCGACCGTTTCTGTACGGAGCCCTTAATCTCCAATTTATTGAACTTCCAAGTTGAATGATTTGTGCATCTGTTGTACCTGCAAGATGTAAAAGACCGGAGTCCATAGTTATGATAGCCAAACTTTTTTGTATTAACCACCAAGTTTGTGATATGGTCGTCTGGTTCATTAGGTTCAAACCTAATTTGATTGGAAAATCAAAAACAGGTTTTTGAGTCATGTGGAATCCTATTTCACTTGAAGATTTCCCAACTGAAACAACCGCTATACCATTATCATTCAACATGGTAGTTAGTAATTTCCATTTGTCTGCGTCCCAAGTTCTTGACGCCCAACTTTGTACGGGATGAATTAAAATAAATTTGTCAGGTAAATTTTCGATTGGATTCCACTCATCAGGTACAAAATCTGTGTGGCATTCTTCTGGTAATAGTTGGAATCCTAACCCTGAAGCATGAAATTGTCTTATGTCCATTGTATTGTGACGTAATCCTAACTTGTATTGATTTTCCAAGTTTGGGGCAAAACTAACTAACAATTCATATTGTTCTGACAAACTTTCTCTTGAAGTTTCTGTGGTATTAAAAATCTTGTCCACATACTTATTGTTTTTGAAAATGTGTGGATGGTCAGTTAATACGGAAATTTTTTTTCCGTATGCAAAAAATAATTTACGAAGTGATGGGGTAGAACAAATAGTGTCTCCAAGTCCTTTAGACAGGTGTAAATCCAACAATGGCTCTTTCATATTGGAGAAATATATGAAAGATGGTATAAAAAATCTATTATTAACGTTTCTTTTTTTCTTCAGACTGATATAACTTCAGTAGTTTGAGTGAATCTTTGTAATGTTTTTCAAGCCTGTCCAATTCTTCAACAGGGACACATGATTCACAGGCATTGTTATATTGTTCTTCAGCCTCTTTGATAATATTTTGAATAGTGTTTAGAAGTTTCATACATCTATAAATATTATGACGCTACTACTTTATTTAGTTTTCAATAAAACTATATTATTTAATGTGTAAAAACCTGTAGTCGGGTTATTTATATTATACAAAAAAATTTATGTCGAGTTGTGGTACAATCTTAAATAGTGGATACACTGGATTTGACTCAGTAACCCAAGTTTATGACTTGGATTTTACGGGTGAGGCTAATGGGTCCATAATTGATATTACAGTAATTTCTGTTGAGAGACCTGATTATTTTACAGTCCGAGTTGATGGGTCTGCTGTTGAAAATTCTGGATGGCTAGGATTTGCGACCTACCCTGGACCTTGGGGAGCAACTCTTGCGGGACCAACTTCGTATAATTTTGCATCGATTACTTATGACAATACAAAGTCATACTCAGTTGACATCCTTGTTGGGCCTGCAGATCCAGGAGCTCCCACTACTGACGCGTATGACATTGAAGTTGATTGTTCTGCTCCACCACCATTTACTTCAACACCGGATCCGACTCCTTTTGCAACACCATCAAATACACCTACTAATCAGACACCAACCCAAACTCCTACTAATACTGAAACTCCAAGTCCGACACCAACAATAACTCCTACTCAAACCTTGAGTACTGCTACATGCTGGATTTTACCTTCAGTTCCATTTGGAGGATGTAGTGTTCAATATATCAACCAATTTGGCAATCCAATAACTCTAAATATACCAGCTGAAGATCAGAAATTATATT
>Ga0315902_10012645_pt1 | contig 10966 bp, 11 predicted proteins | sample LakEriMetagenome_9_FD_203523 | JGI IMG/M metagenome (GOLD analysis project Ga0315902, IMG submission 203523) | Freshwater fungal communities from buoy surface, Lake Erie, Ohio, United States - Buoy 12 MA117 | ecosystem: Environmental > Aquatic > Freshwater > Lake > Lake biofilm | place: USA...
GGCGCCGGTTGTTTATCCTAATCCATCCAATGGTAAGATCGATATCCTATCTGACGTGAAAGAAGGAACCGTACGCATCACCAATGAGCTCGGACTGGTTATCAAGCAGTGTAGCGTAGCAGAGATCGAATCAGTTGACCTTAAGCCGGGATCATACAACGTAATGATCGAACTCAGCAACGGAAATGTCAGTTCAGAACAACTGGTAGTAAGATAAAAACCCCTTAACAACCCACATACAACTAAACCCAAAAGTCGTGAGATCGGACCCTCACGACTTTTTTCATTGCAATAAATCAAATGCAATTAAAAAGAGAAGGAGGCAATTTTACTGTTGCCTCCTTCTCTATTACGGATCAAAAAAATCAGTTATTCAATGCCTCGGCACCACCAACGATCTCAAGAATCTCATTTGTAATGGCAGCCTGTCGGGCTTTGTTGTAGCTCAATTTGAGTGTTCGCTGCAATTCTTTCGCATTATCAGTTGCCTTATGCATAGCAGTCATTCGTGCCCCATGTTCAGATGCATGAGAATCTAGTACAGATTTGAAGAGCTGGATCTTGAGTGACTTCGGGATCAGTTCTTTCACGATATCCTCTTTGTTGGGCTCGAATATATAGTCTCCTGCAGAGGTATTGTCTGCCTGCACATTCGAAACAACCGGAAGCATTTGCTCGGTTTTCACCTCCTGAGTAGCCGCATTCACAAACTTGTTGTAAACGATAACCACCTTATCGAACTCCTTTGAAATGAAGCGATCCATTAAATCGGATGCAATATGAGCGACATTATCGAATTTGAGATCTGCAAAAATATCCTCAACTGAAGCAATATTATCGTTGATGTAATATGACTCTGTACGCTTGTACACGTCTTTTATCTTTTTTCCAAGACAAAGTACCTTTACGTTCGCGTTCTTATACTCATGGTTTACCAGATAATTTACACGCTTGATAATATTGTTGTTGAAACCCCCGCACAATCCGCGGTTCGATGTAACCCCTATAATGAGTACATTTTTCACTTCCCGATCATCCGAAAAAGCATTCTCAGAAAGATCCAGCGTCGCGCTGAGGTTACCAAGGATCTCCTGAAGCTTTTCAGCATAGGGACGCATTTGAGTTATGGCATCTTGAGCCCGCTTCAACTTTGCAGCAGAAACCATCTTCATCGCTGAAGTGATCTGCATGGTAGATCCTACTGAGGTGATCCTGTTACGTATTTCCTTTAGACTTGGCATACTCTAATTCGGGATTCAGGATCCGGAATTGAGGAAATAATTCCAAATTCCAGATTCCAAATTTTTAATATTTGTCTGCAATCTCTTTCGCAACGCGTGAAAGCGTATCCGTGAGCTCGTCGGTGTACTTTCCTGCCTTGAGCGCAACCAACACATCAGAATGCTTTGCTTCAAGATAATTGAGGAATTCTTTTTCAAACTCCTTCACTTTTGAAACAGGCACTTTTTGGATTAATCCTTTCGTTCCCACATAAATAATAGCGATCTGTTTTTCCACCGGGAAAGGGTCTCCTTCACGCTGCTTCAGGATCTCAACGTTACGCGCACCTTTATCTAGAACGGACTTGGTAGCCGCATCGAGATCTGAACCGAACTTAGCGAAAGCCTCCAATTCACGGTACTGCGCCTGATCGAGCTTGAGCGTACCGGCAACTTTCTTCATCGACTTGATCTGTGCTGACCCACCCACGCGGGAAACAGAAATACCAACGTTGATCGCCGGACGGATACCTGCATTGAACAAATCTGATTCAAGGAAGATCTGTCCATCGGTGATAGAGATCACGTTCGTTGGGATGTATGCCGATACGTCACCTGCCTGTGTCTCAATGATCGGAAGTGCTGTAAGCGAACCACCACCTTTCACAATTGGTCTCAACGATTCAGGTAAATCATTCATTTGAGAAGCAATCTTGTCATCAGCAATAACCTTTGCCGCTCTTTCCAACAATCTTGAATGCAGATAGAAAACGTCACCAGGATATGCCTCACGACCCGGAGGACGACGAAGCAACAAGGATACCTCACGGTAAGCAACGGCCTGCTTGGAAAGATCATCATAAACGATCAATGCCGGGCGTCCAGAATCACGGAAGAACTCGCCGATCGCTGCACCAGTCATTGGTGCATAGAACTGCATTGGTGCCGGATCTGCGGCATTCGCCGCAACGATCACGGTGTAGGCCATTGCACCTGCGTCTTCCAATTTTTTTACGATTCCGGCAACGGTCGAACCTTTCTGCCCGATGGCAACGTAGATACAAAAAACGGGTTCACCACGGTCGTAAAACTCACGCTGATTGATTATCGTATCGATCGCCACAGTGGTTTTTCCTGTTTGACGGTCACCGATGATCAATTCTCGCTGACCACGACCGATCGGGATCATCGCATCAACGGCTTTTATACCTGTCTGAAGTGGCTCGTTCACCGGCTGACGGAAGATCACTCCCGGTGCCTTGCGCTCGATCGGCATTTCATATAACTCGCCGGTAATAGGGCCTTTACCATCGATCGGCTGTCCGAGGGTATCAACTACACGACCTACCATGCCATCACCAACTTTTACAGACGCAATTCGTCCAAGTCGCTTAACGGTATCACCTTCTTTCACAGCAGTCGAACGCCCAAGTAATACAGCTCCTACATTGTCTTCTTCGAGGTTGAGAGCAATTCCCTGCAATCCACCGTCGAACTCGATCAATTCACCATACTGTACTCCTCTCAAGCCGTAGATACGTGCAATACCGTCACCCACCTGGAGTACGGTACCTACTTCCTGAAGTTCAGCCTCGGAACGGAATCCGGAAAGCTGTTCTCTTAAAATTGCAGAAACTTCTGCCGGTTTTACATCTGCCATCTTTTCCTATTTTGCTTTGCTGCCCACCTGGGTGGATTATTTTGTTAAACGTTGTTTCAACTTATTGAACTGACTTAAAACAGACGCATCGATCTGTTTGTCATCCATGCGCACGATAAAACCACCGATCAATGATTTATCGATAATTTCATTTACTTCAAGTTCACCTTTTACAGAGGACTTGATCTTCTTCATAATGTTCTCACGCGTTGCTGCGTTCAATGGCACAGCCGAAACGAGAGTCACCGGAACGATCCCTTTATATGCCTTCACCTGATTTTCAAATGCTTGGGCAATGTCATTCAACATGTATTCGCGGCGGTTCTTGGTGATCAAACCAATGAAAAGTGTCGTGACTTTGTCGAAATCTGAAAAGAGATCATTAAATATCGCCACCTTCTTATCCGCTTTCACGATCGGCGAGTTCAACAGAAGTCGGAAGTCATGGTTTTCGCTACTAACCTTTGCGAGATAACGCATATTATCCGCTACCATATCAAGCTTACCATTTTCAACGGCCAACTCGAGGAGGGCTTTTGCATAACGCGATGCTGCCTTGGTGCTTTTCATCTTCTAAGATCAGTTCAGATTAATGTCTCCCGCCAATTTATCTGCAAGGGCCTTCTGTTTATCATCGGATGCAAGCTCACCACGAACGACTTTCTCTGCGATCTCCAACGAAAAAGACGCCACCTGTGTTTTGAGCTCTGCGATCGCAGCCGCTTTCTCCGATTCGATCGCTGCTCTCGTAGAAGCCAGTACCTTTTCACTTTCCGATTTTGCTGATGCCTTAGCATCTTCGATCATCTTTGATGCTGTTTCGCGTGCATCTTTAACGATTGCATCTCGTTCAGCACGCGCCTCCTTCAACAGATTTTCGTTCTGTGCATGAAGGGCTTTCATTTCAGACTTGGTCTTTTCGGCAAGCTCCAATGAATCAGCGATCTTCTGCTCACGCTCGTTCACAGCATTCAAGATCGGTTTCCACGCATATTTCCTTAGGAGGAACAACAGGGCGAGGAAGATCAAAGATTGCCAGAAGAACAAACCTACCGAGAACTCATTCAATAACTTTTCCATATACTTCGATCAAATAAAACTTCATTAAAAATCCGAACAAGGATACCAACCGTATCCTTGCCGGATCAACATGCATTACACTGCGAACAACGCAGCAAATCCAATACCTTCAATAAGCGCTGCTGCGATCAGCATGGCTGTTTGAATCTTGTTTGTAGCTTCTGGCTGACGAGCGATCGCTTCCATTGCTGAGCCACCGATACGACCGATACCGATACCTGCACCGATCACAACCAAACCTGCACCTACAATTGCTGGAATTTCCATGATGTTTGTTATTTAGGGTTAATGATTACTAATTAATGATGTTCATCGTGCTCTTCTACGGCAAATCCGAAGTAAAGCGCAGTAAGCATCGTGAAAATATAAGCCTGTAAAAAGGCAACTAACAATTCAATAATATTCAAAAACAAAGTAAGCCCTAAGAAAGCACCTTTCGCTCCCCAGTTTTGAAACACGAACAATAAGCTGATCAGTGAACCAAGGACGATGTGCCCGGCAAGCATGTTCGCATAAAGACGTATCATTAGAGCGAAAGGCTTAATGAAGACCCCTAACAATTCGATCGGTGCCAGGATCACTTTCATTGGAGCAGGTACACCCGGCATCCAGAAAATGTGCTTCCAGTAATTGGCATTTGCCGTAGTTTGCGTGATCAGGAAGGTCATGATCGCAAGTGTAAAAGTTACCGCGATGTTACCCGTCACGTTAATCCCCAGCGGAGTCATTCCCACGAGGTTGAGGAACCAGATGAAGAAGAATACGGTCAGCAGATAGATCATATAACGCTTGTAGTGCTTCTCACCGATGTTTGGAATAGCGATATCATCCCGAATGAAAAGGATCAACGGCTCCATGAACTTTGCTGCTCCGGATGGTGCAAGGCTGTTCGCGTATGATTTTGCGATACTTTTAAAAAGGAAAAATATGAGAATTGCCATCAGGATAGTGGCAAAGACGCTTTTGGTGATGGAAAGATCGAGCGGAGCAGCAACTGTCGGATGACCGTGACCATCCATCTTCAGGTCTCCTGTGGCATCTGTACGGTAGATCTTGTCGTGAAACAAGGCATAATGTTTTCCATTGGATTCCACCACCTCATGACCATGATGAAACTTCGACGACATAAAAAAGTGTAAGCCTTCATCCCAAAGAATCACAGGAAGTGGAAATCCATAATGTGCATTGGTTGAGTTATCTGAAAAAACATGAAAATCGTGCACATCTTTGGTGTGATGCTTCACGTATTCGCTCATCTCAGCTCTTTTCGCGTCTTCAGCGGATAATTCCGTTTTTTGGGCTTGTTCTTGATGTTTATCTTCACTTGCAAACACCATGTTTGAACTGAATAAAAGAACAGATGCGAATAAAGCGAGTAACGTTTGCATAGATCGGCTACCTAGTGTTTAAAAACGCCGCAAAAGTACATATAAATTTAGAATGGCTTAACGAAGAATTCAATAATTTTTTCCTTCTACGGAAGCTAAGCATTCAATCGTTTAATAACAGCCCTGGTTTCGTAAAAAAGACACACGGAATAAGGTGCAAAAAAGGCAAAGAACTGGGCGCTTTTTAATCCCGATGCTGTTTTGAAGTCAGTGTAGAGAAAGAAAAGAAAAAACATGAACTTAATTATGCTAAAGCCTAAAAAAGCATTGCCTAGATGGGGTAGCACCTTGTTCTCGAACAGCTCAACGAGCACAAAAAAAACGATCGCAAATGTCAGATTGAATGCGTACGCTTTTAGTATGAATGCACGGAAAGAACCGATGCCGAGCCAGGAATAGATGCCGAATTGAACGATCAGGAGGATTAGGAGGATCACTGTCAACCTCAAGGTGAAGTCGATGATCCTAACGATCTTTTTTCTCCTCATCATTTATCCGGTTTAACTGTTTCAGGACGTTGTACAAAGCAACTGCGACGGAAAAAAGGGTCAATCCTATCGTGAACCACCGCTTATCGGAGGGAAATTTTTGATCCAAAAACTTGCCCAGGTATGCGCCTAAAAAGATCGTAATACCCATTTGGAGACCGATGCCGGATAATCGTGCAAACCTGGAACGAGACTCCGCTCCTTTGCGATCAGGCATACTCAGTAGTTTAGCTCCTCTTCATCCAGGTCAGGGGTAGACAATTGCGGTACGACCGGTGCTGAGCTCATTTTACATACACCTTCAAAAACAGCCCCTTCTTCCATGTGAAGCTTATTGGTAAAGATATCACCGCTTATGTGGGCCGTTTCACGCAGAACCAGCAAACCTTCTATATTCAGTTTACCTTCCACATGGCCTTCCACGTCTGCTTCCATACAGGTTAAGTTACCCAGAATGGAGCCGGTAGCACCGATAACCACTTTCGACGATGTCGCCACGTTTCCTTTCACCTCACCATCAATGCGCAGATTGGACTCCGTGATGATATCACCGATAACTTTTGTTCCCTCTACCAGCCTATTGAGACGTTCAGGGCTTTCAAACTGCATTTTTTCCTTTCTTTTAAGCATGATCAATAATTTTCTTCATGGAACAGTTCATAATTTTCCAGGTTCTTCCTCTCGAAAAGGACTTTCATGTTCTCCTGAGTAATGATCAGGATCTTCGCTTTTTGGAGGTCAAGCAAGTGTTTTCTGGTCTGTTTGAAAACACGAAGATATTCTTTTGCTTTAAGATCGCTTGAAAATTCCTGTATTAAAATGATGCTTTGGTCCTCTCCGTAGATCTTGGAGCTCACTTTTAGCTTGTCTCTGCTAAAAAACTCCTTATTAAAGTCAGACACCTTTGTTTTCGCCATGTTCGCACTTTCACTCTTGTCAAGAAAGACCATCACCCATTGCGGAGATCTGTCGTCAAATTTGAATTCTGACTGCTTATCGAAGTTAACTTCAATATTCTGGGAATACCCATTCTTGATGATCCCGAGCATTTCTTGCGCTCTCCTCGACTCGTCGCTGTTCGGATATTCTGCGCCGACCTGCTCAAGTACGGGCACCATCAGGGACTTATCTGCATTCATTTGTCCAATACACATAGCTTTCAGCAACATGTATTTAGCGCGGTAGGGATTTGACCGCTCACTCTCAATGACCAAATCGGCTTTTGCCAAAACAGGATAATAAAGGCCTCTGTTATACCTTTCGAGTATGGTCACGTATTCCTGAACAGCCAGTGCCTCAAGCTCCTTGCGTTTAATAAAGAAATTCGGATCCCGAAGGTAATTGGCGTAATCTGAATTGGGATAATTGTTCAGGATATGCTCCTTCTGACGTTCTCCTGATTCGTTGCCCTCATCCATTTTGAAGAGCTGGTAGGCAGAAGAAAGATCGGTGTCACAGATCAGCTCTTTATCGCGCACTGTGTTGAACTGTTTCCTGGCCAGTTGTGGCTCGTTCAACTGTTCCTTATAGATCACTCCAGAAACATAAAGCGCCTCCAGCATGCGGTCTGTAGAAGCCTGCAATGCAGAATCCGATAGAGGAATATCTTTGAGCAGCATTTCAACCGTCAAGGAATCGGGGTCGTCGGACGGTGGCGTAAGAGTACCTGTTGTATCCTCCTCATCGGTCTTGATCACGAAAGTCGTCTTATCACTTCGTCTCCAGTCATCCTCGTTCTCCCGCTGTCCCCATAATTTCTTGAACTCCTCCAATCCATCGTTCCTGGTTTTTGGATTGTTGAAATACCATTTGCTGCCTGCTCCGTTGTTCTCCACAAAATTATTCTGATTCTCCTGTAGCTCCCGCAAACGCCTTGCTTCTGCTTCTTTTCGTTTCCTTTCCTCCTCCTGCTTCTGCTTGATCACTTTTTCAATGAACGCGATTCGGTCGTCTTCGGTCATACGAGCAATCCTCTGGACGCTGTCTTCGAAGTAGGCTGTTTCTACGGCTCTCACCAGATCGGCTAACTTAAGGGCTTTGTTGCGAACAATGTTGGCGTTCGGGTAATCTTCACCAATAACCGCCGCACATGAGTCGTAGTACTTTTGAGCGCTCACATAATTCCGCTCAGAATACGACATATTTCCAAGTCGTTCATACGCCATGCCTTTTTGTCGGGTATTACTGGTTGAATAGAATGCCGACAGTGTTAAATATTCTTTTCCTTTGGACTGATCGCCTTTCTTGATCTCAATATCCGCCAGAGCATAATAGATCTGGTCTTTAAATTCGGAGTTTTTTGCGTCCCTCAACATTTTTTTCAGCTCTTTCTCCACTTCAAGATTAGCGGAATTACAGGCTCTTTTCAACCGTGCGTTGAAATTCATTTCGTATGGACCGTTGTATTTAAGGGATTGCGTGTAGTATTTTTCTGCCTCCATACTGTTTCCCATGGACTCGTAAAGTTGGGCAATAACGAAATGGACACGGCATTTTTCTACCGACCTCTTTGCATGTTCGAGTGATCTTTTCAGGTGTTCTATCGCCTCCTGTGTGTTTCCTTTTTTCAATGCGAGTTCTGCCTTGGTCTTGTGCAGATCGAAGAACATCGATTTGGGAACTTTTGCAGGCTCCGATGACTTATTATCCTTGGCTTTCTTTTTTTTCGCTGGCTTTGCTTCCTTTCCTGCACTTTCCTGGTTTTGGATCGCTTTATCCACATTCGCGATATTGAATCCGGCTTCAGTGAGTTTACCCATTTCAATATTCGTTTTGGCCATCCACAGCTCGCCAACATAGAGAGACGGATCATTCGTGTAGAACTTCTTGATAAAGTTGAAGCTCTTCATAGCTCCCTCGTAATCTCTGCGGTAATACTGGGCGATACCAATCGTCGTCCAGTTCTCATCGATCCATGGATTGTGCTCCTCTTTCTTCTTGGAGGGCTTATCGTTGGAAGGCATGCTGTGCTGCTGAATCACCTTCGTACATTTCGCAATCGCGGTGTCCAGCGACGGGTACATTCCAACTACCTCCTTTTCATCCGGAAGCGGATCGATCGGCAACACCTCGTAGTAATTTTCTTTCAGTGATTCACGATAGGAAGTCATCGATTGCCGGATCAGCTCGGTAGCGTTAAAGTGGCCATTGTACTTGGCGGTCATACCGTGGTAAGTGCGGCTCATCAGCGTATTCTTCTCAGTAGAACAACCCACAAGGTAAAGCAGCGCAGCTCCAAGAAGACACAAACGGTATAAAATCCCCATCAGGCGTAAATATTCAGTGTTATTGTGCAGACAATAACTCACAAAGGTCAAATTTATTTTAAATCATTGAAAGAATGAAATATGCATCAGGCAATGTTGGTGAAAACCTGCTGAATATCGTCGTCATCCTCGATCTTATCCAGCATTTTTTCCACTTCAACCATCTGCTCTTCGGTCAATTCGATCGGTGAGGTAGGTATGCGTTGTAAATTCGCTTTATTGACCTCAATGTTCATGTCCTCCAACGCCTTGGCAATGGTTCCGAAAGCAGTGTAGTCGCCGTAAACGAAGATCTTATCCTCGCTTACCTCTATCTCTTCACAGCCTGCATCGATCAACTCCAGCTCCAGTTCTTCAGGGTCTACTGAATCCGACTTCGCAAGTTCAAAAACCGACTTTCTGTTGAACATGAAATCCATGGATCCGTTTGGAACCACACTGCCTCCTGCTTTGTTGAAATAAGACTTTACATTGGCAACTGTGCGTGTCGGATTATCGGTAGCACATTCTACCACCACCAAGACACCGTGTGGACCTTTCCCCTCATAAATGACTTCTGTAAAGGCACTTATATCTTTCTGAGCGGCTCTTTTGATGGCTGCCTCGATGTTGTCTTTCGGCATGTTCTCTGCCTTCGCATTCTGGATCGCCGTTCTCAACTTGGCATTCGTTGTGGGATCTTCTCCTCCTTCCTTTGCGGCCATAGTGATCGCTTTGCCTAGTTTCGGGAACAATTTCGACATCTTGTCCCATCTTTTCTCTTTCGCCGCCCTGCGGTATTCAAATGCTCTTCCCATGAGATCTGATTAATAAATCAGCTGCAAAAATAATTTTTTTCAAAAAGTACCATGGCAGGTCCGGTATATTGTTCCCGGAAACAAGTCTCCATTCTGTTGTTTTTCGCTACAAAACATTCAAGAAATGTGTAATATCGAACGTTCAATTCGCGTGGTTCATTACATTTGTTGAAATTGAAATCCGCGGTAATGAAAACCATTCTGATCCTTGGCGCCGGGCTTTCAGCATCTTCGCTGATCCGCTATTTACTGGAACATGCTACCACAAATGGCTGGCTTTTAAGGGTCACTGACCAGGACATCGAGCTTGTCAAGCGAAAGATACATGGTCATCCGAATGCAACAGCATTGAACTTCAACGCGCTGGACCCTGCGGAACGTCGTCCGGAGATCGAACGCGCTGACCTGGTGATCTCCATGTTACCTGCACGATTTCACCCTGAAGTTGCAAAAGACTGCGTGGACTACAAGAAGAATCTGATCACACCATCGTATATTTCTCCAGAGATGAGGTCTTTGGATGAAAAAGCCAGACAGGCACACATCACAATCATGAATGAAATTGGTGTCGATCCGGGTATCGACCACATGAGTGCGATGAAGATCATTCATCAAATAAAAGACAGCGGTGGAAAGATGACCGCATTCCGCTCATTTTGCGGAGGCCTCATGGCACCGGAAAGTGATAACAACCCATGGAACTACAAGTTTACCTGGAATCCACGCAATGTGGTGTTGGCAGGACAGGGTGGCGCATCCTGCTTCCTCGATCATGGGGAATACAAATACATTCCCTACAATCGACTGTTCAGTCGACTTATGCGGATTTCAATAGATGGCTACGGTGATTTTGAGGGGTACGCCAACCGTGATTCTCTTTCATACCGCAAGACTTACGGACTAGAGAACATTCCCACGATTTACCGTGGCACATTGCGCCGACCGGGTTATTGCCAAGCATGGAATGTATTCATCGAATTGGGAATGACGGATGATTCTTACAAAATGGACGGAAGCGAAAAGCTAACACCAAGGTCTTTCCTAAATGCATTTCTTCCATACCATCC
>Ga0315902_10012649_pt1 | contig 10964 bp, 16 predicted proteins | sample LakEriMetagenome_9_FD_203523 | JGI IMG/M metagenome (GOLD analysis project Ga0315902, IMG submission 203523) | Freshwater fungal communities from buoy surface, Lake Erie, Ohio, United States - Buoy 12 MA117 | ecosystem: Environmental > Aquatic > Freshwater > Lake > Lake biofilm | place: USA...
GACACTTTTAAACCAAAAAAAGAATCAAAGTATAAGTTTATAAAACCAGATGTTAAAGCAACCGTATATAATATCCTACACGCTAAAAAACTGGTAAAAGGAAACTTTAAAACCAAAGACGAAGCAGTACAAAATGCGATTGAATTGTTAGGAAATAAAAGAGTTAATTACTCGTTATAAGAAAAGACCGGACATGTTCCGGTTTTTCATTTAAAATCAATTTTTGTTTTCTTCTTCTGCATTCTGAGTAGCACTTACCCAACTATCAAATTTTTTCATTTCTGAATCATTATCAATATCTATAAAATCAAAAAATGATTTATTAATATATTTTGCATCCAGATTAAAAGTTTGATTTATCCAGTCCTTAATAAATTCTTCTGAATCTTTATTAAGTTTAAAATTTTGTCTATCACCTTTAGCGTAGTATTGTAATAAATCTAACATATTTTTAACTTCACGACCAAGAAAATAGATGTTTTTATTTTTATTATCGTATACAAACAAAGGAATACCGTATTTGTTTTTATATACTAGAATATTTTCATCTTTTTCTTCAACTTGATTATAATCACTAAATAAATTTAAAAATTCTATCGGTGAATTTAAATCGTGAAGACTCAAAAAGTTTTTTCTACTACCAGTAATTTTTATTGCCGAAAGAAGACCATAAGTCTCTATAAAATTTTTAAGTTTAATATTTCTCCTATCAATAAAGTCTTGTTTTCTTTGACCATAGGTCTCTTCCTGTAATATTCTTCTAATTAAATTTTTCATTACCATTTTACATTAATATAATCAAAATCATTGTTTATGTTAAAACCAAAAGAATCAACAACATTAAAAACAAAACTTTCAACAACCTGCTCAACCTCTTCTTTAAATTCCCAATATGAAACAAAATCATCAAATGGGTTATCTCCAGATGAAAAATTATAAGTTTCACCTTCTTCACTATTATAAAAAGAACCACTTAATACAACAAATTCAACATCCAAATCTATATTGTTTTTAACTTCATTATAATTTTCCTTAAATTCAACATTACTAAATCTAACTTGAATTTTACCTTGGTCAAAGTTATCCATTTCTTTAATATCATCCTCACTAAATGTACCATTCATTAAATAGTTTCTTACCGCTTCAGACCTACTATTAACATCATTATAACCCATATATTCAACAAAAAGCATAACAATCTCATTTCTAAATTTACTCAAACCTAATTTATCAAGATCAAATATTGTTGGTCTTTTACCTTCTTTTTTTTCTCGGTCCCACTTTTTATAAAAATACCTTTTAAGTGTTTCCATTTCGTTTGATTCGTTTATTTGTTTTCTTTTCATTGGTCTATCACCATCTTCTCTATTTGCAACTCCGTTTTCAGGTGAACTTGATAACCAAAAGTCTTCTTTGTGAAATGGTAAATCTAATCCATTTTCTTTTAAGTAATCATAAACAAAATATGTCATTTCTTGCTCATCATCTTTGAAAAACATCTTTAACATATTATAGAAATGGTCTTGAATTGAACATTCAAAATCACTTTTAACTAAGAGAAAAATTATTTGTCCTGAATTAGGTACAACAAGATATTCCATATTGTATCTAACATCTTCCCAAGGTTCAAGATTTAGATTAGAAAGATACTTTAATGTTCTTTCTTCTGGTGTTTTAGATTCATTAATTTGTCTAAAAAAAGATTCAACCAAGTCATCTGGTGTACTTTCTATGTTTTGATAATTTTTAATATCTTTTTCGGGTATTAATAAAATACCGTGCCTTCTTTCACTTCTATCAAATAAAAAATCATGGTACAAATTTATAAAATCCACTTTTAAAAATTCAGAAACTTCTTTTAATGTGTTAAAAACACCCCCTTCCAATTTGTCATAAAAAATTTTGTCTTGAGGAAAAACAATTGGAATCATTTTTTTCCTTAATTTTAAACTTTTAGCGGCTCTTCTATCCGCAACTTCAAGTTCTTCAAAACTATTATATTTTTTTACAATATTTAATAATTCATTTATTTCATATGGTGCGTCTTCAAAAAACCTCCTTTTGAGTTCCTTATTTAGAATTCTTTTTCTATCACGATTTTTATTCCAGTAGTCACTAACTTCTGGATATTTAGACATTAAATCTTTTGGATTTTCAATATTATCTTCAATAATTTTTTTAGCATCAATTATTGCTTGACGGGCATTTAAACTATATCTTCCACCTAATTCACCACCATCAGTTTTATTTACAACTGTCCATCCACTAAATTCATCTAAATTTTCAGCAGCCTGCCTAAAAAAAGCAATACCTAATTTTTCAATTGATGCAGCATGTTCAGCATCTACATATCCTTTACTTATATCAAAATAATAATCATAAGGACCGTGTTCATTAATAAAATCTCTTACGGCAGAATCACCAACTGGACATCCAGGTGCCATTTCTAAATCACCAAGACTTGTTTTAAAAACATGTTGTTTAAATCTTTTTTCTTCATCACATGTTAGACCTATATATAATGCTTTTATTTTATCAACCCATAAATACATATAAACCATTCTGTTGTATAAATTACCTAAATTACGGTAGTTACAGATTTTTACTATGTCATCCATGAACTTTAACCTATAAGCTTTTTTTGCTAAATAATCGTGATTTTTTGCAAAATCTCTTCTAGTGTCATATTGACAAGCTATATTGATAATATCTTCTTTTGTGTGAATTTCTTTACGACCTTCATCCACTTCTTGTTCCAATATACGTTTAATTAGGTCTTTCATATTAAAATAAATACTTCAAAAACACCATTTAATAAACTATAATTATAAAAAACAAATTTTATGGCACATCCTTTATTACACGCAAAAAGTTCCGTTAAGAAGTACGGAGGTAAAGTAGAAGATTATATACATATTCATAACTGGTTTGACGCAACAAAAGCCTGGTACGGACACTCACTTCACAGAATGTTTAGACACCACAGTGAAGGTATATTTGAATGTGAAAAAATATTCGGAGAATCATTTGAAAATAGTGATGGAAAAACAGTTTATACAAGATATGTTGGAGAAGACCATGTCAAAGAAGACTGTTATAATTATGTTCCATCAGCAAAAGAATGGATTAAAGCAATCGAATCAAAAGAAAAACCTATGTGGATGATGAGAGTGTTGGAACTTAAATTTGATGACTAAGTATTTATAAAATATGAAAAGAAAATTTAGGGCCTTATTAACATTTTTAAAACCATACCAAGAAGAAGTTCTGTTTTATTGGAGAAACTACGATGGTAATACAGAATGGGATTGGACTATGTGTAGTAAAAATGAAATTCCAGAAACAATAAGAGATTTGGCTAAAGAAATTGTAGAATCTTTAGAAGATGAAATTGAAGATACTTTATATGATAATTGTTATAGTGAATCAGATTATTATGTTTTAAATTTAATTGTTAATCCAGTGAAAAAAACTGCCATAATTAAAATGGAAGCAGAAGTTTATACATCACAAGCTGAAACATATACAAATGTATTAACAGATCCAGACCTTAGAGATTATTTTAATAGAAATAATGTTGAAATAATTGAAGCTAGATATAGCGGTGGTGGAGATAGTGGAGATATTGACACAGTAAAAATTGATGGTGAAGATTCAAACGTTCAATATGGCGCACAAGATGATGATGATAGATTAATTTGGGACACACTTTATGATAATCTAGAAAATGCTTACGGTGGTTGGGAAATTGATGATGGGTCGTGGGGAACAATTGAATTAAGTAGAAGTATGGAAATTATAATTTCTCACGAATGGAATATGAGCGAAATGGAATATTGCCAAGAAGAAATTGAAATAACTATGGAAACTTTTGAGGATTAATGAAACAAAAAGTAAGAATATTATTGGCATATTTCAGAGGTTTTGGTGTTGATAGACTTAACACATATATTAATTTTGATTATAATAGTATTAGTGATGGGGGTGTAACTTTTGAAGACCCTCGTGGAAATGAAGTTAAACCACCAAGTTCAATAATTCAAATTTTAGATGATTTAATTGACTATAAAATGAAAGATTTTCATAAACACAATGTTTATGATTGGGATGAATATTGGACATTATTTGTTAATATATACCCAAAAGAAAATAGAATAAATTTCCAAAGTGAATGTAGATTTGAAACCGAAGAAGCTTATAAATTTGAATATAATTTAGAATCATCTGAAGAAATGTCAAGATCTGGTGATGAACCAACATTACCACAAAACATATTAGATGAAGTAAATAAGGTATTTAATCAAGAAATTTATGAAGAAGAAAATGAAGTTATATTTGATTTTGATGGTTCATATGATGAAATAACCGTCGATTCAACTTTTGAAATTGATGGTGATTATCAAAGCAAAAGAACAGATTCTTGGGTCAATTTATTAGATAATATTATGAGATGGGCTGTTGATAGGTGGTGGAATGAAGGACCTGGAAATTCTGGTAAAGTTAAAATTATAAGAAATGAAAGTTTGGTGATTAAAGGTGTTTTCAAAAGTCAGGACTATGAAATGACAGATATGAATATAAATGTAACACCAGATAGTTTTGAATGAAAAATAAATTAAAAATATTATTTGCCTATTTTAGAAGAGTTTCAGATAATGTTGAAACTACTATTTTATTAGATAGGTCTAATGTTGAGGAATGGGACGGTAAATTTAGACTTTCAGAAGGTGGTCAAATTCCTTTAACAGCATCAATAGAAAATATAATTTATGAATTAGTTCAGATTTATTATGATGAAATTCGTGGATATTTAGATTTTGACATTGATGAATACTGGTATTTACAAATTAATATATATCCAAAAGAAAAAACTTTGGTATTTACTGCAAGTCATAAAGAAGAAACAAGTATTCCTTTTAGAAAAGATTACGAATATACAGATTTAGATGAAGAAAGACAAGGAAATATTGATTACTTGTATTCTGAATTTCCAGATACTGCAAAAATAGAATATCAAGGATATGGTAGATGGAGTGATGGAAATATATATGAATTTTATGTTGATGGTAGAAAGGTAAAAATTACTAGTGATTATGATGATGTACTTTGGAATATCGCAAATTACTTTATGACTGAAATGGATGGTAGATGGTGGAATGATGAAGCCGGTGCTAATTTTAGTATTACAATTTGGGGTGATGATATTTTTGTTAGAGGAAATACATTTATTCAAGAATATGAAGATACCGGAATGAAAATTAAAGTAACACCAGATAATGTATTAGAAAATGATGAAGAATGAAAAATAAATTAAGAATAATTTGTAAATACCTAAAAGGAATGGGTATTGAAAAAGCACCATTTAGAATAGATTTTGAAGGTGGTGTACAATGGTTTGAGTTAGATGTTCCTTATGATATTTCAGATACGATTAGAGATAGTATTCAAGAAATTCTTGAAATATATGAAGATGATTTATATGAAATTGGACCTGGAAGTTTAGATAATCCAAACGAATATTTTACAGCCAGTGGTGAAATAATACCAAGTGAAAATAAAATTATTATTGAAGGAGTCGACTTCCAAGGGTATAACACAGAAGGTAGTGGATCTCATTACGACATTGAAGATTATGAAGAAGGAGAATCGGTATATGATTATTTTATTGAAGTAAGAAAATATTTAGATGAAATAAAAAGTGATTCAATAACGGTAACTTACGAAGGTGGTGGTGATAGTGGTTTTATTGAAACTAATTATGAAAGCTCAAATGGTGGTGGTTCTATTCCAGCAGTAATTGAAAATATTTGTTATAGTTTACTAGAAGAATTTGGAGGTTGGGAAATAAATGAAGGATCACAAGGTAGTATTATATTATCAAGAGATGAGATAGAAGTAGAACACGAGTGGAATGTCCAAGAAGAACATTGGGAAGAAGCCAATATTGTTATAACACCAGAAACATTTAATGAATAGTCAAAATAAAATATTTAGAGCTCTTATGGCTTATCTAAATCCAGTTGGACCAATTGGGGGTGTTGTTGATATGTGGGGTCAAGAAATAGAGTATTTTCCAGGCAGTTGGACATCAAATGATACACTTAGATTTAAGTTATTTGATTTATTTGAAGGTTTTATTCGTCAAATTGTTGAAGATTATGGAAAAAGACTTTATGATAGAACAGATAAAAATGATGGTAGTTTTTGGGTTGATGTAACAATAGACCCAACCGATAGGTCAATTAAATTACAACCAAAGTATATTGTTTATACACAATCAAAAGATAATAGAAGATTTGATTGGAGACAATTAAGAAACTATTATTCACTATCAAAATTTATGGAAGATTATGAAAATATTGAAGAAATTATAATTGATTATAATGGATACGAAAATGACTTTGATTTAACAATAACATATAATAATGAAGAATTAAATGGTGAAGACACCAGATTTTTTAGATATGATGTAAGGATGATGATTAGTGAAGTATTAGAAACCGATAGCTGGAATGAAGAAGGTGGTGGTTTTGGTGTTATGAAATTATATGACGAAAATAGTAATGGTTATTTATATCATACTTGGGAAGAAAGAAATGTTACAAAAGGCGAACCAATAATATTAACACAAGAAGATTTTAAATAATGGAAACAAGCATATTAGAACATACAAGAATGAGAAAAATGATGGGTCTTATTAAAGAAGAAACAACCAAAAGTTCATTCACAGCCGGTGATTTAAGAAATAACTGGGACTTTAAACAAGGATTTCTTAAAATGATAAAAGAAGTGTTTGAACCACAAGGAAATTGGGGTACGGCAGATGTTCCAAATATAGGTTGTTATACAAATGAAGGTGTGATTAATGTTTACACCTTTAGTGATTACAGCGAAAAAGAAAATGTACCAAACTCAAATTGGTCTATTATAAACTTCTTCAACACAAATTCAATTGTACTTACAGAACTAATAAGAAGATTTGATAGAACTGACATTGAAAAGACTGTAAAAAACTTTCTTTTGTTTTTAAAAGAAATGTTCACAAATGATATTAATAAGCCAGAGTTTGAGGAACTTATTGTTAGAAACATACAACTAATAAAAGGTGGAATTACCGCTGAAGTTTCAGTTTATAAAGAACTTAAAAAAGTATTAAAACTAAGTGGAAGTTTTTTCTTTTGTCCTGGTTCAAAAACTGACACAAAAAAAGGTGAAGATTTTGTATTGACTAAAGATGGTAAAAAAGCTGTCTTCCAGGTAAAACCAATGTGGTATGTATCAAAATATGGTAACATAACAGAATTTAGAGTAAGAGATTATCCACTTAAAGGTTATGCAATTGAAAATATAGATTACATAGTTTTTAATGACCAAAAAGAAAATAAGTTTTATATTATGGAAAATGATGCTGACGTTAAAATTGAAAAAAAGATTTCAGCAAAAGGTCTTGAGTATTATAATGTTAAATTTAAAAACCTACCAATTAAACCAGAAGATATAAAATTCAAATGAAAATTTTAATTACTGAAAAACAAGCTGAAAAGTTATTTGGTGATAAAATCAAATGTAGGTGTGGTCATTCTTGGGTGAAAGAAAAGAAAGACCAACATCCATATCTCTGTCATATGTGTGGGTGGGACCAGAAACACGAAAAATATAACGATAAAGAATTGTTAAATTTCTGGAAAAAAGAACTAGATTCAAATTAAATTTATATATTTGTATTATGAATTTGAATCTACAAGCAAATCTTTTTCTTTATAATGGTAAGGTTGGTGACTATTATTTATCTGGAGAAGAAAAAATTGAAATAACAAAAAGAACACCTAAGAGGATACATTTCTCAAATGGTGCCATCGTATCAATCAAAACCTTATCCAACGGAATGAAGTACTTATCATCAAAATCGGTGGTGAGACATAATAGGTCATATCCAATAGTGGATCAGATGATACGAGACATTGAAGGATACTTAATTTATAAAATACACTAAAATGAAAAAACTAATCTTAATCGGAATTCTATTTTTAACAATTGTTTCTTGCAAAACATCTAAACAAAGTTGTGATGCTTATGGATCAATTAATCACGACAATAATACATTGAATAGTGATACTCAAGTCTTATATCAGAAACACCTAACAAACCCTTAAAAGCGGCTGTTACCATCTGATCAAGAACTTCACTATTCTCAAAAGATAATCCATTGATACAACGACACTCAATAATAAGTCTATCGTAAATTTCTGGCATTATAGGTTGAGTAAATTCATGCCATTTAGGGTCAATAAGACATTTTTGTTTTTTAAAACTAGTCACCTGAATAATATTACCATCACTATTTTCTTTAAGAAATTTAGACAAACGATTAATTAATTTATTATTAAAACCGTTGAGTGAGTTATCATTTGAAATAGGTGGGACAAACATATTAGACATAAGTAAGTATAGTTATTTTTTTTAATTTAAGAAATACTTATTTATATGAAGTATCTACTTAAAGAATCACAAATAAATAAATTAATTGAAAGAGCCATTCAAGAAACTATCCAAGAACTTCGTGATGAATGTGAGGATTATGATGGAGGTGCAGAACCTGGTGAATGGTATAATTGGGACGATTGTGATGCTGTTAATATTCTTGAAAAACTTGTTATTAATAGTATTGAAAATGATGGAATAAATAAAAGTATTTTAACAGGTAGAGTTCATCACCGCTTTATAGTTTGGGTCAATGTTTATTACAATAGTCTTATTGGTAGATTACAATATGATTGGGATAGTATGGCCGATTTATTAAAATTTAGAATCATGCAAAAATATAAAATAATGGTGACAATAAGAATAGAAGAAGCAAATAATACAAATACCAACATACAGTGGTAATTATTTCATATTTCTTAAAATCATTTCCAACATATAGATTGACTCTTTATCCTGGTTTGTTTTCTTTTCTTTAGACTTCAAATAGCAAAGTGAATCCATTATTTCTTGTTTCTTATCAACTGGTTTTGAATTAACAGTTTCATATTCCACAATTTCCTTTTTTTCTTCTTTACAATAAGGACATTTTTCAAATCTTTTTTGATAATAATGGTTGTTAATTTTACATAATGTATATTTTTCAAAAAAAGGATTACAGTAAGGACAACCAACTTCATCTTTTTTATAGAAATGACCAGCACAACATCGCTCAAAATCATGGATAGATAGTTGTCTTCCAAACACAATATCCATAACCTGTTTGGTTTTATCATCAGAATTTGTAAGTCTTTTTACTATAATCTCAAAAATATCTTTATCCATATCACAAAGATACTTATTTATTATTACATAGACAAATATTTATCTAATTATGAGACAATTTATTAAAAAAATATTAAAAGAAACGGTTCTACTTAAAGAGTCAGGAATTAGAGATATAAATGATATTGCTAAAAGATATAAAAAAGCAAAAATATATTTTCATCAAGATTTAGATGGTGTTACAACAGCACTTGCTATGAAAAACTATCTAGAACAATATGGGATTAAAACTGTTGATTCTGAAGTTATACAATATGGGGCAAAAGAATTTGCAATTAAAAAACCAGAAGGGTCTGGTGATGTAATGCCTGTTCTTGTTGACTTTGCACACGGAAAACCAATGTTTACAATCCATACAGATCACCACGATACACAAGCTGGTGTTGAACAAGGAACCGCAACAAACTTTAGAGCTTCAAGGTCCAATGTTGAAACAATATCACAATCTATTTCACCAAAAGAAATATTTCCATCAGAAGATATTTTACTGATTTCAACGGTCGATTCAGCAAATTTTATTGAACACGATATCACACCAGAAATGGTTATGAATTATTTGTTCTCATATAACAAAGATGAATCACTTAAAAGAAACAAAATGCTAATGGGTCTTGTTGTAAATAAATTACTTTTAGCCTATAAAAATAAACCAAGATTTTTAGAAGAAATTGTATTAAACGCACAACCATCTCTTTTAAGTATATTAAATAATATAAGACAACAAGCTTTAGAAAAAGGATTTGCAAGTCCAGAACAAATGACAAAGAATAAGGAAGATTATGTACAAAGTAGAAAAGAAGGCGGTGTTGAAAAATACGGTAACATATTAACACAATATGGTTTTGGTGGAACATCAAAGACTGGAGCTTATGATAGATATACACCATTTAGAAATAATCCAGACGCTGATTTTATTGTGACAGGAATGCCTTTTGGTGGTGTACAAGCATCTTGTAATCCATTTAAAAAAGATAGAGCACTTAAGGGTGTTAATTTAGGTGAAATTAAAGATGAAGTACTAGATGAATTGTCTGGTGAATTAAAAAATGTTAAAGTTACATTTGGTGATATTAAAAGAGTTGCTGAAATCGAAGCAGAATATAAATCAGTTGGATTTACACTTAAAGATTTAATGGCAATATACGGGGATTTTCCATCATTCAAGGTAGATGGTGGCGATAAATTACTTGAAATTTTAGAAGACATTTCAAAAAAACTATATAGAACATTATCTGACAAACAAAAAGCTCTGTTTGATAAAATATCATTAAATGCTTTAGACACAATCAAAGCAAATAGTGGCGGACATAAATGTATTACAAACATTTCAGGAATTAACTTCATTTATAGAAATAATAAAAAAGACCCAAGACTTGATGATATTCCACAAGAATTATTACCAATTGCAACATATTCTGGTGATGACACATTCTTAAAGACATAAAAGAGAAACTATTAAAGTGGGGAAAACTATCAGACAAACAAATTGAAGTCGCTATGAGTAAGATTCAAAAAACAAGTCCAGATGTTGATCAAACACCAAAGAAAACTTATGTTGAATTAGTAAAACAGATTCAAAACAAATTTGTTGAAATTCTTAGAAGATATGTTGAACAAGGTGAAGAAGTTGGTGAATTGGGTGAAGGTTGGTCTGAAAA
>Ga0315902_10012651_pt1 | contig 10964 bp, 7 predicted proteins | sample LakEriMetagenome_9_FD_203523 | JGI IMG/M metagenome (GOLD analysis project Ga0315902, IMG submission 203523) | Freshwater fungal communities from buoy surface, Lake Erie, Ohio, United States - Buoy 12 MA117 | ecosystem: Environmental > Aquatic > Freshwater > Lake > Lake biofilm | place: USA...
CAGATCCTTTCGATCGGTTTTGAAATCTCCATCCCAAGGATAAGAGTTTCGCAATCGGAAATCAGCAGAGTCGTAGAAACGGTCTCAAAAAAGGGCGGGGTAAAGGCGGGGTACGATGTTTGGAGAAGATGTGCGGGCTTCGGAGGCGGGATGCAGGCTGGCCGAATTGTCGCTGTAAAAAACGCTTCGAACTACGATAACAATTCGGATCAAAACCAGCGGGTTATGCGACCACAACGCGGCCCGGAACACCTACTTGAGACGGCACGAACACTTGCTTTGCTGAACATCGCGATGGCTGACGCGGGCATCGCATCGTGGGAAGCGAAGTACCATTACGATGTGTGGCGACCCGCCGATGCAATTCGTCAAGCCGATCAAGATGGAAATGCGGAGACGCAGGGAGATCCTACTTGGATCCCTCTGCTCAAGACGCCGCCATTTCCAGCTTATACCTCGGGTCATAGCACCTTTAGTGGAGCAGCTAGCACGGTGTTAACGCACCTCTTCGGAAGTGATGTGCCGTTCGAAAGTACAAGTGACGGACATTTGGCAGCCGAGCAACGACCACTTGATCCTGCACAGATCGTAACTCGTCGTTTCAACAGTTTCGAAGCGGCAGCCGAAGAGGCGGGGCTCAGCCGTATTTATGGGTGGATCCATTTTTATTTTGACAATACCGCTGGAATTTTGCTTGGCGATCGAGTGGGCGCGGCTGCTGTATCGCGGTTGTTCCTGAGAAACACCTAGAACCCATTCTTTTTTTGAGACGGCGAAATCGCTGGTTGCAACAAACACTGTCAATTCTTCCATCAAATCGGCTAAGATGACATTCGGGAATCGGTAAGCACGAACGTATTGTGTTGCTAAATCATAAAAGCGACCGCGAAGAAGGAAGAATTTTATTGTGAAGTGCTTAGAGCTTTTTGCAGGGATCGGTGGATTTTCGGCTGCTTTCAAGAATCAGAACATCGTCTGCGCGGTAGACATCAATGAACAAGCAGCTAGAGTTTATCGGAGCAACTTCGAACACCCATTCTTAATCGCAGAAATAGCTTCGCTTTCAGTAGCGTGGTTTCACAAACATTCGGCAGATCTTTGGTGGATGAGTCCACCCTGCACACCCTTTACCAGACGAGGTCGATCCGCTGGCTTGGAGGACCCTCGCAGTTCTGCGTTGAAACACTTAATCGAGATCGTTCCTCAAGTACTTCCGAACCTGATTTGTATCGAAAATGTGGTTGGTTTTGAGAGATCGACGGCTTTCAACCACGTTTGTCGAGAGTGGGGAAAGGTTGGCTACCATATGGATTGGACAATAGCATGTCCAACACTCCTAGGCTGGCCAAATCTTCGTCCTCGATTCTATGCGATTGCTAGCTTGGAAAGAAATCGCACCCTGAGTCGAATATACGAGAAACTGGATCGTGTTCTTCTCTCCGATTTTCTCGATGCATCGAACGACGAGATCGAGTCACTTCGACTGGAGAATCGACTTGCCAACCAATATGAGAAGGCCATCGATCGTGTACAGGCAACGAATGTAGGCGAAGTAACAGCCTGCTTTACGGCTGCCTATGGGAAATCGGTGATTCGTTCGGGCTCGTACTTGGATACGGGAACGGGGTATCGAAGATTCTCGCCTCGCGAAGTTTGTCGATTGCTTGGTTTTGAGGATGACTTCGTTTTGCCATCTGAGCTTTCGCGACGCCAACTATGGCATTTGCTTGGGAATTCGCTGAGTATTCCTGTCATTCGAGCCGTTTTTGGGGGAGCGTTAAACTAGATCTCTTTACGGGTTGCTAGAATGTTGAACGATGTAAACGAGACTCCATCCAACGGTTTGCCAAATGCGTTCCGAATCTGTCGGCGGAATTGTCCATATCTACCAAAAATTCAATCCGAGCGAATTTCCGAGCCCGACGGCGGAAGCACCTGATCTTGTTTCCGGCGCGTTTGAGCACGCGCTCGCGTATGGAAAGTATCGTGAGCTTAGCGAAGAGGAACTGGCACGCGCGATTCGTTTGGACCCAAGTCAAATCTCAGGCTTAGGTCCGAGCCTAGATTCATTGCGACAAATGCTAGAAGAGCGAAAACGAAAAATACTTGATACCTATCAAGTACAGGGGTTGGATAAGAAAGCTTCCAATCGATTTGAGAAAATCACCAAACGCATCCATCCGCCTAGCAAGTTCAAATCCGATTTTCACAAAGCCGTTCAATCGAAGCAGATTTATCTTTTTGAACAGTTGTGGTACCGATCCGATCGAGAGTCTGCCGAATTTTCTAGCCAAGTACTGCAAGCCATGGAAGCGCTTTCCGATCTGTACCAGATCGACGAGCTGCTCGACAAGTATTCATTCACCGGAAGTGAAAAAGTAGATGTCCCAGAAGCCATAGAACTCAAGAAAACTCTTGAGCAGATCGACGAGTTATTGAAGCAGCTCGAAGAAGCTGCCAAGACGGCTCAGATCGGGCTCATTGATATGGATTCTTTGTCGCAATTCGCGCCCGAGTCGAATCTAAACGAGTTGAATGAACTGCGAGAGCAGATCAACAACTACGTTCGCGAGATGGCCGAACGGCAAGGACTAGACCGAAACGAAAAGGGTAACTTTGAGCTTACGCCTAAAGCGTACAAAGCATTTCAAAGCCGATTGCTGGAGCGAATCTTTTCGGACCTGAAGGCTTCTCGCTCTGGACGTCATCAAGGAAGAATTGTCGGCGATGGTAGTGTGGAGTTGCCATCCACCAAAGCCTATGAATTCGGCGACTCGGTTAGCAATCTCGATACGACTCAGTCGATTATCAATGCACTTCTAAAACGTCCCGAAGAGCGTCCGATCCGATTACGAAACGAGGACATGGAAGTCTTTCGCACTCGCAATAATCCGAAATGCGGTACGGTGGTCATCATGGACATGAGCGGTTCCATGCGTTACGACGGCCAGTACATGAACGTCAAGAGAATGGCGTTGGCACTTCAAGGATTGATATCGAGCGAGTATCCAGGTGATTTTCTTCGATTCGTCGAGATGTATTCTTTTGCGAAACTAGCCAAACCAGGCGAAATCATAGACTTGATGCCAAAGCCCGTCACCATACACAATCCAGTTGTCCGGCTAAAAGCTGACATGAGCGATCCACGCGTGAGCGAGTCTGAGGTGCCACCTCACTTTACCAATATCCAGCATTCCTTGCGGATAGCGAGGCAGAATCTAGCGACCATTGACACAGCCAACAAGCAGATCGTGTTGATTACGGACGGGCTTCCGACAGCTCACTTCGAGGGAGAGATGCTCTATCTGCTTTACCCTCCGGATCCGAGAACGGAGTTAGAAACCATGCGAGAAGCGATGCTATGCACACGAGACGGAATCACGATCAATTTATTCCTGGTCCCTAGTTGGTCGCAATCAGAAGAAGACATTCGATTCGCGCATCGCTTGGCGGAACAATCGAAGGGGCGAGTGTTTTTCACTTCGGGAAACGATTTGGATCGATTTGTCCTCTGGGATTATGTAAGTCGAAAGCGAGAAATACTTTAGGTTCGAGCAATCATCACCAGGCTTTGCCGCGGCTATTCGCACGATCCGTGGCATCGGAGTAGGCTTGGGAATCCGAAATGGATTCATGAAGCGAGACGTTGCAGTAGTGAAGTAGAGTCCCCTTTTCAAAGTGGACGTTTCGAATGGCTAGAGCGTACTCAATCCGCGATTGGTGGTACCTCAATCTAGCATCCAATAGCCTGCGATGGGTTTCCAATAGGACGTCCAAGGCTGGATCTTGACCAGCCTCCGATTTTGCTTGCAAGCTTTGAAGCTGTCGGACGATTTCGTTCAGCCTCCGTTGATGAAGCTCCATAGAATCATAGGATCTTCTCATTTCGTTCATAGCGTTACTGAGACCGAAGACAACATTCCTCTCTTGTTCCTGGAGCAATTGCACTTCGCGATGGAGAGCGAGTTGCGAGTTGCGCACCGCCGCATGACCTCTTCTTAGCCCAACTGGTATATTGTATTCCACTCCTGCTTGCCATTCCTGATAATCGCCCCCGAGCAGATTGCTCGTAGCATCGCTGACCTGACTATTGTTGATCCACTCATTGCCGAATCCGCGGAATCGATAGCGACCGATCAAGTCAAGCTGCGGTTGCAAAAAGTGGCGGTTGGCGATCAATTCAAGTTCTCGTTGTTTCACAACCCATTTCTGCCTTCGAATTTCTTCCCTTTGGTTGAGTGCCTCGGCGCAGGATTGGCTCCAGTCAGGAAGCAACGGTGCCAGCGATGGTTCGTCGATTGGCTGAATGATATTGCCATCGTTAATAGCCAGACCCAGCATCAATCGTAGTCTGCGTTCCGCGACGCGTACTCCCCCCGACCCACGAAACGAGCCTGCTGAACTGCCGTTGTTTGTTCTTGTTCCGTCGATCGTTCTGCCAGTGACGGCATCGACTAGATCCACTTCAAAGCGATAATACTGCTCCAACGCTTGCGCAGCATCTCCCGAGCCTTGGGTTGCTGATTGACGTTCGAGCTTCTTCGCGGTAACTAACGCGATGTCACGAGCATCAATACGAGCTTCGAGGTCACGATAAGAATAATAAAGATCCCAATAGGCGTTTTCAACATCGGCAACAAAATCTCGTATCGATCGTTCGAAGTCGGTAAGGCTAATATCCGTTCTGACGCGGGCGATCAGTACACCGTTGATTTGTCCCGGGCGTGCGCCAGGACCTGCGATCCGATTGAACTGCGTACCGCCACCGAGTTTCAATGGATGGCGAACTTCTGTTTCCGCATGCTGCTCCCAAGACGTTGGGCCGATCGCATTCGAAAGTTGATTGTTGTTGTCGTAAGTGGTGAGCCCTCGAATACTCATCTGAGTACCAGCGGCGGAGCGTTTGCTCAGTCCAATCGTGTAATTGTGCAGATCTTGCTCGAAAAAGCCTTGATTCCCGAAGAATCGATTGTTCAATCTTCGGTCATTCTTTTCGAAGAACAGGGAAGAGCTAAAGATGGCATCGAACTCCGACAAGGCTGCTTCTTCACCAAATCGCGCATCGGAGAATACAATCGCAGGATCATTGCGAGTGGGTGATACTTGCGGGGCTCGCAGGATAGTTCCACCTAAGTCTCGTATAACTCTCGAGTTGCCTAACGCAATCTGTACCGCTTCCTCGAGTGTCATCGGCTGGATTTGGTCCGCGGAAAGATTGGTAACATCTATGTCGAGCGGCGAGAATGTCTGAGCGGATTCGATTCCGTTTTCGAAACAGCAGTTATACTCGTTAGACTGAGAAAGCCGGAGTTGCGTGGGACCACAACTCGGTTGCATATCGGACTGTTGGCAATCTTCAGGGCTAAAATCAACATTTCGATGAAGGGCACATCCATTCAAAAACACGATGACAAACGAAGCAACCACCCTCTTATGAAGTACGGTCATTTTAGAATTACTCCAAACCGCGAAGGGTGAACAAATGGGAATGCCAAAACCATTGTGTTATTCGGCTTGTACCGATACGATCGATCATTCGTTCAATATGTAGATCACTGAAATTGAGGTAGAAGAACCGTTAGGGCAAACTGCATAAAATGGGCAACGCGATCTCCACCCCCACAATAGATCGAATCTTGGCTTCGTTGGAGGCTATCGCAACTTCTAGCTGCCCCCCTACAGAGTTCTATGCGGCATGGTTTGGGCAACTGGGACCTTTGTTGAATGCAGGCTATGGCTGCACGGTCGTCCCTGTTTCGCGCGACCAATGGGCAATTCAGTGTCGCTACTTGAGCGGCTTTAGCAGTCATTTGATCGAGCAGCAGTTGCATAGGGACGTGTTACCCCATTGGGGTAGTGACTCCACCTTTCTCTCCAAAGGACGGTCTGGAAATTCGAGCGATAACGCTGGAGCATGGCGAGGTTGGTCGCTCAGCAAAACCGATCCGAAAGCAAATCGCATTCTGTTTTTTTGGGATGTTCCACCCCTCGCAGAGGCTTCAACGGAATCGGTTCTTGAGGGGTTCCTGGAGATCGCGGAAAGCTATTACCATCAATCAACAACCGCTCGCATACGAGGATTGCTGGAAGAGTGGCACCAATCGATCGCCCGGTTGCGACGCTCTCCATGCGTTCAAGTAAACGACGCTCTTTGGATTTCTGCGTTACAGAGTGTAACTCAATCGGATCGTGCCGTGCTTTTGCAGCGAAATCGAGACGAAGGCTATCGATGCATCGCAATCAGCAACTCGGTCGAATTTTCCAAAAGTGGGGTGCAATTGCAGTATGAAAAACTGGCGTTGGAGTATTTGCACGCGCCAAACGCATCTGAGAAGCTTTCAGCGGTATCGCAATTTCAAACGGACCGCCAGTTATCCGCGGTACAAATCGTAGATTTATTAGATTCCAAGGATACCGTTGTTCTCGAATGGAACAATCGAGCTGCTTATGAAAATTCGGTTGAGAGCATAAGTTGGTTGCTCCCGGTGATCGAGAGTGCACGACGGTATTCGAGTCGTCTCAAGAGAGCATCGTGGATCCATCAGAATTGGATGCTCTGCCTTCTCATGGCAGGACTATTGGGCATAGCTATCGCTGCGGGAACATCCACGGAACTTTATGTCGAAGCGGAGGGGACTTTGCAACCTCAACGGCATCAAGTTCTGTTCGTTCCCGTGGATGGTTTTGTCAAAGAGTGGTACGTACAAGACGGTGAACAGGTCCGAGCAGGTGAAAAGCTGGTGGAAATTCAAAGCCCGACTTTGGATGCACATTTGCAGCAACTTCAACATGAGTTGCTTCTGTCGGATGAGAAGAAGAATGGGCTGAACCTGCTGCTCGCTCAACTTAGTACCGAGACCTCCAATGAAACATCGATAACAGCCGGACGGCTCGCCGGCGAAATATTGGAATTGGAGCAAATGAAAGTGAACTTGCGTGAAAGGATCGACTTGGCTCACCTAGAGAAAGAGAGACTTGAATTGGTAAGTCAGATTGATGGTACAGTGATCACTACAAGTCTCGCATTGGATCAAAGTGTGGTTCCGGTTCGTCGAGGGGATGCGATCGTTCGAGTGGTGGATACGTCTGGCCCTTGGATTGTCGAGGCGAACATCGCAGATGAAGATATTGGTGTTTTGCCTCCCGTGGATGAGTTGAAGACGTTAGAATTCGACATGGTCCGGTCGACAGGAGGCACCGACGAAAACTTTCATGGCACTCTTCTGCATTTCGCTTCAACCTTGCGTCCATCCCACGATCGACCTGTGCTAGTCGCAACCTACTCGACGAAATTGCAGCAGTCCAATCTACGACCGGGAAGTTCCGTTCATGTGTATATTCCCTGTGGGCAGGCAAGAAGATGGTACATCTGGACCCGTCCCTTGATCCGGTCGCTCCAGAGGCGATTTTGGACACTTTAAGGAGAATTTGATCGGCATGATGAAACATCTGAACTTATCAGCGATGTGTCTTTGGAGTTCTTGCAAACGTTGCGGTTCTCATCTATGGTTCGTTGCTGTATTGTTTTGGGGTTTGTCATGGAACTTTACGTTTGCCCAATCGAAAGCGCTCTCTGGCACATCGGAGAACAATAGAACGAACGATAATTGGATCGAACTAAAGAATCCATTGGTCAAGGCCCCGAACTCCATTTCTGTCGCGGCCGGCGTGCAGGGGATTATTGAACGGCTTCAAGTCCGAGAAGGAGATACTTGTGGACCGGGAACTCCCATCGCAAAAATCCGCTGCGATGAAGCGGACATGCAGGTAACGCGAGCGGAGCTATCCTTGCAGATTGCGACCTTGAAATCCGACAGAAAAGTCGACTTGCTTTTTGCAAAAAAATCGGCGGAGGTCGCAAACCAAGAATTGTCTAGAACTTTGCGCGCCAATGAACTTGCAACTGACACCTATCCGCCGAACGAAGTGGATCGATATCGCCTTTTGGCTGAGAGAGCAGCGTTAGAAATCGAACGTGCTGAAGTCGACATGCAATTGAATCGCTTGAATCGCGACTCCATCGTGGTCGAACTGGCTCAAGCGAAAAGAGCCGTTGAAAGACATACTATCACTGCCTCGGAGGAGGCTGTTGTAGTCGATGTCTTTAAGAATGTAGGGGAGTGGGCCGAGCCAAGCGATAAGCTTGTCGAGATAATCTCCATCAAGAAACTCCGCATCGAAGGGTTGTTGGAATCCGCTCAAGCCGCAAGTGTTGAACGAGGAAGCCAAGCGGAAGTAACCGTCGCTGATTCCAAGGCGCCGGCAGTGAAAGCAACCGTCTCCTTTGTTAGTCCCACCGAGAATCCCGTAAATCGGCAGGTCAAAGTCTTTGTCGATCTAGAAAACAGCCATCAAGCGTTTCGCCCAGGTATGGCCATTCAAGTAAGGATTGCGGTCGAGTAATTGGTCTCAGAAACAGCATCCTATCGATCGTTAGGCAGCATCATCCCTTTTCGTCTCAGGACCGATCTCGAGTGGGTTGAACGAGATACCATTGCCGGCCCTGGCCAATGGGTCGTTTTCGATCCTGTACAGACAGAGTACTATTACTTGAATGAAGTAGAACGCAAGATTGCTATGCTACTCGATGGCAGAAAGAGTGTTCAGGACATCATCGCGATGGTGTTGCCATCGTATGCATCGACAGAATCAATACCTTTCGTTAGCGGCCTGGTGCAAAGGATGGATCAAGCCGGCTTGCTCGTCGCAAATCATTGGGCCAAGTCCAATTTTCTGCGAAACGCAGAAGGGTTCCGTTTGCGAAAGCAAAATTCGTTCTTGGGCTTCAAAGTCCCAGTTTGCGATCCATCACCATTCATTAGCTTGATCGGTCCAATTGCCATCTGGCTTTTCTCGTGGCCTTTCTTGCTGATTGTGATTTTCTTTTCGCTAGGTGTGATTAGCAATCTAATCCCAAATGCTTCTGTGCTGACGCGCGATTTTCATTTGGCAACCAATATGTCATTTTCGCAAGTTGCCGTGATCGGTTGTCTCCTGTTTTTTATCAAAGTGCTACATGAAATTGGTCATGCCCTAGCTGGCTATCGATTTGGAGTCATTTGTCGAGAAGTAGGGTTGTTTTTTTTTCTGGGTATCCCCTGTCTCTATTGCGACATGACGGATTCCTGGCGCGTGAAAGGGAAATGGTCCCGAATAGCGATTGCGGCTGCTGGTATCTACGTCGAGATGATCGTTGCCACCCTCGCCGGGATCGTATGGCTTTCCAGCGACTCTCTCTGGATCAGGATCAGTTCGGTTCAGATCATGTTGGCATGTTCGATCTCAACCGTGTTGTTCAATGCAAACCCTTTATTGCGTTACGATGGATACTTCGCGGTCGCTGACATGTTGGGAATTGTCAATTTGATGGATCGCGCGCGAAGTAGCTGGAACCATTTGTGGTATCGATGGATCTTCAAGAACGATGCTGCTCCGAGTCGTTCGTTGTTTTCGCATTGTGCCTATAGCTTCTACTATTTCCTTTCTTTGTGTTATCGCTGGTTTCTCGTCGGAAGTCTTTTGCTGGGAATCTATGCATGGTTTGTTGACGGAAAGATGAGAGTGATTGCGTCGGGACTGCCATTGCTGTTGCTGTTGTTTTTTCTGCTCCAAACATCGGTCTCGTACATCGGTGTTTTTCGTCAAAACGCATCCAGTTTCAAACTCTCAAAAGTTCGCTGGCCAGCCGTGTTGTTTCTGCTACTGTTCTGGAGCTTTGCGGCTTATGGACTCTTTTTTTGGCGTTCGAATGAGTATTTTGTCGCGCGAGCTATCGTCGAACCTGAAGGGGTAGTACCCGTCTATTTGCCTCGCGACGCAACGCTTGTCGAGTTGCTACCGGACGGAGCTGTCGTTGCTCCAGGAGACAGGGTTGCTCTCGCGAATTCTTTTGAGCTAAACGATGAGTTGCTGCGTCTTCAAGGTGAGCTTTCGTTTTGTCTTGTACGCAAGAGTCAATGGGAAACTCGTAGTACGCAGGATCCGTCCTTGGTACAACCGATTGTTGAATTGAATCAGAAAATCCTTGGACTTAGGGACCAAATCACGCAGTGGAAGCATGAGATAGAGCAGTTATCGATTTCTTCAACATGCCAGGGTACCTTTTCTACCTCGGTCGATATTCCTTGGAGTTGGCGAACGAGGGGTGGGGAGGAAATCGAACAGATTAGCATGCGTCGAGTGACTCATGGGAATCCCGTTTTGAAGCGTGGAATGCTGCTCGGAACTATCGCGCCCATCGAAGCTTCGCCAAGCGAGTATGACACGGATTCCAGCAAAGTTCTCGATTGCATTCGAGCGTACGTGAACGAAAGAGATGTCGCGAAAATCGAAGTTGGAAATTCAGTCACACTTTATGTCGAGCAACAGTCTAGAAAAGTTGGTGGCACTATAGAAAGAATCGGGCATGAACCAGTAAGAGAGGTTCCGACCGGATTGAAGAATGACATGCTCTACCAGTCAACTCAGAGCGACTCGAAAAAGGGAGCGACTGCAAGCGAGTACGTTGTCGGCATACGATTACTTGACGCGGATCTCAGATTGATCCGAGGAGGTCTGACAACCGTCCGATTTCAGGGACGCAAACGCACTCTTGCAGAGTCCATTTGGAATTTCGTAGCTCATTACGGAAGAAGCAACAAAGCGCCTGAGGTGGCTGCACCTTGATAGAGAAGCCCTCGTTTCGTAAACGGAGTCCAATGTATTTGATTGGGAACGGAATCTCCCGGCCGCCAATGGCCTAAAGAATAGCTGCGTTCGGTGGGATGTTTATAACCAGCTTGATACGGTAGCAATGGCACGCTACCAAGAAAGTGTGCGTAGGAAACGAGAGGGACCGCACATGGTGGTAATTTGGAATGGTAGCGTTCTAGGTTCGCTTGCTCAAAGTACAACGGATGGCTGTAGAAGTTGGGGGCCGCCCACGTAGTCGCTTGACCAACCCAGGCTCTTTGTGACTCCGTTCC
>Ga0315902_10012652_pt1 | contig 10963 bp, 10 predicted proteins | sample LakEriMetagenome_9_FD_203523 | JGI IMG/M metagenome (GOLD analysis project Ga0315902, IMG submission 203523) | Freshwater fungal communities from buoy surface, Lake Erie, Ohio, United States - Buoy 12 MA117 | ecosystem: Environmental > Aquatic > Freshwater > Lake > Lake biofilm | place: USA...
TTTACGGCTTTTCGACGGTCAAGACGGTGGCCGCCTGGCACGGGTGAACGGGATGCGACTGGAGGGCAAGACGGCCATCGTGACGGGCGCGGGCTCGGGCTTTGGCGCGGGGATCGCGGCGCGGTTCGCGGCCGAGGGCGCGCGGGTCGCGGTGGTCGACATCGATGCCGGCGCGGCCGAGGCGGTGGCCGCGCGGGTGGGCGGGATCGCCATCGCCTGTGACGTCGGCCTGGGCGAAAGTGTCGAGGCCATGGCAGGAACGGCGCGCAAGGCATTGGGAGAAATCGATATTCTAGTCAACAATGCTGGCGTCACGCATCTGCCGGCGGCGATGGAGGAGGTGACCGAGGCCGATTTCGACCGGGTGCTGCGGGTCAATGTGAAATCCGTCTATCTGACCGCGCGGGCCTTTGTGCCGGGGATGAAGGCGCATGGGCGGGGGGCCATCCTCAACATGGGCTCGACGGCGGCGGTGTCGCCACGGCCGCGGCTCAACTGGTACAATGCCTCCAAGGGCTGGGTCGTGACCGCGACAAAAGCGATGGCGATCGAGCTTGCGCCCTTTGGCGTGCGGGTGAATGCGCTGAACCCGGTGGCAGGCGAGACGCCGCTTCTGGCGTCGTTCATGGGCGAGGATACGCCAGAGATGCGGGCGAAGTTCCTCGCCTCGATCCCGATGGGGCGGTTTTCGACGCCGCAGGACCTGGGCCATGCGGCAGTGTTTCTGTGTTCGGACGAGGCGTCGCTGATCACCGGGGTCGCGCTGGAAGTGGACGGGGGGCGCTGCATATGAGGGCGGGAGCGCGCAACCTGATTACCGATGTGGCGGGGCTTGCCGTGGGCCAGGCCGCTGATCCGCGGCTGAAATCCGGCGTGACGGTGCTGACGGCCGAGGCGCCCTTCACCGCGTCAGTCCATGTGATGGGCGGCGCGCCGGGCACGCGGGAGACCGATCTCCTGGCCCCTGACAAGACGGTGGAGGCGGTGGATGCGATCGTGCTGTCGGGCGGGTCGGCCTTTGGGCTGGATGCCTGCGCGGGGGTGATGGCGGGCCTGCGGGCGGCGGGGCGGGGGTTCCGGGTGGGCAGCGCGGTGGTGCCGATCGTGCCGGGGGCGATCATCTTCGACCTTCTGAACGGGGGGCAGAAGGACTGGGAGGAGAACCCCTATCCGGCGCTGGGCCGGGCGGCCTGGGCGGCGCGGGGGGCAGACTTTGCGCTGGGCACGGCGGGGGCCGGGACGGGCGCGCTGACGGGGATGCAGAAGGGCGGGGTCGGCTCGGCCTCGGCCGTGCTGGAGAGCGGGGTGACGGTGGGCGCGCTGGTCGTGGCCAACCCCGTGGGCAGCGTCACGACGCCGGGCGAGCGGCATTTCTGGGCCGCGCCCTTCGAGATGGGGAGCGAATTCGGCGGCCTGGGACCCGATCCGCGGGGCGGGTTGACCGGCCCTTACGAGAGCCGCAAGGCGTTGTTGGCGCAGGGAAATACGACGATTGCCATCGTCGCGACGGATGCGCGGCTGTCGAAGGCGGACTGCCAGCGGATGGCGGTGACGGCCCATGACGGGATCGCGCGGGCCATCGTGCCGGCGCATACGCCCCACGACGGCGACCTGGTCTTTGCCGTGGCGACCGGGGCGCGCGAAGCCGGCGGGATGGACCTGTTTCACATCGGTACGGCGGCGGCGCAGTGTCTGGCCCGGGCGATTGCGCGGGCGGTGTTTTGCGCCACTCCGGCCCCAGGCGACCCCCTGCCCTGCTGGACCGGCTGACCCCCTGCCGCACGGCGAAACGGAGCCCTGGAGCGGCAAAACGGCACGTCGGTATTGCGTCGGTATTGCGTCGGTATCGCGTCTGTGCGGAATCGCGGGGTTTGACGGTAGCTCAGCCCGGGCCGGGGCTGCCGTCGGGGCGGTTTCGGTTAGCGCCAAGCCGAGGTTCGGTGCCGGCCCGCAGACGGGCCATGTTGCCGCCGTGGCGGACGTAGACGATGATCGCGAGCAGGGCGGTGACCAGGAAGAAGCGCCCTTCGCCCAGGGCGAAGGCCCAGACCGGGGCAAAGCCGGCGGCAGCGATCCCGGCAAGCGAGGAGTAGCGGAAGACCGCGGCAACAACGGCCCAGGTTGCACAGGCCGCAAGCCCCAGCGGCCAGGACAATGCGGCCAGAACGCCCAGCAGGGTGGCGACGCCCTTGCCGCCCCGGAAGCCGAGCCAGACGGGGAAGCAATGGCCGATGAGGCTGGCGAGGGCCGCATACTGTGCCGCGCCTTCGCCGGCTGCCCACCGGGCAAGCAGCACGGCCACGGCCCCTTTGCCTGCGTCCAGAAGGAAGGTGGCCAGCGCGGCGCCCCGTGAGCCGGTCCGCAGGACATTGGTAGCGCCGATGTTGCCCGAACCGATGCGGCGCAGGTCGCCGAGCCCCAGCGCACGGGCGATGAGAAGCCCGAAGGGAATGGAACCGAGCAGGTAGCCGGCAAGGGCCCAGAAACCCGGTGAGGACAGGCTGGACTGGAGTGCTGACATCAGGTCTCTCCCCATATGCGGGTGCCGCCGACCCAGGTGCCGTGGACACGGCCCTGGAGACGGGCGAGGTCGAAGGGCGTGTTGCGCGACTTGGATTGCAGCGTGGCTCGATCGAGCACGAAGGGGCGGTCGGGATCAAAGAGCACGAGGTCGGCCGGCGCCCCGCGTGCGAGCCGCCCGGCGGGCAGGCCGAGCCGGCGGGCGGGGTTGAGCGCGATGGCGCGGAAGACCTGGGGCAGCGTGAGATGGCCCGCGTGATGAAGCCGCAGCACCGCCGGCAGCAGCGTTTCCAGCCCGACGGCGCCGCTCGCCGCCTCTTCGAACGGGAGGCGCTTGCTTTCTTCGTCCTGGGGCGTGTGGAAGGAGCCGATGACGTCGATCAGGCCGGAGGCCACGGCCTCGACCATGGCCATGCGGTCATCTTCGCTGCGCAGGGGGGGCGTGAGCTTGAAGAAGGTGCGATAGTCGGCGAGGTCGAATTCGTTCAGCGTGAGGTGATGGATCGAGACGCCGGCGGTGACATCGAGCCCGGCCCGGCGGGCGCGGTCGAGCGCGGGCAGCGCACGGGCGGTGGTGATCTGGTCGGCGTGGTAACGGGCGCCGGTCAGTTCCACCAGAGCGAGGTCGCGATCGAGCGCCATGCGTTCGGCCAGCGGATGCACGGCGGGCAGGCCCTTGAGCGAGGCAAACTTGCCCGCGGTCGCGACCGCACCGTCGGACAGGTCGGGGTCCTGGACATGGGCCACGACCAGCGCGCCGAGGCCGCGGGCATAGCTGAGAGCGCGGGCAAAGACGCGGCTGTCGGCCACGACGCGGAATGCGTCGGAAAAGGCAACGGCGCCGGCATCCCTGAGAAAGCCGATCTCGGTCATCTCGCGCCCGTCGCGGCCCTTGGTCAGCGCGGCCATGGGCACGACGCGGACGAGGCTGTCGGCGCTGGCCCGGCGGGCGACGAATTCAAGCACTTCGGGCGTGTCGATGGCCGGCGAGGTGTCGGGGCGGGTGACGATGGTGGTGACCCCGCCGGCAGCGGCGGCGCGACCGGCGGAGCGGAAGCTTTCCTTGTGGCGTTCGCCGGGTTCGGACACCTTGACGCCCCAGTCGATGATGCCGGGGGCCAGGCAGAGGCCGCCGGCATCGAGGCTTTGGGCAAAGCGGTCGAGCGTTTCGGGGGCAGAGGGCAGGATGTCGGCGATCAGCCCGCCGTCGACGACCAGCGCGCCGGGGGTGAGGGTGCCGGCCTCGGGGTCGATCAGGCGGGCGTTGAGGATGATCTGTGCCGACATGCCGCGCCGCCGTGCCCCTGCTACCCCGCCTGAGCTATACCCGGCGGCGGGCGCGAGGCAAGGGCAGGGCGCCCCCTGCCCCGTCGCCTGTCACTTGGGAAAGACGTAGGTCACGACGGCGCGCAGGCCCCAGCCTTCTGGGCCGTTGTCGGGCGCCTCGGCCCAGTAGCGCACGCCCGCCACGAAGGAGACGGGCTGGCCGAAGACGGGCATGAGCTGCGCCACGGTCGCGTTGATCGGCACGGTCCACTGGTCGTTGGTCCAGTCATAGGTGCTTTCGGTATTGAGCGCGAAGGTGGTCGCCGTCGGCGTGGTGTAGCTGATGAAGGGCTGGATGAAGCTGACCGATTTTTCACCGAGCGTGTCGTTGTCGGTGACGGTCCAGAGATGGTTGGCCAGCGCCCCTACGGTGAGGGGACCCGTGACGCGCAGCGCGACCGCGGTCGGGCCCGCGGCCCATTGGTCGAGCCCGAGGCCATCGGTCGCGGTCGGAAAGGAGATGACCGGGCCTGCGCCCCAGATCAGCCCGCCGGCGGTGGGCGCCTTGGGCGAGAAGAAGAAGCTTTGCACCACGTTGCCGATACCCTGCAGGTTGGGGTCGCCGGGGGACAGGCCTTCCTGCCATGTGACGGGGATGATGGTGCGCGAGATCAGGTTCCAGTCTTCCGATATGCTGAAGGGCAGCACCGGCTGGATGTTGAGGGTCTGGCGCGAGACGTCGTTCGGGCCGATCCCTTCGTCGATGTTGAACTGGAGCGGGACCGAGATCAGGTTTGCGACGGGGTTGGAGAGCTGCTGGGCAAGGTCGCTTTGCTCGGCCGAGGCGGCCGTCGCGGCGGCGAGGCAAAGGCCGGTCAGGACGAAGGGGTGGCGCATGGCTGTGCTCCGGCTGGTTGTCACCTTCTGCAGTCATGGACCCGTCGCCATGGCATGGCAAGGGGGGTGCCGTTGCGTCAGCCGGCAGACTCGGCGGCGGCGCGGCCGCGGGCGGCGCGCAGGTTGCGCGCGACAAGGTCCATCGCGGCCATGCGGACGGCGACGCCCATCTCGACCTGGGTCTGGATGACCGAGCGGTTGATGTCGTCGGCCAGCGTGCCGTCGATTTCCACCCCGCGGTTCATCGGGCCGGGATGCATGACGATGGCGTCGGGCGCGGCATGGGCGAGCTTTTCGGCATCGAGCCCGTAGCGGTGGTAATATTCGCGTTCGGACGGGATGAAGCCGCCATCCATGCGTTCGCGCTGAAGGCGCAGCATCATCACCACATCGGCGCCGCTGAGCCCTTTGCGCATGTCCTCGAACACCTCGCAGCCGAGGTCGGCGAAGCCTGTGGGCATCAGCGTCGGCGGCGCGATCAGGCGCAGGCGGTTTTCCATCTTGGCCAGCAGGTGGATGTTGGAGCGCGCGACGCGGCTGTGCGCGATGTCGCCGCAGATCGCGACCGTGAGGCGGTGCAGCCGGCCCTTGGCGCGGCGGATGGTAAGCGCGTCAAGCAGCGCCTGGGTCGGGTGTTCGTGCCGCCCGTCGCCGGCATTCAGCACGGCGCAGTTGCGCACCTTCTGCGCGAGGAGGTCGACCGCGCCCGAGCGGCCATGGCGGACGACAAGGATATCGGGGCGCATGGCGTTGAGCGTGAGGGCGGTGTCGATCAGCGTCTCGCCCTTGCGGATGGAACTCGCGGCCATCGCCATGGTCATCACGTCGGCGCCAAGCCGCTTGCCGGCCAGTTCGAAGCTCGCCTGGGTGCGGGTCGAGGTTTCGAAGAACATGTTGATCTGGGTCAGGCCCGCGAGCGTGTCGCGGTGGGTATGGCCGCGGCGCGCCTCGTCGGCATAGCTGTCGGCGAGGTCGAGAAGCGTGGTGATCTCGGCCGGGTGGAGGGGTTCGATCCCGAGGAGATGGGTCTGGCGGAAGGTCATGGCGTAAGGTCAGGAGGACAGCGTGCGGCGCACCGCATCGCGCCAGCCCGCGACACGCGCCTCGCGCGCGGCCGGGTCCATCTGCGGCACAAAGCGGCGGTCGAGCGCCCACGCGGCGGCGAACCCCTCCTGGTCGGGATAGACGCCGGCGCGCATGCCGGCGAGCCAGGCGGCACCGAGCGCGGTCGTCTCAAGCACGCGGGGCCGGTCGACGGGGGCGCCGAGAATATCGGCCAGGAATTGCATCGACCAGTCAGAGGCGCTCATCCCGCCGTCGACGCGCAGGATGGCGGTCGCGGCCCCCTGCCAGTCGGCCTGCATGGCGTCGAGCAGGTCGCGCGTCTGGAAACCCACGGATTCGAGCGCGGCGCGGGCAAGCTCGGCCGGGCCGGTGTTGCGCGTCAGGCCATAGATCGCGCCGCGCGCTTCGGCATCCCAGTGCGGCGCGCCCAGGCCGGTGAAGGCGGGGACGAGATAGACCTGCTGGCCGGGATCGGCGGATTCGGCCAGAGGCTGCGTCTCGGCGGCGGTTCGGATGATCTTCAGCCCGTCGCGCAGCCATTGCACCACGGCGCCAGCGATGAAGATCGAGCCTTCGAGCGCATAGGTCGGCCGGCCGTCGAACTGATAGGCGATGGTGGTGAGCAGACGGTTGGTCGAGGTGACCGCGGTCGTCCCGGTGTTGAGCAGCGCGAAACAGCCCGTCCCGTAGGTCGATTTCATCATGCCGGGCGCAAAGCAGGCCTGGCCGATGGTGGCGGCCTGCTGGTCGCCCGCGACGCCGAGGATGGGGATCGCGCGACCGAAGAGGTCGGGCCGGGTCAGGCCGAAATCGGCCGCGCTGTCGCGCACCTCGGGCAGCATGGCCGGGGGGATGCCCAGCCGGTCGCAGATGCCGGCATCCCAGCGGCCGGCATGGATGTCATAGAGCATGGTGCGCGCGGCATTGGTCGCGTCGGTCACGTGGACGGCGCCGCCGGTCAGTTTCCAGATCAGGAAGCTGTCGACGGTGCCGAAGAGCAGCTCGCCCCGGGCGGCGCGGGCCCGGGCGCCGTCGACCGCATCAAGGATGAAGGCGAGTTTCGTCGCGCTGAAATAGGGGTCGAGCAGGAGGCCGGTGCGGGCAGTCACCTCACGCTCGAACCCTTCGGCGCGCAGGCGGGCGCAGAGATCGGCGGTGCGGCGGTCCTGCCAGACGATGGCATTGTGGACGGGCTCTCCGGTCGCGCGGTCCCAGACAAGGGTGGTTTCGCGCTGGTTGGTGATGCCGATGGCGGCGATGTCGCCGGGGGCGATTCCGGCGCGTTCGATCGCGCCGCGGCAGACCGAGGCGGTCGAGGACCAGATGTCGGCGGGGTCATGTTCGACCCAGCCAGAGCGGGGGAAATGCTGGGGAAATTCGTCCTGGGCGAGGGCGGCCACGCGCATCGCGGCATCAAAGAGGATCGCGCGGCTGGATGTGGTGCCCTGGTCGATGGCCAGGATGAACGGTCCGGGATGGGCGGTCGTCATGCTCGGGTCTCCCTTCCTGCGGGGGGCGCCCGCGGGCAGAGATGTCGCCCGGGCGGGGCGCGAAGGCAAGCGGTCAGCCGCGAAAGCCGGTGGCGACGACGAATTTCTCGGCGCTGTCGGCGCGGCTGGCGGGGGGCTTGACGTTGACGACGCGGGTGAAGCGGCGCTTGAGTTCCTGCTGGAGGCTGGTTTCGGCGCCGCCGGCCAGCACCTTGGCCACGAAGGTGCCGCCGGGGGCGAGCACGTCGAAGGCCAGCGCCGCCGCAGCCTCGCACAGCGCGACGATGCGCAGATGGTCGGTCTGGCGGTGGCCGGAACTGGCGGCGGCCATGTCGGACATGACCACATCGGCGGGGCCGCCGAGCCAGGCCTTGACCTGCGCATCTGCGCCCTCGGCGAGGAAGTCGAGCCGGTGAATCTCGGCCCCCGGGACGGGGTCGATCTCCTGCAGGTCGAGCCCGATGATGCGGCCCTGCGGCTTGCCCGGCCGGTCGCCGAGCGCGTTGATCCGCGGCACGGCGACCTGGAGCCAGCCGCCCGGCGCCGAGCCGAGATCGACGACGCGCGCCCCCGGGACGAGAAAGCGGAAGCGGTCGTCAAGCTCCATGATCTTGAAGGCCGCGCGGCCGCGGTAGCCTTCGGCCCTGGCACGGCGGACGTAAGGGTCGTTCAGCTGGCGTTCGAGCCAGCGTGTGGAAGAGAGCTTGCGGCCCTTGGCGCTTTTCACCCTGACGGTCAGGTCGCGCGCGCCGCGGCCCGACGTCCCCTTGCCCGATATGCCGTCCGGCGGTTTTGTCATCTCCGCGCCCTAGCCTGCCCGGGCGCGCTTGGCAACCGGCAAGGGGGGCAGCGCCCCCCTTCCCTTGCGCCCCCCGCTCAGCGGCGGCGGCGGCCGCCTTCGCGCCCGGCCCGGGCGCCGCCTTCGCCCCCGGGGGGGCGGTTGAAGCGGATCCATTCCCCGCCCGAAGGGTCGGCATTCATCAGGAAGTTGGCGGCGCGGATCGCCTCCATCTCTTTCCCGGGGCGGGGCCTTGTCGAGCCGAGGCCGAAGAGCGTGACGAAGGTTTCGTCATCCATCCCGTCGGGCAGGACGATGCCGGCGCCCGCGATCTCGGCCCGCTTTTCGGCGATGCGGGTCTGGGTCACCGGCAGGGCGAGCGGGTTCATGATCGCGCTGGTCATGCCCGAGGCGATGGCCATGGGCAGGAAGGCGTTGTTGATCCCGTGGCGGTTGGGCAGCCCGAAGGAGATGTTGGAGGCGCCGCAGGTCGTGTTGACGCCCAGTTCCTCGCGCAGGCGGCGCACCAGGGTGAAGACCTGGAGGCCTGCGGTCGCCATCGCGCCGACCGGCATGACCAGCGGGTCGACGACAATGTCATGGGCGGGGATGCCGTGGTCGGCCGCGCGATGGACGATCTTGCGGGCGACGGCAAAGCGGACCTCTGGGTCTTCGGATATGCCGGTATCGTCGTTCGAGATCGCGACCACGGGGACGTTGTACTTCTTCACCAGCGGCAGGACGCGTTCGAGCCGTTCCTCCTCGCCCGTGACGGAGTTGAGCAGCGGCCGCCCCTCGGCCGCGGCAAGGCCGGCCTCGAGCGCGCCGGGCACGGAACTGTCGATGCAGAGCGGCACGTCGACGATGGCCTGGATGCGGGTGACAAGGTCGCGCATCAGGGGCGGTTCGACAAAGTTGTTGTCGGCATAGCGGGGGTCTTCGGCCATGCGGTTGGTGAAGACCGCGCCGGAGTTGACGTCGAGCACGGTGGCGCCGGCGGCGACCTGGGCGATGGCGTCGGCCTCGACCGTGGAGAAGTCGCCGGCCTCAAGCTCGGCGGCGAGCTTCTTGCGCCCCGTGGGGTTGATCCTTTCGCCGATGACGCAGAAGGGCTGGTCGAAGCCGATGATGACGGTCTTCGTCTTCGATTCGATGATGGTGCGGGTCATGGGACCTCTATCCGGTGATGGCGGCGGCTGGCCGGCCGGCGGCCCCGCCATGGTCGCGCGCCCAGATTGCTGTGGCGCCGATTCCGCCCAGCGGGAAGAAATGCACCTGCGCCACGGCAAAATCGGGATGCGCGGCCTTGTGGGCGGCAAGGTCGGAGAGCACGTCGGCCGGCTCGTAGGGCAGCAGGAGCTTGGTCACGTCCATCGCGCGTTTCTGCAGCACGCGCAGCGAGGGGCCGACGCCGCAGGCGATGGCGAACTTGATCAGCGTCTGCAGCTTGGCCGGACCTGCGATACCCAGATGGACGGGCATCGCGATCCCGGCCGCGTGCAGCGCCTGCGCCCAGGCGATGACGGGGGCAGCCTCGAAACAGAACTGGGTCGTGATCGCGAACGCGGCATCGCTGCGGTTGGCATAATCCTGCTTCCAGCGCAGCGCATCCATCAGCGCGGTCTCGCCGCCGGGAATGTCGCGGTTGCCTTCGGGGTGGCCGGCGACATGCAGGCGGCGAAAGCCCGCGCGGTCGAAAAGGCCGGTCTCGATCAGCTGCATGGAATTGTCGAAATCGCCCGCGGGCGTCGCCACGCCGCCGCCAAGGAGCAGCGCCTGGTCGACGCCGGCCTCGCCCTGATAGCGGGCGATCCAGTCGGCAAGCTCGGCCCGGTCGCGGATCAGGCGGGCGGGGAAATGCGGCATCACGGGGAAGCCCTCGGCCGCGATCCGGCGGGCGGTGCGGACCATGTCCTCGATCGGGGTGCCTTCGATATGGGCGACATAGACGCGGGTGCCGGCGGGCAGGAGGGCGCGGAAATCCTCCACCTTCTCGGCGGTGCGGGGCATGACCTCGATCGAGAAGCCGGCAAGCAGGCTTTCCATCGCGGCCTCGGGCGACGGCGGGGCGGCGGGCTTGCGGCGGGCGAAGGGGAGGAGCGACATCATTCTGTCCTTCAGGCGGAGGGGACGCGGCGGGCGGGCGGTCACGTCGCGTGGGCCCGGCCTTCGTTGGCGATGAGAAGCTTGAGGCGGTCGGTGTCGTATTCGGCCTCGATCCGGGCGGCCTCGGCACGGGCGATGTCCTGCGGGTCGCCCGCGATCTCTCCGCTGACGGCCTTGCGCCATTCGGCAAGATAGGCGTCGGTGTCGCGGGCGCCGGCCTTCATCGCGGCGCGGTCGATGGCCTGTTCGAAACGTTCGGGGAGCTGGATCTTGGCCCCCTGGCGGCCCTTGCCCACGATGACCTGGGCCGGAATGTCGCGCCAGTAGAGGATCGTCACGTCGGGCATGGCGGGGTCTTTCGCGGGGGTGTCGTCCCTCTCTATGCCGGACGGACTGGCAGGGGGGCGTCGGTTTTCGACATCGGGGCTTGGGGAAGCGACGGGACCGGGGGGAAGTTCGAGAAAACCTGCAGGAGGTTCTTGCGCCGCGCCGGGCCGGTGCTACCTTTGCGTCAACCATATACGGAGGGCGTGCCGATGGCGCCCAGGCGTCCCCGAGGCGCGGACGCTTTCCCGCAGGCGGTCGAGAGCCCCGCGCCGAAGACCCCGGACCCGGCGACGCTTTATGCGGCGCTGGACCTCGGGACGAACAGTTGCCGGATGCTGATTGCCCAGCCGAAGGGCAGTCAGTTTCATGTCGTGGACAGCTTTTCGAAATCCGTCCAGCTTGGCCAGGGGCTCGAAAGCTCGGGCCGGCTGTCGCGCCAGGGGATGGCGCGGACGCTGAACGCGCTGCGCATCTGCCGCCAGAAGCTGGCCCGGCATCAGGTGACGCGGATGCG
>Ga0315902_10012653_pt1 | contig 10963 bp, 8 predicted proteins | sample LakEriMetagenome_9_FD_203523 | JGI IMG/M metagenome (GOLD analysis project Ga0315902, IMG submission 203523) | Freshwater fungal communities from buoy surface, Lake Erie, Ohio, United States - Buoy 12 MA117 | ecosystem: Environmental > Aquatic > Freshwater > Lake > Lake biofilm | place: USA...
AGGAGTTTATTTAATTAGAAACTCTACAAAGATCTAAAGCGTTATCCAGAAAAAAATAAATAATACATGGCAAAAAAAACAACACCTCAATTAGATTTCAACAGCAGTTGGAATTATGCGCCTGCTCCTGAAGACACTAAACACATAAACCTTAAAAAGCAGTACGAATTATTTATCGATGGAAAATTTGTAAAACCTGCCAAAGGTAAGTACTTTGAAACCATTAATCCTGCTAACGAAGAGGTGTTAGCCAAAGTAGCAGAGGCCGATGAAACAGATGTAAATAAAGCAGTGAAGGCTGCGCGCAATGCATACAACAATGTGTGGAGCAAGATGCCTGCTGCAGAGCGTGGAAAGTATATTTATAGAATAGCACGCTTAATGCAAGAGCGCGCGCGTGAATTTGCAGTGATAGAAACTTTAGACGGAGGTAAACCTATACGCGAAAGTCGTGATATCGATGTGCCTTTAGCGGCCAATCACTTTTTTTACTACGCAGGTTGGGCCGATAAACTAGCATACGCATTTCCAAATAGAAAGCCGCAAGCACTGGGAGTGGCAGGACAAATTATTCCATGGAACTTTCCGTTGCTCATGGCTGCATGGAAAATTGCTCCCGCCTTAGCATGTGGAAACACTGTTGTATTAAAACCTGCCGAAACAACTCCGCTAACAGCACTTAAATTAGCCGAAATAATTCAGGAAAGTGGATTGCCAAATGGTGTAGTGAATATTGTAACCGGTGCGGGTAAAACCGGTGCTGCTATTGTAAATCATCCTGATATTGATAAAATAGCATTTACAGGTTCAACGGATGTGGGGAAAATTATTCAAAAATCAATCGCAGGTACCAATAAAAAGCTAACACTTGAACTGGGTGGTAAAGCGGCTCATATCATTTTTGAAGATGCACCAATAGACCAAGCTGTAGAAGGAATTGTAAATGGTATTTTCTTTAATCAAGGGCATGTGTGCTGTGCAGGCAGCCGACTATTTGTGCAGGAAGGTGTAGCCGACATGGTCATTAGAAAATTAAAAGATAGGTTAGAAACTTTAATTGTTGGCGATCCTTTAGATAAAAATACTGACATAGGTGCTATCAACAGTAAAGGTCAATTAGAGACTATTCACAAGTATCTAAAAATAGGAAAAGAGGAGGGAGCAGACATGTATCAAAGTAATTGCAGCATCCCTAAAAAAGGATACTTCTGCCGTCCAACCTTGTTTTTAAATACATCCCAAAGCCATCGAATTGTGCAAGAGGAAATTTTTGGTCCTGTGCTAACTATTCAAACTTTCAGAACCGTAGAAGAAGTAATTGAAAAAGCCAACAATATTCCATACGGACTTAGTGCCGGAGTATGGACAGATAAAGGGTCTAAAATATTTAATTTAACCACAAAACTCAGGGCAGGCGTAGTATGGGCAAATACGTATAATAAATTTGATCCTACGTCTCCATTCGGTGGCTACAAAGAAAGTGGATTTGGACGTGAAGGTGGTATACATGGATTGAGTGCTTATTTGAAGTTTTAGTTTTAAACGCAGTGAGCGTAGAGAAGATGACTGAAAATGAAATCGCAACAAGTGCAATAGGATCTGCTATTCAGGGGCATAAAAATTTAGGACCTGGTTTGCTCGAGTCTGCCTATGAAGAGTGTTTGTTTTATGAAATTGGCAAGACTGGATTACATGTTGTAAAGCAGAAAGCATTGCCACTTGTGTATGAAGAAATAAAGTTGGAAGTAGGATACAGAATTGATATTTTAGTAGAAAATAAATTATAAACTTTGTGCCATTTGCGCTTTCATAGCGCTCTTGGCGGTTAATTAATATACATTATGGCAAGAATAGAAGTTTTAAAAACATACAAAATTTACATCGGAGGAGCATTTCCTCGCACCGAAAGTGGTAGGTATTATCCACTGCATGATCAAGCAGGCAAGCTCATTGCCAACGTGTGCCTATCATCGCGCAAAGACTTTAGAAACGCAGTTGTATCAGCGCGTGGTGCTTTTGGTGGTTGGAGTAGTCGCCCAGCATTTAATAGATCACAAATATTATATCGCATTGCCGAAATGCTTGAAAGCCGCAAGGCACAGTTTATACAAGAGTTAATACAACAAGGAAGCACCCCAAAAGCCGCTGAAACAGAAGTCAATTTATCGGTTGATAGATTGGTATACTATGCCGGTTGGTGCGATAAGTATCAGCAAGTGTTTAGTGCTGTTAATCCGGTGGCCACTGCACATTTTAACTTCTCGGTGCCTGAGCCTATGGGTGTGGTAAGCATTATTGCGGCTCAAGAAACAGGTTTAATCAGTTTAGTAAATGCTGTTGCATCCGTTATTGCAGGCGGTAATACCTGTGTGGTATTGGCTTCAGAAAGCAAACCCTTGTGTGCTGTAACTTTTGCTGAGGTACTCAATTCATCTGATGTGCCGGGTGGCGTAGTTAATATCCTTACCGGTAAAGTAAGTGAGTTGTATACACACTTTGCTAATCATATGGATGTGAATGCTACCGTGTATTATGGGGCAGATGATAACGTAATTAAAACCATACAAGAGTTAGCCACATTAAATGTAAAACGTGTATTCGTGCACAATAAAGGCAATGGCACTGATACCAATGCACAAAGTCCATATCAAATTTTAGACACGCAAGAAATAAAAACTACCTGGCATCCAATAGAAAATATTGGGGCGAGTGGGGGGAAGTATTAATTACGTTCGACTATTTAAATATCCAACTTGATAAAAAAACTGCTTTTTTTATTTTGCCTTTGCATACTTGCTTCTTGCAGCATTCAAAAGCGCCATTATATGCCGGGTTATCATGTGCAGTGGCATCTTCAACAACCAAAGCAAAAGTATGTTGAGGTACAAAGCAAACATGAAAGTATGAGTAGTTTTCCTAAAATTTCTTCGGGCAAACTGACCACTTTCAATTCCATTTCACCATCAATCACAACTACCAATGTGGAGACTGAGGGTCAGGCATTAAACACCCAAGTACTCCCGGTATCACATACCTTGACCGGGGAAGTCATCAATCAAAAAAAAATATCTTTCAGGCGAATCATCGCAAAAGATGCAGGTATATTTGATGAGCAGCCGGAAAAACCAAAACGAAAAGTAGGTATCGTTACCATACTAGGCATTACGGCAGGCATTGTAGGTAGTTTTATATTTCCTTTGCAATTAGGCATTATGGCCATTTCTTTAGGATTCTTGGGGACCTTATTTTCAGCATTCAACAAAGAAAAGTACGGTCACTTTGGATTGCCACTTTTTGCCATCATATTGGGCTTATTCGATATTTGTTTGCTCATTATTAACATCAATGCTCTCACGGCATTTTTTATTGTGCTTGCCATTTCCTTAATTTTTTTGGTGTTTTTTTCAAAATTAGGTGTTTAGGACAGTTGTATAAGCATCACACATAGTCTTGTCTTTTGATGCTATACGCTCATCAATGATTGGCATCCTCGCCAAACGTATTTTCTGGTCAACCTTAATGCTAAACATATGCCTAATGACTGCCATTGGCCAATCGACTTCACATTCACAACATTTAACTATCTTATCCTCATTTAACACCTACTCATTTATTTTTTTCCTAAATTTGAAAGCGGCTTTGTAAAACCGTGTTTTAAGCAATGAATAACTACGATTTGCTCATTCAAAAACTGGATGAGTTCATAAGAAAGTATTACAAGAATCAACTGATAAAAGGAATCATTGTCAGTATTTCTCTGTTGCTGCTTTCATACCTATCTGTTGTAACACTCGAGTTCTTTGGAAATTTCGGCACCACAGTCAGAACAACATTATTCTACGGCTTTATTGCCTCTGCTTTATTCGTATTAAGCTTTTGGGTAATCATACCACTTTCTAAGCTTTACAAATTAGGAAATGTTATCAGTCATCATCAAGCAGCGCTTATCATTGGTACACATTTTAAGCATGTTAAAGATAAACTTATCAATGTGCTTCAACTCAAAGAAAATAACAACAATGAGCCCAACTCCAAAGAACTGCTTGAAGCAGCCATCAACCAAAAAATTACGGAGCTAAAGCCTGTTCCTTTTACCTCCGCAATCGATTTATCTCAAAACAAAAAATATCTCAAATTTGCTATTCCTCCACTGTCGGTGCTTTTAATACTGCTTGTGGCAGCTCCCAGTATTTTAACCGAGGGCACCAAACGTATCGTGGCTCACCAAACCTATTTCGAAAAGCAAGCACCTTTTACCTTCAATATCGAAAATCAATCATTGCAAGGTATTCAGCAACAAGATTTCGAAATTAAAATTAAAGTGAGTGGCACCGAAATACCCAATGCCGCATACATTGAAATAGATAACAATCAATACCGACTCGAAAAAAAAGATAAATTACACTTTGTATATCTTATCCGAAACCTACCTAAATCAATAAATTTCCGCCTGTTTGCAGATGGTTTTTACAGCAAACCATACGAGTTAAAAGCATTGCCTAATCCAACCTTGGTAAACTTTACTATCAATCTTGTTTATCCTGCCTACCTTCAAAAAAAATCGGATCAACTCAACAATACCGGTGACTTGGTGATCCCTGCAGGAACAAAAGTACAGTGGCTGATTAAAACAGAAAACACCAATCGTTTAACAGCAGATTTCAATGGAGAAGTTGAAGAACTCAAGCAAGTGAATGAAAATGAATTCAGTATTTCCAAAACATTCACTAAGAATGCCGCTTATAGTTTATTGCCCGCAAATACTTACTTAAAAAGCAACGATGCACTCAATTACAGCATAGAGGTGGTTCCCGATTTATATCCTACTGTAACAGTGGAGGAGAAGCCCGATAGCAATTCAGCCAAACACATTTACTTTAAAGGTGATGTGAAGGACGATTATGGTTTTCACGATTTAACTTTTTGCTACAAAAAAATATCTTCCGACTCCGGTGCAGCTGAATCTAAGGAAGTGCGCATTCCATTGCCCATTAATAAAATGTCGATGCAGGATAACTTCTTTTTCCATTGGGACCTGAATAAAATTGGCATGCAAGCGGGCGACTCATACGAATACTATGTGGAGGTAAGAGACAACGATGCACCTAACGGATACAAATCAGGACGCACACAAACCATGGTGTACAAAGCTCCAACGTTGAAAGAGATTGCTGCTAATGCCGATAAAAGTAACCAACAAATAAAAGAGGAGCTCACAGCAGCCATTCAGCAAGCGAAAGATTTACAGCGAGAAATGAATGAGCTCAACAAAAAGTTGATTGATAAAAAAACACTCAACTTTGATGATATTAAAAAAATGAAGGAATTTTTGGAGAAACAAAAGGATCTTCAAAATCAGATAGAAAATCTCGAAAAGCAGAACAAACAAAATTTTGAGAAACAAAACGAGTTCAAAAATCCTGATGAGCAGTTGCTCGAAAAACATAAACAGCTCGAAGAAATCATGAAAAACATCATGACCGATGAAATGAAAGAAAAATTGAAAGAGCTCGAGAAATTATTGGAGCAAATGGATAAAGAAAAAACCCAAGATGCGCTTGAAAAAATGAAACTCGATGCTAAGGACATGGAAAAGGAACTCGACCGTTCGCTCGAAATGTTCAAGAAAATGGAAGTAGAAGAAAAGTTTGATCAGGCCATTAAAGACTTAAACAAGCTTGCCGAAGACCAAAAAAAGTTATCAGAAAAAACTGAAAATAAACAAGGCGAAAACAACGAGCTTACCAAACAGCAAGAGGAACTCAATAAAAAATTTGAAGACCTCAAGAAAGAAATAGATGAAATTGAAAAGAAAAATGAGGCCCTCGAAGATCCCATGAAAATGCCCGACACTGATAAACAGGAAGAGGACATCAAAAAGGATATGCAGGATAGCAAGGAACAGCTCAATCAAAAACAAAACAAAAAGGCCTCAAAATCACAAAAGAGTGCCGCCCAAAAAATGGAGGAAATGAGCCAAAAAATGCAAGAATCTCAGGACCAAGAACAAGATCAAGGAGAAGATGAACAAGCCCTGCGTCAAATTCTCGAGAATTTATTGGCAGTTTCATTCTCGCAAGAAGAGCTTATGGGTAAAATTAAAACCATTGACAGAACCAATCCGCAATATTTAAAACTCATTCAACAGCAGAAAAAAATAAAAGACGATGCAAGGATGATTGAAGATTCATTGTTTGCACTCAGTAAAAGGCAGCCCAAAATTGAAGCCTATGTAAATCGTGAAATTGCTGACATCAATAATAACATGACAAAAGCCCTGCGCAGCATGGAGGACAGAAATATTTATGAAGCTGGCTCAAGAGGACAGTACGTAATGACAGCAGTTAATAACCTGGCCCTTTTACTCAGCGAATCGCTGAAGCAAATGCAACAGCAACAGCAGCAACAAAAAAATTCTAAGCCAGGTTCAGGCAGTTGTAAAAAGCCGGGTGGCAGCGGCAGCAAACCTTCAATGAGTAAAATGAAAGCCATGCAGGAGCAAATCAACAAGCAAATAGAAAAAATGAAAGAGCAAATGGCCAAAGAAAAAGGGAAAGAGGGGCAAAAAGGTAAAGAGAAAGGGCAAGGCAAACCCGGACAAGGAAACGGTAACATGAGCGAAGGGTTGGCAAAACTTGCTGCACAGCAAGAAGCACTCAGAAGGGAGCTGCAAAAAGCTGCCGATAAGATGAACAAGGATGGAAAGCAGGGCAACGGAGGACTTAAAAAATTGGCCGAAGAAATGGAAAAAACAGAAACCGATTTGGTAAATAAAATGATTTCTCAAGAAACCCTAAGACGTCAGCAAGAAATTTTGACAAGACTGTTAGAAGCTGAAAAGGCCGAGCGCGAAAGGGAATTAGACGAAAAAAGAGAATCTCAGGAACCAAAAAATGAAATTTTTCGAAACCAAAATCAATTTTTAGAGTATAATACGCTGAAACAAAAAGAGGCGGAGTTGTTACAAACCATTCCTCCTTCATTAAACAAATATTATAAAGATAAGGTAAATGAGTATTTCAACAACTTTAATTAATCCCAAAAATGCGCATGGAATGATTACCGACCAAACACTTAAATTTGCCTCGCGCTATGAAAATCTTGCCATTGCAGAAAAACTTATCAATGACGTAAGTGAGCAGTTTTCTCTACCCGAAGATTATTATGGCAATATTCTTGTTGCTGTTACCGAAGCAGTTAACAATGCTATTCAGCATGGAAATAAATCAAATCCTGATAAAAGCATCGAGCTCTCATTCAGCAAAAGCGACAATAAATTAAACTTTGCCATTAAAGATGAAGGTGAAGGATTCGATTATGAAAACGTGCCAGATCCTACCGACCCTGCCAATATTGAGAAAATTAATGGACGTGGCGTGTTCTTGATGAGACACTTAGCCGATCATGTGGAGTATGCCGATCAAGGTAAATCCGTAACGCTTGAATTTAAACTCGACAATCTGATTGTAGATTAAAATTACATTCGCCTTTGGCAATTTCCATTCAGATTAATTTTTTAAAGGCAGATATTAGCTTCGTTCCAAAGCAAAAAAAACTGCTAAGGCAATGGATAGCGCTTACCATACAAGCACACCACAAAAAATTAGGGCAAATCGATTATATATTTTGCTCCGATGAATATTTACTGCAAATGAATAAGCAGTATTTGAATCATCATACCCTAACCGATATCATTACCTTTGATTACAGCAATGAACTAACCGCTGAAGTTGCAGGTGAAATATACATCAGCATCAATCGTGTGCGAGAAAATGCAGAGGTTTTTAAATGCACTTTTAACGATGAATTACACCGTGTGATGATACATGGAGTGCTACATTTATGCGGCTTTAAGGACAAAACAAAAAACCAAAAGCAAATCATGCGAGCTCAGGAGGACGAAGCAATCAAGTCCTTAAAAAAATTGCAAATTCATCCTTAACTACACGAGCTAATAATCCGCCTCCTAAAAGGAATCTTTACAACGCGGTATGATGCTGCATTTGAAGTTTATTTAAACTTTGATAAAGACCACCCTCAATAGACATTAAGCTTTCGTGGCTGCCACTCTCAACCACAGTACCTTTATCTATCACCACAATTTTATCTGCATTTCTTATCGTTGATAATCGATGGGCAATTACAAATGAGGTGCGACCTATCATAAGTTTATCGAGCGCCTCCTGAACAACTCTTTCAGATTCTGAATCGAGTGAGCTTGTAGCCTCATCTAAAATTAAAATTGCAGGATCTTTTAGTACTGCTCTGGCAATTGCAATGCGCTGTCTTTGGCCACCCGAGAGTTTAATACCACGTTCGCCCACCACAGTATCGAATTTTTCGGGGAAGCTTTCAATAAAATCAAAAGCATTTGCTTTTTTAGCGGCTTCTTTTATTTCATCAAATGAAGCATTGGGTTTACCATAAGCAATGTTTTCTTTGATGGTGCCACCAAATAGCAGTACATCTTGAGGCACTATTGCCATATTGTTGCGCAAATCGGTAAGGTTGTAATCTTTGCAATTTTTGCCGTCAATAAGTAATTGTCCGCTTTCTACATCATAAAATCTAAGGAGTAACCCCACAAGCGTACTTTTTCCTGAACCACTTGGACCAACAATAGCAATGGTTTCCCCTTTATTGCTTTCAAATGAAATGTTTTTTAGCACCTGTACCTCTTTACGAGAAGGATACGTAAATGCAACATTTTTAAAAGATACAATACCTTCAATGCTTGCCTTTTCATTATGTGGGGCACTAATATCAAGAGCTTCGGCTTTTTCATCCAGTATTTCAAATACCCTTTCAACAGCGCCAACTGCTTTTTGTATTTGTGCGTAAAGCTCGGCAATACCGCCAAATGAAGCGCCAACAAAGGCCGAATACAAAATAAATGAAATTAAATCGCCAATTAATAACTGATTTTGAGACGCCAAAACCACACCATACCATATTACAGCCACAATAGCACCAAAAAGGCAAAAGATAATGAATGAGGCAAATGCACCACGGTATTTACCACCCAATATGCCAATTTTAACAATCTCTTCAGTGCTGTATTTGTAACGTTTGTTTTCGAAAAACTCATTAGCAAAAGCTTTTACATTGCTTATTCCCTGTAACGTTTCTTCAATAATTGTATTTGAGTCAGCTATTTTTTCTTGTACCTGCCTTGATGTTTTTCTGATGAAGCGCCCAAATATAACGGCTGCAACTGCAACAACCGGTACAATAGCCAACATCAACAAGGTAAGCTTAGGGGAAATAACCACCAATAAAATAATGCCACCGATAACCAATATAAACTGTCTCAAAAACTCAGCAATCGTAGTGGTCAGCGTATCTTGTATTTGTGAAATATCTGCCGACATCCGTGAGTTCAAATCTCCAACACGCTTCTGCACAAAAAATGTCATTGGTAAGGTTATTAAATGAGCATAAACGGCACGTCTCAATGATGCCAATGTGTTTTCAGTATAGTTCACAAATAAATATACTCTAAAATAAGAGCATATACTTTGACCTGTAAGCACTAAAATAAGCAACAACCCAATACGGTTGATATCTTCAAAATTTTTATTCTCAATTGTTTTTACCAATTTGCCTAGTAGCAATGGAAACAGCAAGGCAGTGGCACCCGTGAGCAATAAAAATAACAACCCTAAATAGAGTTTCCATTTGTGTTCACCTATGTAGGAAAACAATCTTGCCGTTTGTTTAAGGGCTTCTTTGTTTATTTTAGCTTTTGGTAAATCCTCGGTATCATCGGCATTAAATCCCCTTTTTTTAGCCATAATTAAAGTTTGGTGTGCAAAGGTATGTTATTCAAAATACCAATTGCAATTTTAACCTGAATAAATAGGTTGTATTCACTTATGGAGTTCACAAATCATTCATTGCATGAGATAACTGAGCAACATCAACTTAAAAAAGTAATAAGTAGACATTTATTTGCCGATATGGTATTTTGATCATGAAAGAAGCAATACTTAACTTAACTTTTCTTGTGAAAAACTTTCGAAAATTAAAAATATTAACTAACATTGCCCAATACAAATCCGTAATTGATAGCGTACAACGTATTTAAAACCGCAATGAAAACTGCCACTTCAAAGTTTCTTTCATCTACAGTTATCTTAATTTTTATTTTTTTAGCCCATACATTTCAGGCTAGTGCGCAGTTTTGGACAGAAGATTTTGGACCTGTAAATACTGATCCTTCCGGTTTTGCTGATGGTTACGTTGGCACCAATCCGGGTAACTGGTCTGTTACGATTTTAGGTGCGAATGGCCCTAACGCTAATGTTTTTTATATCAGTTGCGAAGAGGCAGGGATGCAGATAAACAATTGTGGTGCTGTTTGTCCTCCTGTTCCCTCCCCACCTCCAACGCCATTTATTGCCCAAAGTTTGCACTTGTCAACCGGGTTTGGAGATTTGGGTGCCGCCTATTTGGAAACCGGAGCTTTCCTCACAAATACCGATATCAGGGCTGAAAGTCCTACCATAATTTGTACCGGGCAATCAAATATTAATTTATCCTTCAACTACATAGAATTTGGGGATGGTACAAATGATAATGCTGAGGTGTGGTATTTTGATGGTATTGCGTGGTCGTTTTTAGCAGATATGCCTAAAACCCTTTGCGGAGATGGCTCGGGAGGGCCTTGTAATACTCAGGTGTGTAATGGAACTTTGCAGGGCTATTGGACTGCTTTCAGTTTTGCGCTGCCGGCTTCTGCAAACAACAATCCGCTTGTAAGGATTGGGTTTAGATGGCAAAACCTTGATGATGGTATTGCAACAGACCCATCTTTCGCAGTTACTAAAATTGAATTAACCGGCTCTGCAGCGGCCAACACCATTACAGCAGGAAACTTAATAGGCCCTTTTTGTGCCGGCGGTACCGCCTCATTGCCTTTTTCTAGCACAGGAACCTTCAATGCAGGAAATAACTACACGGT
>Ga0315902_10012655_pt1 | contig 10962 bp, 3 predicted proteins | sample LakEriMetagenome_9_FD_203523 | JGI IMG/M metagenome (GOLD analysis project Ga0315902, IMG submission 203523) | Freshwater fungal communities from buoy surface, Lake Erie, Ohio, United States - Buoy 12 MA117 | ecosystem: Environmental > Aquatic > Freshwater > Lake > Lake biofilm | place: USA...
AAAATAGCATTAATGATAGTTAATGAGATATTAAATGAATTTCCAAATGGATTTAATAATAATTTTGAAATGAAAAGAAAACTTTATTGGCAAGAAGTAAAACAAGAAACAGAAAAACTATGAAAGAGCAAACATTAGTTGAAATGAAAAATAAGGTTGACGCAATCACAAGAGTGCTTCAACAAATGATTTACGAACAAGATAATTTGCGAACATTATCTATAGGCATGATGGAAACAATAAAACTAATGCCTGGTTATGATGATGCTATTAAGCAGATTACCGAAAAAACAAAGGAGCAAGTAGAAGATGCTCCAAGGTTAGAAGTTTAGTTTATTTTATTAATCAGAAAAGGGGACCGCGAATTATCACGAGTCCCCTTTTTTCGGTTAAGGAATATTTAGGTATGGTGCCTATTTCTATTCATTCCTTTTAATCACCGCCAATTTTTCTTTTCTTTTTCTTAGGAAAAACACCTGTTTCATAATAAATTCCTCTCTCCTCCGGCGTCATAGCGTCTAAAATTTTATCCTTAGCACTTCCTTTTTTTGATTTTCTTTCAGCCTCTTCCATGTAAAAAATTTCTCGTTCTTCTGGTGTCATTTTATCTAAAGCATCCTCCCTTTCTTTTTTGTTTTTAGCTTTAGTTTCTATTGATTTTATAATACCTTCTTCTTTTCTTTTTACTTTAGCAGCGGCTTTAATTAATTCATTTTCTTCATTCTTAACATTTAATTCCCATTCTTTCCATCCTAGCATTAAAGCAGCTCTTTGTAATTTTGTATTACGAGAATCCAAAGCTTCTGAAACATTATCTATTTTTTCAACAAGACGATCTAATGGTACATTTGTAGTTGCTACAGCAATGTTACCAACTATTGAATAATTAGGACTAAGATTAAGTCTACCATCTCTTGTAATTTCCCATCCTCTTTCCTCTATTACATCTTTCTCAAACTTTTTAATTCTATGTACACCATATAATTTTCTAGCTTTTGAACTTATAGGAGGAGATATGCCGGCAACAGCTAATATTGTATAAGCATGATCGGCAAACATTTCTCTTTGCTCTTGTTTATTATATTCCATTACGGCATTTTTAATAGTAGATATTAATGCACCTGTTATACCAGACCCTCTTAATACTGTATCAGCCATTCCGTTTAGAATATTAATAGTTTTATCTTCTTGCTTTTTCTTTAACTTGTCATACTCAGCTCTTTGTTCCTTTGACATTTTAGCTAAAACTTCTTCTTCCTCATCTTCAAAAGGTAAAAACAATGCCGATTGCAAAGCCGAGAATATAAAGTTTTGTAATGCTCCATAATATAATATTTTTGACATATTAGTTTTCCAGTCTCCACGCTTATTAACTAAGTCTAAAGTAGCTTTCTTTATCAATCTATTATATTGTAAAGGAGTATTAGCAAAAGCTAATACAAGACGTCCTAATGAGGTTGTTTGCTGTTTTGATATATACAATGGATCAGCGGACTGCATGGATTGATCAGAGATCATTGAAAAATCTAACCAAGCTTTATCTTCTGCTTCTTTTTTTGTATTTATCAAATTGCCATCTTCATCTGCTTGTTTTAAATAAGTATTAACTCTATTTCTATAAAATGCAGCACCACCAATTGCAATAGAAAAACTATCTGCAGCTTGTGTAGGTGTAAACCCTATTTTTTGTAGATATGAAAGAATACCTCTAGCTTTATTTTTAGCACTATTAGCAGCATTAGCAATCTCAGCTTGTGTAACATCTGCTTTTAATCCAGCTCTTCGTTCTCTCATTTTATCTGAGTTAATAATCATAGCGAAATCTGTCCAATATTGCTTTTGATTTGCAAATGCTTTTGCCGCCATTAAAGGATTATTATCATTCCAGTTTAAATAGTTGATTGAAGATATTGTTTGCAATATAGCGGAACGAACATTAAAGAACATGATTGCAGCAGTAGATCCGTTTATCCAGTTCATCCAACGATTAGTTAGAGCGTCAGTGCCTTCAGGTCTATTCTTACCATTCTTCATTCTATATAAAGCATCCTCAAGAGCTATCCTTACATTCGTTCCATATATAGCTTGTATCTTGTTTAAATTTTCAGTCGAGAAAATAGCATTGGCATTTTCTATAAATTCAGCCAACCATTGTTTTCTACCATCACCTTCTGTAATATTATGTAGATCAGAAATAATAGTTTCGCTATCCCATGTATCAGAAGGTTCCATCCAGCCACCGTCTTGTCTACCTGCTATAGATAAGGCTTCGGCAAAAGAAAGTAAATTGGGATCGGTTTTAACAAGATATACTAATTTATTTTTATCTTTCCTGTTTAATCCCGGTATTTCTATATTATTCTTATTCCATAAATATACCCTTATAGCTTGATCATAAGTAAACTGCTTATCAGGAGTAAGTTTTTCTAATTTAGATTTAATATCCGGAAATTCAGATAACAATGCTTTGTATTCTTTTTTTATAGATTGCCTAACAGAATCTAAGGCATTTATTCCTTTTACATAAGGTATAACTAAATTTTTATCAAAAAATTGCTGGTCTAATTCTCCTTGTTTGCCTTTGCCTGAAAACATGTAGGTTGTTAATCCCCTAAAGTCATCTGCAGATGGCGGTACGAAAAATGATAAGTTTCTTACTTTTGCTCCTTTTCTTTTTGCAACAACATCAGAAAATTTCTCATAAGAAGGTATGGCTTTATTGCGTTCAAGCATATCATTAAATTCGTAGTCTAAAGACTTACTAAATTTAGGTCTTGCTTTCCATTTAGTATCATTATTAATCCATTCATTTAATTGTTTTTCTGCAGATTTAATAGTCTCTAAATTAAGAGCATTATTTACCGCTGCCATTAAAGGTCCACCTTCGTTTTCACGATCCTCAATTATATCAAAAGCATAATCAACAGAACTAACCATTCCGTCTATTGTTTTATCTTCAAGAATACCCCACCATTCCTCTATAGATTTATTAAGATCATTTAATACATCAAAAGAAGTTTCCGCATCTATTCTTCTAATATTATTTGCAGTAATATAGTCAGATACTACCGTAATACCTTTGTTATCTTTGTTAAAGGAGTTTAAATTATTTTCTAAAGACTTAGAGTGCATGCTGTTTCTTTTTCTTTGCATAACAGCATTGACCTTGTCGTTTATATCCTTTAAACTTAATTTAGAAGCTATTTTATCAATATCCTTAGCTGCTTTTTTATTTATATAAAAATAAATTCTAGGTCTTAAATAACCATTCTTTTCTATTTTTAATTCAACTTGCGCAGTAATAATATCGGTATCAGTTATTTCATATTTTTCTAAAAAATCAGCTCCAAAATAATCTGTTAAAGAAGTTCCAATTACTAATAAATCGTTACTAAAAGCTTTATTATTATTGATATCTTTTATACTATCAATAGATAAATCTATTTTAAATATAGTTTTTTTACCTTTTAATAAAGATTTCAACCCCTCAACATCTTTTATTTTATATCCACCGCTTTCTGTCTCATTTGTTAAATAATCTCCAATTTGTTTAAATAAATTTGTTTCTTTAAAATCATTATATTCTTCTATTATTTTTTTACCCCAATCGGTTCCAGAATATTTAGTTTTTACAACATTAAGCGTAGCGGATGTCATTCTTGCAAATATATCTTTTTTTATTTCAACGATAACTTTTAAAGCGTTATCTGTTTTAATATTTTTTAAACTTTTGCCTTCGCTTATTAAAACGTCTGGAACATAATTATTGTTACCACCAAATAGTTTATAAATATAATTTTTTGATAAACGACTTTTTATTATTCCGCCTATAAATTTTTCATGTTTATAATGAGCTATTTTATCTAATACGTCATTATATTTTGTAAATAGCTCTTCTAAGTCGTCGTCTGTAAATCCATTTGTGATTAATTTATTATATAAAGCTTTAAATGGATTATATTCTCCTTTTCTTTCTATCATTGCTGCATTAAAACTGCTTTTTTCTATAAGATAACTTATTCCATCTGTAAGTTCTTTTTCTGTTAAAGAAAATTTAATATTGCCGCGCTCCGCTAGTCTATTAAATTCTTCTACTATTATTCTTTCAGTAATAGCACCTTTTAACTCTTGATTTCTGTTTAATGCTTCAGCTATAATACCATCATTAGCAATATCGTCAGATATAATATCAAATGAAACCTCTTCCGCTAATACTTTAGCCAAAGCTTCTTTTCTTCCTCTAATTATATTACCCGTCTCTAAGTCTATAATAGATGATAAAAATTCTGTAGTTGACACATTCTTATTAACTTCAGGCAATCTTCTAACCATTTCATGGCCAGCTGTTCTACCTGCTAAATCAACGTCTACAGATTCTCTGTCTATTTTTTTACCAACCCATTCTGGATAATTAAGCCAACGGCCATTTACTCTTTTTTGTATTGCAAAAGGCATACCTCCTAATACTTTATTCCCTTGATCTTTACCCATTAACCAAGTAGTCGTCATATTTTCAAGAATGGTTTTTTTGTTAACAATTAACCAATTTTGTAACTCTTGATTTTCTTTACCGCCCATTGCTTTCTTAATATCAATGTCAGCCTGCTTACCCATTTCATCTCTTATTTCTGCAATTAGAGGAACAACAGTTTTATTCAAAGATGTTTTTTCATTAATCTTTGATTTCAATGTTCTTACAACAGGTAATATTTTAGTCTGAATATTTTCAATAACATCGGGACTAAATACGCCTGACTCCAATATGTTCTGGAAACGTTTTCTTTCAGGCAATGACGGTTTAGTTACTTCAACATCCTCGTTAGCTAACTTGGTCATTTCAGTAATATCCTCAGTAAACACAACGTTCGCAACTTCGCCACTTTTTAAAGCAGCTCTCATACGGTTTATATATTGTGCATTTATATATCCATATAAACTGTTGTTTCTAGATGGATCAAACTTAGCAATATACGGTATCATCGATGTTCTAACATAACTAGTCATCTCGTCCATATCAAAACCGTCTAATCCCCCTTTATCTTTATTTGTAAAATCTATAACTGTCCCTTTATTGGTTCTCCAGTTTCTTGATTTTACTTTAACCATTTTATCAAGTTCACTATATATAGTTGGATTACCAGGATCAAAACCTTTTGGGTCATTACCAATAGCATCAAGTTTAGCTTTAGCTTTAGCCGCTACTTCACTTATTTCTATATCTTCTTTTGATTTTGGTTCTTTAGGTTTTGCTTCTTTTTTCTCTGCTTTTTTAACCTCTGGTTCTTTGCCTAACCCAGCTTTTTGTTCTTCATATTCCTTACGTTTTAATTCTGCTTCCTCTTTTTCAAGAGCAATCATTTTTCTTTCGTAAGTATCATAATCAATTTCACCGTCATTAAGTTGTTCATCTAAAGCGTCCATTCTTTCTTCAATAGACTTAGATTGTTTAAACCCTTGAGCAGATGATTTACCACTTTTTGAAACAAGTTCTCCTTCAGCTCCTTTTTCCAACAAACGCTTTTGAGCTTTACTTAATTCTTTACCTTTGGCGATTGTATTATTATAATCTCTTATAAAATTAAATACATCTCTACCCGAGTTAAATTCTATACTGGCTAAACCTATATCTTGTAGATATCTACGTATTTGGTCTCCAATTTTAGTAAAAACTGATTCTTTGTATTTAATATTACCAGTAATTAAAGCATCAGAAAATATAGTAAGCAACTCTTCCATTTGTGTTCCTTGATCGTAGTTGCCATAATTATTTTCCAACCTATCTATAACATTTTGATCAAGATATAATTCCGGATTGTTTGATAATAAATAATCAGTTAATGATTCACCTAAAGCTATTTGGCTGTCTAAATTAGAAAATGTTTTAGCCAGTAATTTATGTAAAAATTCATGAGAAGCAACCGATACCGCTTTTGTTTTTAACGCGACTTCTCTGTTTATAATAATATAGTCTTTTCCGTCAACTCCTTGTAAAAAAGTTCCATCTGAACCTTTACTTGTAGATATATCCGCTTTGCTTGCTGCACCAATTACTCCGCTTTTAACAAGAGAATTAATAGTTTTTTCAATGTTTTTAGTTTCATTTACTAATATTATTTCAGTATTTGTATTTTTAGCTATTTTTTGTGCGGCTTTTAAGTTTTGTTCAAATTCTTTAATACGCGCCTCTTTTAAATCAACACCTTCGCTTTTATATATTTTTTCTGTTTCTGTTTCTATGCTATCATATACAGATTTTTTTTCTTCTTTAGAGAGTGTATCATTAAAACCTACTTCAACTCTTTGTGCAGCGAGATCAATTAAATTAGCTTTTGCAATAACAGATATTGGCTTGTCAAAAGTTTTTACACTTTCTGTAGCAACAGCTAAACGATCTAACTTTACTTTAGCTTTAATAAAATCATTTTTTAATTCAGCAAGATCTGCATCCTTAGTGACTGAATCAGAAGCATCAATCTCCTTAGCTTTACTCATAATAGTAGCTATCTCTGTAGCCGTATCATTCATAATATTAAATGTCTTAGGACTCATATCAGCCATATTATTCACCGTAGATGAAAATATATCAGATGTTTTATCTTTAAGCTCACCTAATTTTTTTTGTAAAGCAGTTTTTTGAATTTCTGATAGATCCTTGTTAAACTCTAATTCATGTAGAATAGCCGCCATAGATCTTGAGTTATCAAAAGCTTTTGAAGCATTTGACTCACTCATAAATGGTCTTATTGCAGCACCACCAAGTATAGGAGCACCTGCTAACAATGTAGTTAAAAGCACCGTGTCTTGCCCCACTTCTGCGGCATTGGCCAATAAGTTTACATCTTTACCAAGTATAAATTTATCAACACCATTTTGAACAACATTAGTAAGTTGTTCTGATAACTGTTCCTCAACTTGTGCTTCGATAAAGTTACCGCCTGCTTTTTTAATTAACTTATTTGTAGTTTGAACATTAAAGTCAAACCATTTATCAGGTTGCGCATTAGAAGCCGCTTTAAAGAACCCTTTTCCTTTTTCTAGTATTTTGCCTGTAGATCTTTCAAAAACTCCTTCAGCATATCCGTATGCAGCCGGAGCTACTAAAAGTTCTGTAAGACTATAATCTGGTTTTACAAACTCGCCATTCTCATCATAATAACCATTTTTTTCTTGGCTTATCATGTTTAAATATTTAGAACCAGTTCCTCTAGCCGCTATAATTGCTGTTTGTTTATTTAAAGCTAAATATGAACCAGCTTTTTTAAGTAAAGATGGTTTTGCTGCAGTTTGTAAAGTTTTTGCAACAGCACTACCGCCTCCTGTTAAAGCCATTACAATTAAGTCCGGAGCTTGATTAATAAGTAAATCTCCTGCTTTCTCAAATGTGCCTTCAACGCTATTAAGTTGTCTTTGTTTGGGATATAATTCCTGTAAATCGGTACTAAGAGCATCTACTCTATCTGCTAAAAAATTGGAGTGAGCAGAGAATGGGTTTTTAATACCTGTTAATTCTTCTATTTTTAAATAATCATAAGCAGAATCCATTATAGGACCCGCGGATGAATAATTCACAGCGCCCAACATTTCGTAAGCCCATTGAACACTGCGTGTTTTTAGTTTGTCAGCTTGACCAGTCCATGAATAATCTCTTTTATATAGATCTTGTTGAAAAGACATGTCATCATAATTAGCTGATGTTTTATCTATTTTTTTATTTAGATTTTTATAATTAATGTTTTCTAATTCATATATTTTAATTAACTCATTACGTTGAGATATTTTTTTATTCTCAGCATCTATCTCCTCTTGTGTTTGAAATTTATATCCTTTTGGTTTAATAGATTTTGATAACTCATTTATTTTATTACTTATCTCAGTTATTTGGTTTTCCTTTTCATCGCGAATCATCACGTCTTTTACATAAGAAGATGCTTCAGCTGCTTTTGCTTTTTCAAAATAATTATCTGCTAATTTTCTAGACTTATCAGAAATATCTGTAGTATTCTCTAAATAGTCCAGAAATTTATCTTCTTTACGTTTAGCGATTTCATTCTTTCTATAATCGGCCGCTGCCATTTCTAGAATAGTTTTATCGTCAAATTTATTAAGAAGTTTTTTTGCTGTTAAATCTTTTTTTATTTTAGCAACTTCTGTAGCAAATGGTTGATATATTTCAATTCTTTCAGGTGTTGTTTGAATACCATCTCTACTAATTCTACCAGGAATAATTACTTTTTGTCCTAATTTTTTCTTTTCAGAATCTATGTATAAGTCAATTTCATTTAATTCCTCTTCAGCAATTTTAGAAACTATAATTCCGTCCTCTACCCACTTTGATGCTTCTCTATCCTTTTTTAAGTCTCGTTCTGCTACTTGTTTTTGGAATAATCTAAAATCTGCTTCTTCTGTTATTTTTTTTTCTTCAGCCTTTTTTGCTTTTTGTTTTTTAGAAGCTTCTGTTTCCATAGAAAATTGCTGTGGAAATTGCTGCTGATATACACTGGCAGTTAATTCATCTAAAAAAGCTTGAGACTCTACAGGGGTCATTGGAGCAGTAGGCTTTACTGCTTTTGGTTTTTGTACGCTTTTCTTAAAGTTGCTTAAAAACCCAGGCTCTTGTTTTTTTTCCTCTTGATTACTCCAAGGATATGTTTTTTTAGTTTGTTTTGGAACTGTTGAAGTTGTAGAAGATTTTCTTTTTAAACCTTTACTTTTTATAATGGCACTAGCCGAGGTTTTTTGCTCGGCTGCCATTTTATTTATTTGATCTTCTGTATATATTTGCCCAGAGGCATCAGTGTATTCAAACATAAATACTTATTTTAATTTATTTAATTTTACCCGTTTTCAAATAATCTATAACTTCTTGTTTTGTGTCAAAAGTTTCATATTTATTTTCGCCAGTAGCTATAAAGAATTTTGTTCCATCAAAACTAACTTTTTTATTACCCCACGTAAAATCATTTACCGTCCCTGGTTGCTGGTCAAATATTTGTTTTGATACTTCAGAGAATGTTGGTTTTTTATCTTTTTGTCCAGTCTTGCCTGAAGTGGCTTTTGCTTTAGTCGGTTTTGGATCTTCCATTAATAGCACGCTAGAATCTTCTTTAAGTATATCTTGCGTTCCAGGCACTTGTGTTTTTACAAAATGATCTTTATAAGCCTCAATTGCTTCTGCTTTTTCCCATGGCTTTAGCGGTCTGTCTGAATCAAAATATAAAGGATCTAAATTAGCTGTTTTTCGATATGAATTTACGGTATTATTTATATGTAATATTAATTCTAGATCTGTTATTCCAGCAAGCTGAGCATCTAATTGATCATTTAATGAGGCTTTTATATCATCGTAGTTTGGTTTAGCAACCAACTTGTATGTATTTGTTCCTTTAACATATACTTTTTCAGTCTCAAGAGTGCCATCGGCTTTTTTCATTAAATAATCATCCGTAAGCCTACCAGTAGATTGATAACCTTCATTAGGATCTCTTGGATTAATAGGAGCAACTTCAAATACTTGGCGATTATTTACTTTTAAAGCTTCATTGTTAGCGGTTCTATCAGGGACAATCTTTACAATGTCATTGTCAGTATTATCCAACTTTTCTAGCATAGAAGCCGAATACGAAGCTATAGGTTCAGGGTTTTCACCCTCATATATTTTCCATACTAATTTATTTGGATCCCCATCTTCATAAACAGCCTCTTTACGTCCTTTTAATTTGCCGGTAAGAACACTAAAAGCTCTAATATCCTGATCTTTCATATCCGCAGCTAATCCTCCAGGGGTACCCGAAGGTTTAAGCCTTGCATTCATAATATCTTCTGCTTTATTTGATAAACTAGCTAAACTTTTTGAAAAATTACCGGATATAGTTGCTTGTATATTAGATAATTGTTGCATAGCTTTTTGTCTATCTTGACCTATTATAGTATTGTTTATTAGGCCAGTTCTTAATTCTACGGCTTTATCAATTAATGGTGTAAAAGTTTTAGCTATATCTATTGTGCCATCTCCAGCTTCAATTTTATTGACAGAAGTCATTAAAGAAAATTCGAACTCTTCAATATCTCTATTAGTCGCTTCTATCTTTTTTTGATTTTCTTCTAATTTTTTTTGAATTTCTTTTTGTTTAGCAGAGTAATTTTGTGCAAAGCTTGCAAAAGATCCTGCTATTGACTCTTGTAGATTTCTAAAATGTTGACCTGTTTGCGTATCAACTATTATTTGTGGATTACTGTATGCTCCCATATATTATGTTTGTTTAAATTTTATTTTCTAATTTATACAATAAATTATTAACCAGAAAAATATGGAGTCGTTGGGGTATAATTAAGACTACTTGAAACATTATTAGACATTCCTGAAAATGTTCCAGGAGCAGTGCTTTGAGTTGTCCTATTAGAAGTTCCACCACCAGCATTGCTTGCGGCCATAGAAGAAGCTATAGATCCTAATCCACCAATCATACCAGTTAATGCTCCCATTTGATCTGCTCTGGCTTGTGCTGCTTGTGCTTGTGCTTGTTGCATTTGTCCAGCAACCCTATCCATTTGAGCAATTTCTCTACTTTCTCTTACACCAAACATAAATTGTTTACCAGCAACATCAGCCTCTTGTACTCTTTGTGCTTCTGACATTTGAATACCTTGTAACCTTTGTGCTTCAGCCATTTTCAATTGTTGCAAGTTTTGTTCTCCTTGAGCTCGCAACTTTTGGTTTTCACTTTCTTGCTGTTCAATATTAGCAGAAATTTCTTTTTTACTTTGTAAAGCAGCTTGAGCTAATGCCGTAGCTCCTCCAGCGCTAGCCCCTGTTTGTTGTAAAGTATCTAATGTATTAGCTAATGACATATCTGCTTGTTCAGCTTGAAATTCTGCCGCTTTTGTAGCAACACCTAAACTAGCATAAGGATTTGATACCATTCCTGTTAGATCAGAAGCTAAAGAACTAATATCTCGTACACC
>Ga0315902_10012659_pt1 | contig 10958 bp, 3 predicted proteins | sample LakEriMetagenome_9_FD_203523 | JGI IMG/M metagenome (GOLD analysis project Ga0315902, IMG submission 203523) | Freshwater fungal communities from buoy surface, Lake Erie, Ohio, United States - Buoy 12 MA117 | ecosystem: Environmental > Aquatic > Freshwater > Lake > Lake biofilm | place: USA...
ACCATCACCCACTCATGTTCATCTTGGTCGTACCAGAACCCCTCTGGCGATGCATGTCCATGGGAAACATGCTCGCCGACGTCGGGATCGACGAGGTCGACTTGCTGAAGCTCGATTGCGAGGGGGCCGAGTACCTGTTCGTTTCTGAATTCTCTGCGTGAGGGATCATGGACCGCACCGGCTGGATGCGTGGAGAGTTGCACAGCCGCAAGGATAATCTGATCTTTGCCACTTGCCTTGGTAAACCCATGCCTGCAACACTGACCTAAATCTGCCCCCAAGCTGGGATGTTTGTGGGACATAGAGTGATCTAGATTGAACGAACCGCTTGTTTTCTCTCATTATTATTCATGCCGCCTTCTGCGGCGAAGCGCACCTACCAGTATTTCTAAAAAAAAGCTATCGAGTGACCATAGGTGTCACTCGCTGTCACGATACTGGCAAAATGGCTTTGGTCGATTTCCCCCACTTTCGGACGGGAATCGGACGATAAATGTCCAGATCCCATGGATTTACGGCACCTGCAATGCTGTCATTTCGCTGTAGTGTTTGGTAAATTTACGCTCAAAATCGGTTTTCAATCGATTGGGGGGCGAATTATACACAAACTCACTGCATACGTGTCTGCTGCAGGAGCGGCCGAAATCCTGGGAATGTCCCAAGGGACGGTTCGAACCTGGGCTTCCGATGGCAAGATTCCGATGCACCGGAATCCAGCCAACGGCTACATGTTGTTTCGGCGATAGGAATTAGAAAAGTTTCTGGCAAAAGTCGGCAAGCCAGAAAAACCGAAGTTGCACCACCCACAAAAAACTACAGCGTAACGCATACAAACACCCATCACAATCGAATGAAGCTAACCAATGGACGTTTTTGATCTACGAAACAGGCTCGTCGACGACTACGCCAGATATACACGCAGCTTCATCAAGATCGCTGACCAACGGATTAAGGAAAAGGTTGAAACTGCACTTGCCGATGGCGCCCTCTGGCCGGAACCGCTGCTCCAGTTAAACCCAACATTTTTGCCGGGCGGAACCATTGACGACCTAGTTGGGGAAGGGGTACTCCATCCCGAATGCCAACGCATCTTTCGGATTGACAAGTCTGAATCCGACCACACAGGCAAGGAGCTTCTCCTTCACACTCACCAAACCGAAGCAATTCGTAAGGCAAAAGAAAACAAATCGTATGTGCTGACTAGCGGAACAGGATCCGGAAAGAGCCTTACCTACATCGTTCCCATTGTTGATCACGTGCTGCGTCGAGGGTCTGGGCGCGGGGTTCAAGCGATCGTCGTTTATCCGATGAATGCGTTGGCCAATAGCCAGGCTGAAGAGCTTCGCAAGTTTCTCGTCAAGGGATATGGCGAGGGTAAGTCACCGGTTCGCTTTGCTCGGTATACGGGGCAAGAAAAGGGTGAAGAACGGGAAGCGATTCGCAGTAATCCGCCCGACATTCTGCTTACCAACTACATGATGCTGGAACTGCTTCTTACTCGAAGCGAAGACCGAGAGCTGGTACGAGCGGCTCAAGGCCTGCGTTATTTGGTCTTTGACGAGCTTCATACTTATCGCGGCCGACAGGGCGCTGATGTCGCGTTGCTGATCCGCCGGTGCCGACTTGCCTTCGGTGGCCAAGACATCATCTGCGTTGGAACCTCAGCCACGATGGCGAGCGAAGGCACATCGCTCGACCAAAAGCGTGAAGTTGCGAAGGTTGCGGAAACACTTTTTGGAACGGCTATCGACGCCTCCCAGGTAATCGGCGAAACACTGGAAAGAGCGACACCTGAAATTGATTGTAACAGCCCCACTGCAATTGCAGCACTTACTGCCGCAATCACCTCTAACGCGGTTGTTCCCTCGGATTACGAATCGTTTCGGGCACATCCCTTGTCATCCTGGATTGAGACAACGTTTGGCGTTCGCACGGAGGCTGATTCTGGGCGTGTGATCCGTCAATCACCACGTCGGTTGCAAGGTGAAGACAGTGCCGCCGATGAGCTTGCCGAGTTAACGGGCTCGGATGCCAAGAGCCAATGCGCTCCTGTATTGAAACGATTCCTCATGCAGGGTTCGGAACTTCGTCGCAGCGAGTCTAGTAGGTTCCCTATCTTTGCCTTTCGCCTGCATCAGTTTTTCACGCGTGGCGATACAGTGTGGTCAACCGTTGAGTCAGAAACGGTACGGCACCTGGAGATGTCCAAGCTGGGTTCTAAGCCCGGCGAGCCTGACAAGCCGCTGTTTCCGTTTGTCTTTTGCCGACAATGCGGAACTGCGTACTATCGAGTTTCGATTCGAAATGACAAGCAAGGTCAGTGGCTTATTCCGCGAGAGGATCGCCGCGAAGAGGGTGATGACGGAAGCGGAGATGGTTATTTGTATGTCTCGGCCGAACATCCTTGGCCGCAAGGTGATGGGCCGGAACTTCTTGACCGCCTCCCTGCGTTCATGAAAGAAACCACTGCGTTGGGCATCGAAAGAGTACGCCCCGACGCCCGTGCCGACCTTCCGGAGACGGTTTACATCGATGCGACCGGGCGAGTGGTTTCAGAGGGTGAGGGTGTCCAGGCGGCACTCATTCGCAAGAACTTTCTGTTCTGTCTTGAACCGTCATGTGGTATCGCATACACAAAACTTCAGCGATCTGAACGAATGAAGTTGGCGACACTCGGTGTCGACAGTCGAAGCACGGCTACAACCATCTTGGCAGTTCGATCGCTGATCGAGCTTCAAAGTGACACCACTCTCAGGCCCGAAGCCAGAAAACTCCTTAGCTTCACTGATAATCGTCAAGACGCTTCGCTGCAGGCAGGTCACTTCAATGACTTTGCGCAGGTTGCGCTGCTTCGATCAGCCCTTCACAAAGCGGCGACAGCCAAAGGGACAACTGGACTGTCGCATGGAGAGCTATCTCGCAACGTCTTCGATGCGTTGTCTTTGAAGTTTGACGAGTATGCCGCCGACCCCGAGGTTCGTGGCCCGGCTAGAAACTCCACCAACGATGCGCTTCGACGAGTCATCGACTATTACCTTTACCGCGATTTGCAGCGTGGTTGGCGCGTTACGGCTCCGAATCTTGAGGATTGCGGACTGCTTCAATTCGACTACGAAGGACTGATGGGCGAAGACGGAGTGCTTGGCGAAGCGGATCTGTGGGACACGGGATTTAGTATTCGCGTTGACCGAGAGTCCGACGAGTTCATTGAAACTCCCGCTGCATTGCGAACCTGCCCACCACCACTACGGGAGGAAATCCTTCGAACGCTACTCGACGTACTTCGTAGAGCATTGGCGGTGAAGGTGGACGTACTTGATCCGCAGAAACAACTCGACCTGGTCGAGCAAACGAATCCGCGATTGCTCGACGGAACCGTGTGGTATCTGGAAGACACACGGGAACTCGTAAAGTCTCAGGTCGCCTATCCGCGCCCGAAACAAAAGGGCGATGCGAATGGCCTGTTTGTGTCATCGTACGGCAGTTTCGGCCGTTACCTGAAACGATCGCTGCTGCAGTATTTTTTGCAGGGAAAAGCTTTTGGTCGAGAAGAAGTCGACAAGACTATCCGCTTCCTCTTCCTCGCATTGAAGCGATATGGCATCGTCGAGCAAGTGCGAAGTGGCGAGATCCCAGGCTATCAAATCAATCATGATTCGCTTCGCTGGGTCGCCGGTTCCGGGGATATTCGTCCCGTTGATCGAACTCGATTGTTGGGTGCTGGAGAGATCCCGCCGGAAGTCAATCGCTACTTCGTCGAATGTTATCGGCGGTTCATCGATCTGAAATGCGTGCTTGAAGCTCGCGAGCATACAGCACAAGTCTCATCTGAAGATCGTCAGGATCGGGAAGACCGGTTCCGCGAAGCCGACCTTCCGCTTCTCTTCTGCTCGCCCACGATGGAGTTGGGAGTCGATATAGCTCAGCTCAATGTGGTCAATCTGCGAAACGTCCCACCAACACCAGCTAACTATGCCCAGCGAAGCGGTCGAGCTGGTCGAGGTGGCCAACCAGCATTGGTCTACACATACTGCGCTGGACGCAGCCCCCACGATCAATATTACTTCCGTCAGCCGACTCACATGGTCGCCGGTGCCGTTGCGCCGCCACGGATCGACTTGCGAAATCGAGACCTCGTACGTTCTCACGTGCATGCGATTTGGATGGAGGTCGTTAAACCTGATCTTGGGAAAACACTCACCGCGGTGCTGGATATCCAACGGGAAGACGGCAAGATCCATATGCCGGTCAAGGAACTGCTACGACGTGACCTTTCCAACCCGTCCCACCGGGCTGCCGCTTTGGCTAAAGCGAATGAATTAGTTCAAAGCATTCACGGAGTTTTGGCAACAGCCGTGTGGTTTCATGGGAATTGGACCAAAGAAGTTCTGGACCAGATCGAATTGGCATTCGACGCGGCCTGCAATCGCTGGCGAGAACTTTACCGTGCTGCAGTTCGACAGAGGGAACTTCATCACAAGATCATTGGCGACCACTCACGGCCGGAGACCGAACGGAATCATTCGCGTCGGCTACGCGGTCAAGCGGAAACGCAAATCCGGCTCCTGACAGAAGCCGAAGGCATTTACGAAGGAGACTTCTATTCGTATCGCTATTTTGCAGCAGAAGGTTTCCTCCCAGGCTACAACTTCCCGCGATTGCCAATCTCTGCTTTTGTACCCGCACGCCGCAAGCGGAAAGGGCGCGACGAGTTCCTATCGCGACCACGCTTCCTGGCGATTTCCGAGTTCGGTCCCAGGGCATTGATTTACCACGAAGGCTCTCGCTACCGCGTCTATAAAGTCAATCTCGATTTCGGCTCGGAGGACATCGAAGACACTCACTCCTTGGTCACCAATACGATCAAGCGTTGCGTGAAGTGTGGTTATGCACACATCGAACAGGGTGCGAACCTTACCGAGGTCTGCGATCGCTGTGGTGCCGCATTGGATGGCCTAGCAACCGTGGAAAACCTAGTTCAATTGCAAAACGTCAGTTTGAAATTGGCACAACGAATCACCTGTGACGAGGAAGAGCGGCAAAAGTATGGATACAAGCTCGTCACGTCGTATCGCTTTCCCGACGTTGGTGGCAAGCTTGATCGTAAGGATGCCGAAGTGCTGGTGGATGGCGTCACTGCGATGCGGTTGAGCTACGGCGATGCCACCGCTCTCTACCGAATCAATTTGGGCTGGGCAAATCAGCGTGCCAATCAACCGGCAGGCTTTCTGCTAGATCTCGAGCGGGGCTATTGGGGGAAAAACCAGGCCGATGAAGAGGATCAAGAAGACGCCGCTGCTGGTCGGCAGATGCGAGTCGTTCCGTATGTGAACGATACCAAGAATGCTCTAGTAATGCGTTTCGAGCCCGTGCGGAGCGAGGCCGAAATGGCCAGCCTGCAGTCTGCATTTAAGGAAGCGATTCAAAAGCACTTCCAGCTCGAACCTCGAGAGCTGACCTGCGAGTCGATGCCGTCTCCACGCGATCGACAGGAGATTCTGTTCTATGAAGCATCCGAGGGTGGAGCCGGCGTTTTGCGTCAGCTCGTAGAAGATCCCAAGGTCGTACCAGCGTTGGCGCGCCGCGCTTTGGAGATCTGTCATTTCGATCCGGATACTCTTGCGGATACGAGGGCGAAGACCTGCGGTAAAGCCTGCTACGAATGCGTACTCGATTATTTCAACCAGCCGGATCATCAAATCCTGGATCGCTACCTCGTTCGAGACATCCTCGCGGAACTGGCCCGTTCAGAGTGCAAACCTGCTGGTGGCATGGGTTCGCGGGGTGAGCGAATGGTCGAATTGCGACGTCGTTGTGACAGCAAGTTGGAAACACGCTGGCTCGACCTCATTGACCAACTTGTGCTGCGTCCGCCGAGTGATGCGCAACTTGTGCTCGACTCCTGCTCGACCCGCCCGGACTTCTTTTACCGCGAGTACAACGCGGCGATTTACGTTGACGGACCCGTTCACGACGAGCCGGATCAAATGCGTGAAGACGAAGAAATTAACCAGCGGCTCATGTTGGCCGGTTACGTGGTCGTGCGATTCCACCATCGAGCCGATTGGCCCGCAATCTTCCGCAATCATCCTGACATTTTCGGAATACCTCAGTAATGACGACCACTCTTTCTAAACCAGGAACACTGATTCGCTCGCGAGGCCGCGAATGGGTCGTGCTGCCGGATTCCAGCGACGACTTACTCCTCGCTCGGCCCATCGGCGGCCTCGATGAAGAGATCGTTGGTATCATGCCAGCGGTTGAGCCAGTCGAATCCGCTACGTTCCCAACCCCAACACGCGAAGACATCGGCGACTTTCGTTCGGGACAGTTGCTCCGCGAAGCCGCACGGCTTTCTACCCGCGCGGCTGCTGGGCCTTTTCGCAGCTTCGCTCGCATCGCTGTGGAACCGCGCCCTTATCAATTAGTGCCATTGATGATGGCGCTCAAACTCGATCCAGTTCGACTGCTAATTGCTGATGACGTGGGAATCGGCAAGACCGTTGAAGCGGTTCTGGTCGCTCGCGAATTGCTCGATCGCGGCGAGATTCAACGTCTCGCTGTTCTCTGCCCGCCACACTTGGCCGAGCAATGGCAAAAGGAACTTGCCGAGAAGTTTCACATCGAAGCCGAACTTGTGTTGAGCAGCACTATCCAGCGACTGGAACGAAACCTCCCGATCGGCGTGTCGGTGTTCGATCGCCACCGTTTCGTGGTGGTTTCGACCGACTTCATCAAGTCCGACCGCCGAGCTGCAGACTTTGAACACAAGTGCCCCGAATTCGTGATCGTCGACGAAGCTCATGGATGTACGCTGGCCGGAGGCGTCGGTCGAGGTCGCCAGCAGCGTTTTGAATTGATTCGCAAGATCGCATCCCGCCCAGATCGACACATCGTCCTGGTTACGGCCACACCTCACAGCGGCAATGAGGGAGCGTTCCGTTCGTTGCTTGGTCTGCTGGACGAGGAGTTTTTTGATCTGCCCGCCGACATCGATCGCGCTGAGCGAGAAGGCATCCGCCGGAAGTTGGCTCGCCACCTCGTGCAACGTCGTCGAGCGGACATTCGCCACTACTTGGAAACCGACACGTCGTTTCCCAGTCGGCTCGACAAAGAGCAAACCTACAACTTCAGCAAGGAATATCGCGAGCTGTTCGACGACATCGTCAAGTTCGCCCGCGAGTTCGTTTCGGAGGGTGGTTCCGACAAACGCCGTCGCCGGGTTCGCTACTGGTCGGCTCTTGCATTGCTGCGGTGTTTTTCGTCTAGCCCTGCCGCTGCCGTCGCTACATTGCGCAGCCGAGCCGCTGTCGATGAGGCGGCTGATGAAGAAGTCGAAGAAATAGGGCGTCGCACAGTTCTCGATCAAGACGACGCGGACGATGTGACCGCGATTGACCTGAGTCCAGGTTCTGACTCCGAGGGAGAAGTGGAGACAGGCCGGCGAAAGCTGCTCGCGTTTGCTCGCCGTGCCGAATCACTCGCTGGCGAACTGGATGCAAAGCTGCAAGGAGCGATCAAGGAAGTGAAGGCTTTGTTGAAGCTAGGTTTTCAGCCCATTGTATTCTGCCGCTTTGTAGATACGGCGGATTACGTCGCTCGACACCTGCGGGGGGCGTTTCCTGCCAGGGTGCGAGTCGAATCAGTCACTGGTCTGTTACCGCCGTCGGAGCGCGAGGCGCGGATCGAAGCTCTGGCGAAAGATGGTGGCGAGTACGTTTTGGTCTGCACCGACTGTCTGTCGGAAGGGGTGAATCTCCAGCGGGCATTTAATGCTATTCTACATTACGACCTGTGCTGGAACCCAACCCGTCACGAACAACGTGAAGGTCGCGTTGACCGGTTTGGTCAGGACAAATCAGAGGTTCGCGTCATTACCTATTACGGCAAGGACAATCCTATCGATGGTGTGATACTGGATGTGTTGATCCGTAAGCATAAGAGCATCAAAAGCGACCTAGGCGTTACCGTGGCAGTTCCAGGCTCCAGCGAACAGATTGCCGAAACGCTATTCGAGGGAGCACTGTTTCGCGAAATGACTCGTGGAGATACCCGACAGCAGTTTTTGGACTTCGGCGAGGAAGAGCTGGATAAGGTTACTGCCTTCCACGCGGAATGGGATAATGCTCGCGAAAAGGAGAAAGCCAGTCGCTCCCGATTCGCTCAGCATGCACTCGACAAAGATTCCGTCGCGGCAGAACTTCGCAGCGTGCGCGACGCCATCGGGCGTGGTGAAGACGTCGCTCGTTTCGTCAGAACAGTTTTTCAGGCCGCTGGAGTTCCCGTCGAGGAATCTGGACCGACAGTGTCTGTTCATGTCAGTAACGAAACACCCCGAGCGCTTCGGCAGGCGATGGGTCGCGATGACTCCTTTGTCGGACGATTCGATCTGCCGTTACAGGATGATGAGCTTTATCTCGGCCGAACCAGTCCAATTGTCGAAGGCCTGGCTGGCTGGACCCTTGATCAGGCGCTTGATCCGGCGGCTCGCGATGCTCGGCCGGTAGCTTCACGCTGCGGAGTGGTTTCGACGTCGCTCGTAAAGACTCGCACCATGCTCGTGATCGCTCGCTTCCGTTTTCATTTGAAAGTTTCCAGGACAGGAAGCGAAACCCTTCTCTGTGAAGAGATTGTGCCTCTCGCCTGCAGCGGCACGGGAGCGCACCTGCAATGGTTGAGCGCTGAGGAGAGCGAAAAGCTCCTCGCTGCCAGACCGGAGCAGAATCTGATTGCCACGGCCATCGAGCAGCAGGTGGGCTTGTTGGTCGGCTCGTTGGCTAACATCCAGCAATCGCTTGAGTCGGTGGCCAACGAGCGATCGGCTGCACAACTTCAGGCCCACGAGCGAGTGCGTGAGGCATCCAAGACCAAGGGACGCGTCTCAATCGAACCCGTGCTTCCGGTGGACATCCTCGGAGCCTACGTCCTTTTGCCGAGGCTCCAATAAAATGGCACGTTTGAAGAATGAGTTTCAGACGATCCATTCCGAAGGCGGACTTCTGCCTCCGGACTTGTTGCGTCGAGTGGTCGATCCAAAGGCGAATCTTTCTGGCACCAAACCCGAGGAATATGGCTTGCCCCAGGGCGAACGTCTCAACGAGGCGATCACCCAATCGTGGAACCGCATGCGACGTCACTGGGCGGAGTTCCGGAATGCAGCCAAGAACCTGCCCGAACACGAACCAGGAACCGGGTTAACCAACGATAAGTGGAGTGTGCCGCTGTTACGCGAGCTCGGGTTCGGTCTGTTGCCAACCAGTGCAGGACCGGAGATCAATGGTCGCACATACGCCATCAATCGATTCTTCGGTTCGACAGCCGTACACTTGGTCGGTTGCGGCTTAAGCCTCGATCGTCGCGCTGCTGGAGTTCGTGGCGCGGCGGCAACCAACCCCCATGGACTGGTTCAGGAATTCTTGAATCGCAGTCCCGGTCACCTGTGGGCAATCGTTTCCAACGGACTGCGTTTCCGCGTGCTGCGCGACAACCAGGCTCTCTCGCGACAGTCCTACCTTGAGTTTGATCTCGAAGCGATGTTCGCGGGCGAGGTCTTTTCCGACTTTGTGTTGCTGTGGCTAATGGCGCACGCGACCCGGTTTGCACCCCAGGGAGATGGCCCGGCGGAATCGTGCTGGCTCGAGAAGTGGACCAAAGTCGCTGACGAAGAGGGGACGCGGGCACTCGGCGATCTCCGCGCCGGTGTCGAAAAGGCGCTGCAGATTCTGGGTGAAGCCTTTGTCAGCCATCCTCGCAACACGGCTTTGCGTGAAGCCCTGCGAAGCGAACAGCTACCGCTGAAAGATTTCCACGGTCAATTGCTGCGTGTGGTCTATCGGCTGATCTTTCTATTCGTGGCGGAAGATCGCACACTTGATGGAATTCCTCTTATTCATCCGCGTGACGATTCAGAATCCGGACGTCAGGGTCGCGAGCGTTACGGGTTGCACTACAGCACATCGCGGCTTCGTGATCTCGCAGGCAAGATCAAAGGAAGCCGTCACGGAGACCTGTGGCAACAGTTCAACCTATTGGTTGGGGCATTGTCCGACGATGATCGATTTTCGAATGTCCGCCAGAATCTGGCCTTGCCCGCTCTCGGCAGCTTTCTCTGGAACCCAAACAACACTTCAGCATTGAACGCGGCCGGCCTGCATTCCGCGGCCGGTGTCGAACTCGCCAACGCTGACTTCCTCGAAGCTTTGCGGAACCTCGCCTATACGCGACAAGGAAAAGTGCTGCGTCCTGTCGACTACAAGAACCTTGGGGCCGAAGAACTGGGGGGCGTCTACGAGACGTTGTTGGCGCTTACGCCGCAAATCAGTGGCGACGGCAATCGGTTTACGTTCGCGGAGTTCGCCGGCAACGAACGAAAGACGTCCGGCAGCTACTACACACCCGATTCGTTGGTGCAGTGCCTGCTCGATTCGGCTCTTGACCCCGTCGTCGACGAAGCCCTCAAGGGGAAAAGCGGTATCGATGCCGAAAAAGCAATCCTGTCACTCAAGGTCTGTGATCCCGCAGTCGGTTCCGGACATTTTCTCGTCGGTGCCGCTCATCGATTGGCTCGGCACTTGGCTCGGGTCCGAGCGAATTCGCAAGGGGATAGCGAACCATCGCCACTCTTGTACCAGCACGCGTTGCGTGACGTGATCGGTCGTTGCCTATACGGCGTCGATATCAACCCCATGTCGGCCGAGTTGTGCCGCGTCGGCCTTTGGTTGGAAGCAATTGAACCAGGCAAGCCGCTGTCATTTTTGGATCATCATATTCGAGTCGGCAACAGTCTGTTAGGGACAACCCCCGAACTCATCGCTGGCGGCCTACCTGACGAAACCTTCAACCCCATCGAGGGCGATGACAAAATAGCCTGCGCGGTGCTGAAGAAGCGGAACAAGGCCGAGCGCAGGGGGCTCGGTCCCCTATTCGCCCAGCAGGACGCAGAGACTCAATCGCTACTT
>Ga0315902_10012660_pt1 | contig 10957 bp, 8 predicted proteins | sample LakEriMetagenome_9_FD_203523 | JGI IMG/M metagenome (GOLD analysis project Ga0315902, IMG submission 203523) | Freshwater fungal communities from buoy surface, Lake Erie, Ohio, United States - Buoy 12 MA117 | ecosystem: Environmental > Aquatic > Freshwater > Lake > Lake biofilm | place: USA...
CATGCAGATAGCCGCCATGAACCCGGTAGCTGTGGATGCAGCCAGCGTACCTGCCGATGTGATTGCCCGTGAGAAGGACATTATCATGGACCTGATGAAGCAGGACCCCAAGATGGCTGGTAAGCCTGAAGAAATGATGGCTAAGATTGCAGAAGGAAAGTTGAATGCTTTCTTCAAAGAGCAGACGCTGCTGGCCCAGGCATTTGTGAAAGATGGTTCTAAGAGCGTGGGCGATTACCTGAAAACTGCAGGAGATGTAAAGGTGCAGGAGTTTAAGCGTGTTGCATTAGGTTAATCAGTCTGATTAAATAGGTTGAAATCCCGTACAGTTTTTTGTACGGGATTTTTCTTTTAAATAGGTTTTCGAAAACCACTGCAAACAGGAAGCAACAGCATTTATTGCGCTGAAAGTAACCGGTTACTGATTCCGGAACAGCGCTGAAAAATTTTCTGAATCCTTGCGTCCGAGCCCACGGCTGTAGTACCTTCGCAAGGAACGATTTGCTGTATGAAAAAACTTGGGAACTACGTTGCCGGCCAATGGCTGGAAGGTGATGGAGAGGGTCAGATGCTGTTTAATGCGGTAACCGGTGAGCCGGTTGCGAGGGCCACCACACAAGGACTTGATTTTGCTGCCGTGCTGCAATATGCACGTACTAAGGGCAACCCGGCCCTTCGCCGGATGACTTTTCATGAACGGGGTAATATGCTCAAAGCGCTGGCGCTGCACCTGCGCAGGCACCTCGACACCTTTTACACGATTTCTTATCAGACAGGAGCTACCCGGGCAGACAGTTGGGTGGATATTGAAGGAGGTATTGGTAACCTGTTTGCCAATGCATCGCTCCGCCGGAAATTTCCGGATACAACTTTCTGCATTGACGGCGAATCGCACAATCTCGGCAAGGAACATACATTCATGGGCACCCATATCCTGGTTCCGAAGGAAGGGGTGGCTGTACATATCAATGCTTTCAACTTTCCGGTTTGGGGCATGCTGGAAAAAATTGCAGTCAACCTGTTGGCAGGCATGCCTGCTGTCGTAAAGCCCGCAACCGTTACCTCTTATCTTACAGAGGCCGTTGCACGGGAAATAACAGCATCCGGTATTTTGCCGGAGGGTGCCCTGCAGCTGCTTTGTGGCAGTGCAGGGGATCTGCTGGACCATGTGACTTCACAGGATGTGGTGACTTTTACCGGAAGCGCATCAACGGGTCAGTTGCTTAAATCCAATAAAAAACTGCTTCAGGAGAATGTTCCATTTAACATGGAAGCCGACTCGCTTAATTGTATCGTGCTCGGAGAAGATGTATTGCCGGGCATGCCTGAATGGGAGCTGTTTGTGAAAGAGGTCCGTAAAGAAATGACACTCAAGGCCGGTCAGCGTTGTACCGGCGTACGTCGCATTTTTGTTCCGGAAGGAAGAATGGAGGATATGCAGCAGGCTCTTACTGCATCCCTGTCACAAACGGTGATCGGGAATCCCCTTCATGAAAAAGTGAGGATGGGCTCACTGGCAGGTGAATCGCAGCGGCGGGAAGTTAAGGAACAGGTGCACAAACTGATGGCATCCTCCCGGCTGGTTTATGGTTCTTTGGACGGGGTGGAAGTACTGGATGCTGACCCGGGTAAAGGTGCTTTTATCAGCCCGTTGTTGTTACTCAATGAAAATCCATTTACAACAAGAGAGGTGCATGAAGTGGAGGCGTTTGGGCCGGTTAGCACCCTTATGCCCTATAAAACCACTGCTGATGTCATTGCGTTGAGTAAGATGGGTAAGGGTAGCCTTGTTTCTACAATTGTTACAGCGGATTCCCGAGTGGCAAAAGACTATGTGATAGGGGCAGCAACACATCATGGCCGCATATTGGTACTCAACCGGGAATGTGGAAAGGAAAATACCGGGCACGGCTCACCATTACCCTTACTGGTGCATGGTGGCCCCGGGCGGGCCGGCGGAGGTGAAGAAATGGGAGGAATCAGAGGTGTGAAGCATTACCTGCAACGTACTGCGTTACAGGGCTCACCGGCTATGATCACAGAAATAACGCAGGTATATCAGCCCTGGGCTCCGGGTAAAAATCCGGGTATACATCCGTTCCGCAAGTATTATGAGGAGTTACAGGTGGGCGACCAGATCCTGACTGAAAAGCGGCTGATCACAAGCGGGGATATTGACCGTTTTGCTGAATTGACCGGTGATCATTTTTACGCGCATAAAACCGACACTGATTTTACAGGAACAATGTTTGAGCGGCAGGTGGCTCACGGTTATTTCATAATGAGTGCAGCCGCAGGTTTATTCGTGGATGGAAGTGAGCTGGGACCGGTGCTCCTCAATTATGGAATTGATGAGTTGCGTTTCACCAAGCCGGTGTATCCCGGTATGGAAATTTCCGTGCGCTTCACTTGTAAGGAAAAAGTGCCGCAGGACAAGCGGGAGGAAACAGATATACCCAGGGGTATTGTAAAGTGGTATGTGGAAATGCTTGATGAAACCGGGGAACATGCAGGTGTTGCAACCATTCTTACGATGGTAAGAAGAAAGCAGTGATAATTAAAATAATATTTTATGATACATACTATTGGTGACGGCTATGTGAAATCGGAATTTCATAACCACATTACAACCATTGAATTTCATCATCCCCAGAGTAATTCATTGCCCGGAAAAATACTGGAACAACTGGCTCATGAAATACATGGGGCCGGCAATGATGAACATACAAAGCTGGTGATCCTGCGCTCACACGGCGAGAAAGTATTTTGTGCAGGCGCCTCTTTTGATGAATTGTCATCCATTCAGACAGAAGCGGAAGGGATTCGTTTCTTTAACGGATTTGCACATGTGATCAACGCTATGCGCTCTTGTCCCAAATTCATTATCGGACGAATTCACGGCAAATGTGTGGGTGGTGGTGTTGGCCTGGCGGCAGCTTGTGATTATGCTATTGCACATCATAATGCGGATGTGAAGCTGAGTGAACTGGCCGTAAATATCGGTCCGTTTGTGGTCGGTCCGGTAGTGGAACGGAAAATTGGTAATGCCGCATTTATGCAATTGGCGATTGATGCTTCGAGCTGGCGCAGTGCTGAATGGGCGCATAAGAAAGGATTGTTTGCGGAGGTCCATCAAAACAACGAAATGCTGGATGAAGCAGTGGAGCGGTTGGCCGACAGCCTGGTTAAGGCAAGTCCGGATGCGATGTTTGAACTCAAGCGGGTTTTCTGGGAAGGAACGGAGCACTGGGACAAATTACTGCCCCAGCGTGCAGCCATCAGCGGCAGGCTGGTGCTGAGCAGTTATTCTAAAGATGCCATTGCAAGATTTAAGAAGAAGTAATCTTTTTCTAAAGAACATTTGTAAGTATTAATAATTCATAGTTAGTTGCCGTAAAGTAATAGCTTTGCGGCAACTTTCTTTATGAATACAGAAATTCTGATTCAAAACCTGACCAATCCGACTTTGCTGTTCTTTTTACTGGGAGTTTTTGCTGCCATAGTAAAAAGCGACCTGGAAATACCACCAGGCTCTGTAAAATTCATATCACTCTACTTATTGTTTTCAATAGGCTTCAAAGGCGGGCAGGAATTGGCACACAGCGGACTGACTACAGAAATTTTCATAACTCTTATACTGGCACTTTGCCTGGCAGCTTTTGTACCACTTTATTCTTTTTTCATTCTCAAGCGCAGGCTGAACGTATATGATGCGGGAGCGGTGGCTGCGGCATATGGAAGTGTTAGTGCGGTAACATTTGTGGCAGCTTCTGCTTTTCTGGAAGCAGAGCAGGTGCATTACGGCGGGCACATGGTGGCAGCTATGGCGCTGATGGAAGCTCCGGCGATTATCATTGGTGTGATGCTCATCAGAAAGTTTGATGAGCACAAAGAACAGCATCACAGGCTCCGGTATATTGTGCATGATGCATTGACCAACGGTAGTGTATTGATGATCATGGGCAGTCTGATCATTGGTATTGTGGCCGACAGTAAGCAGGCAGAAGGCATTAAGCCCTTTACGTCTGATATTTTTAAAGGATTTTTAGCTGTATTCCTTCTGGAGATGGGTATGGTGGCAGCTAAACGTTTTAAAGCCTTCCGCAGTTATGGGTGGTTTGTGACCCTCTTCGGGCTGCTGCTGCCACCTATAAACGGAACCCTGGCTATCTTCATAACTTCTTTTTTTGAAATGGAACCCGGAAACCGGTTTCTGCTGGCTATACTGGCGGCCAGCGCCTCCTATATTGCGGTGCCGGCAGCAATGCGCCTGGCTGCACCCAAGGCCGATCCGGGATTGTATATTCCCATGACGCTGGGCGTAACCTTTCCATTTAACATTACTGTGGGGATACCCCTCTATTGGTGGCTGGCCTCTAATTTCTAAATATAACACTACTGCCTCTCAGAGGTCGTCGTATTCATAAATGTGATCCAGGTGTGAGCCGGGGGCCAAATCAAAAACCGGTTTGAGGAGCCCATTACTTAATCCATAGACCCAACCGTGCAGGTGGGGCCTGTTTTCATACTTCCATGCCTTTTGTACAATGGATGTTTTTGCCAGGTTGAGTACCTGTTCTTTTACATTCAGTTCCACCAGCCGGTTTACTTTTTGTTCTTCATCACCGAGGTTGTCGATTTCTTCTTCATGATAGCGGTAGACGTCCTTAATGTTGCGCAGCCATTTGTTGATGATACCCATATTGTGGTGTGATAATGCTGCTTTTACCCCTCCGCATCCGTAATGTCCGCAAACAATGATGTGTTTCACATGCAGCACTTCCACAGCATAGTCCAGCACACTCAGTAAATTGAGATCCGTATGCACCACCATGTTGGCAATATTGCGGTGCACGAAGATTTCGCCCGGTTCCGTACCCGTTATTTCATTGGCGGGTACCCGGCTGTCGCTGCAGCCAATCCATAAAAACTCGGGTCGTTGCAGGGCAGCAAGATGTTCAAAATAATGTGGGTCGTTTAATACTTTTTCACGGGCCCATGCTTTGTTTTCCAGCAATAATTTTTCGTAGCTATTCATGTGATTATACGTTATTTTATTCTATTCTATTCTATGTTCCGGTTATGTATATCGTTAAAAAACTGTTTGTCTTTTCCCTGTGTGCGCTTGATATACACTCTTATGTTCCGTTTCTCTGCATTTACAATAAAGTCATCCATTACCTCTACAATGTCTTTGTCAATAAACTCGGAACGTGTGGCATCGATCAGTACAGCTGTATCATCCGGGATTTTTTCCAACGTGGATTTAACAAGGGCTTTGTTCAGGAAGGAAACTTCCTTCCGGAAACGTATAAGGTATCTAAACTCATCTTTTACAACAAACACGGCTGTTTTGAAATTGCTGCGGATTACAAAAAACAGTCCGGCAAGTAAACCTATGGCAATACCTTTCAACAGGTCTGAAACGATGATAGCCCCAACGGTGACAGTGAATGGCACAAACTGATCCCAGCCTTTTTGATACATGCTCCGGAACAGCGAAACTTTTGCCAGCTTGTATCCTGTTACAATCAGGATGGCGGCCAAAGCTGCCAGCGGAATCTTGTTTAAAACCTGGGGGAAGAATAATATGCTTACCAGCAACAGAAATCCATGAAGTATCGTGCTGACCTTCGATCGTGCCCCGGCATAAACATTGGCACTGCTTCGTACAATCACACTGGTAATGGGCAGTCCGCCCAGCAACCCCGATACGATATTGCCCGCGCCTTGTGCCTTTAATTCCCAGTTATTGGGCGTGAGTGCTTTTTCCGGGTCCAGTTTGTCTACTGCTTCAATACTGAGTAAGGTTTCCAGGGAAGCTACTATGGCAAGCGTTATGGCTGTAAACCACATGGAAGAATTAAAGAATCCATTCATATCGGGCCGGGGCAGGCTGTTAAAGAGCCCGGCCATACTGTCGTATAACGGAATGTTTACGAGGTGATCTCCTTTTAGAAAGAGGTTGGGTGCACATGTATTGAAATTACTGTTCAGCGTTATGCCGGCTATTACCACCAGTAACGGGCCCGGTATATAGGTAAAGAGTTTTCTTTGTTTAATCCATTTTGTTTCGAACAGCAGCAGGATACCCATTGCTGCCAGTCCTATCAGAATGGCCCCTGCCGATGGATGTTTAATGGCCTGCAGAATTTCTGAAAATGTATTTTGTTGATCGGGCTGCAGGAAAGCTTCGTCACCCAGGGGATCTTCATCGTACCCGAGGAAATGTGGTATTTGTTTCAGGATAAGAATCAGGCCAATGGCGGCCAGCATTCCTTTGATAACTGAGTTGGGTATAAAATCACCAATTATGCCCGCTTTTAAGAATCCCAGTATAATCTGAAAAATACCGGCCAGCACCACGCTGAGTAAAAAAACTTCATAAGAGGGCAGGGTGCCCAGTGCTCCGGAAACAATTGCGGTTAATCCGGCTGCCGGCCCACTCACGCTCAGATGCGATTTACTGATAAAACCCGTAACAATACCCCCGGCAATACCTGCAATAATTCCTGCAATTGGCAGTGCATCGCTGGCAACTGCAACTCCCAGGCAAAGAGGAAGCGCTACCAGGTATACAACCACAGAGGCAGGAATATCTGCGACTGAGAATCTGTACTTATGAAATTGTTTCATGTTGGGTTAAAGGGCTTTGTTGTATTCTCTGTCTTTCCCTCTGCACTCAATAGGGGACGGTGTTTAAATGGCTTGTTCATCAACCGGGACAATGTATCCGGCTTCAACGGAGGGTTCAGTATCCCGGTGTATCCCTAAATTTAACCAGTCGTCGCAAGAATGCAAAAAAAAGATAAGCCGTAGCTTATCTTTTTAAAGTTCATTGTGGCAGGCCAGCATCAGATATTCAATCCGCCGCAGGCGCTGATGGTTTGTCCGGTTACATAGCTGCTCAGATCGCTGGCGAGGAACAGTGTAACATTCGCAATATCTTCTGCGCTGGCAAAACGGCCGAGCGGAATACCCGCTTTGTATTTATCGGCGGCTTCACCCTCTTTCAGGTAACTGGTCATATCTGTTTCCACAAAACCGGGTGCAATGGCGTTGCAGCGGATATTACGGCTACCCAGTTCTTTGGCCACGCTTTTCGTAAAGCCAATCACACCTGCTTTGCTGGCGGCATAGCTGCTTTGCCCGGCATTACCCATTTCGCCGATCACAGAGCTCATGTTAATGATGCTGCCGCTTTTTGCTTTCATCATAGGGCGTATCACCTGCTTGGTCATATAGAAGACTGAGTTCAGGTTGACACGTATCACATCTTCCCACTGTTCGGGGCTCATACGCAGCAGCAGGTTGTCTTTTGAAATACCTGCATTGTTGACACAGATATCAATGGTGCCAAATTCTTTCAGCACATCGTTTACAAAGGATTCACAGGCAGCAAAATCACCGGCATTGCTCTGGTAGGCTTTTGCCTTAACGCCCAGGGTCTGCAGTTTTGCTTCAAGGGCTGTGGCCCGGTCTTTACTGCTGTCGCTCACAAATGTAAATGCCACATGGGCTCCGTGTTCGGCCAACTTGAGTGCAACTGCTTCACCAATACCACGAGCGGCTCCGGTAACAATGGCAACTTTTCCTTCAAGGAGTTTCATAATTGAAAATTATTTAGGATGATACAAAGAAAATGAATTTAATCAGAAAGAGATCTGTTTTTTGAATTTTACCCTTTTTCACTTTTAACTGCAGCAGTGTTGCTGGCAGTTGCCCGGAAATAACTCTTGAGTTTCAAAAACCGGCTTTCATATAAATGGTAAGAGAGTACTGCAGTTAGTGCCAGTAATGAAAAAGTATACAACCAGTGTATCAGTTTGTTATCGGTCCATTGGAATTCAGCCGTGAGCGTAATGATAAACCCGCTGTAAACATAAAGTCCATACGTGTAGGTGCCCATCTTCTCTGTGAACCGGAATGCCGGATTTCCGGAAATAAGGTTGGCATAGCGTGCAGTAAGCAGTATAAGTGATGCGAACAGAACAGAAAGGCTGAGTGTAAACAGAGTATTTTCCTGGCTCAGCACACACAGCAGGGCAGCAACAGTTATGGCAATAACTGTAAAAAGGACGTTTTCCTTTTTTTTCCAGAAGAAATATCCGGCCAGAATGCCGGCTGTGAAATTCGGCAAATGTGCTGCTGTATGGGCATAGGTGTTGATTGAATTGTGAGCCGCATACAGCATAAATAAAAAGTACGCAAGAAGTAATGTACCAACAAGCGCTGTGATACTACGGGTAAAAAAAAGACTGAGCAGCAGGAACAGCAGGTAAAACTGCTCCTCTACGGCTATGGACCAGAAAAATTTCAAGGCAAAAATGCAGTCAGTGGTTTCGTAATTGGAAAGAAAGAACCAGTACAGCCATTTGTTTTCAGGAAGGTGTATGTTTCTTCCGGCTTCAGCGGCAAGAACCGGTAAAACAAAAAAAGAGAAAAGGATCAGCAGGTAGTACAAAGGAAAAATCCGGAACACCCGGCGCATAAAAAAATTCCACCGGGAGAACCTTCCTGTTTGTTCCATTTCTTTGAAGGCAAGGTAGGTAAGCAGAAAGCTGGATAAAACAAAAAAGAAGTCAACTCCATACTTGCCTGCAGTAAACCCGGAAGTGGTATGAAAGAGAAATATGCTCAGGAAGGCAAAAAAGCGAAGGCTGTTAAAGCCGGCTATGTGAAACATGTATTATTTAGATGGTCTTTAGCTGATGAGGGTAAGGAATCCGGCCGGAGGCTGAAAAAATTATCCTGCTTTTATGATTCCTGTTGAATGGCGGAAATCTCTTCCACAATCATCCGGTCATTACTCAGCCGGGGAACCTTATGCTGACCGCCCAGTTTTCCTTTTTGTTGCAGCCATTTATGGAAGGTTCCTTTGGGTACCGGTCTCACGAACGGTAACCGCAATGCTATATTCTTATGCCGCTTTGCTTCATAATCACTGTTCAGGTTTTTAAGGGCTGTATCCAGTTCATACACAAAATCGTTCAGTCCAACCGGCTCTTTTTCAAATTCGATTAACCATTCATGTGCTCCATTGCCGCTGTGGCTGAAATAAACAGGTGCTGCTGTATACTCATTTACCACGGCACCCGTCTGTTCGCAGGCAATGGCTATAGCTTTGTCGCTGTTATCGACAATCAGTTCTTCTCCAAAGGCGTTGATAAAGTGCTTGAGCCTGCCACTTACACGGATGCGGTAAGGGTGGGTGGAAGTGAACTGAATGGTATCGCCCACTATATAGCGCCATAAACCACCATTGGTGGTGATTACCAGTGCGTAGTTTTTTCCGGTTTCCACTTTTGATAAGCCCACTGTTTTCGGGAACCGGTTCCCGTATTCTTCCACCGGCATGAATTCATAAAAAATGCCGTGGTCCACAAACAAGAGCATGCCTTCCTGATCCGGTTTATCCTGCGCAGCGAAGAAGCCCTCGCTGGCGTTGTACATGTTGAGGTAGTTGATGGGTTTGCCAATGATTGCTTCAAACTGTTCCCGGTAGGGTACAAAAGAAACGCCTCCGTGCATATATAATTCCAGGTGCGGCCACACTTCAGCAATAGTTTTTTTACCGGTGATTTCAAGAATGCGCCGGAAGAGTACGAGTGTCCAGGTGGGCACTCCGGAGATGGAAGTAATGTTTTCGCTGACGGTGCTTTGTGCCAGCATTTCAATTTTACTTTCCCACTCATCCATGAGGGCAATGCTGAGGTCGGGTGTACGGATCCAGCTACTCCAGAAAGGGGCATTCTGCATGAGTACGGCGCTGAGATCGCCAAACTGAATCTCGTCATTCAGCTGGTTCACATTGTGACTTCCTCCTATGATCAGGCCTTTGCCTGTAAGCAGGTCCGAAGCCGGGAAATTGTTGTAATAAAGTGTCAGTACATCTTTTGCCGCCTTATAATGCCCGTCTTTCATGCTTTCTTCACTCACCGGGATAAATTTACTTTTATCGCTGGTGGTGCCGCTGCTTTTTGCAAACCAGGTTACCGGTGTGGGCCACAGTACATTTTCTTCACCCTGCATCATGCGTTCGATGTAGGGTTTCAGGTCGTCGTATTCGTGAACCGGCACCGTTTGTTTAAAGTCTTTAACGGAAAACAGATTCTCAAATTTGTACTGGTGTCCAAACTGAGTGTACTGAGCTGTGGTGACCAAATCCTGCAGTACTTCCCGCTGTGCGGCAGCCGGATGCTTACTCCAGCTTTCAATACGCCACATGCGTAAACGGGCAAGACGTGATATGGCAGGGCTCAGCAGTTTCATGTTGATGCCGGCAAGATATAAAAGTTGACCGATTTATAAAACACCGGTATTATTTCCCTCTGTAAGGGCTTGATTGGCTTCTTCGTGCAGGTAATCTTTACGTTTCAATTCAAAGTTGCGGCCCAGGTACAGACGGCGTACCTGCTCATCTTCCGCCAGTTCCTCGGCGGTGCCGTGTTTGAAAATTTTACCTTCAATCAACAGGTAAGCCCGGTCGCAGATCGACAGTGTTTCGGTAACGTTGTGGTCGGTAATAAGGATGCCGATGTTACGGTATTTAAGCCGGGCCACAATGGCCTGGATGTCCTCCACGGCAATCGGATCTACGCCTGCAAAAGGCTCATCCAGCAGTATGAATTTGGGATCCACTGCCAGGGCACGGGCAATTTCCGTACGGCGTCTTTCGCCTCCGCTGAGCGAATCGCCCATATTTTTACGCACATGGTGCAGCCGGAACTCGGTAAGCAGGGATTCAAGTTTCTCTTTTTGTTCCTGCCGGGAGAGGTTGGTCATTTCCAGCACGGCTGAAATATTGTCTTCCACGCTCAGCTTCCGGAACACACTGGCTTCCTGCGGCAGGTAGCCGATGCCCATCTGTGCCCGTTTGTACATGGGCAATTTTGTAATGTTTTCTTCATTGAGGAATACCTCCCCTTCGTCGGGTTTGATGAAGCCCACCACCATG
>Ga0315902_10012661_pt1 | contig 10956 bp, 11 predicted proteins | sample LakEriMetagenome_9_FD_203523 | JGI IMG/M metagenome (GOLD analysis project Ga0315902, IMG submission 203523) | Freshwater fungal communities from buoy surface, Lake Erie, Ohio, United States - Buoy 12 MA117 | ecosystem: Environmental > Aquatic > Freshwater > Lake > Lake biofilm | place: USA...
AGGTATGGCCCGACATGGAGGCACCTGACATCGAGGTGAACGAGAGCGACATCCGCATGGAGGTGTTCCGCGCGTCGGGTGCGGGCGGCCAGCACGTGAACAAGACGTCGTCCGCGGTGCGTCTCATCCACGAGCCCACGGGCATCGTGTCGACTAGCCAGGAGGAGCGCAGCCAGCTGCAGAACCGCGAGAAGGCGCTCACGCGCCTGAAGGCGATGCTCGCCGCGAAGATCGAGGAGGAGCACCAGGCCGAGCGCGACCGCATCGCGGGAAAGTCGGCGATGGTCGGATGGGGAAGCCAGATCCGCTCGTACGTGCTCCAGCCGTACCAGATGGTGAAGGACCTGCGCACAGAGGTCGAGTCCGGCAACGTGGCGGCCGTGCTCGACGGCGATCTCGACGATTTCATGGAGGGGTACCTCCGCTGGCGCAGGTCCCAGGCCGAGTAGGCGGAACAGGCCGACGGGGGTGCTCCCCGCGCCGCTGCTAGGTTCGGAGTCTTCATGATCCGTCTCGAGAACGTCTCCAAGATGTACGGCAACGAGACCCTCGCCGTGCGTGACGCATCCTTCGACGTGGCGAAGGGAGACTTCGTCTTCCTCGTGGGCCCGTCCGGGTCCGGCAAGTCCACGCTCCTGCGTCTCATCAACCGCCAGGAACGCCCGGAGCGGGGGAGCGTCTGGGTGGCCGGCCGGAACATCAACGAGCTGCCGAACAGCCAGATCCCGTTCCTGCGCCGCACCATGGGGAACGTCTTCCAGGACTACAAGCTCCTGCCGAACAAGACCGTGTTCGAGAACGTCGCGTTCGCCCTCGAGGTGATCGGCAAGCCCCGCCACCTCATCGCCCAGCAGGTGCCCCAAGTGCTGGAGCTCGTCGGCCTGGCGGGCAAGGAGGACCGGTTCCCCAACCAGCTCTCGGGCGGCGAGCAGCAGCGCGTGTCCATCGCGCGGGCGTTCGTCAACCGGCCGTTCATCCTGCTCGCGGACGAGCCCACCGGGAACCTCGACCCCGCCACGGGGGAGGGCATCATGGCCCTGCTCGACGAGATCAACCGCACCGGGACAACGGTGGTCATGGCCACCCACGACCACCGTGTGGTGAACGCGATGCGCAAGCGCGTCATCCAGCTGGACCGCGGCGTCATCGTGCGCGACCAGGAGAGGGGCGTGTACGAATGATCCAGCGCATCTCCTACGCCCTGCGCGAGACGCTCGCGAACTTCCGCCGCAACGTCACGCTGTCCGTGGCGGCCGTCATCACCTCGGCCGTGTCCCTCCTGCTCGTCGGCACCACGTTCCTCATCCAGCGCGCGTTCGACAACCTGCTCGTCCAGTGGAAGGGCGACGTGGGGATGATCGTCTTCGTGCGTCCCGACGTCCAGCCGGATGCCCTCGCCTTCATCGAGCAGACAATCAAGTCCCAGCCGAACCTCGTGAACGTGGACAAGCTCGAGTACCTCGACAAGGCCGCCAGCTACGAGGAGGCCAAGAGGGTGTTCGTGGGCGACCCCACGACCCTGAGTCTCCTGTCGATCGACACGATCCCCACGCAGTTCAAGGTGGTGCCGTCCACCACGGACCCTGAGCTCGTGCGCAGCCTGGCATCGCAGTTCCGCGGGCTCCCCGGCGTGTCGGGTGTCGCGCTCGCCGAGGACGAGTTCGAGGTGATCAGCACGCTGTCGGGGTTCGTGCGCACCGTCACCATAGGGATGTCTCTGGTGCTGCTCGCGGTCGCGGTCATCCTCATCTGGAACACCATCCGAACGGCGATCTTCGCCAGGCGCCGCGAGATCGAGGTGATGAAGCTCGTCGGCGCGACCGACTGGTTCATCCGCGTCCCGTTCATCCTCGAGGGACTCGTGCAGGGTCTCGTCGGGGCCGTCGTGTCGTGCGGTGGCCTGTGGGCCCTCAACACGGCGTGGACGAACGGCGTGGCGGGGTTCAAGGCGGGCACAGGGGTCAGCGCCCTCGTCGTGCCGTCTGGCTACACCACCGGCGTCATGGTGAGCCTCCTCGTCATCGGCGCGCTCGCGGGCGGCATCGGGTCCGGCGTCGCCTCCAGCAAGTTCCTGGACGTCTGAGCACGTCTCGCAGGCCCCGTCCCGCCGGCAATAGGGTGCGGGCGTGAGCTACGAACACATCTCCCTCGACATCACCGACGGCATCGCCACCATCACCCTCGACCGCCCGGACAAGCTGAATGCGTTCACGGGCACGATGATGCACGAGATGATCGCGGCGTTCGACCGCACCGACGCGGACGACGACGTGAAGGCCGTGATCGTCACCGGCGCGGGCAGGGGTTTCTGCGCAGGTGCGGACCTGTCGTCCGGTGGGGACACGTTCTCCCGCGGCGGCAGCGACGTGGTGGACAGGAAGGGGATCCCGCGCGACGGTGGCGGGCTGCTGACCCTTCGCATCTTCGACAGCCTGAAGCCCGTGATCGGCGCGATCAACGGCGCCGCCGTGGGCGTGGGCGTCACGATGACGCTGCCCATGGACATCCGGCTCGCGAGCGAGGACGCGAAGTTCGGGTTCGTGTTCGCCAGGCGCGGGATCGTGCCCGAGGCGTGCAGCAGCTACTTCCTGCCGCGGCTGGTGGGCATCCAGCAGGCAACCGAGTGGGTCTTCACCGGCCGCGTCTTCCCGGCGGCAGAGGCGAAGGAGGCGGGCCTCGTGCGCAGCGTGCACGCCCCGGCCGACCTCCTGCCCGCCGCACGGGCCCTCGCCCGGGAGATCGCTGACAACACCGCGCCCGTGTCCGTCGCGCTGTCGCGCCGGATGCTGTGGCGGATGCTCGGCGCCTCCCACCCGATGGACGCGCACCGCGTCGACTCGCGCGGGATCATGGAGCGGGGCCGCAGTGCCGACTCCCGCGAGGGCGTGGTCAGCTTCCTCGAGAAGCGCCCCGCGTCCTACCCGGACAAGGTGAGCGACGGCCTGCCGGACGTGTTCCCTGGCTGGGTCGACCCAGAGTTCTCCTGACATGTCCGGTGCGGGCCCGACACTCCACGACACCGTGGGTCCGGGGTTCTTCGTCGACCTCGTCGACCGCTTCTACGAGGGCGTGGAGGGGGACCCCGTCCTCATCCCGCTGTACCCCGACGGCGCGGACACGGCGGGCGCGCGCGAGCGCCTGGCGATGTTCCTGGCGCAGTACTGGGGAGGCCCGCACGACTACATGGAACGGCGCGGCCACCCGATGCTGAGGGCGCGCCACAACCAGTGGGTGATCGGCCCGCAGCAGCGCGACAGGTGGCTCGTGCACATGCTCGCGGCACTCGAGTCGACGGTCGCCGCACTGCCGCTCGACCAGGGCACGAAAGACGAGGTCCTGGGGCAGGTCGCCACGTACATGGTCAACGCGGCGGAGCACCTGCGCAACACGGACTCATGAGCGCCCGTTCGGGCCGAGTGCGTGAAGCGCGATCGCCGCGGCCGCGCCCACGTTGAGGCTGTCGGTGCCTGCGTGCATGGGGATCCGCACGCGTGTCCCGGCCGCGGCGAGGAGGCCGGGGGACAGGCCGCTGCGTTCGCTGCCGAGGAGGAGCGCGGTCCTCTCCCCGTGCACCGTGGTCACCCGCGAGATGTCCGGCGCGGACGGCTCGGGGGTCGTCGCGAACGCGCGGTGACCGTGGAGCGCGAGCAGGGCCGCGATGTCGTCGGCCTGCCCGGCGCGCGCGAACGGGAGCGAGAGCGCCGTTCCCATGCTGACCCGGAGCGCACGGCGTGCCAGCGGGTCGGCACTGGTGGCATCCAGCAGGACGCCGTCCCACCCCAGCGCGGCGGCGCTGCGCATGACCGCACCGACGTTCGTCGGGTTGTCGATCGCCTCGAGGACGACGACGAACCGCGCCGAGGCGAGCAGCTGCGCGGGGGAGAGAAGCGCCGGCCGGCCGAACAAGCCAGTCGCGGCCAGCGGCACGCCCAGACCAGTGACATCCCTGCGCAGTGCGTCCTCGCCCACGTACACCGGCACGGACTCGCCGACGAGCGGGGCGAGAGCCTCTGCCTGGCGCACGTCGCACAGCAGCGCGACGCAGGGGGCACCGGATGCGATGGCGCGGGACACGACAAGGTCGCCCTCCGCGACGAACATGCCGGCGCCGACCTTCTCCTGCCGCTGGGGGCGGCTCGCGAGCTGGCGCTCCCGCCACCTGAACGCGTCGAGGCGGTGGTCGGACGCGTCCTCGACCCGGATGATCATGGTGAGGTCAGTACGACCAGGGGTACGGCGACCAGTCCGGCGGGCGCTTCTCCACGAAGGACGCCCGGCCCTCCTCGGCCTCGTCGGTGCCGTAGGCGAGGCGCGTCGCCTCGCCGGCGAACACCTGCTGGCCCACGAGCCCGTCGTCGATCAGGTTGAAGGAGAACTTGAGCATGCGCTGCGCGGTGGGGCTCTTGCCGTTGATCTCGCGGGCCCACTGCAGCGCGGTCCTCTCGAGTTCGGCGTGCGGCACGACCTCGTTCACCGCCCCCATCGCGTGCATCTGGTCGGCGGTGTACTCGCGGCCGAGGAAGAAGATCTCGCGGGCGAACTTCTGGCCGACCTGGCGGGCGAGGTACGCACTGCCGTAGCCGCCGTCGAACGACGCGACGTCCGCGTCCGTCTGCTTGAAGCGCGCGTGCTCGCGTGAGGCGAGCGTGAGGTCGCTGACCACGTGCAGGCTGTGCCCGCCGCCGGCCGCCCAGCCCGGGACGACGCAGATCACGATCTTCGGCATGAATCGGATCAGGCGCTGCACCTCGAGAATGTGGAGACGGCCGGCACGGCCGCGGTCCATGGAGTCGCGCTCCTCGCCGTCGGCGTACTTGTAGCCGTCCCTGCCGCGGATGCGCTGGTCGCCGCCGCTGCAGAACGCCCAGCCGCCGTCCTTCGGGGACGGGCCGTTGCCGGTGAGCAGCACGACACCGACATCGGTGCTCTGGCGGGCATGGTCAAGGGCGGTGTACAGCTCGTCGACGGTGTGGGGACGGAACGCATTGCGCACCTCCGGACGGTTGAACGCGATCCGCACGGTCCCCTGGTCGACCGCACGGTGGTAGGTGATGTCGGTGAACCCGAAACCGGGCACCTCGTTCCAGGAGGCGGGGTCGAAGATGGGGGAGATCGTCACGCCCCTCATTGTTCCACCGTCGGGTCGTTACTCTTGCAGCGCATGACACGGGACACGCCCTGGGCCGACTTCAGGGCGGCCGAACCTGCGTTCTCGGACCGTGTGGCGGCGAGGTTCTCCTGCCACCCGCACCATGTCGTCGGCACGCTCGCACCGGACGGAAGGCCGCGCCTGTGGGGCTCGAGCATCTTCGTGTCCGGGGGTCACCTGTGGTTCGGGGTGATGCCGCGGGCGCTGCGCACGGCCGACCTGCGCCGCGACCCGCGCGTCGCGGTCCACTCGGCGCCCCTCGACGAGAAGCTGTCCGGAGGGGACGCGCGGGTCGAGGGCACCGCGACCGTGCTCGGCGCCGCGGAGTCGGCTGCGTGGATGACGGCGCACGTTCCCGCATCTGATGACGGCACCCGCCCGCCGGGCGACGTCGTGGTCGTTGGAATCACGCGCGTCGTCCTCACGGAGGTGGAGGGCGACATGCTCGTGATGTCCGTGTGGGAACCGGGGCGGGGCCTGCGTATCGTTCAGCGGCAATGAAGACCATCGTCGCTTTCTCCGGCTCCACGAGGGCTGCCTCCTTCCACACCCGCATCATCCGGGCGCTGCCCGGGCTCGCGCCCGACGGAGTGCAGGTCGCCCACTTCGACCTCGCCGACGTGCCGTTCTACAACCAGGACCTCGAGGGTGACGCCCAGCCCGCGGCTGTCGTCGCCATGCGCGCGGCGGTGGCGGAGGCCGAAGGCGTCCTCTTCGCCGCGCCCGAGTACAACGGCTCGTACTCGGCGCTCACCAAGAACACGGTCGACTGGCTGACGCGGCCCATGGGCGGCGGGGCCCTGCGCGGCAAGAAGGTGATGGTCGTGAGCGTCACGCCCGGCCCCGGCGGCGGCCAGCGCATCTCGAAGACCCTCTCCGAGGTGCTCCCGTTCTTCGACAACGAGGTCGTCTCGGTCGTCAACGCGGCTGCCGTGCACGAGAAGATCGCCGCCGACTCCGACACGGTGTCGGACGCGGACCTCGCCGCGGCCCTCCGCGCCGGGCTCGCCTCCTTCTGAGGCCGGCGCGGTCAGCCCGCGCCGCTCACAGCATGTCGATTGCTCGCCGTGTGCCGGGCGTTCGCAGCGTCCCTACGGCTCACCATGTGTCGACCATCGGGCGCTTCTTGCCCGCACGGTCGCGCCACGGCCTCGGCGTGCCGATGACGGCGAGGATGTGTCCCCGCGTGTCGGCCGGGTCGATCACGTCGTCGATCTCCACGTGGCTCGCCATGTTCAGCGCGCTGCCGTTCTCGTACGCCCGCGCGATGAGGAACGACTCCAGCTCGGCGCGCTTCGCCGGGTCGGTCTCGGCCTCCAGTTCCTTGCGGTAGCCGAGGCGCACCGCCCCCTCCAGGCCCATCCCGCCGAACTCGCCCGTGGGCCACGACACCGTCATCGCGTTGCCGTGGAAGCTGCCGCCGGCCATGGCCTGGGCGCCCAGCCCGTAGCCCTTCCTCAGCACCACGGTCACCCACGGCACGCTGATGCTCGCGGCCGTCACGAACATGCGGCCGAAGTGACGGACCTGGGCGGTGTGCTCCGCGTCCGGGCCGACCATGAACCCCGGCGTGTCGCACAGGCTCACGACGGGCAGGTCGAACGCGTCGCAGAGCTGGACGAAGCGGGATGCCTTGTCGGCGGCGTCTGAGTCGATGGCGCCCCCGAGGTGGGCAGGGTTGTTCGCGATGACGCCGACGGGGCGGCCCTCGATACGGGCGAGGGCGGTGAGGATGCCCACGCCGAACGTCGGCCGCAGCTCGAGGAGCGTGCCCTTGTCGGCGAGCAGCTCGAGTGCGCGGCGCACGTCGTAGACGCGGGTGCGCTGCTCCGGCACGACGTCGCGCATGAGGTCGTCGTCGTGGCGTTCCCATTCGGTGACCGCCCCCTGGAAGTACGAGAGGTACTTCTTCGCGACTGCCACTGCTTCTTCCTCGTCCTTCACCCGGATGTCGACGACTCCGTTCGCGGTCTGCACGTCGATCGGCCCGATGTCGGTCGGCTTCACCACGCCCAGGCCGCCGCCCTCGATCATCGCCGGGCCGGCCATCCCGGTGTAGCTGTCCTCGGTGGCGATGATGACGTCGCAGCACCCGAGAAGCGCGGCGTTGCCGGCGAAGCAGTAGCCGTTCGTGATGCCCACGAGCGGCACCAGGCCGGAGAGCTGGGCGAAGTACGCGAACGCGAGACAGTCGAGCCCGGCCACGCCCGACGCGTCGGTGTCACCGGGCCGGCCCCCGCCGCCCTCGGCGAACAGGATGAACGGCAGCCGGAGCTGCCGCGCCACGTCGAAGATGCGGTCCTTCTTGGTGTGGTTCTTCTGGCCCTGCGTCCCGGCGAGCACCGTGTAGTCGTAGCTGGCCACGGCCACGCGCGATGCGTCGCCGGGGAAGAGGCCGGCGTTCACCGTGGCAAGGCCGCCCACCAGGCCGTCGGCGGGCGTGTTGCGGATCAGGTCGTCCAGCTCTCGCCGGCGGCGCTGCGCCGCGATGGCGAACGAGCCGTACTCCACGAACGAGCCGTCGTCGACGAGGTCGGCGATGTTCGCGCGCGCCGTGCGGTGTCCCCTCGCGGCCCGGCGCTCCACCGCCTCCGGCCTCGCCTCGTCCGTGGTCAGGAAGCGCCTCTCGCGGTAGCGCGCGAGGTCGGCCCGCTCACCGGTCGTGACGGGCGAGTCACCGGCGCCGCCAGACTTCGCGGCCACCGCACCAGGTGCGACGCGCACGAGGACCTGGCCCGCCGAGACCGTGTCGCCCTCGGACACGAGGACCTCCTCCACGGTGCCGTCCTCGCCGGCCTCCACGGGGTGCTCCATCTTCATCGACTCGATGATGACGAGCTCCTGGCCGGAGCGGACCGTGTCGCCGGGGCGCACCGTGACGCGGAAGACGGTTCCGATGAGGGGAGAGGTCACGTTGTGCGTCGCCATGGGGAGATTCTGCCAGTCGGGCGCCCCGCAGGAATGAGCCGCGGCACTCCCCGGGCAGGCAAGACTTCCCGGGTGCTCGCAGTCGCGTCGTTCTTCCTCGCCGGGACGGTGCTCGGGTTCGCAGTCCCGCGGACGCGCGCACTCGCAGGGCCGGCAGGTCGGTGGGTCATCTCCGTCGCTCTGCCCGCGCTGATCCTTGTCCGCCTCCCCGAGCTCGACCTCGGCCCGGGTGCGGTCGTGCCCGTGGCGTCGGCGTGGGCGACGATCGCCGCCGGTGCCACGGTCGTGTGGGCAGTCTCGCGCCGTGCGGGGTGGCCGACAGAGGTGACGGGGGCGCTGCTCATGGTCGTGCCGCTCGGCAACACGGCCTTCCTCGGGCTCCCGGTGGTCGAGGCCGTGCTCGGCAGGGACCACCTTCCCGCGGCACTGGCGTTCGACCAGGTCGGCACCTTCCTCGCGCTCGCGACCTACGGCACGTGGGTCTCCGGCCGGCTCGGGTCGGGTGGCGGTGATGCCGGCGCGATGCTGCGACGTCTCGTCACTTTCCCGCCGTTCCTCGCGTTGGTCGGGAGCCTGGTGTTCCGTGCCGTCGACATGCCGGGTGCGGCGCACGACGTGCTCGTCCCCCTCGGGCGCACCGTCGCGCCCGTCGCGATGGTGTCGCTCGGCCTGCGGTTCGTCCCGCGGCTGCGCATCGCCCGGCCGTCTGCCCTCGTGCTCGGCATCGCCGTGAAGATGGTGCTCATGCCTGCTCTCGTGGCGGCCGCGGCCTTCGTGCTCGGCGACCCGGGCGACACCGCGTGGGCGGCGAGCATCGTGGAGGCGTCGATGCCGCCGATGGTGACCGCAGGGGTGATCGGCGTCGCGGCCGGGTTCGACGAGGACCTCACCACGAACCTCGTCGCGGCGGGCACCGTTCTCGCTCTCGTCTTCTACACCGTCGTCTCGCTCCTGGGCTGACCGGCGGGGCATCATGTTGGGGGGAGGGGGCCCATGATCTCGTTCGTCAACCAACTGCGCCGGCTCGCCGCCGAGCGCCCCGATGCCGTGGCCGTCAGCTGCCAGGGTGAGTCGATCACGCGTGCCGGGCTGCTCGAGCGCGGCGGGGACCTGGCGGTCCACCTGCAGGGTCTCGGGGTGGGGACCGGGGACCTCGTCACGGTCGCGCTCCCGAACAGCATCGACTGGTTCGTGTCGTACGTCGCGATCTGGCTCCTCGGCGCCACGCCCCAGCCGGTGTCGTCGCGTCTTCCGCAGCGCGAACTGGAGGCCCTGATCGAGCTCGCCGACCCGCCGGTCGTGATCGGTGCGCCGGACGGCGCGGTGCAGGGCCGGCACTCGATCCCCGCGGGTTTCCGCGCGCCGCGCGCCGATGCATCCGTGCTCCCCGATGTCGTCTCTCCCGCATGGAAGGCGCCGACGTCGGGGGGCAGCACAGGGCGGCCGAAACTCATCGTGTCGGGTGACCCCGCCGTGATGGACGAGACTGCGCCGCCACCGCTCATGATGGACCCGGGCGGGTGCCTCGTGATGCCCGGACCGCTGTACCACAACGGTCCTGCCGTGTGGAGCTGGCAGGCGCTGCTCAACGGGCTGAGCGTCGCGCTGATGCCGCGCTTCGACGCCGAGGGAACCCTCGCCGAGATCGAGCAGCACCGCGGGAGTGTGCTCTACATGGTCCCCACGATGATGAAGCGCATCTGGCGCCTTCCCGAGGACGTGCGCCTGCGCTACGACCTTTCGTCGCTGCGCGTGGTGTGGCACCTTGCCGAGCCGTGTCCCGAGTGGCTGAAGCAGTGCTGGATCGACTGGCTCGGCCCCGAGCGCATCATGGAGCTGTACGCGGGCACGGAGGCCCAGACCGCGACCGTCATCACCGGTGCGGAGTGGCTGGCCCACCGGGGATCGGTCGGGCGGGTGCAGCCGGGGACCGTCATGATCACCGACGACGACGGCAACGAGGTGCCGACGGGCGAGATGGGCGAGGTGTGGATGCGCTCGCTGCGCGGCACGCCCACGTACCGCTACGTCGGCGCCACGGCGCGCACGCGCGAGGGCGGCTGGGAGTCGCTCGGTGACATGGGCCGGCTCGATGCGGACGGTTACCTGTACCTGGGGGACAGGGCGAGCGACATGATCCTCTCCGGCGGCGCCAACATCTACCCGGCGGAGGTGGAGGCGGCGATCCAGGAGCACCCCGCGGTGCAGAGCTGCGCGGTGATCGGTCTTCCCGACGAGGACAAGGGAGCGGTGATCCATGCGATCGTGGAGGCCTCGGCGTCCGCCGTCGTCGAGGACGAGCTGCGCGCGTTCCTCGCCGAGCGCCTGGTGACCTACAAGATCCCGCGCACGTTCGAGTACGTCGACTTCCCGCTGCGCGGAGACGACGGCAAGGTGCGGAGGTCCGCGCTGCGTGCCGAGAGGGTGAAGGAGTGAGCATGGGTGCGTTCGGGACGGAGATCACGATGACCGGGCCGCTGCGCGCGCCCCGCCAGATGCTGGCCGACCAGGAGTACGACGGGCACGCGAGCGTCCACGACGACGCGACCGCCGAGAAGCTCGGGCTGGCGGGCGCCCCGATCGAGGGCCCCACGCACTTCAGCCAGTTCGACCCGATGGGTGCCGCGCTCTGGGGCCGGGAGTGGTTCGAGCGGGGGTGCATCAGCGCCCATTTCGAGACGATGGTCATCGAGGGCGAGCAGGTGCAGGCAACCGTGCGCACCACCGGCGGCACGTCGGCGCGCATCTCGGCGGCGAAGGCCGACGGGACACCGGTTCTCTCGGGGACCATGTCGGTCGGCGAGGCCGACACGACAGAGCTCGGGGCCAGGCTCGCCGCACTCAAGCCCGCCGGGGAGCTGTTCATCGTCGACCAGCTG
>Ga0315902_10012666_pt1 | contig 10953 bp, 8 predicted proteins | sample LakEriMetagenome_9_FD_203523 | JGI IMG/M metagenome (GOLD analysis project Ga0315902, IMG submission 203523) | Freshwater fungal communities from buoy surface, Lake Erie, Ohio, United States - Buoy 12 MA117 | ecosystem: Environmental > Aquatic > Freshwater > Lake > Lake biofilm | place: USA...
ATCGGTATTCAAAAGTACCCACGCAATACATCGATGCAAAAATACTCTGGTCGTTAAACCCTCTCAGCAACTGAAAACCCCCGATCTGAAAAAGTTCATTTCGAAATACTCTTCTGCTCTCTACCAGTCCGGCCATCAATGCAGTCTTTAATACCGTCTGCCGGCCAGTCGGAAAATATCGGGCTGCTGAAGCCTGCAAACGAAAACTGTAATCGCGCAATCGAACAGAATCATATAAAGAAGCATAGTTAAAGAGCGGATCCAACGGATTTTTTATAGAGGTAATTGCTCCGTTGGGCCGTATTCTTCGTATTCCTGCCATACCATTCAAAACCATGCGATATCCATTTCTTGGATTCAGCAATCCACCTGTATTCCCCCATTCAATATCCAGCCCAATAGATGTAGTACGCTGATCAAGCTGTGGTGGTAGACGACGCGTCTGCCGAACCAGCCCCGTATCAATTATATCCAGTGTAGTGATGAATTGCTGAAAAAATACTTTTCCGGTTTTCCGGACTCCAAAAGCATATTGAACGCCTGCCTGCAAACGAATATTCAGGAATGAACTGTCTTTCCGAAACCCGTCAAAGCCCAGATCGATTCCAAATGCAGAACCTGCAATATATGGCTGCTGAAACGCCAGCTGTAAACGAGGTGAGCGCGCCTGTATCTGCTGAAAAAGAAACATCAGACTCTCTCCCTGCCCGAACCCATTTTTCAGTTGAATATTCAGATCGCCGGTTATAACCAATCGGTTGCCGCCAAAGCTGTTGTTGGAGGGAAGCACTCCCAGCAAGCCATTGATCTGGCTGCTGCGTTTGTTTTTTAAATACAAATCCAAAACCGAACCTCCGCCCAACAGGTTTAAATTCCAGGGTTGTTCTTCCTGGATGTATGGTAAGAGTTTCAACTTTGAACTGATTTGTTCAAGCTTACTCCTCTGATAAATCATCCCCTCGGGTAAATCCAGATAACGTCTTAAAAAAGATGATTTAATCGTGGCATCACCAAAAATCCGGATACTGTCAATTTTATATAAAGGGCCTTTTTCTACTTTAAGCATTGCCCGGATCTTTCCGTTATTCATTCGAACACTATCCAGCCCAACGGCAGCAAAAGGATAACCGGATTCCTCCAGCGAATTCAGTAATTTATCCTGAAATTTCCGAATAAATGCCGGGTCAAAAAGTACCCGATCAAAACTATGGATGGTAAATCCAGCCCTTTCCAATAGTACCTGATCCTGAAGTGAACGCTCCAAACCCGCCCACCAGTACTGACTTCCAATAAAGATCCAGACCTGAGCCTTTGTAGCTCCCCAGCTGATGGAATCTACAGAAGCCGAGAGGTATCCTTGTTTTTGCAAATCCAGCGGTAGCTGCTTTAGATAATCAGCACAAGACTCTTTGGAAGCGAACCCCCTTTTTAAATTCACAACCTGAAGTGAGCGGGATGATGTATCTAGAAGATGATACAAAACCTGAATGCTGTCGTTGCCGAAAGCAAGACTCTGTTTTTTAAAAAACAGGAACAATATGAATAATAAACCAAGACGCAGTTGGTACACAATCAGGTAATTTGCACGTCTAAATTACAGGATCGTTGGCGGGAATCTATATTCATATTCCATTCTGCTCTCAAAGATGCCATTATTGCGATTTCCATTTCAGCACCCGGCTGCAGGATAAAGCGGAAATGTTGCAGGCATTGCTGAAGGAGATGGAGTTGCAGGCACAAAGCAGCTATCTGGAAGAAACCATCCAAACGGTTTATTTTGGAGGAGGAACACCCGGACTCCTGAATGGAAAAGAAATCGAACTCCTGCTCAAGCAGCTGCAGCGCTTCTGGCATATTTCACCGCTGGCAGAAATTACGCTCGAAGCCAATCCGGAGAACCTGAGTCTTCAAAATTGTATGGACTGGAAAACTGCGGGTATCAACCGTTTAAGCGTAGGCATTCAATCCATATTTGACGATGAGCTGCGCTGGATGAACCGAAGCCACGATGCAACCCTGGCAAAAGATTCAGTTGCAAATATGAATCAAGCCGGATATGAAAATTTTACGGTAGATTTTATTTACGGAGGCCCGTTGCTTACAGATGAACGCTGGGAACAAACCTTAACGTGGATTTTCCAGCAGCCGATTCATCATCTTTCCTGCTATGCACTGACAGTAGAACCAAATACGCCGCTAGATAACAGAATCCGGAACCAACGTTATGAACCAGTGGATCCTGAACGAGCCGCCAGACAGTTTGAACGCCTGATGGATGCAACTGCTGACAATGGTTGGGAACATTATGAAATTTCAAATTGGGCAAAAAACGGATTTCGGAGCAAACACAACAGCAACTACTGGAACGGCACCCCCTATCTGGGCATCGGTCCGTCGGCACATTCCTTTAACGGAAAAAGCCGGCAATGGAATATTGCCGACAATAAGAAATACATGCAGGAAATTCAAAAAGGGATGCTGCCTTTCCGCAAAGAAGTACTCACAACTTCGCAGCAAATCAATGAAAGCATCATGACGCAACTGCGGCTTCTGGAAGGATGTAATCTCAATAAGATCGAAATCTCATTTGGTGGTGATATAAAATCAAAAATTTTAGTTCGGGCACAAAAGCATATCCAGCATCAACTGTTGTATTTTGAAAACAATCATCTGATTCTTACCCGCAAAGGAAAATTATTTGCAGACGGAATTGCTGCTGATCTTTTTTTGTAAAAAAGAGAAACGGAACAATTTTTATATCAGTGTTTCTTCCAGCGCTTTAAACGCTTTTGATGCCGGCATCCGCTCCCATAACACCCGGTAAACGGCCAATGCTATCGGCATATCCGCCTGTACTTCTTTATTAATTTCAAACATAGAACGACAGGCATTGTAACCCTCCGCAACCATATTCATTTCAAGCTGGGCCGCTTTCACGGTAAGACCTTTTCCGATCATAGTACCAAACGTACGGTTGCGACTGAAAACAGAATAACAGGTAACGAGTAAATCACCCAGATAAACACTCGATGCATAATTCGCAGATTTCCGGAACGGATGTTTTTGCAGCTGAACTCCTGGAATCGTTTCTTTATGTACTCCGACATCCATATTTAGAATTCCAACTTTCTTTAAAAAAGCAGCCATTTCATCTGCTGCATTGGCAATTAATACGCTTAAAAAATTATCCCCGTACTTAAGGCCATGTGCGATACCACTTGCCAGGGCATAGATATTTTTTAGAATTGCTGCATACTGTACACCAAAAATATCCGTGTTCACAACGGTATTGATATAATGGTTGTTAAAACAGTCAGCGATTTCCTGAGCCCGATCTTCATTCAATCCGGAGAATGTCAGATAAGAAAGTTTTTCAGAAGCTACTTCTTCCGCGTGACAAGGGCCCATCACAGTAAAATAACGGTTCACATCAAATTCAAATTCCAAGCGCAGGTATTCATTGAGAAGTAAATTCCGCTCCGGAATCAGCCCTTTCATGGCAGAGACAACCTCTTTATCCTTAAAAATATTTCGCGGCAATCCTGAAAGCACCTCTGCAATATAGGCGGATGGTACCGCCAGCAGAATGGTGTTTGCAGCCTGAATCGCCTCTTCTGGATTCAAGCAGCAATGAACATATTCCGTATTGAATGAGGCTGATTGAAGATAATCCGGATTATGCCGGTATTTTTTCAGATGTTCCGCTATCGACACATTCCGAACCTGCCAGGTTACATGAACGCGATTGTCGGTAAGCATTTTAGCCAGCGCAGTTGCCCAGCTGCCACTTCCGATCAAGACAATCTTTCTTTCCATAGAAACCCGTAAAATTGAATGTGCCTGCTAAAATAAAGAAAGATCACCGCGCTTGTGACAGAATCTTTAAAAAGAATAATTCAGTAAAAGCAAGAAAGGATGCGGATTCGGTACGAAGCTTATTTTTTTTCATAAACTTCCTCTTTGGGAACCACTTTCACCTTATCTCCATTCTTTAATAATTTACTGATAGTATTGTAAGGAGCAGTAACGACCTGATCCCCTTCCTGAAGACCGCCGATTACTTCGATGTATTCATTATCCTGAATGGCTGTTTTTATCACTGTTTTACGTACGGTTCCATCTTGCTGTATAACAAATACAATTTCCTCCAGATCTTCAGGTGCACGGTATGCCTCCGATTCTTCCTGTTTTTCTTCCGGCTTTTTACTGTTTTCCTTCTTCGTATCCTTCGAATCTTTTTCGTTTTTATCGCGGGTTGTTATCGCCAGTATGGGAATAGCGGGTACCAATTCATGTTTTTTAGTGCGGATGTCTGCGCTTGCACTCATACCCGGCCGGAAAGGAAGCGGATTCACAGCCAACAGATCCTGATAAGATGCCGGGTTGATTCGGATATATACTTTATAATTCGTTACATCTGCTGTTGCTGATGACAGTGTTGTTTGCGCGGAAGTGCTGCTGCTTGAAATACGCGTTACAACACCCATAAAGGTTCGGTCGTTGTATGCATCCACTTCTACAACAGCACTGTCTCCGATTTTTACTTTAGGGATATCGTTTTCTCCAACATCAACCCGTACTTCAATGCGGCTCATATCAGCAATACGCATGATTTCTGTTCCCAGGCTAAAACTGTTGCCGGCAACGCGCTCTCCTTTCTGTACAGCCAGTAGTGAAACAATACCATCCATGGGTGAAAGGATGGATGTACGGCTTAGATTTTTAACGGCTTCCGTTAATCCGGCCTTTGCCGTCTGAACACCTGCTTTGGAGCTGTTTACGTTCTGCGTAGCGGCTTTGTAATCCGCCTGCGCCGAAAGATACTGGGTTTCCGCCTGCTCAAATTCCGATGGAGAAATCACTTTGTCTTCCAAAAGTTTTTTCTGACGATCATAGTTCTGCCTGGCCTGATTCAGTCTTGCCTTAAATGATTCCAGGGACGCCTGCGTATTATTTAAAACGGCATCCTGCTGACTTACAACCGAACTGGCTCTGTCGCGCGCACTGGTTAAAACATCCGCGAAAACTTTTGCAAGAACCTGACCTTTGCGCACACTATCGCCTTCCTCCACAAACATCTCCACCACCTCACCGCTTACATCACTGCTCACTTTCCGTTCGTCTTCCGGATACACTTTGCCGCTGGCACTTACCGTTTCAATAATCGTTCTCCGAACAACCTTCTCGGCGGCTACTTTAGGCGTCAGATCTTTTCCAATGATGCCTTTTTTCTTCAGGATCACTAAAGTAAGAATGATGATGGCACATCCTCCGACAATCCACCAGATTTTCTTGTTCATATTCGATATTCTTTAAAAATCTAAACTGTATTCTAACTGTCTGCTACAACCGAAGCCCGAGCCCTTTGTAAAACTCCAGTACTTTCATACGAAACACAAAATCAAACTGATCGGCTAAAACCTGAATTCGTGCCCGAAATAAATTATTCTGAGCATTGATCCATTCAATTGTAGGCAGCAGCCCGGCATCGTATCTTTTCTGTGCCATTTCAAACGTACGAACGGAAACAGCTTCGGTTTTTTTGCTCGCTTCGTAGCGATTCTGTGCATTCACAGCCAGCTGATAGGCCTGATAGATATCATTTTTTAACCGCTGATCGGATTGCTCTTTCGCCCACTCGGCATTTTCCAGATTCAGCTGTATCCGTTTGTAATTGGCTCTTGCGGTTCCTCCGTTAAAAATAGGTACCGACAACTGTACTCCTATATTCTGACGAAAATTATTACTGAGTTGTGTCGGCCATCCATTCCACATCTGTCCGATACTTTTTTTGGATTGCAGAATTTCAAAATCCGGCTCCAGTACAGGATAGCTAGAACCTCCCACATTCACTACAGGAGATATCGGTGAGGGTGTTTTATAACCAAGGAAGTTGACCCCCGTAAATTTTGTATTCGGGTTGGCGAAATTCGTTCCGACCCCCCCGAACCAGTTCAGAGAAGGGTAAAATCCGGTTTTTGCAGCTTTTAAATTGTATTGAAGCGATTTAATCCGCAATGCATTCACCTGCTGCAATGGTTGTGTTTGAAGGGCGGTAGCATAAACTTTATCAGGTGTCAGATCCTCTAATTTCTCCAGTGGTATTTGCTCCACCGGCGGTTCCATAATGTCAAACGGCGTGGCAATATCGAGGTTGAGGGTTGCTTTCAATGTCAGCAGGTTTTGCTCCACCAGTGTAAGGGCGGTAATATGCGCAGCACTGTCGCGGGCATATTGTGCTTCTATTTCCAGTGCATTTAATTCAGGTAAAGTTCCGGCTTTCACACGCAGGCGGGCATCATTTAACCGGGCATTGCTAATCTGCATTTGAACAGCGGCCAGTTTAACCTGCTCTTTCGACAGCAGTACTTGCAGATACGTAGTTGCAATCGTCAACCCGATATCGTTCTTCAAGCGATCTACATCTTTCAGAGCTGCCTGATATCCGTAATCCGCACTTAAAACGGAGTGGCGAATGTTTCCCCAATTGTAAATCAATCCCGACACACTGAGATTGTATTGCTGAAATAAAAGCGTGGAACTGATGAATAAATTTGAAGTCGGGTCAACGGCCCGTCCGAAATTGGTACCGGTACTGTTTGTAAAATTAAGGGAAGGATAACCGGAAAGTCGGGTCTGATCGTAGGTAAGCCTAGACAAACGCGCCTGCACATCCGCCTGTTTAACCGAAATGGAATGCTCCCAGGCATATTCTATGCAACGGCGTAAATCCCATTTTTCCTGTGCAGAAAGGACGGTGCAGGTTATTAAAAAAAAGATATTTAAAAAAACGAGTTTCCGAATTCCCGGTATCATTTAACAAAAGTAAGATCTCGGTACTGATCCTCCATAAAATTGAGGATGAAGGGTCGGGACTGATTACAAACTGCTGCGGGTTGTGCTCCAGCGCTTTCGGAAAAAATAAAGCAGGGTAAAAAAGCAAAGTAAACCAATACCTGTGGCAGCCGCTAGCGGATCATTCCATACAATAATCAGACCTACAAACAGATACGCCGAAATAAACAGTATGGTGGGCAGCGGATACCATTTCATCCGATAAGTATCTTTTGATTCCTCTTTCTGTGCCTGCTTGCGAAACCGGAAGATGGTGGCGCTGCTTAGGATCATACCGAAGCAATCCAAAAAAATACTGAATGTCAGAATCTGTTCAAACTCCTGAGAAAAGAAAAGAATCAGAAGGCAGATGGCTGTAAAAACCGTAAGTGCTACGGGGAGCACTTCTTTTTCATTTCTTTTTGCAAATAGGTTCGGAAGGGTTTGGTCTTTACCCATAGCATAGATTACCCTCGGGTTGGTCATCAGCAATCCGTTCACATAGGCCAATACACCCAGAAAAAGAAATCCTGAAAAAACCGTGGCGCCTGCTGTACCGAATAATTTCTGAATTACTACAAAGGCGATCTCTTTTTCCTGCTTCATCTGATCAAAGCCTATAACCTTGTAATAACTCAGGTTAACCAGCAGATACAGCGTGATGACTATGAAAAGTCCAATAAAAATTCCTCTTGGTATATTTCGGGAAGGATTGGCCACCTCATGACCAAAATTAATCGTTTGCTGATAACCACCGTAGGTGAATGAAACAGCTATCAGGCTCATACCCAGACTTTTAATCCAGGCAGATTCTGAAAACAGGGAACCCGGATGGACAGAAGGCGACGGCACATGAAACTGCGGAAAAAAGATCGCCGCAATCAATGTGAGAATCATGCCAATTTTTATGAGCATGAGAATATTCTGCACGGTACCGCTGAGGCGCAGCCCTTTCAGATTGATGAAATAAAACACGACAATAGCCACTGCACTTACTGCTGCCTGTTGCCAGTCGGCATATGAACCCGGAAACAAACGCAAAAGATATCCACTCCCGATCAGTGCTACCCCACTTAAACTGGCAGCATTGCTTACCAAAATGAGACAGTTTATACCAAAGGCAATGGAAGGATGATAAACTCTTGCAAATACGTGATAGTATCCTCCGGTAACCGGGAAACGACTGCCGATTTCTGCGTAAGTCAGTGCACCGCAAACAGCAATCAACCCACCCAATATCCAGGCACTGAAATATATAAACGGATGAATGGCTTCGTGTGCACTCGTTGCGGCTGTTCTGAAAATTCCCATACCAATCACCAATCCCACCACGATCAGAGTGAATGTAAACAGGGGCAGCTGATGTATACGATTTTGAGACATTGAAAGCCTAAGATACTTGATTATAAAATTGCATCGCATGAAGAGAATCCAAAAAAGGCGGGACCTTCTGAGAAATTCTGTTCTGTTTATAGCATCTTCCTTCTTAATTTTATAGTCTGTAAAAATTGAATTCAATCAAATCATGAATATGAACGGATTAAAAAAATGGCTTATCTACGCTTTTGTAGCATTTCTATTTATCGGCTGCAGTGTTTTTGGGAAACCCAAAGAAGGGTGTCCTTCGAATGGTAAAAACATCGGTGCAGAACGCATACTTACCGGCGAGAAAGTACCCAAAGCAAAAAAATTCAGAAACTGATCCGAAACCGATCAGCGGTATTTTTTCCCATCAATACTTTCGAGGATCGTACAATAGCTGATATAACGATCTAAGTGGATGCGTTCTTCTTCAACTGCTTTTTTAACGGCACAACCCGGTTCGTCGAGATGCAGACAATTATTAAACTGACAGTGCTGTAACTCTGCGAGCATTTCCGGAAAATAATGAGAAAGTTCCTGGCGGCTTATATCCACCAGTCCGAATTCTTTCACACCGGGTGTGTCGATGATAGCTCCTCCTCCGGACAAGTCAAACATCTCTGCAAAGGTGGTAGTATGCATTCCTTTACCGCTCCAGCTGCTCACCATTTCCGTTTTCAAATCCAGATCCGGAAGCAGGGCATTGATAAATGTAGATTTTCCAACCCCGGAATGACCGCTGATGAGAGTGATTTTATTTTTTAAGCGATTCGCTACTTCAGAAAAGCCCTCCATAGTTTTCATAGAGAGGCCCAACACTTCATAACCGATTGCAGTATACATCGATTTCATCCGGCTGAAGCGATCCTGTTCTTTGGAACCATAAAGATCTGTTTTATTAAAAACCAGCAGACTTGGAATATGAAAGGATTCAGAAGCGATCAGAAAACGATCCATAAACCCCTGTGATGTTCGGGGTTCACGCAACGTAACACATAATAAACTTTGATCGATATTGGCCGCTACGATATGATGCTGGTGACGTCGGTGCGGACTCTGACGGTTGATATAATTGGAACGGGGATGAATTTCTGTAATCATGAAAGACTGTTCCTCTTCCTGATCCACTTCGAGCTGTACGTGATCCCCTACCGCCAGCGGATTGGTGGAGGTTATGTCATCGATTTTAAATTTCCCCTTGATCCGCGCCTGTATCATTGCATGATTTTCCAGCTTAACCGTATACCAGCTTCCGGTTGACTTATAGATTGTACCATGCATGCTTGCAAAGTAACTATTTTCTGCCGACCGCATTTGTTTACGGAAATGTTCGCGCCAGGCGGTAACGAATCCAGCATTCAAGCAAAAGCAGGCATAATGCTATTAATGCAAAAGGCCGGTACCATTCCTCCCGCTTTACGGTTACCTTTTCAGTATAGTCTGAAAGCTCCAGCATATTGATTTCACGGTAAACAGAATCGAGTGCCTGGTTATTCCCTGCGCGGAAATAGCGTCCACCGGTTTTGTGCGCTACTGAACGTAGCAGCTGCTCATCAATCTGAACCTTCTCTCTTCTGCGTACCACTCCGTTTGGAGTAGCGGTTGGCATGATCGCATAACCATCCGAGCCTACACCAATGGTATAAATGCGAATTCCGGATTTCTGTGCGAGGTTTGCCGCATCCGCTACCGCAACCGTACCGGCGTTGTTTTCTCCGTCTGTCAGCAGTAAAATAATCTTCTGAGCCCCTGAAGCAGACTGAAGATTCATCAAACTGATGGCAAGTCCGTTTCCAATCGCTGTACCATCTTCCAGATAACCGCTTCTAACGGATTCCATCATACGAATTACTGTTTTTTTATCCGACGTAATCGGACAAAGCGTATAGGCCTCTCCGGAAAACAAAACAATACCTATCCGATCAGCAGGTCTGTTTTGAATAAAACGAACCGCCTCTTCCTTTGCCGCACTCAAACGATCGGGTAAAAAATCCTCTGCCAGCATACTTCCGCTGACATCCATACAGAGCAGAATATCAATTCCCTGACCTTGCACTTCTTTTATTGGAAAGAGACGCTGCGGACGCGCCAGTGCAATCAATAAAAAGAGTATGATTAACGGCCGAATCCAGGAAGACCACTGCAAAAGTTTTGTTTTCCAGGTTGCATGGTAGGTATACGGCTGAAGCGATGAAACAGGGAGGGATGATTTATTCCTGACTTTTTGTAAAAAGATAATCCATGGAATCAATATGAATCCCGACAAAAAAGCGGGATACGCAAATACAAGCTGTTCAAACCATTGTGCAATCATAAACAGTGCGGATCGGAAAACCGGATACATCGGTAAGTTTTACCGGCATTCATGAACCTGGTTAAAAGTATTGATTTCCCGCCTTCTGAAAAAATGAAGAACGACAGGGATGAAATCCTTGTAACTTCGTTTGCATATTAATGTTTATTTAGTATAAACAAACGACGCCTCGGTATGGTATGCGTATTAATAAAAAACAGAAACTGAAATTCCCAGTCGCTGATATTTTTAATTGGATATAAAACAGATCGTGATCCGGCAATGAAATTGTTAACTTTTATAAATAAACCTTCAGGCATAAAACAGCATTCATGAAATACCCAAAAGGGTTGGTCGACACCAACAGCGATGATAATATAAGGGCACTACTTATGATGGTTAAAGAAATAATTATTTATATATGAAAATCGGAATAGTATGTTATCCGACTTTTGGCGGAAGCG
>Ga0315902_10012670_pt1 | contig 10952 bp, 5 predicted proteins | sample LakEriMetagenome_9_FD_203523 | JGI IMG/M metagenome (GOLD analysis project Ga0315902, IMG submission 203523) | Freshwater fungal communities from buoy surface, Lake Erie, Ohio, United States - Buoy 12 MA117 | ecosystem: Environmental > Aquatic > Freshwater > Lake > Lake biofilm | place: USA...
TATTATTATGAAGCAACTATTTATCTCATTTCTATTGTCTCTTACTTTTTTAGGTGGGTTAGCAGGCCAAAAAGTACCTTTATCGTATTATTTGCCTGAAATAGAATACCAAGCAAATATTCCTACTCCTGAAGCATTTTTTGGGTTTCAGGTGGGTGACTGGCACCTTTCACATGACCAGCTTTTGTCCTACCTTAAACACATTTCTTCGCTTTCTTCTAAAGCGAAATGGGTTGAACATGGCAGAACGTACGAGGGAAGACCTTTGATTCATTTGGTTATTACCTCGGAGGAGAATCACAAAAATCTGGAAGCTCTTCGTTTAAAACACGTGGCTAATACGAATCCAGAGCAATCTGCAAAACTAAATTTAGAAGAGGTGCCGCTCGTTTTTTATCTGGGAAATGCTATTCACGGTAATGAAGCCAGTGGATTTAATGCCGGTCCATTGGTTGCCTATTATATGCTGGCTGGCAAAAGTCAGTCGATTGACAAATTCCTGGAAAAATGTATTCTCATTTTTGACCCTAGTTTAAATCCAGATGGTGCTCAACGCTTTTCTACTTGGGCAAATATGCACAAAAACGAAAATTTAACAGGCGATAACCAAGACAGAGAATATAATGAAACCTGGCCTGGTGGTCGTTCTAATCATTATTGGTTCGACTTGAATAGAGATTGGTTGTCCATGGCTCACCCGGAAAGCAGAGGTAGAATTTCCATTTTTCATCACTGGAAACCTAATGTCTTAACAGATCATCATGAAATGGGTACCAATGCGACATTTTTCTTTATGCCCGGTGTACCAAGTAGAGTAAATCCGAATACGCCAAAGAAAAATCAACAATTAACTGCTAAAATTGGTCAGTACCATGTGAAGGCTTTAGATAAAATTGGTTCTCTGTATTATTCTGAAGAAGGGTATGACGATTTTTACTATGGTAAAGGTTCTACTTTTCCAGATGCCAACGGATGTATCGGCATTCTTTTTGAACAGGCCAGTTCGAGAGGACATTTGCAACAATCGGAAAATGGACCTCTTGCTTTTCCCTTTACTATAAGAAATCAGGTAGTTACCGCGCTTTCTTCCCTGGAAGCTGCGTCAGAATTGCGCGTTGAGTTGTTAGAGCATCAAAGGGAATTTTTCCAAAATGCAAAAAAGGAGGCCGCTGCAGATATGAGAAAGGCTATTGTTTTTGGTGATAAATTTGATCCGGCCAGAGTAAATCATTTTATCGAAATATTGAGAAGGCAGCAAATTAAAGTTCATCATCTGGCTAAACCAGTGTCGGTTGATGGTAAATCGTTCGAGCCTTCATCCTCTTTCATTATTCCAATGGAACAGGATCAATATAAGCTGATATTGGGTGCTTTTCAGGTGTTAAACCAATTTGAGGATAGTATTTTTTACGATATCTCTACCTGGACTTTACCTCACGCATTTAATCTTGCTTACCAGTATTTGCCGAAAGCTGGATTTGATAACGCCTTATTTGGTAAAGAAATCGTCGGATTAACTCCAGATATGAATCCTTTGCCAGCTGTATCCATGTCTCAGTATGCCTATTTAATGGAATGGGATAATTATTATGCGCCCAAAGCTTTGTATCATATTCAGAAGGCGGGTATCAGAACAAAAGTATTTAGAGAGGGTATGACCCTGGGTGATAAAAAATATCAGCCGGGAACTATTATGATTCCTGTTCAAAACCAGGTATTGTCGCCGGAAAAAATACATGCTGTCATTGCTGAAGCATCAAATAAAAGTAAGGTAGTTATTGAAGCAGTAGGTACTGGTTTTACCATTAAAGGAATTGATTTGGGGAGTAATGGTTTGACAACCCTGGAAATGCCTAAAGTAGCTATCATTGTTGGGGAGGGAACAACTTCTTCTACCGTAGGTGAGGTTTGGCACCTTTTGGATCAAAGATATGGTATGGTAGTCAATAAATTAGAGGTTAACAGGCTTTCAAGATCTGATTTGTCCAGGTATAATGTCATTGTATTGGGTGGTGGTTCTTACCAGGCGCTAGGTGCGGCTGGTGCTGCACAAATAAAGGAATTTGTACAGGGTGGGGGTACCGTAGTAGGTATCCAAAACGCAATTAACTGGTTGAAAAGCCAAAATCTAGTGTCTGTTACTTACCGTGAAGTTCCCGACGGAGAAAAAAAACGCAGACCTTATGGCGCTATGACAGACGATTTGTTTTCCCTTGAAATTCCAGGAACTATTTTTGAAGCCGATTTAGATATTTCTCATCCTCTTGGATTTGGCTACAGACAAGGTAAAATACCCGTTTTCAGAGATGGTGATTTATTACTTGAGCCTTCAAAAAACCTCTATGCAACCCCATTGGTTTACACACAAAATCCATTGTTAAGTGGCTATTTACCAAGAAAATATAAGGGTAAAATGGGAGGTACAGCAGGAATTATTGTAGGCAGTGCCGGTACGGGTAAAATAATTATGATGGCTGATAATCCTAATTTCAGAGAGCATTGGTTTGGGACAAATAAATTATTCGCCAACGCCATTTTCTTCCCTAAAGCTATAAATAGTATGGGAACCGAATCGGCTCCCCGCACAGGAAACGAATAATATACAATAGACATGTGACCCCTTCGGGGTCAGGACACTATTTAAAATTAATCTTTCGAATCAAACCAGCGACGTTATGGTTAATCCTAGAAATCCTGAAAATCCTGATTCAAACAATTGGCTACTGGTCGCATAATTTCCAACCAAGAGAGGGTCCATATTCGGAAAGGGGCTGTCTAAAAAGATAGCCCCTTTTTAAGACAAAGGATAAAAAATGGCTGATTTTCTAAAATAGGGTTGGTTGGCTAAAGGGTATATTGGGGAAATCGTGCCGCCAGGGGCATAATGAGCAATAGACATGTGACCCCACTGGGGTCAGGCATGAAAAGTGTACTGTTTATTTGTAGGATGGTTACTGTTTCGTAGCGTTCTGAATCACGGATTTAAAGGATTATAGGATTTCACGGATAATAAATCAGGTATTTGTTTTCCAGGAATTTGATGAACAGCAAAGATTTTATTTCAAAAGTATTTTCATAGAAGTATTACACATATTATCCTTTACACAAATGATTCCATCTAATGTAATCTATCCAATTAATCATAAACATCAATAAAATCATAAAAATCACAGTTCAGACAAGAATGCAAACACAGGCATTAATTGTAGGTTTCCTAACCTTTCATTGAAATTGTATTTTGCCGAAAATAAGATGCGAAGCATCGCGTCTCTTTCCCGCCAGGTTCCACCTAATGTTCCATCCCATTAATCATAAAAATCATAAAAATCACAGTTCAGACAAGAATCAGTTTGAATATTTGGGAAAGTATTTTGTTTTCTACACCTCTTTTTTTATTAATTGCATAGTTCAATGCAGGTTCAAAAAACCTTAATTCCAAAAATTTTCTAATTTTTTGTTTTCAAAAAAGGTCAATATTTCCCCTTTTCACCCATTTTTTCATCCATTTTGGAACAAATTTCTTTAGATTCCCTGAATCTAAAGAAATTTGACAAGGTAAAATTAGGCACACCATTAAAAAAGGTGAAGATTTGGCTTTTATTAACTTTAAAAATTATTTAAATGAAAGTTAGATTTTTACCTTTCCTAATGCTCCCAATATTAGGTATGGCACAGGCCAACTCCAATGGGGAAATTCCATTAGACGGAAACACATCCAGTGAGAAGCAGACATTGGAAATAAAAAGAAATGCTTCGTTTAATTTGGATGAGATTAAAGTACGCTGGAAGAAGGCTGCTTTGGAGAATTGTACGGGGGTTCCATGTGTGGTTACTCCACCTGCACCATCTTTTACCTGTGGAACAAGTACGATTTCTGATGTTGATAACAACGTTTACGAAACGGTTTCCATTGGTAACCAATGTTGGACAAAGCAGAATTTAAAGGTTTCCATGTACAATGATGGAACATTAATTCCTGAGATTACCTCTCCTGGAACTTGGTATTCAATTGGTACAGCTGCCAGAACTGTATATAATGATTTGCCTGCTAATCTTTCAACGTATGGTTATCTTTACAATTGGTATGCTGCAGCTGGAATTATCACTGGTGGTGGGTTATCAACAAAAAATATTTGTCCTACAGGCTGGCATGTTCCCTCAGATCCTGATTGGACAACCTTAATTGAATTTCATGGTGGTATTATAGGTAATATATCCACCCTAATTAATGCAAGTGCCAAGATGAAACAAAGAGGTACAACTCTTTGGAATAATCCAAATAATGGAACTGACGACTTCGGCTTTACTGCTCTTCCAGGTGGACAGCGATATCTTTCAGGGTTTATCGGCTTAAAAAGCGAGACGAAATTTTGGAGTGCTAACGGAGGCATTTTCGCCTCCTATGTTTGGATTGAATCCGGCCCTACAGGTATTTTTATGGAAGTTAAGGAACGAGGCTTCTCCATTCGTTGCCTCAGGGATTGATTATTTGTCTATTTGTGGGTAAGGCTTGTTGGAGGCGCGCAGGTTTTTGAAAAAACATGATAGTTTCTTTAAAATGGTTTAGTTTTAAAATGAGATTATATCCGCATTAATTGGTTTGAATCAGGATTTACAGGATTTCCAGGATTGTAGAGGACGTCTTCGTTTTTAAAGTAATGTTTATTCGTAGAGGATTACTTTACATCCTTCTTTTCGCCGATGCGTTACGCATCGGCCAGAGGTATGACAATGAAAGCACCGTTTAATAATAATCTTCCGAATCAAACCAACGACGTTATAGTTAATCCTCGAAATCCTGAAAATCCTGATTCAAACCAATGGCAGCTTCGCGCAAAATTTCCACCGAAGATAGGGTGCATATTCGGAAAGGGGCTGTCTAAAAAGATAGCCCCTTTTTAAGACCAAGGATAAAAAATGGCTGATTTTCTAAAATAGGGTTGGTTGGCTAAAGGGTATATTGGGGAAATTGTGCCGCCAGGGGCATAATTAGCAATAGACATGTGACCCCTCCGGGGTCAGGTCAATGAAAGCAACGAATAATAATGACCTTCCCACCCAAACCGGAGACGTTAAGGTTAATCCTGGAAATCCTGAAAATCCTGATTCAAACCAATGGCTGCTGCCCGCAAAATTTCCACCTAAGAATGAGAGCATAATCGAAGGGCTGGCATCCTTTCGAGATGGTAGTCCCTCTTTCAGGGCTTGTTGGCTTTACAGCTCATTTTTTATAGCTTATAAGCAGCCGCGTATCTTGCTATATACTTTCCTAAAATATCAAATTCAAGATTTATGGGATCTCCTTCTTGTAAAGATTTAAAGCTGGTGTTTTCATAAGTGTAGGGAATAATGGCCACTTGAAAAGAAGTCGAAGTAGGTTGTATAACCGTTAAACTTACCCCGTTGATGCAAACAGACCCTTTATCAACCAATAAATGTTTGTTCTCCTCGGGAAAATTGAAAGTGAAAATCCAGGAACCATCTTTATCTACTACACTTTTTACAACGCCCACGGTATCTACGTGACCTTGGACCAAATGTCCGTCAAAGCGAGATAAACCAGACATGGCTCTTTCCAAATTGATGGATTCACCTATTTTCAAAGCACCTAAATTGCTTCTCAACAACGTTTCGTCAATTGCAGTAACATGGTGTTTTCCATTTTCTACAGCAGTAACGGTAAGGCAAACGCCATTGTGGGCAAGACTTTGATCTACTTTTAATTCATTGGATATAGCAGAGGAAATGGTAAACTCTTTATTAGAGCCGTTCAGCCTGATTTCCTCCACTATGCCCATCGTTTCTATAATACCTGTAAACATAAGTTCCTTTAATCGTTTCCGTTTTGTAATTCAATATATCCACTCAGGGTTCCTCCAAATGGAACTAAACCATCTGTCCCATTTTCAAAAACCTTGCAAACATAATAATAAGTGCCCGAGGGTAATTTTTGTCCTTGTAGCTGATTGCCATTCCAGTTTAGCGCCGGATCTGTCGTTTGAAAAACAAGTTGACCCCATCTGTTGAATACCTTGAAATCGACAGAAGCAATAAAACATGACTTTCTTGGTGTATAAAAGTCATTATTACCGTCATCGTTAGGTGTAAACACGTTGGGAAGATCATAAACAGGGCAATTAACGGAACAAACCTGGCTACTTGGCTTACTTTCATTACCATTATTATCGAAAGCCGTCAATCGGTAACACCCTGCAAGCCCATTTTTTGGTGCATGTCTGGTAGAACTCACATTGGCACCGGTGATTGTTTTAACCTTTTCCTCTGGTTTTCCAACACCAGGAGAATAATATAGGTAATAACCAGCAATATCTGTATCGTTACAACCCGGCGTTTTAGTCCAGTTTAACTCATTACCCGTTGAGGCGATTTCATCACAATCGGGATAATTACCTGTCTCGCAAAAATTATTCACTTTCAAGACTGGTGGACAAGGAGGAACATTATCCCTGGGCGTAATACATATTTCCTGGGAAAAATTAGTTATCGGGTCTGGTAAACCGGTCACGCCGTAAGTGCCCCAACTTTTAATCAGATAACAATAGGATCTTCCATTCGTCAGATTTTTATCGGTAAACGTTTTTTGATTGGTAAATCCAATAGAATCAAAATCGCCGGTACTATTCTTCCTGTAAATGGTAAATCCATAATTTTCCCAGGTTGTTTGAAAATTCCAACCAAGTAAAGTTGATTTATCTGATCCTGAACCTGTTAAAAAAACAGAAGAGGTAGGATTTGTAGTACCTTGAATGCGATTATTTGGACCAGTTACAAGGGTTATCTTGTAAGAATAGGCATTTTTTTCGGTATCCACCGAAGCATCCTCAAAACAGGTATCCCTTAGGTTCGAAAAGGATAAAGCAGGGGTGCTTCTCCAAATTTCACTGAAAGTTGCTGGATTATTGCCTGTCCCTCTGGTTAAAACAAAAGTATATGGCGGAGGATTATTTATGGTGTCTAACACATCAGCTTTTGGCTTGATCCAACAGATTTTCATTAGCCCATTTACAGCCGTTTTTTTAACATTTACCTCAATAGGTAGGGGTAAATCCCTTCCAAGTTGAATACATATCTCCTCTGAGGGTAAACTTTCCACAAGGTTGTATGCATATCGACCATTAGGCGTAGTTCTTGCAAATTCTGCGAGAATCCTGTAGCAATAAGTTTTACCCGATTCAATAGATTTATCCTCATAAACATATCGATTATTTTGTATGTTAATGATACTGAAATCGGTTAATTGTGTATAACCTTTACCAGCTAGACCTGGTTGACAGGTGTCGAGCGGAAACTGGCTGGTATTTACTTTTCTCCATACGGTAAATCCTCTAAAGTAATTTCCACCCACCGTATCGCAAGCGTAAGGTTTACCCCAGCTTAAGAGAATAGATTGTGGATTACTTTTTACCTGAAGGTCTTTTGGTGGCGGACCTACCACTTTTATACGCACCGTTTTTAGAATAGCTAATCCGGAGGAATCGGGAAAAAAGTTGTCTTGAGCTTTGAAGACGACAGAATAATACTGCTCTGAAATATGTTCACAGGAGGTTTTCCAGGTGAACACTTTGGTCACTGGATCTGGTTCAAAGAAACGGCCAGGTGGTAGAAAAGAGGCTGGACTCGGCTGAACCACAAAAGGTCCACCCAGGGCAGTCAGTTTTACTCTTTGATTTGTTTCAGTTAAGGGTGCTGTTGCAGTAACCTCAAAACGCAGGGTCTCTCCCGCAATGACGCATATTTCGTCAAATGGAACTTTAATTTCAGGGGGCAGATTATCGCAATTCTTTATAAGTATTTGCATATCCCGTATGATGGTATCAATAGGTAAACCGTCACGGTATTCTACAATAATTATAGACAGATTATATTCACCTGCTCGCTGTGGAGCGTCCCATACAATATCGCCGGTAACAGGATTGAGGGTCAAATTATTTTTAGGTCCCGGGCTTATATTACTGGGGAATATATAATTTGGGACTGCTAATCCTACATCTTGCAGAGGAACAGAAAAATGATAAGATAAACTATCTCCGTCACTATCATAAGCATTAGGATTATGTATGAATTTCTGACCTACACAACCTATATCAATTGGAGGTTGTAAAAGTACCGGTGTATTGTTACAACCCTGGAATTGAGGATTTGGAAAAGAGTAGGTGGTCTGGATGTGAAATCTGATTTGTTCAGAATTGGGATAATTAACATTTAAAATACCTCCATTTCTGTTGGGGTCTGTGGTTGAAATCACATAAGTACCTCTGGACGGAAAGGTATGAAAAGCGACATAAATATTCCTTTTTGTATCATTTTCAAGTGGTTCTCCCTTTGGAACACTTCCGCCACCGTTGGAACGGCCTACTTTTTCGCATTTGCCGTCACCCCAGCAAATGAAAAGTGTATCTCTGTCTGCCTGAATACTACTGGTCTTTGTATAGGTAGTAATCGTGGCTCTGATGGTAAGACTGGAGGTACAATCGCCTACTTGTGAAATAGAGATTTCTCCTGCCCTATTATGGGTAGCATATATATTAGGAATAAATGTGCCAAAAAGGATGAGTAAAAAAAGACCCCTTTGAAGGACATTATTCCGAAAGTCTGACTGGAAAAAACAGGTGAATTTATTCGGCATCGTTCTATTATTATGCGTTTATTCCAATATACAAGTTTATTGGTTAACGCCGATTATTTTTTTATATAAATAGAAAAATGAATGCTTTAGTTCAATATTTGATTAATCGCTGAATCTATTTAAACATTTATGTAAAGATTCGCGCCAATGAGGAATGTCTAATCCAAAAGTCTCTTTGAAATGTGACTTGTCCATAGCACTAAATGGCGGGCGCGCCGCAGGTAGTGGAAATGAGGTAGTCCTAACGGGAAAGATTTTAGTAGAATATCCACGATATTGCATAATAGATAGAGCAAAGTCATACCAGCTGCAAATACCTTCGTTTGAGTAATTAAATATGCCTTTTGCTTTTTTGGCTTTTCCGTTGTCTATAATGGTTAATAGCATATTTGCTAAATCATAGACCCAGGTTGGAGAACCAATCTGATCAAAAACTACGTTTATTTCCTCTCTTTCTTTGCCTAATCGATCCATCGTTTTTACAAAGTTTTTACCATGTTCCCCGTAAACCCAGGAAGTGCGAAAAATTAAATAGTCTGCGCTGTTTTGTTTTACCGCCTCTTCTCCCGCTAATTTAGATCGGGCATAAACACCTTTTGGTTGTGGTAAATCCTTTTCAGTAAATGGCGTATTTTGTAAACTATGGTAAACGTAATCTGACGAAATGTAGATAAACTTTGTATTTTTTGAGGATAAATATTGTGCCAAATGCTTAACTGCTAAGGCATTCACCTGAAAACATAATTTCACTTCTTTTTCAGCCTGATCTACTGCCGTATAAGCCGCAGCATGGATATAATAATCATAATGGGTGTCTAATAATTCATTAGGCCACGTTATTTCTTCACCCTTGGTACCTATTTGTGATAAATCGAGTTGGTTTCTATCCAGAAAATCAATCTTAAGATCAGGAAAGAGAAGGGAAGCTTCTTGTAAAGCTCTTCCTAATTGTCCGTTTGACCCACTAACTAAGACTGATTTTCTCAAGGGATAAAAGGTATTTCAGCAGGGAAGTGATTCCCTAAAAGTGGAAGATTAGTATCCTTTGCTGATAAAATAAGCTGCGAAGGGGCAAATCCCCAGTCGATTTTCAATTCCGGGTCATTGTATCTTATGCCCGCTTCCGCATTTTTATGATAATAATTATCGCATTTGTATAAAATATCAGCAGTAGGACTCAGCGTTAAAAATCCATGGGCAAAACCTTTGGGAATATATAATTGCCGGTGATTATCTTCACTAAGAACAACACTATATGACCTTCCGAAGAAGGGTGAATTTTCTCTCAAGTCAACAGCAACATCTAAAATTTCTCCCCTTAATACGCGAATTAATTTAGATTGAGAAAATTCACCCGTTTGGTAATGTAATCCACGAAGGACACCCTGAGTAGATCTTGATTGATTGTCCTGGATAAAAGCGCTATGAATTCCTTGTTTTTTTAAAAAATCATCGCGAAAAGCTTCAAAGAAATACCCTCTATCGTCAGGATAAACAGTGGGTTCGAAAAGCAAAAGTCCCGAAATAGGCGTTTCAAAACACTTCATAATCTTATAAGGACATCCTTATTTTTGTCTGAACAATATGTGAATGGGAACTCCGGTGAAATTAAAATGTTTACGCATTTGATTTTCCAGGAAATTCCGGTAATGGTCTTTAATATGAGTAGGGTGGTTACAGAAAAATACAAAAGAAGGGTTCCTCGTTGGCAACTGAGTAATATATTTTATTTTAATATATTTTCCTCTGTGTGCTGGTGGAGGCATATTTTCTATAATCGGTAGAAGGGTATCGTTTAACTCCGAAGTTTTTATCTTTCGTGTCCTATTTTCATAGACAGACAAAGCTGCTTCGAGCCCTTGAAAAATTCTTACTTTTTCAGTAGCCGAAATAAAGAGGATGGGAACGTCGGTAAAAGGAGCGATTCGTTCACGAATTTCTTTTTCCAAATCACGGGAAGTATTTGTCTCTTTATTTATTAAATCCCATTTGTTAATGAGGATGACAATACCTTTTTGTCTTTTTTGAGCCAGGGCAAAGATATTAACATCTTGCGATTCCATACCTAAGGTGGCGTCAACCAATAAGATACAGACATCACATTCCTCCATCGCTTTAATAGCGCGCATAACTGAATAAAATTCAAGGTCTTCATGAACCTTTCCTTTTTTTCTAATACCTGCGGTGTCTATGAGAATAAATTCTTTACCAAATTTTTTGTAATGACTATCTATGGCATCGCGGGTAGTTCCGGCAATTTCGGTAACAATATTTCTATCTTCTCCCAAAAAAGCATTGGTAAGGG
>Ga0315902_10012671_pt1 | contig 10952 bp, 9 predicted proteins | sample LakEriMetagenome_9_FD_203523 | JGI IMG/M metagenome (GOLD analysis project Ga0315902, IMG submission 203523) | Freshwater fungal communities from buoy surface, Lake Erie, Ohio, United States - Buoy 12 MA117 | ecosystem: Environmental > Aquatic > Freshwater > Lake > Lake biofilm | place: USA...
CGCGCGAGCCTAGCCAAGCGCCGCCAAGTCGTCATCCTCGTACTATTGTCAGGCGCCAGCCGCTGGCCCAATATCTCGGTTGCAGTGCAACAAGGCGCGCGACCAAGTTCACTCCGCCGAACGAAAACTAGTTTGCTGGCGTCTGCTGGATGCTCTGCAAATACGCGATCAGTGCGTCGGCGCCCTGCGGGTTGAATTGGAAGTTCGGCATCTGGTGATTGACCTCGATGCCTTGGATCATCTCCTCCTCCAGCACATCGGCGCGATAGCGCGTCAGAATGGTGCGAAAGACGGGGGCCTCGGCGACAGGACTTGCGCCGTATTCGCCGACCGCGTGGCAGCCGGCGCATTGCGCTTCGGCAATGGCGCGACCGTCGCTGGCCAGCGTTTCGGCCGGCGCCTCGACAGGCCCAGGCTGCGCCGCGCAGGCGCTGAGCACCAAAGCGGCGGCCGCCGCGCAGAGGAAACGAAACATCGCGAACTCCTTTGTGAGCAAGTTTAGCGCACGCCCACGCGCGACTATATACAAGAAGCGCATGTCGATTCCCATGAAGAGCACCGATCTGGCCGTGGCCGAGGCCCAGACCGCCCTGGATGACCGCACGCCGGTTGTGCTGGTCACCGGACGCGCGGGCACGGGCAAGAGCCATTTCATCCGCTCATTGGTGCAGGCGGACCCTACATTCCCTCAAGCGGTGCTCGCGCCAACGGGTCTGGCGGCGATGAATATCGGCGGCCAGACGGTCCATTCGTTCTTCGGCTTTCCACCCCGACCGCTGATAGGTAATGCGGAAAAGCCGCATTGGTTTTTCGCCCGCACCGCGCGCGCCATTCGCCGGCTGATCATCGACGAAGTCTCGATGCTGCGCGCCGATGTGCTTGACGCGATGAACACGCATTTGCAGATCGCGCGTAAATCCTCGCGCCCGTTCGGGGGCGTGCAGATGTTGCTGGTGGGCGATTTCTATCAGCTGCCGCCCGTCGTGCGCGGCGAGGAAGGTCAACTCCTGGAAGATGCGGGCTATGCGAGCCCGTACGCGTTCTCCGCACACGTACTGCGCGATGCGCCCGTCGCGGCGATTCAGCTCACCGAAGTGCACCGCCAGACTAATCAAGATTTCATCACCCTGCTTTCCTCGATCCGCGAAATGCGCGGTGTGGAAGAGGCTGTGACGATCTTGAACACTGTGTGTTTGGAGCGCTCGCTGCCGAAGCGACCAGTGTTGCTGTGCGCGACCAATGCGGTGGCCGACAATTACAACGCGCGCGGCCTCGCCAATCTGCAGGGCGCGGCGGCGCGCTATTCTGGCGGCTTCGAAGGCGAGGCCCCCAAAGCGCAGGGTGATCGCTTCCCCGCGCCCATGGAGCTTGTGCTGAAGCGCGAGGCGCGCGTGATCTTCACACAGAACGATCCAGAAGGCCGCTGGGTAAATGGTTCGCTGGGCACAGTGACGGATTTGGACGAGACGATCGTCAGCGTCACGCTCGACAGCGGTGACGATGTCGAGGTTGAACGCGCGACCTGGCCGCAAGCGCGCTGGACTTGGAACGCCAAGGAAAATCGCATGGAGGTGAAGGAGGAATTCAAATACGTACAATTCCCCCTGGCGCCGGCTTGGGCGCTCACTATCCACAAGGCGCAAGGCATGACGCTCGATAGCGTCGAGATTGATCTCGGGCGCGGGGCGTTTGCGCCGGGGCAAACCTACGTAGCGCTATCGCGTGCGCGCAGCATGGAAACACTACGGCTGACGCGGCCAATTTCGGCGCGAGATGTGCAGGTCGATCCGGCTATTGCGGATGGGTTGGCGCGGATTGGGGCTTAAGCGAACATCCGCCGCGGGCTCGCGGTGTGCTCGTTGTGCACCGTGCCGTCGTCGTCCTGCTCGATCAGCTTCACGTCGTAGCCCCAGAGGTCGGCGACGTGCTGCAGCACTTTTTCCGCATCGCCTTCGACCAAAGTAATGCCGTCCATGACGCGGTGTTGCAGGATAAGTTTGCGGTCGCCGGCCAGATCGACGTCCATAATCTGGATGTCAGGATCGCGATAGGCGATGTCGTAATGCTTTGAGAGCGCACGCCGCACATTGCGATAGCCGCGCTCGTCGTGAATCGCCGCGACCTCCATCTCGTCCTCTGCCTCCTCATCAACGATGCGGAACAAGCCGAAATCACGCATCACGCGCGGCGACAAGAATTGCGAGATGAAGCTCTCGTCGCGGTAATTCGCCCACACATCGCGCAAAGTACCATAGGGATCGTTGTTACCGGCAATATCCGGCATCCATTCGCGATCTTCGTCAGTCGGCTTGGTGCAAATGCGCTCGATATCGCAGCACATGGCGAAGCCTAGCGCGTATGGATTGATGCCGCTGTAGCGGCGATCGTCGAAGGCTGGCTGCAATACCACGCCGGTGTGCGAGTGGATGAATTCGAGGAACGCGCCGTCGTCGATCTGTCCCTTCTCGTGCAGGCGGTTCATGATGCGATGGTGCGTGTAGGTCGCGCAGCCCTCGTTCATCACCTTAGTTTGGCGCTGCGGATAGAAATATTGATTAATCAGCCGCACGATGCGCAGTATTTCGCGCTGCCAGGGGCGCAGGCGCGGCGCGGTCTTTTCGAGGAAATAGAGCAGATTCTCTTCCGGCAAGCCCAGAAGCGCTTTGCGCTTGGCGTCTTCGTCCTTGTTCTGCTTGCGCTTGCCTTGCGGTACGGTGCGCCAAAGATCGTTGAACAATTGCTCGCCGTGCTTGCGGCGCTCTTCTTCGCGGATCTGCTCCGACCGCAAATCGGGCATGCGTTTGCGTGGGAAGCGGTGCACGCCATGGCTTTGCAGCGCATGCGCGGCGTCAAGAACGCGCTCCACCTCCTCTTGGCCGTAGCGCTCCTCACACTTGGAGATGAAGCCGCGCGCGAACTCGAGGTAATCGAGAATGCCGTCAGCGTCGGTCCATTGCTTGAAGACATAATTGTTCTTGAAGAAATGCGAATGGCCGTAGCCGGCGTGCGCGATCACCAAGGTCTGCATCGTCGCTGAGTTTTCCTCCATGATATAGACGAGGCACGGATTGGAATTGATGACGATCTCGTAGGCGAGGCCCTGATAGCCCTTGCGGTAGAGCACTTCGTTGCGCGCGAATTCCTTGCCGAAGCTCCAGTGACGATAAAAGAGCGGCATGCCGGTTGACGCGTAGGCGTCGAGCATTTGCTCGGTCGTGATCACCTCGATCTGGTTGGGATAGGGATCGAGACCCATCTCATTAATGCCGATCTCGCCGCAGGCTTCGTGCACGCGCTTGATCAGATCGAAATCCCAATCTGGCCCTTGGTAGAGCAATTTGCTCTTCGGGTCGGCGATCAAACTCATCAGACGCCCTCCGCGCTCACGCCCTCGGGGCGACGCGAAAACAGTTCGCGGAAGACAGGGTAAATGTCACGGCGGTGACGCACCTTGCGCATCGCGAAAGGTGCGTCGGCCGGCACGCGGCGATAGGCGCGCCAAAGATTGGTGCTGGGCTCGCCCATGCCGGGCTGATGTTCGTCCTCTTCGTCCATGCCGACTTCAACATAGGCGTAATATTGGCAGATCGGCAGGATCATGTCGTTGAGCTGGCCAAGCACCACCGAATTGTCGCTCGACGTGTTGTCTCCGTCGCTGGCCTGCGCGGCGTAGATGTTCCACTGATCGACCGGATAACGCTCGCGCACGATCTCCCGCATTTTGAAGAGCGCGGTTGAGACGACAGTGCCGCCGGTCTCGCGCGAATAGAAGAAAGTCTGCTCGTCCACCTCGGACGCCTCATGCGTGTGGCGGATGAACACGACGTCCACGTGCTCATAACGGCGATTGAGGAAGAGATAGAGCAGCGAGTAAAAGCGCTTAGCCAAATCCTTCATGTGCTCGTTCATCGAGCCGGAGACGTCCATCAGGCAGAACATCACAGCTTTGGCGATGGGCTTTGGATTGGATTCCAGGCGACGATAGCGCACGTCGACCGGGTCGATGTACGGAATGCGCTTGGTGCGCGCGAGACGTTGCTCAAGTTCGGCGCGCAGCACGACCAATTCGTCGAAATGCCCACCCTCACGCTCGAGCTTCTCGATCTCATCGCGCAGCGCGACGAGTTCCTCGGCTTTCGGCCGCTTCAGCGCGATGCGGCGCGACATCGAGTGACGGAGCGTGCGCGCCACCGAGATACGCGAGGGCGGGCCGGAAGTGGAATAGCCGGCTTGGCGCCATTGCACCGACGTGGCGCCCGCGATCTGACGCTTGGCCAGATCGGGAAGCTCGAGGTCTTCGAGATAGAGATCGAGATATTCTTCGTCGGAGAGCGCGAAGCGGAATTCATCCTCGCCCTCCCCGCTATCGCTGGCTTGGGGTTTGCCGCCCGCGCCGCCCTCGGGGCGCGCTATCGTGTCGCCCTCAATGTATTTCTTGTTACCCGGCAGCACGTAGTCGCGATTCCCGCCCTGCGACGAGCGGCGCAGCGTCGGTTCGTGCACGCCGCCAGCAGGGATGGAGACTTCACCGCCCTTGCCCGCGTCCTTGATAGAGCGCTGGCTGGAGCTTTCGCGCACGGCGCGCCGCACTTGCGCGCGGGCGCGGCGCAAAAAGCGCTGCCTGTTCGCGAAGGACTTGCCGCCTGGATTCAGCCGACGATCGATGATGTGCATGAGCGCGCCCGATCTAGCCGGCCTGTTTCACCCGCATGTACCATTCCACGAGGCGACGCACTTGTCGCTCGGTATATCCGCGCTCCGTCATGCGCAACACGAATTCCTCGTGCTTCTTCTCGCTGTCGCTATCCTTCTTGGAGCCGAACGAGATCACCGGCAGCAAATCTTCGACTTGGCTGAACATGCGCCGTTCGATGACTTCGCGGATTTTCTCGTAAGACGTCCATGACGGATTTTTGCCGCCATGGCTGGCGCGCGCGCGCAGCGTGAATTTGACGACCTCGTTGCGGAAATCCTTCGGATTGGCGATGCCCGCCGGTTTCTCAATCTTCGAGAGCTCTTGGTTGAGCAGTTCGCGGTTGAGCAATTGGCCGGTGTCGGAATCCTTGAAGTCGATGTCTTCAATCCAGGCGTCCGCGTAATCCACATAGCGATCGAACAAGTTCTGACCGTAATCGTGGTAGCTCTCGAGGTACGCCTTCTGGATTTCGTTGCCGATGAATTCGGCATAGCGCGGCGCGAGATCGGCCTTGATAAATTCCAGCAATTTGCCTTCCTGCTCTTGCGGGAATTGCTCGCGGCGGATCGCCTGCTCCAACACATACATCAAGTGCACCGGATCGGCGGCGACCTCCTGTGTGTCGTGATTGAACGTGCCGGCCAGCACTTTGAATGCAAAGCGGGTCGACATGCCGTCCATGCCCTCATCGACGCCGGCTGCGTCCTTGTATTCTTGGAGTGTGCGCGCCTTCGGATCGACCTCTTTCAGGCTTTCGCCGTTATAGACGCGCATCTTGGCGAAGGCGTTTGAGTTCTCGTGCTCCTTCAAGCGCGAGAGCACGGAGAAACGCGCGAGCATTTCGAGCGTCGCCGGCGCGCATGGCGCCTCGGCGAGCTCCGACGTGCGCACCAGCTTTTCGTAGATTTTCTTCTCTTCATCCACGCGCAGGCAATACGGCACTTTGATCACGTAGATACGGTCGATGAAGGCCTCATTGTTTTTGTTGTTCTTGAACGTCTGCCACTCGGCTTCGTTCGAGTGCGCCATGATGACGCCCTGGAACGGGATGGCGCCGATGTTTTCCGTGCCGACGTAATTGCCTTCCTGTGTCGCCGTGAGCAACGGGTGCAACATCTTGATCGGCGCTTTGAACATCTCGACAAATTCAAGCATGCCCTGGTTGGCGCGGTTGAGGCCGCCCGAATACGAGTACGCGTCCGGGTCGTTTTGCGCGTGCATTTCGAGCTTGCGGATATCGACTTTGCCAACGAGCGAGCTGACATCCTGGTTGTTGTCGTCGCCTGGCTCGGTTTTCGAGATTGCGATCTGACGCAAGCGCGACGGCGTGACCTTCGCGACGCGGAATTTGGTGATGTCGCCGCCGAATTCATCCAAGCGCTTCAAGCACCAAGGGCTCATCAGGCCAGACAAGCGCCGCAGCGGAATGCCGTATTCGCTTTCGAGCTTCGCGCCCCAAACTTCCGGGTCGAATAGGCCAAGCGGATGTTCAAACACCGGGCTCATCTGATCGCCGGCCTTCAGCACGTAGATCGGCTGATCCTCCATCAGTGCCTTCAAGCGCTCGGCGAGAGAAGACTTACCGCCGCCGACGGGGCCGAGCAGATAGATGATCTGTTTGCGCTCTTCGAGGCCTTGGGCGGCATGGCGGAAGAAGGCAACGATACGCTCAATCGTCTCTTCCATACCGTAGAATTCCGCGAAGGCCGGATAGAACCGCACCGTGCGGTTCATGAAGATGCGCCCCAATCGCGCGTCCTTCGAGGTGTCGACCATCCTCGGTTCGCCGATCGCGGCCAGCAGGCGCTCATGCGCGCTGGCGTAGGCCATAGGCTCGGTTCGGCAGAGGCTTAAAAAGTCCTGCAGCGACATTTCCGCTTCGCGCCGCTGCTCGAAAGTGCGGGCATAATTGCGAAAGATATCTTCAGACATCGTACCTCCGTTCGCGCCCCGGCCTCAGCTACCCTATCCTACATAAGTGCCCCGGCCGTCCGATTCTTAACAAACTGACCACATGAATCTGGCGGCTTAAAGGTCAGCATGCGCGCAAATCGCGCCTCTCCGCCTCATTCGCGAGCACGAAGCATGACATGAATCGCGCGCCAGGCAGCCTGCGACAGCGCAATTTTATCATCTCATTTACGATCTAGGTCGTTTTGCTGCGGCGGCGATTGTCACAATTGGTGAGCGACGCGTGATCGCGCGCCAAAAGCTCTAACTTTACGCAGCCTTAAGCACGTTGGCTGCATCCCTGTTGGATCATGAGTGAGCATTCCTGGGTTCTGACGGGCATTGATCCCGATACCCGCCGACGCGCGGAGGCCGAAGCCGCGCGGCTGGGCATGCGCCTGGGCGATTATCTGGCGCAGGCCATCAGCGCGCCTTCACCGGCGCCCGCGCCACGCCGCCCGCTCCCCGACCCAATGCCGCCGAGTGGCGCACCACAAAAAGACCACCTCGCGCTCCGCGTGCGCATCGAAGCGCTCGAGCGTCGCCTTGGTCTCTCGGTGAGCACTCTCGACACCACAGTCCAGGGCATTGATTCCACCGTGTTTGATCTGGCGCGGCGGCTGGATCAAGTGGAAATGGTCGCCACCGACGCCGCCGATCATGTGGCGCGCGCGACCCAGGAGAGCACCGGCAATTTCACCCTGGTGCGCAAGCGCGTCGGCGACACCGAACTCGCGCTCGGCGAGCTGCGTACAACGCAAGATCAGATGCGCGCCGAGCTTGGGCTTTGGGGCGGCGACCTTGGCCGACGCTTGGAGAGCGTTGAGCGCATCGCCCACGGCGCCGCGCATAACACGGCTGAGCTTGGCGAGAACCAATCCCAGGTCCGCGCCGATCTCGATGCGTGGAGCACAGAACTCGATCGCCGCGTGGACGGCATCGAACGTCTTGCGCACGGCGCAGCGCTCACCGCGGCGGACCTGAGCGAGGCGCAGGAGGAACTCAAGCGCGCCGTCGTCTCGGACTTCGCGGAATTCGCCGAGGGCACGGACGAGCGCATCGAGGCGGGTATCGCCCAGATTCGCCATGCCGCCGAACTCGCCGCACAGCAAAGTGATGAGGCGCTGGCCCACGTCGTCCGCGACGTGGAGGATATGCGCAGCAATCTGGAAAACAGCATTGCGCGCAGCACCAACGAAACCCGCGCGCGGATGCAGGCGGCGTTCAGCGACGCGTCCGAGCGCACCTCGGCGCTGGCGGAAAAGCTCGCCACGGCTGAGCGCGCTGTCACGCGCCTCGACGAAGAGGTGCGCGAGCGCCTAGGTGACGTCGCCGACGCGGCGCAAACGGCGCTCGACACCGCGACCGAAACCCTACGCCAAGCCGATGCCGATCTGCTGGCGGAGGTGCAACGCGCACGCACGGAAACCGATTCAAACGCGGAAATCTGGCGCTCGGATGTGGCGACGGCGCTTTCCGATTTGCGTGAGAAGTTCGATACGCGCAGCTCACAGAACGAATTTGCGATGCGCCAGCGCATTGACGCGCTCGCGGCGCGCATTGTGCAAAATGAAGAACTGGCGGGCGAGGATCAGCGCCGCGTGATGGCGGAAACCCACCGCGTAGAGGCCTGCACGATCGCAGCGCTCGAAAAGGTGGTTCAAGACATCACTGAGGGCGACACCGCCCTTGCTGCGCGCTTAACCCACGCTGAAGACGCCGCCACGGCGCTGCGCGCCCAGATCGATGAAGATCTGGCTGAACTGCGTCGCCGCCATGCCGAGGCGCTCGCGCGCCTGCAAATGCTGGAGCAACGCGACCCGAAAGCCGGCATCGATACGACCGTTGCGCCCCTGCGTGAGCGCATCGCCGCACTTGAGACAGAACGCCCCCTCGACATCGAATTCACCGAGCGCCTGACACGCCTCGAAGCTTCGACCCTCAACACCAGCGCACATGATGCGCTCACGTCCGCACATGCGGAAATGCTGAGCCGGGTCGCGGCCCTTGAAGGCGCCAATTCTGAGACAATCGATCGGGTCGCTAGCGTCACCCGTACGATTGGCCGCCTCGCCTCACAGAACGCGGACGCCGTCGCGGAAACGCAAGAGCGGATCGAAAAGCTCGAGATCGGCATCTCCGAAGGCTTGGCCGAGAACCAGATCATCGCTGAATTGCAGTCGCGTATAGGCGGCATGGAAGGCCGCCAGGCCGATGCGTTCGAAACGCTGCGTGAGAGCATTTCCGCCTTCGTCGACGCCAACGAGCGCCGCCTTTCAGCTCTCGAATCCCCAGAGCCTGGTGATTACGACCTCGCAAGCGAGTTCGAAGCACTGCGTCAACGGATGGAAGAACGTATCCACGGCGTCGAGCAACGCAGCGTGCGCGCGCTAGAGCAGGTTGCCGATACGGTTTCGATTATCGAACGCCGCTTCCACGCCAACGACGGAGAAGCCAAAAGCGCTTAGGCGTAGAGCGGTTGTTGCGGCGCGTAATATTCGCTGGGCATTTCTTCCGCCTCGCTCGCGTTGCACGACAAAAGCGTGCTCGCGGCTTCAAGCGCCCGATACGCGACCTCTTGCGCCACATTCACCAATGCGCCGCGCCATGTGATTGGCGCCGGCAATTGCCCGCACTCCACCATCGCAAGTTCGGTTGTCGTGACATTAAGCACGTCGCACAACGCCACCCGCCAGTCGCGCCCGTAAAGGGCCTCGCCGGCAGCCGCCAACTCAAGCGGCGAGATCGGAGTGAGCGCAAGGTCACGCATGTATGCATGATTACGCCACACGCATAGTTGGGAAGTCTTTAAAACCACTGCGCTTTTCTAAAGGAATCGCGCAAAAGCAGGCGGCCTTTACGTTTCCGTAAGAGAGGTTGCGTTTTCTCTGCGCTTATGGCGCGGCGCAGACGCATGTTTCTGGGTGCGATCACCTACGTTTTCCTGTTCGCGCTTGGCGCGGGCGGGATGACCTTGATGTTGCCGCTCATGTCGGCGAGCGGCGAAAGCCGCGGTCCGCCACATTCCTATATTCGCGTCATCGACGGCGACACGTTGGAAGACCGCCAAGCGAACATTACCTATCGGCTCGTGAATATCGATACGCCGGAGACCGGCAGCCGCGCGAGCTGCATCGCGGAACGCGAACAAGGCCAAGCAGCAACGCAAGCCGTGCGCGATCTCATCGCGAGCGCACAAAGCTTCGAAGCGCGCCCAACGGGCCGCACCGATTATTACGGTCGCACGATCGCGTATATCAAAGTCGACGGCCGTGATCTTGGCGAAACGCTGATGGAAGAGCATCTCGCTCGCCCCTGGCGCGGCCGCCGCTATCCCTGGTGCGACGCCTACGGCCAATTGCTGCCCTAAGGGCACAATTGAGCGCGTCGCGCACGCGCCTACACTCGCGTCATGACAGATGCGCCCGCCACACCTGAAGCCATGCTCGAGCGCCTAAAGCAAAGCGTGCGGAAATCGGGCTTCACCACAATGCTCGCGGCACAGCCGCTCAAATGCTGGGCGGGCGAGTCCGAAATCTTGCTCGAACTCCGACCGGAGCTGACGCAACACCACGGCTTCGCGCATGGCGGCGTGATTGGCGCACTCGCTGACAATGCCTGCGCATGGGCGGCGGCGTCCGTTGCCGGCGATGTCGTGACCTCAAGCTACACGCTGCATTTCCTTGGCCCCGCACTCGGCGAGCGCCTGCGCGCCAAAGGCCGCGTGATCCGCGCCGGCAAACGCCAAGTTACGGTTCAAGCCGACATTTTCGCTGAAGAAGGCGAAGATTCGAAGCTCGTCGCGACGGCTTTGGCCACGATTGCGCGGGTGGAGCGCTGATTCTGCCGTAGCGCTTGTGCCGGGCGCTGCACTGCAATATCGAACGGGCTTCCTCCCTTGCTCCAGGTCGCGCCCATGTCCGTGATGGACGAACTCGTCAACATTCTCACGCTTGAACCCATCGAGGTGAACCTGTTCCTCGGTCGCTCGCCGCCTGGCGAGAAAGGCCGCATCTTTGGCGGCCAGGTCGTCGCACAGGCGTTGACCGCCGCGTACAAAACCGTCGGCGGCCATGTCTGCCATTCCCTGCAGAGCTATTTTATTCGGCCGGGCGATCCGACGCTGCCCGTGCTCTACCAAGTTGAGCGCTCGCGCGATGGGAAGAGCTTCGCGACGCGGCGCGTGATCGCGATCCAAAAAGGCGAGCAAATTTTCAACCTCGCCTGCTCCTTCCAAGTCCCGGAAGACGGCTACGATCACGCCGACGAAATGCCGTCCGCGCCGCGCCCGGAGGAATTGCAGGAG
>Ga0315902_10012672_pt1 | contig 10951 bp, 10 predicted proteins | sample LakEriMetagenome_9_FD_203523 | JGI IMG/M metagenome (GOLD analysis project Ga0315902, IMG submission 203523) | Freshwater fungal communities from buoy surface, Lake Erie, Ohio, United States - Buoy 12 MA117 | ecosystem: Environmental > Aquatic > Freshwater > Lake > Lake biofilm | place: USA...
CCATCGGCGAAAACGCCGTGATCAAAGGCGAGGTCAAAACCCGCACCGTCATCGTCTTCGGCAAGGTCGAGGGCAATGTGACCGTCCAGGAGCGCTGCGAACTCAAGAGCAACGCCATCCTCGTCGGTGACATCGCCGCCGGCACCCTCGCCATCGAGGAAGGCGCGACCTTCATGGGTCAGTCCTCCGTCGGTCGCAAGCCGGACAACAAGCCTGCTGCCTCCGCTGGTGGCACGCCGAAACCCTAACCTCTCACCCTGACACGAGTGTTCGGACGGTTTTTCACTCCGAAGTCCAGCATTCTACCCACGCCACCGAAGAATCAGATCGAAGTGGTGTGTCCCGCTTGTGGCGCGGCTCAGTATGAGCCGCGCCTTGTCGTTTCGTCCTTTTGCAAAAAGTGCGGGGTCCATCTCACCATCAAAAAAGGCAAGGTGAGCGCCTCCAGTGCCTCGCGCTCCGGCGCGGGCTACGGAGAGAGTTGGGAGGGGGCAGCTCCGCCCCCTGCGGTGACCTCGGCGCGCGCGGCCGCGGCCCCCGCGCCGGTCGAGCCTGCTGCTCCTCCTGCGCCCCCGGTGGTGATGCCGGATGCCGACAGCGACTACGATCGCGAGGCCGATTTGTCGGCTGCCGATGGATTCGGAGCCTTTTTGAAGCAGAAAACCGGGGCCGCCTCGCCTGCGCCTGAGGCGAAACCAGCTCCCGTCGTGGTGGAGCCGGATCCTGAGCCGCCTTTTGTGCTGGAGAACCCGCCCGAGGACCAGCCCCGGCGGCCCATGTCGAATTCTCCCGCGCCCACCCCGCCTCCAGCGCCGCTGAATGCCAGCTCCCTTCAGAAGATGAAGGATCTGGGTATGTATCGGAACCAGTATTTCAAAGACGCGGAGTGCTTTGAGTGCCGCCATGCCTTCAAGACCGGCCGCAGCGCACGCAGTGCCAATTGCCCCGCCTGTGGTGCCTACATCTCCCTCGAGGATGTGGAGATCAACATGAACTCCACGCAGCTCATCAAAACGCGAGGCGATGTGATCATCCGCAAGCGTGGTCATCTCACCGCCGCGGAGCTGCACTGCCGCGATTTGCGCTGCCAGGGAGTCTTTGAGGCGAATGTGTTTTGCGGCGGTGATGTCATTCTGAAATGCGCGGGAATGCTTGTCGGTGAGATCCGTTGCCAGCGTCTCATTGTCGAAAAAGGCTCTGACATCGTCTTCAAAAATGCCGTGCATGCCAGCGAGGTGGAAATTCACTCGCGTGTCACGGGCTCCATCTTCAGCAGCGGACTCGTCCTCATTGGCTCCAACGGCAACGTGAACGGAGATGTCACCGCGCGCTCCGTCTCCATCGAGCCCGGTGGTGAGCTGAATGGTGCGATGAACATCGTCCGCTCGAAACCCGCCGCATGATCCCGCCATGCGACGCGCTGTCTGTAGTGGGTTACTCCTCCTCGCGTGCGGCGCGGCAGCCGCTCTCGTTTTTTATCCCGCAGCGCGGCTGCACGCTGTCACCGGGCTGCGCATCCTCAGATCAATGAGCATTGATCTGCCGTATGCCGCACCGACCTCCGTGCAGGAGTGGACCGCGATGCCCGCCGCCGCACGGCTCCAGGATGTGCGCCGCCGTGTGCAGCCGCAACTGGAGCGTGAGCTCACCGCTCGTGGCCTGCGCCTCGGCCGACCTGTCTTCATACGGATTTTCAAAGAGTCGCATGAGTTTGAGCTGTGGCTTCAGGATGAGGCATCGGCTTGGAAACTCTTTCGCACCTACCCCATTGCCACTTACTCCGGCAGTCTCGGTCCCAAGCTCGCCGAGGGCGACAGGCAGGCTCCGGAGGGCTTTTACGATGTCGTGCGCGAGCGGCTGAATCCCGCCAGCCGCTATCACCTCGCCTTCAACATCGGCTACCCGAACGCCTACGACCGCCATCATGCACGCACCGGCAGTCTCATCATGGTGCATGGCGATCGCGTCAGCATCGGCTGCTTCGCGATGACCGATCCTGTCATCGAGGAGATCTATCTGCTCGTTGCCGATGCTTTGGAAAACGGGCAGCGCAGTGTGGCGGTGCACAGCTTTCCCTTTCGCATGACGCCAGAGCGCATGCAGCAGGCGGTGACATCGGGTGGTGAGTGGCTCGCCTTTTGGGAAAATCTGCGGGCAGGTTACGACGCCTTCGAGAAAACCGGCAGCCCTCCCAAAGTCTCCGTGCGTGAAGGCCGCTACGAGTTCCACTAGCAGCGGATCAAGGCACGACGGCGATTTTGCCATCCTTAGAAGCCAGCCGGATCGTTTCGCGGCCCACCTCCTGCTTGTAACTCCACGCCACCTCGGCCTCCCAGCTCGATTCACTGGTTTGCTTCAGCGCACGCAGTTGCAGCACAAAAGCCGCGAGGCGGTCGCGATTGTCCACGATGATCGGCCCGGGCTCGATCGCCTTCAGGTTGATCGCATTGATGAATTTCAGGTTTAGATCGGCAAAGCGGGCCACAAATGCATCCGTCGCTGGCGTCATCAGGCCGTCCTTGGTGATTTCTCCCAGCACCAAGCTGTGGCTCTTCGCCACGCCGGGGTTCAGCGGCGGCAGTTTTGAGATCAAATGACGCACCGCCGCCTCGCCGGCGTCCGTTTCATAGGTGGCAGGATCAGGCGTGGAGCCGCCGCCGCAGGCGCACAGCAGCAGGGCGGGCAGGAGGAGCAAAAAACGTCGGCAGGGAAGGTTCACAGCGCCTTCATGGCACGGAACACACGCCTTGGCAATCCGCTGTGCCTCTCCATGCTCACGACACCATGTTTGATGTCCGAGAAAAGCCCAACCAAGTCGAGCGCGCGTTTTTGATCGGCGCCTGCTTTGACCGCCGTGAAAAACCCGAGGCCCAGGCCCTGCTCGATGAGCTGGGAGAGCTGGTGCGCACGCTCGGCATCGAGGTCATCGGCAGTGAGCTCGTCTATGCACGGGAACACACCGCGCGCTACCTCATCGGCAGCGGCAAAACCGTCGAGCTCACCGCGCGCGCCAAGGAGCTGAAGGCCGACTGCATCGTGTGGGACAACGAGCTCTCTCCCGCGCAGCAGCGCGCCTGGGAAAGCGAGGGCGACATCTGCGTCATCGACCGCCATGAGGTCATCTTGGACATTTTCAACATGCGTGCCCGCACCCGCGAGGCTCGGCTGCAGGTCGAGCTCGCACGTCTGGAGTACTCACTCCCGCGCCTCACGCGCATGTGGGCGCACTTGGACCGTCAGGGCGGTGGTGCGGGTGGTGGCAAAGGCGGCGCCGGTGCCGCGCGCGGTGAAGGTGAAACGCAGCTCGAAGTGGACCGCCGTCTCGCCCACCAGCGGCTGGATCGCGTCAAAGCGGAGCTGGATGACGTGCGTCGCGTGCGTGACACCATGCGCAAGGAACGCAGCCGCGTGCCCGTGCCGCACGCCGCCATCGTCGGCTACACGAACGCTGGCAAATCCTCTTTGCTCAACAAACTCACCGCCTCCGACGTGCTCGCGGAGAACAAACTTTTCGCCACGCTGGACACCACCACGCGAAAGATGGAGCTCCCGGACGGCCAGCACATGCTCGTCACCGACACCGTCGGCTTTGTGCGGAATCTCCCGCACGACCTCGTGCAGTCTTTCCGCGCCACGCTCGAAGAAGCCGTCATGGCGGACTTTCTCATTCATGTGGTCGATGCCAGCTCGCCGGAAGCCGAGAAATTTCATCAAACCACCACGCAGGTGCTCGGAGAACTCGGCGCGGGCGAAAAACGCGTGCTACTCGTCCTCAACAAGATCGACCTCGTTGATGATGATCGCCTGATGGAGCTGCGCCGCGCCTTTCCAGACGCCGTTGCCGTTTCCGTCAAAACAGGGCAGGGGATCGACGACCTCCACCACAAGCTGCATGACTTCATGATCGACCGCGTCGTGCGCCTCGACCTCGATCTGCCGCTGGATCGCATGGATCTCGTCGCTTTGGCCCACCAGGAGGGAAAAGTCGTCACCGAAGACTACGAGACCGGCCGCGCCAAAATCCAGATCGTGGTGCCCAAACGCTTCGAGAACCGCTTTGCCGCCTTTGTGAGCAAATAACCCCGTTTTGACGCCATGATCGCCGCTTTCCAAAAAGACGACGTTTTGCTTGCCGACATCGCGGCGGCCAGTTTGGATGAAAAGACGCTGCATGTGTGGTGGTTGGGCCAAAGCGGCTTTTTGGTGCAGTGGCGCGGCGAGCGCATGCTTTTTGATCCTTACCTCTCCGACTCGCTGACGAAAAAATACGCCGCCACGGACAAGCCACACGTGCGCATGACAGAGCGCTGCATCGCCCCGGAGCGGCTAACGGGCATCACGCGGGTGACGGCTAGCCATGTGCACACCGATCATCTGGATGCCGAAACGCTCATCCCACTCGCGGCGTCGAATCCCGGCTTTCGCCTTTATCTCCCGCACCCGATCTGGGACGAGGTGAACAAGCGCACCGGTGACGCGGAAATCACGGCCTGCCCAAATGGCGATCACGACCACTACTATGAAGGCAGTTGGGAAATCGCCGGCACCGTCGCCAAGCACAACGAAGTCGTGCGCTCAGAGATCGGTGACAGCCACTACATCGGCACCCTGGTGCGCTGTGGCCCGTTTCGCATCTACCACAGCGGCGACACGCTTTGGCATGACGACATCGTGAAGCAGTGCCGTGCCTTTGGCCCCATTGACATCGCTTTCCTGCCGATCAATGGCAACGAACCGCAGCGTCGCGTCGCCGGGAACCTCAATGGCACCGAGGCCGCCGCCTTGGCAAAATTCATCGGCGCCCGCATCGTGGCGCCATGTCACTACGACATGTTTGAGTTCAACACCGCGACGACGCAGGAGTTCGAGCACGCCTGTGAACGCCTAGCGCAGCCCTACCGCGTGCTGCGCTGCGGTGAGAAGATGGAACTACATGCCGAGGAGAGACCAGACTGGGAGTGGCCTTATTACGGTGAAGAAGAATCTGCGTGATTCACTTCTCCGGCATCGCGTCCACCATCCTTCTCCCTACTTCCTCGCACAGTCCGATGAACGTGCGCTCCGGCAGGTTCATCGGGCGGCCTTTCAGCGTGGAGACGACCCAGCGGCGCTTGAGTTTGCCTTTCGGTAAGGCGAGCGGCACGAGCTGCCCCGCTTCGATTTCGTTCTTGGCAATCCAGCGGGCGGCGATGGCCACGCCGATGCCGAGTTTGGCGAGTTCTTTGGTCGCTTCGGAGCTGCCGAGTTCGATGAAGTTATTCAGCCGCACGCCTTGCTTCATGAAATAATCCTGCGTGAGGGCGAAGTTCAGGCTGTTGCGGCTGGCGACGATGAAAGTCTCTCCGGCAGCCTCTTTGAGCTTCGGAGCCTTCAAAGCCCAAGGATGCAGCGGCGAGACGAGGAACTCGAGTTCGTCGTCAAAGATGGCGTGGCAGCTCAGTTTGGCGGTTTCAGCCGGTTTGAGGCTCACCGTGATATCGACCTGGTTTTTCTCCAGCTTCTCGATGGTGTCCGGCGTCTCGCCTGTCACCACTTTGATCTCATATTGAGGGAAGCTCTCTTTGAACTCACGAAACACCGTCGGCAGGATGAACTGAGCCGCAGCGGTGGTGCAGCCGATGCGCAGTTTGCCGCGTGGGGTTTGATCCAGCGTGCCGAGGATGCTCCTGGCGGCGCTCATGCTTTGCAGGATGTTCTCCGCATGCGGCAGCAGCTCGCGTCCGGCGTGCGTAAGGTGGACACTCTTGCCCTGGCGATGGAAAAGCTGCGTGCCGAGGTCGTTTTCGAGCGATTTGATGGCGTGGCTGATGGCGCTCTGCGTGAGGTTCAGTTCACGGCCTGCCTGCGTGAAGCTGCCGCTGCGGGCGAGGCAGATGAAGGCACGGAGCTGGCGGGAATCGATGGCGTGGTCCATGAATGCCATTCATACATCAGGTGAAAAACATTGCGCATGGTTTCTGCATGAGTCTGGCACGCTGGCACCACGGCTGCTCAGAGATTGGGCGTCATGCCAAACGCCGCTCCCAGTTCCAAAGCCACCCTCAGCGGGGTCGTTCAGCCCGTGCGCATCGGTTTCATTCCGCTCGCCGACTGCGCCCCGCTGCTCGTGGCAAAGCACCGTGAGCTCTTCCGCAAACATGGCGTTCGAGTTGAGTTAAGTTGTGAGGTCGGATGGGCCACCATTCGGGAAAAGCTGCTCTACGGCCAGGTGGATGCCGCCCATGCCATCGCCGGCCTCGCGCTGGCGATGCGCCTCGGGCTCAGCACGCCGCCATGCCGCGTGGTGGCCCCATTCGTCTTCAATCTTCATGGTAATGCCATCACCCTCAGCCGCGATCTTTGGAACCGTGGCGTGCGTGATGCTGCCAGCCTGAAAAAACTCATTCGCAGCAGCACCAGCCGGAAATTCACCTTCGGCATGGTCTCGCGCTATGCCTCGCACTTCTTCCTGCTGCGCCAATGGATGACCGCAGGCGGCATCGATGTGGAAAAGGACGTGCGCATCGTGGCGCTGCCGCCCACGCAGATGGCCTCAAGCCTCGAAGCGGGCCTCATCGATGGCTACTGCGTCGGCGAGCCGTGGAACTCCTTCGCCGTCGAACGCGGCACCGGTTGGATCGCCGCCACCAGCGAGCAACTTGCCCCCGGTCACCCCGAAAAGGTGCTGCTCACCACGGAGACCTTCATCGAGCGTCACGCCGATGAGATCCGCGCCATCATCGCCGCGCTTCATGAATCCTGCGCCTTCTGCGATGCCAAAGAAAACCGCAGCGAAGTGGCCCACATCCTCGCGGAGAGCGGCTACTTCAGAGGCAACGAAGCCATCCTCAATCGCTCCCTCGTCGGCCCGCTCGATCTCGGCACGGAGAAGTCGGTCGAAGTGAGTCACTTCCACATCTTCCAGCGCCGCGAGGCCAACGAGCCCACCTCCGAACGTGGTCGCTGGCTTATCGATGAATTCATCGCCCACGGCCTGCTCACACCCGCGCAGCGCCCCGAAGCCGCCGCCGCCATGCGTGAATGCTGGACCTCCAGCGCCCTCCCTCTTCCCGAAGCAGCCGCCGCCGCTAAACCCGCCATCAAACCCAAGAAACGTCCACCACTCGCCCTCGCATGAACAACGCCACACCCCTCACTCGTCGCTCCATCCTCCGCCAAGCTGGTCTTGGCGCCCTCCTCTCCGGCCTGCCCTCCGGCTGGGTCGGCTCCGCCTACGCCGACGATTCACCCGAGACTGCCGACATCAAACTCGGCATCATCGCCCTCACCGATTGCTCACCCATCGTCATAGCGCATGAGAAAGGCCTCTTCAAAAAATACGGTATCAATTCCACGGTGAGCAAAGGAGCCAGCTGGGCCGCGATTCGCGATTCGCTCTCCAATGGCGACATTCAGGCCACCCACATGCTTCTCGGCATGCCGATCGCCTCCACCATGGGTCTCGGTGGCGCTCCGAAGAAGCCGATGGTCGTGCCGTGGATCATGAACCGCAACGGTCAGGCCATCACGCTCGCCAATTCGCTCAAAGGCAAAGTCACCGACGATCCCAAAGCGCTTAAACCCCTCGTCGATGACGCGAAGGCCAAAGGAGCACCCATGACCTTTGCCATGACCTTTCCGCCCGGCACGCACGCCATGTGGATGCGCTACTACCTCGCCGCAGGCGGCATCAATCCAGGCGACGCCGCAGGCGCGGGCGCGGATGTTTCACTCATCACCGTGCCGCCTCCGCAGATGGTCGCGAACATGAAGGTCGGCAAGATGGACGGCTTCTGCGTCGGCGAACCTTGGAACGCCAAGACCATCGCCGAGGACATCGGCTTCACGTCGATCACCACCCAGGCCATTTGGAAAGACCATCCTGAAAAAGTCTGCGCCTTCACCGAGGAATTCACCGAAAAAAATCCGAAGACCGTCAAAGCCATGCTCAAAGCCCTGCATGAGGCCAGCGTGTGGCTCGACAAGATGGAGAACCGCGCCGAGCAGGCCAACATCGTCAGCGCCGCCACCTACATCAACTGCCCGCCGGAGACCATTCTCGGCCGCCTCGAAGGCAAATACCTCATGGGCGACGGCCGCAAGTTCAAGGACCCGAACTACATGATCTTCAGCGATCGCAACTGTAACTACCCGCAGGCCAAATACGCCAAGTGGTGGCTCACGCAGCTCCGCCGCTGGGGCTTCGTCGAAGGCGCTCCCGACTATGAAGGCGTCGCAAAGCAGGTCATGCGCTCCGACATCTATGAAGAAGCCATGAAGGAGCTCGGCTATGCCCACGCCGGAGTCGATACCAGTGCCTAGACCCTCTTCGACGGCGTCAAATTCGACCCCACTGCCGACCTCGAAGCCTACGCCGCCTCCTTCGCGGTCAAAACCATCAAAGGATAACCACCCTCCTCATCGGACCGATCCGTCAGATTTGTCGGATCGGTCCGCTTTCCCTCACCAAGCCGCCGCCATGCATCCCCTCATCCAGAAATACAAACTCGACTCCGTCTTCCTGCCGTTCTTGGCGATTATCGTCACCTGCATCTTCTGGTATGCCATCGCCGGAAAATCCGTCGTAACGGAAAAAGTCGATGATTTTGGAGACAAGGTCAAAGTCACCAAACGAGCGGGCCTCTCCGCCGATCTGCCTACGCCCATCGAAACCTGGACAGCGAGCAAACCCTACATCGTCGAGCCTTTCGCCAAACGCGGCGAGCTCGATCAAGGCATTCTGCGCTTCACCTGGATGTCACTCGTGCTCGTGGCTCAGGGATATTTCATCGCGCTCATCATTGGCACACCGGTGGGTTTCTTCCTCGGCCTCTCCAAACCGTTCACGAAGGCCTTTGATCCCATCATTCAGGTTCTGCGACCCGTTTCACCCCTCGCGTGGTTGCCGCTCGGCATGATTCTCTTCAGCGGCGTCAAAATCATGGATGGTGAAGGCCGAACGACCTTTGGAGCCTCGGATGCCGCCGCGCTCTTCACCATCGCCATTTGCGCCATGTGGCCCACCGTGATGAACACCGCCGTCGGCGTCCGCGCCGTGCCGGTGGACTACCTGAATGTCGCCAAGGTGCTCAAGCTCTCGAAGTGGAAGACCCTCTGGAAGGTGCTCGTGCCTGCCACGCTGCCTTACATGTTCACCGGCTTCCGTTTGAGCCTCGGCATAGCCTGGCTCGTCATCGTCGCCGTCGAAATGCTTACCGGCCGCCCGGGAGTCGGCGGCTTCCTCTGGCAGCAATACAACGCCAACAGCTATGCCCACATCATCCTCTGCATCCTCACCATCGGCGTCATCGGCTACATCCTCGACCGCCTGATGAGCGTCGTCGAAGGCCGATTCAAGACCGCTTAATCCCAAACCCTGATCCAGATATGCCGCTTATCGAAATCAAAGGTGCCTCCAAAGGCTTTGGGCTACCCGGTTCACGGACCGAAGTCCTCAAAGACATCAACCTCAGTGTCGATGAGGGCGAGTTCGTCGTCATCGTCGGCTATTCCGGTTCAGGGAAGTCCACACTCATCAACCTGATCTCCGGTCTCGTGAAGCCCGATACCGGCGAAGCGCTCATCGAAGGCAAAAAGATCACCGAACCTGGCCCGGACCGTGGTTTGGTCTTCCAGAATTACTCATTGCTTCCTTGGCTCACCGTCGAAGAAAACATCGCGCTCGCGGTGGATGAGGTTTTCAAAGAATGGACGTCGGAACAGCGCAAAGCACACGTCGCCAAATACATCGCGATGGTGAAGCTCACGCCTGCAGCACACAAACTGCCCAAGGAACTCTCCGGCGGCATGCGGCAGCGTGTTTCCGTCGCTCGCACGCTGGCGATGAATCCGAAGGTGCTGCTCATGGACGAGCCATTGAGCGCTCTCGATGCCCTCACGCGGGCACAGCTTCAGGATGAAATCAGCGACATCTGGATGAACAACAAAACCACCGTCATTTGGATCACGAACGACCCCGATGAAGCCATTTTGGTCGCGGATAAAGTCATTCCGCTGCTTCCCACCGCGCCCGCCACGCTTGGCGAGCCGATGATCATCGACCTCCAGCGACCCCGCGACCGCCGCACGATCAATCACGATCCCAAGTTCAAAAAACTGCGCACGCAGCTCATCACCACGCTGCTCGATGCCAAAGGCCGCACCAAATCGAAGACCAGCCTCAAGCTCACGCTGCCGGACATTCTGCCTGAAGACCTCACCACCGTGAACAGCCTGCAATTTCTCAATCGCAGCGGCCCGAAACGCCGCACCGCCGAAAAACGCGAAGAAGTGGAGGTGGCCGCATGAGCACGCACAAGCTCCCCATGCTCGAATTGGACCGTCTTTGGAAGACCTACGACACGCCCAAAGGTCCGGCCACCATCTTCAAAAACTTCAACCTCAAGCTCAAGGAGGGCGAGTTCGCCACGCTCATCGGCCACAGCGGTTGTGGCAAAAGCACCGTCCTTATGATGGTCGCCGGTTTGAGCGATCTCTCGAAGGGCAACATGATCCTTGCCGGCAAAGAAGCCGTCGGTCCGGGTCCTGATCGCGGCATCGTCTTCCAATCTCCCTGCCTGCTGCCGTGGATGAGCGCCTTTGAAAACGTCATGCTCGGCGTGAACCAGGTCTATTTCACCGCAAGCAAAGCCGAGCGCCGCCAAATGGCCGAATACTACCTCAGCATCGTCGGATTGGGCGATGCCATGCACAAACACCCCGGCGAACTCTCCCAAGGCATGCGCCAGCGTGTCGGCATCGCCCGCGCCTTCGCGTTGCAGCCGAAAATGCTGCTGCTCGACGAGCCCTTTGGCATGCTCGATTCCCTCACGCGCTACGAGCTTCAAGAAGTGCTCCTCGACCTCTGGCGCCGCAATCGCATCACCACCCTCATGGTCACGCACGATGTCGATGAAGCCATTTTCCTCTCCGACCGCGTCGTCATGATGACCGACGGCCCCGAAGCCGAAGT
>Ga0315902_10012673_pt1 | contig 10951 bp, 11 predicted proteins | sample LakEriMetagenome_9_FD_203523 | JGI IMG/M metagenome (GOLD analysis project Ga0315902, IMG submission 203523) | Freshwater fungal communities from buoy surface, Lake Erie, Ohio, United States - Buoy 12 MA117 | ecosystem: Environmental > Aquatic > Freshwater > Lake > Lake biofilm | place: USA...
GGTCTTCGGCATCGTCATTGTTTTTGTCAGCTGCCATCAGGGGCTGGTCGCCCGCGAGGGCGCGGTCGGCGTGGGACGCGCCACGACCGAGGCCGTGGTCAACGGGTCCCTCTTCATTCTCGTGGTCAACTTTTTCCTGACCATGACCCTGAACATCTTCTTCCCCGCCGGCAAATGACCGCGCACGCGCATCCCCGCGAGATCATCGCCGTCGACAATCTGGTGCAGACCATCGGCGGGCAGGAAATTCTCCGCGGCTTCAGCCTCAAGGTTTACGAGGGAGAGACTCTTGTGCTCCTCGGACGAAGCGGCGGCGGCAAAAGTGTCTTCCTGCGTCACCTCATCGGCCTGATGCAGCCCGTCTCCGGAACGGTGACGGTCGACAATCGGAACATTTCGAATCTCAAGGAGCGCGAACTGGCCGATGTCCGCCGCTCCATGGGCATGCTCTTCCAGAACGGTGCGCTTTTCGATTCCATGACCGTGGCCGATAATGTCGCCTTTCCACTGCGCGAACGCGGCGAGACCGACGAGGCACTCATCACCGGGAAAGTCTCCGAGGCCCTGCAAATGGTCGACCTGCATGGCCATCAGGCGAAAATGCCGGTCAACCTCAGCGGCGGCATGCGCAAGCGCGTGGCCCTCGCCCGGGCCCTGATCAACCAGCCGCGCTGCATGCTCTACGACGAGCCGACCGCGGGGCTGGATCCGATCGTGGCCGACAGCATCGATGTGCTCATCCGCCGGTTGCAGCGAAGGCTCGGCGTCACCTCGATCGTGGTGACCCACGACATGAAAAGCGCCTTCGCCATCGCCGACCACGTCGCCCTGCTGCACGAAGGACGTTGCTACTTTTACGGGACATGCGACCAATTGCGCGCCTCGACGGATCCCGTGATTCGTGATTTTGTAGAGGGCCGTTCGCACGAGGAACCCTGATCCATGTATAACCGCGATTCCCGCATCGAATCCAAAGTCGGCTTTTTCATCCTAACCGGACTCGCCGTGGTGGCTTTCCTCGTCGTCTACTTCGGGCGCCTCGGACAAGGGCTGCAGAAGTTCTATGACCTACAGATCGACTTCCCCAACGCGAGCGGCCTGCTCGCCGGCGCCGATGTCCTGCTCGGCGGGGCGCGCATCGGTTACGTGGCCAAAGATCCCCGCGTTTTGCCTGCCATGCAAGGGGTGGCCGTCGAATTGAAGATCCGGGAGGAGGTCGCCCTGCCCGCGGAATCCAAATTCATCATCGGCAGCTCGGGACTGCTCGGCAACCGCTTCGTCGATGTGCTTGTCGCCCCCGAGGCTGACCTGGAAAAACGCCTCGAGCCCGGATCGGTGGTCAAGGGTCAGAGGGAGACAGGCATCGAGGATCTGACGCGCCAAAGCAGCGAGCTGATGGCGGATGTGCGCAAGGCGGTCACCACGGTCAACACCACGCTGGAACGGTTGGACAAAACCGCGCTGAGCGAGGATTCACTCCAGGACCTGCGCCAGACCATGGCCAATTTGAAGAAGGGCAGCGAAGGTTTCGCCAACATCAACCAGACGACCAAAGACCTGCAGGCTGCCGCGGCCGATGCGCGCAAGCTCATGCTCTCGGCCCGGACCGGCTCCGGTCCCCTGCCCATGCTGCTCAACGACCGTCAGATGGCCAACGACCTCAAAGCGCTCATCGCCAACCTGCGTCGCCACGGCGTCCTTTGGTACAAGGACTCGCAAAACAGCCGGCGCTGATCACGGCGGCGCCTCGAGGCGCGTGCGCGGCAGTTCGCGGACCTCGTCGTTCACGTAGTGGACGATGCGCATCTCGGGCGTCTCCCGAAGCAAGGAGGAAAAGCGGAAAACATCCTCGAACATCGGCATCTTGCGATCCCCGGCCACCTCTTTGCGCACCTCGGTGAGGTAGAGATCGCGGCAATAGGGCAAAGCCGCGCGATAGATCTCCGCGCCGCCGACCACGAAAACATCGCCCTGCACGGCCACGCTGCGCAGCCCGCTCAAGTCGCGAATGACGGTGACGCCCGGGATTTCCAGTCCCTCCTTCCGGCTCATCACGATGGTCTGCCGTCCGGGCAACGGACGACCGATCGAATCATAGGTGACGCGCCCCATGAGCAGCGTGCCGCCCATGGTCAGCTCTTTGAACCAGCGCAAGTCCTCGGGCAAATGCCACGGAATCTTCCCCTCCGCCCCGATCACGCGGTTCGCGGCCATCGCCGCCACGGCGATCATACGGCGACCGGCGCTTTGATCGCCGGATGCGGGTCGTAACCTTCGAGGGTGAAGTCCTCGTAAACGAAATCGGCAAGTTCGCGTCGTGCCGGATTCAACTTCATGCGCGGAAGCGGACGCGGCGCGCGCGACAACTGCTCGCGCGCCTGCTCAAGGTGATTGGAGTAAAGATGCAAATCACCGAAAGTGTGGACGAATTCCGCCGGTTTCAGTCCGCAAACCTGCGCGACCATCAAAGTGAGCAAGGCATAGGAGGCGATATTGAAAGGAACGCCGAGGAAAAGATCCGCGCTGCGTTGGTAGAGCTGGCAACTCAGTTCGCCATCCTGCACGTGAAATTGGAAAAGAACGTGGCAGGGTGGCAACGCCATGCCCCCGATTTCCGCGGGATTCCACGCCGAGACAATGATCCGGCGGCTGTCGGGGCTGGTCCGGATCAAACGGACTGCTTCCGCGATCTGGTCGACGGTGCCGCCGTCCGGCCCGCGCCAACTCCGCCATTGGGCCCCGTAAACGCGGCCAAGGTCGCCGTTTTCATCGGCCCATTCATCCCAGATAGTCACCCCGTTCTCGCGGAGATACCCGATGTTCGTCTCGCCCCGCAAAAACCAGAGCAACTCGTGGATGATCGACTTCACATGGACTTTCTTCGTCGTGACCAAGGGGAAACTGTCCCGCAAGTCGAAGCGCGCCTGCGCCCCGAAGACGCCGATCGTGCCGGTCCCCGTGCGGTCGGTGCGCGCGCGTCCCTCCTCCAGCACGAAGTTGAGCAGACGGTGGTACTCGAGCACGGGCGTCTTTTAGCCGATCATCCGGCCGCTGGCTACGATCGAAAAACAAAGCGGATTTGCCGCCGGTGAAGGGGGACACTAGGCTCACCCCGTGGAATTGATCGTCCTCGGCAGCGGCAGCAGCGGCAACACCGCCGTCCTGCGCTCCGGCGACACAGCCATCCTGCTCGACGCAGGCCTCAGTGCCCGAAAAACACTGCAACGTCTGGCAGCAGCCGGCCTGGATCCCGCGCAAATCTCCGCCGTCCTCCTCACTCACGAACACGGCGACCACGCAGGCGGGCTGCCGGTCCTCCTGCAAACGCTGCGCTGTCCCGTCTACGCCACGCGCCTCACCGCGGAAGAGGTCCGCGGCCAGGACCCGCGCAATGCCGCGGCGGAGTGGCGGCTTTTCGCCACGGGCAATTCCTTCACATTGGATCCCTTCGAAGTCACCGCATTTTCCGTCCCTCACGACGCCGCCGATCCCGTGGGCTTCACCATCCGTAGCGAATCCGTTTCCATCGGCATTCTCACCGACCTCGGCCACGTCACCAACTCCGTGCTGCACCATGTCAACGGCGCCGACTGCCTTTTTGTCGAGGCCAACCATGACGAGCAACTGCTCCAGTCCGACACCAAACGCCCGTTTTCCATCAAACAGCGCATCATGTCTCCGCACGGCCATCTCTCCAACCGCGCAGCAGCCGAACTGGTCGGCAAGGCGCGGTCGCCGAGATTGCGCCGCGTCGTCCTCGGACATCTCAGCCGCGACTGCAACACGGACGAACTGGCGGTCGCTGCGGTCGAGGCCGCGTTGAACGGTCATGGGTCGGTTGCGGTGTTATGCGCACGGCATGACGAGCCCATGCCGCCGATGCCGATCGGCTAACGACGTTCAGGGCTGGCTTACCGCGAGCAAATACAACCAATTCGCGGCCACCGCTGCCGCCAGCCACCACCGCCAGCCCTGCAAACGCGGGCGCCACGGCTCCAAGCGGAAGAAAATCACCGCGGAGGCATAAAGCGCTACCGCCACGAACGCCACTGCACCAAGGGCGACCCCCGGATTGAGAACAAGCGCAGGCCACCAATCACCTTGCAACAACAAAACCGCCGCGCGCGTCCCACCGCAGCCGGCGCAGGGAATGCCTGTCATTCCGCGCCAAGCGCAAACCCACGGCAGACGGGCGTATTGCAAAACAAAGACGAAGACCGCGGCCAATATCGCAGCACTAACGGCCAGAACTAGAAACAATCGTTCCGGGGCAGTGCGGAACTTCCACGGGAGCGGCGGCGGCTCGGCAGAAATGCTCACACGTTCTCCATCGCCGCTTTCAGAACCTCCGACATGCCACCGGCGGCCACGATCAGCGCGGTGAGAGCAGCAATGGCCAGACCGCAGCAGACAATCGAAGGCAGCAGGACGGCGACCGTGGCGCGCCCCTTGCTGATCCCGTGCACTTCGGACAGCCCGATGACCATGCAGACGAAATTCCAGATCGACGATGCGATGGTTCCGCACATGGGGAGAAGTTGGAGCACGGCCGTCGAGCCCCCGGCGTAACAGGCCACGCGAAAGGTGGCTTCGAAGGGACGCTTCGCCCCGCCGACGAGCATGAGACCGAGATGTACGAGCCCCGCGGAGATGAAAGCGAAAGCGGCGAGAAAAATGGGTAGGAGCATGATGGTCACCCCGATCGTCGCCGTGGAGGAAAACATGGCGGAGATGGCCTGCTGCTCAGGCGTCGCCCCCTTTTCCAGCGAGCTGTAGACGGACTGGTAAAACACGCCCGCCGCACCGCCCAGCGTGGCGAGCAGAACAAAGTAGAAAAGCGGCGCACCGAGTCCGCCGGTCTGCTTCATCGTGTTGAAAGCGGCCTTCGGCTCGAGCAGCACCGTGCGGATCGTTTCGAGGAGTGCGGCAAAAAATCCGGTCTCGGCCCGATGCTCCCAAGGCAAACCGCCGGCCGCAACGGGCAAGGCGGGAACCTGTTCCTCGCCCGGCGTCTCCGGCGCGATCTCGTCAATCACCTCGCCTAGCGGACGCCACGTCGGCATGCCGTCCTTCCACGCAAGATCGGTGGCGTTGAATTTTCCGTCGCGGAAACCGGATCGGACTTCCTCCGCGGTGAATTGACCCAAGGATTGACCGGCGCGATTGAGATGGATTTTCATCGCCGGCGATTTTTCCGTCTGCCCGTCCGCCGTCAATCACCAATGCGCGGCGCTCGGCCGGAGGATTGCATTTCCGGCCGGTGCAGAGGAGCATCGGTGAATGGCTTTGACCCGCAGCGAGCAGTTGGCCGTTGGCATGCCGGCCCCTGAGTTTTCGCTGCCCGATGTGGTTACGGGCCAAGCCGTCACTGCAGAGAATGCGGTCGGGGACAAGCCTCTCGTGGTCATTTTTCTTTGCCGGCACTGCCCCTACGTCGTGCATGTTCTCCCCGAAGTCGTCCGTCTGGCCCAAGACTACCTTCCCAAAGGCGTGGCTTTTCTCGGCATCAGCGCCAACGACGCTGCGGCTTACCCTGACGACGCACCGCACAAACTTGCCGCAATGGTCGCCGAGCGGAACATTCCGTTCCCCATCCTTTACGACGAATCTCAGGACACCGCCCGCGCGTTCCGCGCCGTCTGCACACCCGAGTTTTTCGTCTTCGACGGAGCGCGCGGGCTTTATTACCACGGCCGCCTCGATGCCAGCACGCCGGGCAACAATGTGGCCTGCGACGGCGGCGATTTGAGAGCCGCACTCGACGATCTCCTCGGCGGCGCCCCGCCCCCGTCGCCACAGCAACCGAGCATGGGCTGCAACATCAAGTGGAAGTAACCCCCGCGCCGCGGCACGAGGGGAAACGCTCCTCCGATCGCCGACACCATCCCACGCACCATCACGGCGTATTCCGTCTGCGCTACGGCCATCCGCTGCCTTTCGGGGCAAGCGTTGTGCCGGGCGGGATCAATTTCTCCGTCTTCTCCTCCCACGCCACCGAATGCACCTTGGTTCTCTTTCAAAAAGGCGAGCAACGTCCCTTTGCCGAAATTCCTTTCCCGCCGGAATTCCGCATGGGCGATGTCTTCGCCATGATGGTCTTCGATTTGGACCCGCGGGACATCGAATACGGCTACCGCATGGACGGGCCTTTCAATCCGCATGCCGGACACCGCTTCGACAAACGCCATGTCCTGCTCGATCCGTTTGCCCGCTCGGTAGGCGGACGCTCCGTTTTCTGCGCACCGGCGCGCAAGGGGGATATTTTTCCCCACCGCGGACGTATTCCGGAAAACGATTTCGACTGGGAGCACGACCGCCCGCTCGATCTCCCGGTCTCGGAACTCGTCATCTACGAGCTGCATGTGCGCGGGTTTACGCGACATGCCTCGTCGGGCGTGGTTCACCCGGGAACCTTCGAAGGATTGCGCGAAAAAATCCCCTACCTCGTCGAACTCGGGGTCAATTGCGTGGAGCTCATGCCAGTCTTCGAATTCGACGAGCACGAAAATTTCCGCAAGAACCCCGACACAGGCGAAGCGCTTTGCAACTACTGGGGATACAGCACTCTGGCTTTCCGCGCTCCGAAGGCGGGATTCGCCGCGCGTGGCGGGGAAGGCCAGGAGGTCAACGAGCTCAAGGATTTGGTCAAAGCCTTCCACGCCGCGGGCATCCAAGTCATTCTCGACGTGGTCTTCAATCACACGGCGGAGGGCGACGCCGCGGGACCGGTCATATCCTTCCGCGGACTGGACAACAAAACTTACTACCTCCTCGCGCCGAACGGCGACTATCTGAACTTCAGCGGGTGCGGCAACACGCTCGACTGCAATCATCCCGTGGTGCGGGATTTCGTCCTCGATTGCCTTCGTTATTGGGCGGCCGAATACCACATTGACGGGTTCCGCTTCGATCTCGCCTCGGTGCTCGGACGCGATTCGCAGGGACATCCACTGCCCAATCCGCCGCTGCTCGAATCCATCGCGCACGATCCCGTGCTGGCGCACTGCGAACTCATCGCCGAGGCGTGGGATGCGGGCGGGCTCTACCAAGTGGGCAACTTTCCGAGCTACGGCCGTTGGATGGAGTGGAACGGCAAGTTCCGCGATGCCGCCCGGCGCTTCCTGCGGGGCGATGACGATTCGGTCGGCGAAATGGTCCAGCGCATCATGGGTTCGCCCGATCTTTACCGCGAGAGCGGACGCAAGCCCTCCGCGTCGGTGAATTTCATCACCTGCCACGACGGCTTCACCCTCGCCGACCTCTTCGCATACGAGAAAAAATACAACCTCGAAAACGGCGAGAACAACCGGGACGGCGGGGACGACAATTGGTCGTGGAATTGCGGGACGGAAGGGCCCACCACGGACCCGGAGATCAATGACCTGCGCCTTCGCTGCGCCAAGAACGCCATGACCCTGCTCATGGTCAGCCAGGGAGTTCCCATGCTCTACATGGGCGACGAAATGGGACGGACCCAGCGCGGCAACAACAACGCCTATTGCCAAGACAAGGATTGGAACTGGCTGGATTGGAATCTTGTCGCGCAAAACGCCGGCCTTCTGCGTTACACCCGCCTGCTCATCGCCTTTCGCCGCGCTCACGCCGGCCTTCACCGGCCCGACTGGTTCACCGGCGAAGATGGCATCGGCAGCGGCTACGCCGACATTTCCTGGCACGGCGTCGAACCGGAAAAACCCGACTGGGGAGAACATAGCCATTCGCTTGCCTTTATGATCTGCGGCCAGCACGACCACGCCCTCGGCGGATGCGGCGAGTTTCTCTACGCTGCGTTCAACATGCACACCGAGCCGCTCGACTTTGCTCTCCCGACGCTGCCCGCGGGATGGAGCTGGCACTTGCTGGCCGATTCCTCGCGTCCGTCCCCCGAGGACATTTATGAGCGCGGCCATGAACCGCGTCTACCAGCGGATTCCCGTCTGTCCCTTATTCCGAAAAGTTGCGTCCTTTGCCTCGGACGCGAGGATATCGCCAATGGCCACGGTTGAGGCCGCGCGCTGAGGCGCCACCATGCTCCGGACGGTGGAAATCATCGGTGGCGGGTTGGCCGGCCTCTCGCTCGGGCTCGGACTGCGCGCACGCGGCATTCCGGTGCGATTGATCGAGGCGGGGTCCTATCCGCGCCACCGCGTGTGCGGAGAATTCATCACCGGAATGGACGAAACAACATCGGCGCAACTGCAGTTGGGGCCCTTTTTGCAGCACGCCATTCCCGCGCGCGATGTCTCCTGGCACGAACCCGGGCGTCCAGCCATCCGCCACCGCCTTCCGACTCCGGCTCTTTGTCTCAGCCGCTTTTCTCTCGATGCGTCCATGGCCGACGCATTCGTCGCCTCTGGGGGCGAACTGTCCACGCAGCAGCGTGCCCCCATCGAGGCAGCCGAGGGCCGTGTGTTGGCCTGTGGCCGTCGTCCCCTCGCCTCGTCTCCGTGGATCGGACTCAAACAACATTTCCGCAACCTCCCGCTCGAGGATGATCTCGAGGTTCATCTCGGTAACGGGGCTTATGTCGGGCTGACGCGCGTCGAAGATTCCGTGGCCAATGTCTGTGGACTTTTTCCGCGCCCGCGCGCTGGAGAGGCATGCGACGTTATCGCAAGGACGCGCGCCGTTGGATTGCCCCGGCTGGCCGAGCGCCTGGCCGCCGCCGATCCGGTGGCGGACTCAGACTGCGCGGTGGCCGGACTCGATTACGCCGCGAACACATCCACGCCCGCGTCACTCGGCGATCATCAGGGACTTATCCCTCCCTTCACCGGCCATGGCATGGCCATTGCCCTGCAGAGCGCTGCGGCGTCGTTGGATCACTTCGAAGCGTGGTCGCGCGGAGCACTCAGTTGGCCGGAAACTTTGTCCAAGGTGTCGCGCGCCTTGCGAAGGCGCTTTCGCCGACGGATTTTCCTCTCCCGCTTGTTTCATCCCTGGTTGCTCGATGCCCGTCGGCGTTGCTTGGTGCACGTCTTGCACAAATCCAACCTTCTTCCCTTCGGCCTGCTTTACCGCTTGAGCCACTGAGCACCATGTTCCTCCACGCACTGGCCACCGCGAATCCGTCCGCTTCTTACACCCAGGCGGAATGCCTGGCTTTGGCCCGAGGCTCGGCCGCTTTGGAACAATCCCTCGATCGCCGCTCGCGCTTGCTTCTCTCCACAATTCTTCGCGGCGATTCCGGCATCGACCGGCGGCAATTCGCCGTGCGGAGAATCGAAAGACTATTCGATTTAGATGCCGACGAACTGAACGAAGAGTTCCGTCAAACCGCTCCCGCTTTGGGCCTCGAAGCACTGCGGTCCGCGCTGGATCAAGCGCAGCTGCGTCCCGGGGATCTCGATGCGCTCATCGTCTGCACCTGCACCGGCTATCTCTGCCCGGGGCTGAGCAGCTACGTGTCGGAACTGGCCGGTTTGCGCAGTGACGCGTGGCTGCAGGATCTGGTCGGACTTGGTTGCGGTGCGGCGATACCTGCTCTGCGCAGCGCGGAAGCGCTCCTGGCTGCGCATCCTTCCGCGACGGTTGCATGTCTCGCCGTCGAGGTTTGCTCGGCCGCGTTCTACTTGGACAACGACCCCGGGGTCATCATTAGCGCATGCCTTTTCGGCGACGGCGCCGCTGCGACCATTTGGAAAGCGCAACCCGGCGCACGTCCGCTGCGCTGCCATGCGTTCGACACGCATCATGATCCCCGAGAGCGTGGCCGCATCCGTTTCGAGCAACGACAGGGCAAGTTGCGGAATTTGCTCCATCCGTCCGTGCCGAGTCTCGCCGCCGGCGCGGTGCGGAAATTGTATGACCGCGCCGTCGCTACCGACACGCGCCCCATAGCACGCATTCTCTCGCATGCCGGCGGTCGCGACGTGCTTGACGAGTTGGAAAAGAGCTTTCCGGAATATGATTTTGACCCTTCGAGGCGCGTTCTGCGCCGCCACGGCAACATGAGCAGTCCGTCGGTGCTTTTCGCTTTGGCCGAAGCCTTGAAGGAGGACACTCCGGAAACCAGCGGTGACTGGTGGCTCACTTCGTTCGGCGCGGGCTTTAGCGCCCACGCCTGCCGTCTGGGCGTCGCCTAAAAACGGATCGGCGGCGGCTTGGGCAAGGCCATTTCCGATCGCTCGGTCTGCACCGCGGCGGAGACGCCGGCGGCCTGCGCGGCGCGAACTTCCTGGGCGGCTGCCTGCGCCACGGCGGAAGCGCCATCGGCCGCGGTGGCGGCCGGCGGATTGACTGCCTCGGCTTCGGCCACCGGCACCTGCGCGGCCATCACGGCCATCGATGCAGGAGAAAAGCTTTCATAGGGATCGGCCGCGCCGACCACCGGAAGCGAGGAAACGTCGACCGGGCGTATCTTGGAAAGATCGATCGCCGCCGCCGCGCGGGGCCATTCCTCCTCCGCGAATTCTTTGACGAATGACTTTGGTCCGCCCGAGTGCAGCGGACAGGCGGTGGTCGGTGCTTTGCCGATGCGTGCGTATTCCGTGTAGACGGTGGACTCGGTGACTTCGCTGCCGTCCGGACCGCGCACTTTTTCCACGCATTTGTCCGTTGCGGCTTCGCCGCTCAGACGGCAGACCTCGACCTGCTCGACTGTAACCGGTGGCTTGAGGACGGTGGACGGAAAGTCGTCGCGGGACGCGTTCATCACATCGACCCAGACTGGCAGTGCGAGATCGCGGCCGAACGCCCCGCGAAAAATCTGCTTCGGCCGGTCGAAACCCATCCACACGCCGCAGGTCAGGCGGTCGCTGTAGCCGAGGAACCACACGTCGGTGAAGCCGTAGGCTGTGCCCGTCTTGCCCGCCGCACCCGCCACGGCCAGCCCGTAATCGGTCATGGCCTTGTCGCCCGTGCCGCGCGCGAGGGCGTCCGTCATCAAACTGTGCACCTGCCACGCCGTGGCGTCGGAGACCACGGTTTTGCGTTCGTCGGGACGACGGTA
>Ga0315902_10012674_pt1 | contig 10951 bp, 10 predicted proteins | sample LakEriMetagenome_9_FD_203523 | JGI IMG/M metagenome (GOLD analysis project Ga0315902, IMG submission 203523) | Freshwater fungal communities from buoy surface, Lake Erie, Ohio, United States - Buoy 12 MA117 | ecosystem: Environmental > Aquatic > Freshwater > Lake > Lake biofilm | place: USA...
TATATTCACAATACAATTATCACACCACAACGGGTCGTCCTAGCAATGCATTTCGAGGATTCAATTTTGCGGCAATGAATAAAGAAGATGGAACCAGAGCAGCATTTTGCAGTCGCTTCGATAATGGTGCACTAGTAGAAATGGACTTTGATTCATATCACGTTAGATTGATTGCTCGATTAGTAGGATATGCATTGCCCGCATCATCGATTCATGATTACTTAGGACGATTTTATTTTGACACTGCAGAATTAACAGATACTCAACGTGAAGAAAGCAAAGCAATAACATTTCGTTTGCTATATGGAGGTATCGATCGAGAATTTTTAGCAATACCATTTTTTGAAAAAGTAAATGCATTTATATATGAGTTGTGGTCTAAATGGAAATCTAGAGGATACATTGAAACACCCGTACTTAAACGGCGATTAACTGCAGACACATTAAAAAATATGACAGCAAACAAATTGTTTAACTACTTTTTGCAAGCTGTTGAAACGGAAGTATCCGTACAAAAGTTACGGCAAGTACAAAATGTATTAAACCCAATGAAAAGCAAAATGGTGTTATATACATATGACTCGGTACTTTTTGATATTGAATATACAGAAGCAAAAACATTATTACCAACTATTAAGAATATGTTAGAACAAGGAAACTTTCCGGTTAAAACAAAAGTTGGCGATATTTATGATAAAATGAAAACTATATCTCTATGACCATAGATTCAATTTTAACAGAATGGAGTTACAGATTACCAAAAGGTTATCCTACTCGTTCTAAAGATTATGAATTGTTATATCATGTTATTCTAGAAATGACTGAATTAACACCGTTAGAAGCTCGTGCCGTAGTTAATCGTGCACAAGGCGTAATAACAGAACAAGTAGAATTTTCACAATTAAATTTATCTGATGATTTAACTCAACAGATACAAGATCGATATGAAGATTTATCTCCGCAAGAAAAACTAGAATTTGAAAAAAATTATCGACAACATACCGTTGATTCTTTTATGTCAAGCGGATACAAATCATTTACTAAATTTTATGATATTTTACCAACCGGCAAATCTGCAGCAGGTATGGGTAAAGGTGAAATTGAAATTTTATTAGCAGTAAAAGATTCACAACCTGGAGGAACGGCATCTCATGATATTATTATGCCCGGTGGAGAATGGGAAGTTAAAGAAATCGGTAAATTACCCAGACCTACCAAATCTGGAGAAATGGGTAAAGCACCAGAAGGAAAAACATTTCGTCCTGCAAAATCAGGAATGCCAGTTGACGGTGACTTATTAACGCAGACAGTAAACTTTTTTAATGATATCATAAAGCCATTAGCTGAAATGGGTGATTCATTTGAAGAATTAAAAGATCTAGTAGATCCGCATTCTTGGAAACAATTAAATGATTTGATTCAAGTATTAGAAAAAGTATTTGTTCCATTAATGGATAATGTAGCTAGTACAGAAATAAGTTACAAAAGCGGTTGGGCTCAAATGTATCGGGGTTGGCAATTAATCCATGAAATTTTATGGAAATCTGAATTAGATGCAGATATACGAGATACTAGATTAACAATCAAAACTGGAAGTCAAACATTATCATATTGGATAACAGCAGAAGATTTTGAAAAGATACAACAAGGTTCCGGCGAGCAAAATGAAGTTTCTATTAAAATAGGACAACAAATTAGCAACGAAACAAATAATGCAGCAATTTGGTTTAATAAATTAAAACATAATGATTTAGTTCGTAATCCAAATTACATGATACAATTATTGAATACTACAAAAAATAAATTCTTTGAAGGAATTTTAGGACTGATTGCATACGATGTTAATAATCCAGGAATTCCGATTGTAACGGACGCAACGGATTGGGCTATTATAGGATTATCTCAAGGAATGTGGGTATTTGGATTGAAAGCAGTATACCCTAAATATGAATTTATACAACAACAATCGTAAGGATGAGGACGAGTGAAAACACAATTACTTTGCACATTTGCACATAGATCGGATTTAAACATAATAACCGAATACATACAACAAAGCTACACGATACCAGAAAGACGAATCTTTGTATTTTCAAATGCAGAAGCTACAGACAATTTGTATTGCACATACAATGCAGATGCTGGAACACAAAGAGGACAAAATACTATAAGCATACATCGAAAAAAAGAAACAAACACATTGTATACAGTAAATGCTTTGAATGAGATAATTCGAATTGTAAACAACGGAGTGTTAGACAAAACTTACCAATTGGATTGGACGATGTATGAAAATTCTTTTATCCTTACTGATGAAGGAGGCTATCGCATAATTCCACTTGTTTTCTTTAAGAAAATTACCTGGAAGTAATATTTATATATAGGAACAGTCATGAAAAAATTAGAAAATATACTTGCAGAAAATATGCGCCGATTTGGTACCAAGAATCTAAATGAACAAGAAGAACAAGACTTTCTTAATGTATATCTAGAAGATTTTAAAAAACAAGGTTGGACATTGGAGTCTGGAGTTGCAAAAGGTGTTGGAGGTATGACTGACGGACGGAGTACAAATACATTAACAAAAAATGATATGCAAATTATTTTTACCAGCAATGCACTAACAGGGATTAAAGTTTCTGTTAAAATATTTCCATCTGATATGGGTAGTGATAATTTGCAAAATAAAGATTTAGCAAATGCATTTAAGGCATATAATCATAAGACTCCTCCGGATATAATAAAACTTCCTCGACCACACGAATCTGGAGAATTCAAATTTTGGTATGCGACAGTAAATTATTCAACTGTTGGCAAAACAAAAGAATCTACGCCATTTTACAAATATTATGCTGATATCATTAAACTTTCTCAAATTAGTGATAAATTTTCAGCAGTTAATAACATGAATGTAAAAGATCAATTAAAAACTGCCGGCAGCGCATTAAAAACAGGTTTTGGCCAATTGGCAGGAAAAGCAAAAGCTGCAATTGCCAAAACAAATGCAACGCCAGAATAATAATTTATTCAAAAAAATTAACAATTAACTTTGATTTATCCCATTAATTATCTATATTATAATTAATATTTTATTTTATTAACCAATTAACAAAAGGAAGACTTATGGCACTTAACTTAGATGCAATTAAGGCAAAACTTAATCAGTTAAACAAAGCTGATGACAAAAAACAAAATTTGTGGAAGCCCGAAGCTGGCAAAACAAGAATTCGAATTGTACCTTACGTACACAGAAAAGACAATCCATTTCTAGAATTGTATTTCCATTACGACATTGGTAAAAGATCAATGTTATCACCAATCACATTTGGTAATGCAGATCCAATCGTTGAATTTGCAGAAAAGCTAAAAAAGACTGGCGATAAAGATGAATGGCTAATGGGCCGTAAAATTGAGCCGAAAATGAGAACTTATGTTCCTGTAATCATTCGCGGTAAAGAATCTGAAGGAGTTAAATTTTGGGGATTTGGAAAACAAATCTATACAGAATTGTTATCAATCATTTCAGATCCAGATTATGGTGACATTACAGATTTGATGAATGGACGCGATATTGATGTTGAATTCACACCAGCAGAAGGCGGAGCATATCCTAAGACAGCAATTCGAGTTAAGCCTAATACACAGGCAGCAACTGAAGACAAAGAAATTGCTCAAAAAATTATGAATCAACCGCAAATTACCGATTTATTTCCAGAACCAACTTATGACGAACTAGAAAAAGCATTAGCTGAATGGATGAATCCAGAAAATGCAGATTCAGATGTTGAAGAATCAGATGAAGAAGAAGAAACAGTAGCAACAGCTCCTGCAAAAGCAGCAAAGCCAGCAGCAACTAAACAAACAGATGTAGCATCTGCATTTGATGATCTATTCAATTCTTAAGAAGGAGTTATAAATGGCAAAAAGTAAAAGTAAACTGGAAATCGAGGACAGCTTAGCAAACACCCTTGCAGAATCAATCAACAAACAATTCAAAGGGCAATCGTTAAAAACTGCTTTCTTTTTAGCCGGCGATGATGATTCTCCTAGCAATGTTAAAGAATGGATTTCATCTGGTTGTGATTCTTTAGATTTAGCAATATCTAATAGACCACACGGAGGTTTTCCGGTAGGAAGAATAACTGAGATAACTGGATTGGAAGCATCGGGTAAATCTTTATTAGCATCACATACCTTAGCAGAAACACAAAAGAAAGGTGGCTTAGCTGTTTATATTGATACAGAAGCTGCAACTAGTAGTGAGTTTTTAACGGCTATTGGGGTTGATTTAAAAACCATGTTGTATGTCCCATTAGAGACAGTTGAGGAAATATTCGAAACAATTGAAACTATAGTTGAACAAGTCCGAAAGTCAGACAAAGATCGTTTAGTTACAATCATTGTTGACTCAATAATGGGTGCTTCAACTAAAATTGAAATGTCTGCCGAATATGACAAAGATGGTTATGCAACATCAAAATCAATCATTTTATCAAAGGCAATGCGTAAAGTTACCAATTGGATTGCACGAGAAAGAATTTGTCTCATATTTACCAATCAGTTACGTACCAAAATGGGAGTGTCTTTTGGCGACCAATGGACAACTGCAGGTGGTAAGGCAATTCCATTCCACGCATCAGTTAGACTTCGTTTGAAAAATACAGGTATGATCAAAGCTAAAATAAATGGCGTTGAACAAGTTGTAGGAAGTAAAACAGAAGTACAAGTTGTTAAGAATCGTATGGGTCCACCACACCGCAAAGTTAATTACGAAATCTATTATGATAGCGGAATTGACAATTACGGTGGTTGGTTAGAAACTATGAAAAAGTTTGATTTAGTTAAACAATCTGGAGCACATTATACATTGGAAGATGTTGATATTATAACAGGCGAAAGTTTTGGCGAAATCAAATTTCAATCAAAGAATTTTATTGATAAGGTAATTGCATTACCAGAAGTAAAAGAACGGTTATATCAAAGAATTTGCGATGCATATATCTTCAAATACCAAGCAGGTATCGATGGCGGAATTGATGATGTAATAATCACTGATGAAGTTTATGATGAAGAATAAGTATCAAGAATTATTCAAACAGTTACAACAAGAAAAAGGTTCAAATCCGTCTGCTCCAAATGATCATATCATGGTGGTGGACGGGTTGAACACCTTTATTCGAAGTTTTGGTGCAACGCCTGCTTATAATGAAGATGGCGACCATATTGGTGGTATTACTGGTTTTTTGTATTCAATAGGCAAAATTGTTAGAGATTTCAAACCAAGCAGATTAGTAATTGTATTTGATGGAAAAGGTGGAAATGCCCGCCGCAGAAAGATTTATGGAGATTACAAAGGTAATCGAGCTAATAAAACTAAATTGCGACGTCATGATCATCATGATTCTTCAATTGAAGATGAACAAGAATCAATGCGACATCAATTTAGCAGATTAGTTTCTTATTTGGATAATTTGCCTGTTACGTTCATAGCTATGGATGGAATTGAAGCAGATGATGCAATTGCATATATTGCTCAAATGTATGAAACGGAATGCAAAAAAATAACCATAGTATCCACAGATAGAGACTTTTATCAGTTAGTAGACGAACGAATTCAAGTTTGGTCTCCTATCAAAAAGAAAATGTATGACATACAAGCAGTGCACGATGAATTTGGAGTGCACCCTGCAAACATGGTTATTTATCGTACATTTACAGGCGATGCTTCAGACAACATTCCTGGGGTAAATGGAATAGGACCTAAAACTGTTTTAAAATTGATTCCAGAATTAGCAGATGCTGCCGAGTTTACAGTTGATGCATTATTTCAAAAAAGCAAAGACGCTTTAAAAGAATCTAAATCATATCAAAAGATATTGGATAATTCCAGCATCATTGAACAAAATTATCAACTCATGAATATCAAATTGTTAGACATACCTGCACAAACAGCTAGCAAGATACGAGGCATCATGGAACAACCTATTAGCGAATTAAATCGTGCAGAGTTTCAACGTCTTTTCTATGAAGATAAGATGTGGGCAATTATGAAGAATTTACCAGAATGGTTAAACAATACTTGGTTATCTTTAAATGCTTTCGCAAAACAAACACAAAAATAATTTGAATTTAACATTGTTTTTATTATAATGGTTATATGACAGATAAATTATCGGAATACGGTTATGGATTTCAAATAAAAACTATTGCAGCATTATTTACGGATAGGTCGTTTTTGCAACAAATTGCAGATATATTACGTCCTGATTATTTTGAATCAGATGCAAATAGTTGGTTATTAGAAGTAACATTACAACATTTTCAAGAATACAAAACACCACCGTCAAAAGATGTGCTTAAAGTAAAAATTACAGAAATTGAAAATGATATATTAAAAACTGCAGTATTAGAACAACTTAAAGAAGTTTTCCGATACATGGAGTCAGACGATTTGTCTTTTGTAAAAGATGAGATTCTTCGTTTTTGTAAGAATCAAGAAATTAAGCGTGCCATTATGGATTCAGTTGGTTTACTCAAAATGGGTAACTATGATGAAATAAAAACCAAAATTGACGGAGCAATGAAAGCTGGAGCTGATACCAATATTGGATTAGATTACAAAGCAAATATTTCAGCTCGATATGCAGAATCATCCCGACACACAATTACAACGGGTTGGGATGTTATTGATGACTTAATGGACGGAGGATTAGCACCGGGAGAATTAGGGGTAGTAATGGCTCCTGCAGGTATTGGTAAATCTTGGATGCTTATTAATATAGGTGCAAATGCAGTAAAAGCTGGCAAAATGGTAATACATTATACATTGGAGCTTAACGAAAACTACGTAGGGCAAAGGTATGACTCCGTTTTAACAGGTATCAATGCACAGACTCTTAAGAATCACCAAGACACTGTAGAAGAACGTATGCGCACTCTATCCGGCAATTTGATAGTAAAATATTATCCAACCAAGTCAGTTAGCGTGTTAGGATTAAAGGCACATTTAGAAAAAACCATAATGATGGGACAGAAGCCAGATCTAGTAATAGTAGATTATGGTGACTTATTAAAAATTAATACAAAAAAGGATCGACATGAAGCACTTGAAGAACTATATGAAGAACTCCGGGGGATGGCTGGAGAATATGAAATACCTGTTTGGACTGCATCTCAAGCTGGCCGTTCGGCGTTGGAAGAAGATGTTATCGAAGCTGACAAAATAGCCGGAGCATACGGAAAAGTAATGGTTGCAGACTTTTTAATGTCGCTTTCTAGAAAAGTGGAAGATAAAATGTCAGGCACAGGTAGAGGACATGTTATTAAGAATCGTTTCGGCCCAGATGGTATTACTTTGCCAAGTAAAATTAATACTAATAACGGACAATTTCAATTCTTCGAACCACAGACATCGCAGGGTAAACAAACAACTCAAGTAATGAAAACAGGTGAGAACATGTTGAAGAAAAATTTAGCACAAAAGTTCAAAGATTTGGGCGGACAATTAGGATAAAAACATATTTATATAAAATTAGGCACGGATGGAATACTCCGGCCTTTTTTTATCTAAAAAAATTAAGTTAACAAACATTCAAAGGATTTATGCAATGGAGATTTCAAATCAAATTTTAAGTGAAATTACAGTGTACATGAAGTATGCTAAGTATGTTCCCGAACTCAATCGTCGAGAAACATGGGAAGAATTAGTTACAAGAAACAAAGAGATGCATCAGAAAAAATATCCCGCATTAGTGCAGGAAATTGAAACGGCGTATCAATATGTTTACAATAAGAAAATATTACCTTCAATGCGTAGTTTGCAATTTGGAGGAAAACCAATTGAAATTTCTCCGAACCGTATTTACAATTGTGCTTATTTGCCAATTGATGATTACAGAGCATTTGGTGAGGCAATGTTTCTACTTTTAGGCGGTACAGGTGTTGGATATTCAGTTCAAACACATCATGTAGAAAAATTACCAGAGATTCGCAAACCAAATCCTAAGAAAACACGAAGATTCTTGATTGCAGATTCAATTGAAGGTTGGGCAGATGCAGTTAAAGCTCTTGTTAAATCTTATTTCGAAGGTGGCTCAACGTTTAATTTTGATTTCTCTGATATTCGTCCAAAAGGAGCAAGATTAGTAACATCAGGAGGAAAAGCTCCAGGGCCACAACCACTTAAGGAATGTTTAATTAAATTAGCAGGAATATTAGATGCAAAAGAAGATGGCGACAAATTATCAGCGATTGAAGTGCACGATATGGTATGCCACGTTGCGGATGCGGTATTGGCAGGAGGTATTAGACGTGCGGCCCTTATTAGCTTGTTTAGTGCCGATGATGAAGAAATGATTGCATGTAAATCAGGCAATTGGTGGGAAACAAATCCACAAAGAGGTCGTGCTAACAATTCAGCAACATTGATGCGTCACAAATTAACAAAAGAATTCTTTATGGATCTTTGGAAACGTGTTGAATTGTCAGGAGCAGGAGAACCAGGAATCTATTTAACTAACGATAAAGATTGGGGAACTAACCCATGTTGCGAAATTGCACTACGTCCTTTCCAATTCTGTAATTTATGTGAAGTAAATGCATCAGATATTGAATCACAAGAAGATTTAGAAGCACGTGTTAAGGCAGCAGCATTTATCGGAACACTTCAAGCAGGTTACACTGATTTTCATTACCTTCGTCCAATTTGGAAACGCACAACTGAAAAAGATGCTTTAATTGGAGTATCAATGACAGGAATCGGTTCTGGCACAGTATTGGGTTATGATATGAAAGCTGCGGCAAAAGCTGTTAAAGAAGAAAATGAAAGAGTTGCAAAACTTATTGGAATTAATAAATCAGCCCGAACTACAACGGTTAAGCCAGCTGGAACAACTTCATTAGCATTAGGAACATCATCAGGTATTCACGCTTGGCACAATGATTACTATGTAAGAAGAATACGCGTTGGAAAGAATGAAGCAATTTATTCATACTTGGCAATTAATCACCCAGAGTTAGTTGAAGATGAATATTTCCGTCCACACGATACTGCAGTTATTTCTATTCCACAAAAGTCACCGGAAGGAGCTATTCTAAGAACAGAATCACCATTTGCTTTATTGGAACGAATTAAAAAAGTGCACTTAGAGTGGGTTAAACCGGGACATAGAAGCGGAAACAATACACACAATGTATCAGCAACAGTTTCGCTTAAAGCAGATGAATGGGAATTGGCAGGAGAATGGATGTGGACAAACAGAGATCATTATAATGGATTATCAGTTTTACCATATGATGGAGGAACTTACACTCAAGCACCATTTGAAGATATTACTCAAGAACAATATGAATCAATGTTAAAATCATTAACGGATATTGATTTAAGTCAAGTTGTTGAATTAGATGATAACACTGACCTGTCAGGCGAATTAGCTTGTGCAGGCGGAGCGTGCGAGATAAAGTAATGATACATTCGGCATCAAAAGATTGGATACAACAACTGTATGTGAAGGAGTTTGGCAACAAGCTCCTTCCTACAGACTTTTACTATGAAAATGGGTATCGAGTAATGACTGAATCATATCACAAAAGAAGAGGGACATGTTGCGGAAATGGTTGTCGACATTGTCCGTATGAACCTGCACATAAAAAAGGCAATACGACTTTGAAATCCGAATAAATTTTATTATATTAGAAATAAGATTAAGTTATGACAAAAGAACAAAGAAAAAATTTAGAATTAGTTAAATCTGGTTTTGCTAACGGTATTTCAACGCAACTAGCAACTAAACAAGCAATGTTCGGCCCAGATGCTGAATTAACTCAAGAAGAAAAACAAGCAATTATTGATGATGCTGCATTTTATTATGGAGAATTTCTTCGTGCATTAGGTGTAGCTTGGGAACAAGATCCTAATTCAGACAATACTCCACGCAGAGTTGCAAAGGCATACGTAAATGATTTATGGAAAGGTCGTTATGAGCCAATGTCTAATATTACTTCATTTCCAAGTGATGGTTATGATGGTATTGTGTTTGAAGGCGGTATTCCATTAACATCAATGTGTAGTCATCACCACCAGACAATTGAAGGATTAGTTCATATTGCATATATTCCGGCAGAGAATGGTAATGTAGTAGGTTTAAGTAAATTGAATAGAGTTGTAGAACACTTTGGTAGAAGAGGTGCAATTCAAGAACAATTGACAGTAGCAATTCAACACGCAGTTGACGAACTAATTACTGACAATAAAGGAGTAGCAGTTATGATTGAAGCAACTCATAATTGTGTATCATGTAGAGGTGTTAAGCATCGTGGTGCTTCAATGAAGACAGCAAAATTATCTGGAGCATTCTTGGAAGATGGCAATGCGAGATCAGAATTTTATCAATTCGTAAAAGGTTATAATTAATGGCTGATTGGGACGCATTGAATGCAGAATTAGATACTGCATTAGATTCAATGACTCATGAAGATTGGTTACAATGGAAAAATATGTCTATTATAGATTGGGAATTACACCAAAAACTTATGCAAAAGAAAAGTAAAATGAAAAAGTTTAAGTCAACAAAATTATTTGATGGTTATTCTGCTTGTTTTAGACAATGGCGAGCAGAAGATACGCATTGCAAATTCTTACATGGGTATGCAGTATCATTTCGAGTATGGTTCGAAGGTGATTTAGATCATCGCAATTGGGTATTTGATTTCGGAGGAATGAAACGTGCAAAAACGCAAATTGCAGGTATGTCTCCGAAAGATTACTTTGCGTGGCTATTAGATCACACTACGATTGTATCTGTCGATGATCCATACTTAAAGACATTCGAACAAATGCATGAAGATGGTATTATCCAATTGCGAATATTAGCAAACGTTGGTTGCGAAAAGTTTGCAGAACATTTATACAATGTAATCAATATATTCTTATTACAAGAAACCGAAGGTAGAG
>Ga0315902_10012676_pt1 | contig 10948 bp, 9 predicted proteins | sample LakEriMetagenome_9_FD_203523 | JGI IMG/M metagenome (GOLD analysis project Ga0315902, IMG submission 203523) | Freshwater fungal communities from buoy surface, Lake Erie, Ohio, United States - Buoy 12 MA117 | ecosystem: Environmental > Aquatic > Freshwater > Lake > Lake biofilm | place: USA...
ATATGAGTGTGTCCGAAATAGTTTTAGCCTCTTCCTGCAACAATTTTCTGCTGTTCAAATTTGGATAGAATGAGTTCAGGTTAAAAGTGAAATTGAACAAGGCGCATACAATGTAAAAGATCAATGCGACCTTCACTCCGGCAACAGCACGTGAGTAGGCCACTATCAATAACATACTGATGAGCGCTGACACAATGAATGCACCTCCTTCAAAACCGAGAGGTTTAAAAAATTTCATCCCTTCAGCAGTGTGATAAAAACCAAGCGCAAAAGCACAAAGACTGATAAGCCATCCCAGTATTTTGATACCTTCCGGTATCTGATTTTTCTTTTCGAAATCCATATTAAATCCTTTTAATGAAAGTGTTGGCACAAGTATAAGAACTAATTTGGTAATTGTTTAAACTCAACTTAGATTTTTGATATAGTTGTTTTCAAAAACTTTGAAACAAAATCTTCTCGAAAGTTATAACAAGCATCCTTTATTATGCAATACTCAAAGTCCCTAGGTCTATTCAATTCTTAATAAATGAGTTTGATCCAACTCCTCAACCTGGAGTAAGTAAATTCCTTTCGGTAAATGGCTCAGATCCAGCTCTGCATCTTTAAAATAAAATTTCAGTTCCCTGCCGAGGGCATCAAAAATGCGCATTTGACAATCCACATCTATACCTTCTACAACGAAAAGACCCGATTTAGAAGGATTTGGATAAAAGTTCAAATCACTTGTTACCTCATCTAAAAAAGTACTTTCAAAAATGAGGTCTAACGCAACCGTACTATCACAGCTATATTGATCTTGAAGGGTTTGATAATACAAGCCGCTCTCAGTGTAAATGGTACCATTTAGTTCAAAAGAACCAACTACCGTACTTTGGATCAATGTAGTGTCAGCAGACGGTTGACCTAAAGTTAAACTTAATGAAACAAGGCTGTCACAACCAAAAACGGATGTTAACATATAGGTGGGTGAATTCGTGTTTGCATAGTATGTATTCCCATCTATCCATGTGTAGGATTGACAAGCCAAAATAGAATCAGTAACGAAATAGGAAGGATTCACGGTTAGGTCTAAAAGTATGATGCTATCACAACCAGAAACAGCTGGTAACGTATACTGAAATTGTCCAGAACTTAAAAATGAACTCCCGTTAGGAGCAATAAACACATCACATGCGCTTTGATCGACGGAGGAAGTATCGTTCTCAAGAACAGTTACCGCAATGCTAGAGGATGATTGGCTCCAACATCCGGTCGAATTTCTGGCTCTGATGTAATAGGTGCCTGAGGAATTTGCCGTAAAAGTCGCTCCCGATCCAAGAGAGGTTGACGTTCCATTAGAATTTGTTCCCTGCCAATACCATGTTTCTCCGGTTGGTGGTGTTCCATTACGCGTTAGAACAACTGACCCACAATTCGGGGAATTACTTGATGGAATAGCAGGCGTAGATGGAAAACCAGAAACTGTCACGGTGGTACTTCCACTAGAGGAACTCCAACAACCAATAGAATTTCTCGCTCTAATGAAATAGGTTCCGGAGGTTGTAGCTGTATAATTTGAACCAGAACCAAGTGTAGTTGAAATTCCGTTTGGATTGGTTCCTTGCCAATACCATGTCTCTCCGGCCGGAAGCGATCCGGTTCTACTGAGTGTTACCGAAGCACACTGAGGAGAATCACTAGTTGGATTCGGTGGTGGTATCGGCGATGATATCGTAACATTGCTACTTCCACTGGAAGCACTCCAACATCCCGAAGTGTTTCTCGCTCTAATGTAGTAAGTGCCAGAAATTGAAGCAGTGTAGGTAGTTCCAGAACCAAAGGATATAGAGGTTCCGTTTGGATCTGTGCCCTGCCAGTACCAGGAAACTCCGGAAGGAGGAGCGCCTGATCTCGTCAGCGTTACAGAACTACACTGCGGCGAATTACTGGTGGGATTGGGCGGAACTGTAGGAGCTGATGCTACTGAAACTGCAACCATACCGCTCGATGCACTCCAACATCCAGAGGTATTCAAAGCACGGATGTAATAGTTTCCCGAAGCTGTTGCAGTATAAGTGGTTCCAGACCCTAAACTGGTTAATGTGCCGTTGGAATTGGTTCCTTGCCAATACCAAGTTACCCCTGCCGGTGGTGTCCCTGATCTTGTAATTGTTACAGCGTTGCATTGAGGTGAATTACTTGTTGGATTCGATGGAGCAGCTATAGAGTTGACCGTTACTGTTTTAGCTACTCGGCTACTCACACACATGCCTTGATAGGTAATAGTAACCGATCCGTTTCCATTGGATACTCCAGAAGTATGGATTACGTTTGAAGCACTCGGTCCAGCAAAAGATGAGCCTCCACCTCCACCTCCATCTTGATATCCAGCGCCACCTCCATAGTAGCCACCTCCACCTCCACCACCATAATTGTCAGCATTCCCTCCTAATCCAAGTGAACCAGCTAGTTGCGGCAAACTCACAATGCCACCATTTCCTCCAGAACTTTGTGTTCCTCCTGTACCGTAGTATAGATTCCACGGATGAGAACCTTGTCCGCCGGTTAATCCTCCGCCTATTCCACCATTACCATTACCACAACATGCGCAGTAGCAGCCTCCACCACCGCCCCCCGCCGCTACCAATACTCTATTATTCAGTGCTGTTCCACCAATCCGAATATCTGATGCGCCTCCGCCTCCTCCTGACCCATATGTATTTCCGCTGGATGCATCTCCAGTTCCGCCGCCATTCCAACCCGCACAGGATAGACAACTTGGCATTCCACCAACATTTATGTTTATAGTCTGGCCTGGAGTAACGGCCACATTTGCTTGTATTTTTCCTCCAGCACCACCTAAACCGTTAGAGGATGAGGAAGTTCCATTAGCCCCTTTTGCACCGAAAAGTGTAACAGAAATTGAGGTTACACCCGTTGGAACGACCCATGATTGCTGATTTCCAGTAAAATTAAAAGTAACGGTTTGACTTAACATTACTTCACGTTGTACATAATAGGTGGTTGTGGAAAGAGGGGTGACCGTTAAAATATTAGTGGAGCTTATTGGAGTGCCTCCAGATGCTTGCGCATACCATTTACTATTCACCTCAGAACAAGTCAGCGTGGTCGAATTACCGCAAGATATGGTGGAATTACCCGTAATTGTTGGATTGAACGGGTTAGATTGATTGTACGATTGGCATTGTGTTGACTGGCCAAAAGAAAAGTTTATCATCAATACTATTGAAGAATAAAAACAAAACGCTCTTATCCAGTCTTTGTTTCCAAATGACATAGTTTTAATTCGAAAATCAATTATCTGTAAAAATATAAAATGTCGCGAATCAATTTAAATCAACCTGGAAGAAACGGTGATTATCAGTTCCTCACTGCACACAATTACTCTCATCCGTGTAGTGCACCCTCGTGATCTCAATGACGATTTTTGTGGCTCCTTCCACCCAGACACCTTCCAGATCCTCGATCGTTCCGCCAGTTTTCACCGGACTGATGAAGTTCCCAGAGGACCACTCTCCCTTTCGATCGCCTTTGTAATCGTTGAAATTATTGTAAAACTTCGCCTTCCATTGTATACCATCTATTGTTTTCCCGGAATTGTTCTTAAATACAACGTAATATCCGACATTGGTTCCAAGCACATTTTGAGAATAGGCCTTGGTTACTGCAACGCCACATGCATCCGAGTGTGGAACAAGACTCGCAGAACAAAGCACAAAAAGTGAAAGTGTAAATACGAATTTCATAAATCATGTTTTAAAAGTTTCACAGCATGTTCATTCACAGGTTCAATAAAGAATCGTGTATGAAGGTGCGAAAATTTTACAAAATTCTTGCCAATCAATTTAATGTCCAATTCTATTCGATGAAAAAAGAGGGTGTTTACGCTTGTTCAAGCGTCCTGGCTTGGAATAAGAAACTCATAAAAGCGCATAGTATTTAGTGAAGGATTCTATTTTCATGATTTCGGAAATTCATCCTACCTTAAAAAATTCGAAACCTCATGTCGGATAAATCGGATACGGACCCCTATTTCCTGACGGTAATAGTGCACGTAAGCGCCATGATAGGTACCAGACAATAACGGCGTAAATCCCCTTCGGTAGAAGACGTCGAACTGCCGTGTGTTGGATTTGTATTTCTTCCTCATGGACTTGTAAAAATGAAAAAAGGACAATCCGACGTGTGCCGCAACTTCTCCATAGCCTTCGTTCTTGATTTGCTCGTTCCCAAACATGTAGTGATACTCGGGCCCAAGGATCAATCCTAAAGACAGATAATGACAACCTCCGGATACCCGTCGGCCGTTAACTAACTTCAAAAGCTGTTTATCAATGGTCAGCGCAGCATCTACAATATGTGCCTGCTCCATCGGGAAATCGGCACCTGATCTGCTCAAGATCGGTTGGGAACGATTGTAGGTGTAACCGATCGAAGGATAGATCCCCGGACGCAACATGTGGATAATACCCACACTGCCCGATAGCGTGTTGGGTTCCTTAAAAGAGCGGTTTTCACTGACCTGCGAAAGCGGTTGTGCCGAGAGGTAAATTCCCAGGTTCTTGCCTGTTCGCTCATAGATCTGTGCACGCGGCTGTGCATGAAAAAGCAACAAAACAACGAAAAAGACTGACGTTCTCATAAATGTGGCCATGTGTACGTTTCACATATAACCGAATTTCGAACGAAAAATAACAGCCACATTGCATACGAATTGAACTTTGTACTCAATGTTTTCCCGAAAAAATGAAAATTCTGGCCTATCAGCAGGCTCAGCCTTAAATTGAGTGACATTTCAGAGATTTGGTTAATTTTAACACTATGATCCGCAGTGCTTGTTCACTTATTGTAGTACTTTTTCTCTGTAATCAGGGAATATCGCAATGTCCTGCCGGACAATGGCCGGTAGAGATCAACATTGTTCCGGACACCTATCCGGATGAGACAAGCTGGAATTTGTTTTCGAATGGTATTCAGGTAGCAAGTGGCAACTACGTGAGCGCGCTGGTTTGTGTGGACAGCGCTGCATGTATCCGCCTGGATATGTTGGACAGCTACGGAGACGGAATGTGCTGCGGTTACGGTAATGGTTCGTATGTGATCTCTTTCAATGGTAATGAGGTGGCAAGCGGTGGCGAATTCACCTACTCAGCTTCGCACTCGTTCAACTGCGAGCCGGGAACTATTTGTGAGGAACCTCTCGTAGCTAATCTCGGAACGAATACAGCCCAGGAGGCAGATATGTTCTATTCCTTCACACCGGAACTCACAGGTATTTATTCTGTCAGTACGTGTAATTCGACCAGCTGTGATACCCGTTTATGGATCTATGACAATTGTGCCAACGTAGACATCAACGGATCGGCTGCGGGCGCTTTGTATTACAACGATGACAGCGAACTTTGCGGAATTCAGTCCGACATCAATGCACTTTTCAGCGCAGGAACAACCTATGTCATTAAAATTGGCTTGAAAGAGAACAGCTCCTGTGCAGGAGAACTCCCATTCACCATAAGCTATGACGGAGCCTTGAGTAGTGTGATTCCCATTGTGAACCTCACGACGGTGAACGACCCAATCAACAATGACGTGAAGGTCAAGGCGCACATGGAAATAATAGATAATGGCCCGGGACAGTTGAACTTTGCTGATCAGCTGAATTTTGCGTACGAAGGTGATATCATGGTGGAATGGCAGGGATTTACAGGTCCTTACTATCCGAAAAAGAACTACGATTTCGATCTGATCGATAGTCTTGGGAATGAAATTGACACCTCACTTCTTGGCTTGCCTGCGGAAAACGACTGGATCTTCAAGGCGGAGTACCTTGATAACAGCTTGCTGAACAATACCATTGCATACGAATTCGCTCGAAGGATGGGGAGATATGCCCCGAGAACGCGGCACTGCGAAGTTTTTCTGGACGGGAATTATATTGGGATCTACACCCTGACGGAAAAAGTGAAGCGTGATCAGAACAGGTTGGACATTGCTAAACTCACCAGTTCGGATACGTTAGGAAGTGCCCTTACAGGCGGATACATCATCGAAATGAACATCAACGGGGCTCCGGGTTCGTGGAATTCAGCCTATCTTCCTATCAATTCTGCAACTTGTGGTCTTCCTGTTGAATTCAAATACGTTTATCCCAAAGCGGATTCCATTCTTCCGGTGCAAGGGAATTATATAAAAACTTACGTGGACTCTTTTGAAAACGCGCTGAACTCCGCTTCCTTCATGGATACTGCCACCAGTTACCGCAAATGGATCGATGTGAGCACTTTCATCGACTTCCTCATTGTGAATGAATTTACGATGAATTACGACAGCTACGGTCGCAGCACCTACATGTACAAGGAAAAGGATACCGACGGCGGAAAACTGTGTATCGGACCGCCATGGGATTATGATCGTGCATTGGCCAATGAAGCGAATTCAGGATGGGTCTGGGAAAATACGCACCTTGGTTGGCCTTTCCCGTTCTGGTGGTCCAAAATGTACTCGGATAGTACCTACCGTCATGAACTCGCCTGTCGCTGGTTCAGCTTGAGAGCAGCTGATTTCGGAACCGATCGCTTCATGTCATTCATAGATAGCGTCACCCTTCCACTGTTCCAAGGTCCTGCAGAGCGCAATTTTGCGATTTGGCAAACACTTGGTTCAGATACCTATGCGGCTAAGATCTTGAGTTTAAAAACGCTTTTGACCAACAGACTAAACTGGATCGACAATACCCTGGAACCATTCGGAGCTGTCCTTCCGGAATTGATGATCCCTGAAGACACGCTCGTTTGCGAAGGAAGCGTTTACACAGCGCCTTATAACCCATCCTACACGTACAACTGGAAACCTGGTCCGGAAACTCCTGAAATACTCCTGGACAGTGCCGGAATTTTTGTACTTGAGGTCAGTGACGAATTTGGATGTTACCGAAACTTGCCCATGCAGGTAGCTACCAGCTCTCCTGACCCTACAATTATTCAAGTGCTTCATGTCCCGGGTGATGTGAACTATTCCTTTACCGGAGTTGACGGCCCAAGTAGTACTTATTTGTGGGATTTTGGCGACAATACAGCTGTTCAGGAAGGGGAGCTGGTAACGCATGTATTTGCTTCTGAAGGATTTTACACGATCACGCTGACAGTTACGGATACACTGGGCTGCACCAGCAGCAGTACAAAAAAGATACAGGTCAGAGATGCACAGGTGCAGATCAACATTCTCCCGAATCCTACTCAGAATGATCCGCTAATTGTTCACAACCTCCCTGAAGGAGAAGATTTCAGTTTTGTGCTGTATGATGCCACTGGAAGGAAACTTGTTGAGCTGATCCAACCATCTTCGCCGTTTGTATTGAATACGCATGGCCTATCGAACGGGAACTACTGGCTCTACTGTGAATTTGAAGGAATGCGGATCGCCAAAAGAATGATCAAGCTATAGAAAACTTGCCGTTTATCCGGATCAACGCACAACTAAGTAGATAAGAAGCGTATAGATCGCAATAGGCACAACCACACAGATCCAAACGGAGGAAACCACATAATTACTTCCGAATCGGTTAAAATAATTCAGAAATCGGACCGATCTTTTGTACAGATCCAATGAAAATGCCTCGAAATCCTTGCAATAGAGCGAAAATCCGATGCAAAACAGCACAAATCCTATTTTGAGGTAATGAAAGTCAAAGATCACGTCGAGTAAGATCAGCCACGTAAAAGGAACGAGGAAAAAATAGAGCAGGATATTGACCGCATAATAACTGATCTTGAAAACGCGTACATAGAGTTTGAGCTCCTTAACAACCCGATCAAAGATCCGATCATGCAACGACGATGGTTTGGTGGGTGGAGCGAATTTGTTCCGCAGCCCCATCGATATCAAAGCGATCACAAGGATCAAGAAAAGAATGACTCCCCCGATCAGGAATAAAATGGTATACAAGAGGAAATCCCAGAACGTCATTGTTGTAGTGCGTAGTTAAAATTGATGCTCTAAGCTACTGAAAACAAAGGTGGGAATAACAGAGTTCACAACTTTTAACCATTCCCTCAAATCGGTAAATCTGTTCCGGTGGAAGAAAATATCAGTTCTGGAACCCCACAAACTCTCGATCCAGTGCAATCCGCTTATCCCCGCCATGTGGACCATCAATGAGATAGAAAGGGAGTAGCTCACCCCCTACCGCATCCCTTAATTTGCGTTTGATCCGCGAGAGTACCACATTGATGTCGTTATCCAGCGGGTTAACCAAACGTTCGATGGCACATTCTATCTCAAAGGAATTGTACTGATTCGTGAAACGTTCGTAAAGCTGCTTGATCTCTGATCTGTGATCCTGCAGCGAAGTAAGATGCACACCTTCGGGATGGTTCAGGAAAAAGAGATAGATGGCCTTTTCCTTCGGATTGAAGCGCAATTCAAGGTCACCCAGATCAGTAAGGAAGATCCGGCTGGTGTACCCGCGGACCTCGATCCGGCTCGGTTTTCGCATGATCCGCACTCGCTCGCGGAATGTCATACTTGTACGTATGCCATCCATGATCGCGAAGAGTTGTGAGACAATTAGCAATGAGATCTCTTTTCCTTCAAGAATTCGCATACATCGGGGACAAAGATCTGCTGTCCGCATTTTCAGTATGATGTCATTTTTATCTTTGCAAAAATCATTGCCGCATCCCCGAGTCTCATTGTGTACTCCTCTCAAGATCTCTGCACGATTTTCAAACATCAGCTGTCGCATGATCCAGATCGCTACCTCATAAGCGATCGGGAAACGTTCATCCACCTGTGAGCCAAAATAGAACATCCAGCCGGATGTTTGGATGAAATAGTCTTTGTTCGAGGGTCCTATCGCACCAAACCAGTTGTACTCGTTCCCATTTTCTGTCAAAAGGAAGACATGATCCTCATCCGGTACGTTGTTTTGTTCTCTGTACGCTGTGCATTTGGAAAAGAAATAATCCCAAGTCTGGTAATTCTCTTTGTGGGGGAACGAAATAGATTTATCCAAATTATCCTCGAAAATCCCGAAGAAGTTTTTCCGCTCCTTTTTTGTCACGAAATCCTCCTCATTCTCCCATACCCTTGACATGAGCGTACTGATCTCCATCTCCGACTCACCGGGTAAAAAGCGGATCGGTCCGCTGAACTGATTCAGTAGATTCAACACATTGAGGTATTTTTCAATGTTAAGCTCTTGTGACCTGAGAAGATGAACTTTCATTATCCAATAATAAGAAATCCTTTCGAATTATTTTAGGATTTACTGTGGGTGTGTAGCTTATCTCCTGACCGAGCAAAATACCTGCCGCCATCTTGAGATCCCCTGCATGCAAGCTCAATACACTTTCATAATCATCTCTTCGGTACCCACCGAATAGCGACAAGGTCACAGGAATACATCTTCCCAATTCCTCTTCCAAACGCTTTATTCCTGTGTAGAACATTTCAGATGCCCGGAACCATTCCTCGGTCGAGCACTGGTAACCGAGATCGTCCCATTCATGTGAATCGGCACCATGACACCACACCACATAATCGATTTCGCCGGCTCTTATGTGAGCGAATAACTTTTCCAGCTCGATTGAAAGATCTTCCAGGTATTCATGATGGCTGAATTTCGGATTGATGTTCATCCTGATGGCTTCTTTCACCTCCGGATAAAAGGATGCCGAATTCGGGATGCTGTTCCCAAAGTGTCCGTCCAGATCAAGGTAGGCTCCGACAAGTCCTTTCTCACGGTAGAGTTTCAGCGATGCAATGACCTGACCGGAAAAGGTGCAAAATCCGGAACCGCTGTCCGGCATGGCATGATGAAAACCGGAAGTTGGACTGAAAGTCAGCGTTTCAGGGTGTAAACAGGCGTAACGTATCGCATGGAAAAGCGAGCTATTCGTATAACACACAGAATCTACAAGCTCTGTGCTCCAGGGCAAACCGTTCATTTCTGCAAGTGGCCCACCTTCAAAAAAATCATCCACATAGTCCTTCGTATGTGCAATGAGAAAATCGCTTTTGACGAATGGATGGAATTCATCCGTAGTTTCGATGATCCCGGAAAAACCGTTCTTTTCGAGAAAATTCATGAGAAGGAGCGGTTTTAGGGGGGACTTAGACGTGCTTTTGTTGGCAATATCCTTTCTACACACCTGCTTCGGTGTGTAGAAAGTTTTAATCGTGTTTGTTCTTTTCATGGCTTTGTTTTTAACGGTGAATAACGTGCGGTATGGATCAACCTTTTTTGAAGTAATTCTTATCGATGAACCCTTTGGATTTACTGTCTGCGTATGAACGCAATGAATTTTCCATGTCATCCGAAATGCCCTGGAAATCAGATTTGGAATAGTTGAAAGTGTACTTTCTCTCTAAGTTCATTCCATCCGACACTTGTGTGATATCGAAATCAGCTCCCAGAATGGTGAAGGTCCAACCGTCTGTTGCCTGCAATTCGTCGATCATCGCAGCGATCATGCGTTGATCGAATCGTCGGCTAGCGTTCTCGTGCCCATCGGTGAGAATGATCACCACCACAGACATTTCTCCATTTTCGATCACCGTGCCGAATCGTTCTTTGATCCCCGAAACGGATTCGCCAATGGCATCATAGAGTGCGGTGTATCCGTCAGGGCGGTACCTGTCGTGGCTGAGCTCGATCAGTTTGTGTACCGGTGTTTCCCTGAGAAGGTGATTGATCTGCTCATTGAAAATGGTCAGACCCGTAAGAAAGGTTTGTTCAGGGTAGGTAATGGCCAGCGATCTGACTGTTGCTACCTGCTTGTTGAAAAGGTTAACCGTATTGACACGGTCTGCGCTCATTGATCCACTGCTGTCGAGGATGAAATGATACAATGTTCTTTTGTTCTTCATGGCGTATAATTTTTAATTTACACCACAAAGTTCCGAAGATGGGGTCCCTAAAAGAATTCTTTGCAACCTTGCAGGA
>Ga0315902_10012678_pt1 | contig 10947 bp, 16 predicted proteins | sample LakEriMetagenome_9_FD_203523 | JGI IMG/M metagenome (GOLD analysis project Ga0315902, IMG submission 203523) | Freshwater fungal communities from buoy surface, Lake Erie, Ohio, United States - Buoy 12 MA117 | ecosystem: Environmental > Aquatic > Freshwater > Lake > Lake biofilm | place: USA...
GATAGCGCCAGCGGGGAGTAGCGCCTGCTGGGTTAAGGCGGCCAACTTCGCCGTAGTCACATTGGCGTCCGCAATTTTTGCCGTAGTCACATTGGCGTCCGCAATTTTTGCCGTAGTCACATTGGCATCAACAATATCAGCCGTAACTATGTTTGAGACTACTGGCGTAGCCGCCGAGTTGAGCTTTGTAGGGGTAACGACTTCATCGTTTGTAAATGTGTAGCCTGGGGTGACGGTTGCCATTTTGGAGTTTTAAGTTTTAAGGATTAAGAGGCGTCCTCTGTGTTCTCTGTGTCCTCTGTGGTTAATTTAAGGTTCGGGTTTCGGTGCTTACGGGCCCGTTGATTGTCGCCTCGGCGGTGAGGGTGCGGAGGATGGGGCGGCCGGAGGTGGTGCGGAAGCGGAGGTCGAGGGCGGTTGCCTTGCAGCGCAGCGGAGCCTTCAAGGTGTAGTCCTCTTGGTCGCCGGTGGTGTTGGTGAGATTGGCGATTTGGAAGTCGGCGTCGAAGTCGGTGGTGATGGCATCGAGTGTGCAGGCGCTCCCGGCGGGCAGGACGACGCTGGCCTTGGTGCGGGTCAGGCGTTTGGCGTTGAGGCTGCCCCAGCCGTAGCGGCGGGTCAGGAGACTGCCCAGGACAGGGGTGCTGCCGAGGCCGCTTTGGGTATCGTCCGCGCCGGTCTCTTGCTCATCGAGGAGGAAGAGCTTGCCGGTGGTGGTGGCTGCGAAGAGGCGGCGCTGTGTGCCGTAGTCGGAGACGAGCAGGCGGTTCAGCGGGAAGCCGTAGATGTCTTTGGTCTCCCACTGCTGGTTCAGCATGTTGAAGGCGAAGAGTGCGTTCGGGTCGGTGCTGTTGCCGAGCGGCACGGCGAGGTAGTAGCGGTTCGCAAAATAAATGCCATTGCTCAAGTGCGCTGCGGGCGCGTTGATCTCGGCGATGAGGTCGGCGATAGGGTCCGAGAGAGTCTGGGTGCTGCCGCGTAGTTTGAGGTCAAATTGATTGTCCAGCCGGTAAACTCCGTTGTCGCTGAGGAAAAACACATACACGCCTGCGGTGGCGATACTGCGCTTGGCCGAGCAACCGATCTCGTCGGTGAGGAGTTGCAAGCTGGAAGCGGCGGGGTCAATCGAGACGCCATCCGCGCCGATGGCCGCCGTGGCGAGCCAGATGGATTTGCGGCAGAAGACCAGCACTTGGCCCTCGGCATAGGGGTGTAGGGCCACGATGTAGTCGTTTGATCCCGAGTTGGCGCGAAATGCCTTGCTCACCGGGTCGTAGGTCTCGGCGTCGAAGACATCCGAAATCAGCACCTCGTCGCGGTTGCGGGCGATGACGAGTTGGTTGTTGTAGTAGGTCGCCGTGCTGGTGCTGGGCAGGCGCGAGTAGGTCACGCCCAGCGGATGCGAGCCCTGCTGCACGCGGGCGAAACCATTTGCCAGGATGCCATCCCACACCAAGGCAGGCTGCACACGCTGGGAAATAATCGTGCCGCTGGCAGAAGCCGCCGTGGCGGAGGGAACAGAAAACGAAAACTGCGTGGAGGAAAGCCGCGTCACTTCAAAGTCGGCCAAGTAACCGGCCTCCCCTGCCCCGCTGATGCGCACCACCTCGCCGGTCTGGTAGGGGTGCGTGCCCAGCGTGGTGGCTGTGGCCGTGCCGCTGGCCTGCGTGAGCGTTTGGAGGCGGATCAGCGACTCCTCGCGGGTGCGCAGCAGGTAGAGCTTGTCGAAGGCTTGGATGATCTCGATGTCATCGCCGGCGACAAGCGTGTCGGTATTGGGAAGCTGGATCGTCTGGAGATTCGCGCCGTCGCGCCAGAGGTAAACGGAGTTAGGCCCTGCAAGGACGATGTATTCGTTGGAATTATCCAGGCGCGGCGAGGAGTAAATGCCAGCGCCGATGATGCCGCCGGTGTAGGTCGTTTGAACGATAGGTCCTTTGTTGGCGATAAAAGAAGGTCCGGCAACCGTTATTAGGCCGCTTGCCAAGTTTGTCACCGTGTAAGAACCGCCCGACGAAATGTTGATTTTAGAGACTCCAGGCGTGATCCACGAATTGCTCACGGCGATGCCGTTTCCATTGATATCAGATAAATAAAGTGTCGTGCTCGTCGGGGTGGCCGAAATCAAATAGGTCGCCGTGAATCCTGACCCGGCGGGCAAGTTAGAAAATGTGACTTGATTCCCCACAACGATCCCTTGCGATGTAGCATTTGCGCCGGGGTCGGCAGCCATGGTGTAGGTGAAGGTATTTGCGCCGGTGGCCGTGATGTAGAAGTCGCCGTTGTATTGCGCAGGCGAGGCTCCGCGAATGTTGATGCGGTCGCCAGTGGCGTAGCCATGCGCGGCGAGAGTGGCCGTGGCCGTGAGGTTGCCAGTGCCCCCACGCGTCAGTGAGGAGATTGTTTTGTCCGTGCCGAGCTGGAAAGGAACGGTAATTGCCTCGCCAATGTAGCCGATGGATTCGCCCAACCTCTTCGCGCCTTTGCGCGTTTGGGCCACGCCTCGGTCGAGGCGCATGTTTTCGCAATATTGGACCATGCCCGCTTGCAACTGCAGCGGGTTCAAGCGGGAGGCCATGCCGAGGAATCCGGCGTCGCCTTCGATGATGGTCTGATCGTCGGGCATCTACCTTTTATTCTGCGGGGGCTTGTCAAGGAGGGTGCGGATGGCCGGGGTGGAGAGGCGGCGGCGGTTGTTCGTGCTGAAAAGGTCGCGGATGGCTCCGGCGGTTTTGTTCGGGTATTCGGCGATTTTTTGGCGAACCTTTGGCAACAAGTCGGCGGGGATGCCGGGGATCGTTTCCGCTGCGCCGGGGGAGGATTTGGTTCCGGCGGGGCGTTGGCGGTAGCCGGTTTGGTAGAGGAGTTGGCGACTGCCGGGTTGCCAGTGCGGGAAATTCTGTTTCTCGACTTGGCCGTCGCGGATGGCGGCGGCAAGGATTTTTGGGACTTCGGAGATTTCGCAATCGAGGTCGGAGGCGATTTCGTCGGTGGTGCTCCAACCTTCGGGGAGGCTGTTGGTGCGCTTGGCGAGGGATTTCCAGCTCATAGGTAAATGGGAGAGGTCATGGTTCGTCCGCGCTTTTTATCAAGGAGGAAGTAGGTCTGCGTGGGGGGCTCGAAGCTGGCTTTGATCGAGAGGGCGTAGGCGTTGTAGCCAATGAGGGAGCCGTTGCAGAGCCAGTGCCGGTTTTGCTGGTATTGGTGCCAGTGTCCAAAGAGATCAAGGTCGGCTCGGTTTGGCGATTTATTCCATGAGGCGATGGCCTTTTCTGTCGGGATGGTAAGGCCCCCGATGCCGCCTTGAAATTTCAGCCCATCGCCATGGTGGAAGCGCAGGCGGCGGTCGAAGACCGTCATGAAATTGAAGTAGCTGTCGGCGATTTGAAATTCGATTTGCTGGTCGTCGGCGAAGCGGCCTTCGAGGATGCGGTAGAGAAGCCATTCGTAGCTGTGGGCGGCTCCGGTGGCGTGGCGGGGCTTTTGCGTGGTGCGTCCATGGTTGCCGTAGCTGGTCGGAATGAGGATGCGCTTGAAGTGGGGCTTGAGCGTGGCGAGGCCGTCTGCGAGCCGGTCTTGGAGCCAGAGGATGACTTGCGTGGGGGTTTTGCTGTTCGACTCGGCGAGTTCTTCGTGGATCATTCCGGTCATCAAATCGCCGCCGAGCCAGAGGATGAGGTCGTCGATCTTGGCCCCGTGGCGCTCGATCTCGGTGAGGCGGGCGATGGTGCTGAAAAATTTCTCGATGCGGCGTTTGGCGATGGGGAGGCTGTATTCGTTGAGGCCATTGACGCTGGCGGCTTCGACCGTTTCCTCGACATGCCAGTCCGAGGCGAGCGCCACGGCGACGGCCTCGGCTTTGTCGCTCATCGAGACGGAGAGCGGATGCGGGCGGATGCGGGTCTTGCCGAGGGAGAGCGCGATGCCGAGTTGCTTCTCCAGCGACTCGACGCTGGCTTGGTATTGCGCGAGCTTGGCTTTAAGGCTGTCCACCTCGGTTTTGTGCGCTTTGTCCGCTTGTTCGCGGGCGATGCTGCTCCAGGATGTTTTCATTCTTCGTCCTCCTCGTCTTCGTCTTCGGTTTCGTAAGGCCACAGGATTTCGTCGGCTTCGCGGCACAGGGCGCGGGCGGCGTAATCGTTGCCGAATTTTAGATCCATGTAGAAAGTCTCGCCCTCCGCTTCCCATGAGACGATGCAGAGGCCGACATCGAAGTGCTCGGCGAGGAGGTCGCGCACTTGGAGCAGCACGGCTTCGCGGTCTTTCGGTGGGGAGGTTTTGGGTTTGCGCAGGCGGCTCATGCGTTGCCCTCCTCGACGAGTAAATAAGGGATGGTCTTCTGCCCGGCGCGGTCCATTTCGGCGTAGACGAGGGCGATGAATGCGCTCCACTGGCTGGGGTGGATCGTCTGGCAGCCTTCGCTGCTGGTAGTGCGGGTGCCGCCCTTGTGGATGTTGATGGCGATGCCCATGCTGTCGCCTGTGCCGTCGCGGGTCACGGGGAGTTGTTCGCCGGGCGTGGCGGGGCGGAGGGCGGGGTAGCCGCCGCCGGGCTTTGACAGGCCGTGCTTGCCTTTGCGGTAGCGATGCACGCCGGGCTTGAGGACGGCGATGCCTTTGCGGCGGATCGAGGGATCGGTGTTGGCGTTGAAGGTCGCGTAGGCGTTTGGGCTGATGAGAAAGATGGCGTCGTCGTAGATGCCCCGGTCGTTCTCGCCGGGCTTGCCCATGGTGTCTCGGTAATACCCGCGAATGCCCACCAGCGCGACCTCATCGGCGACGCGAGCTTTTGTGAGGAGGGCTTGCGTTTTGGATTTGGCTTGTTGTGGGCGGCTCGGGGGGAGCATGGGGAGTTAGCTCACTTGTCTTTGAGCGCGGGGATTTCGGGGAGCTGGTAGGTGAACCTGCCGTAATCGGTTTCAAGGGAGACGCCGAGGGTGGTGCAGCCGGTCAAAAACGAGATCGTCAGGAAGATGTAGCCGAGGAGCAGGGCGCTTGCGGCGACTTGGGCGGGGCTGGTCATTTCTTCTCGTTGCGGAAAAGCTCGTAGGCTCCGACGAGCGCGATGACAACCGCACTGATGGCCGAAAATTGGTCGGGGCTGACCTGCCAACCGGTGAGTGCTACGAGCGAGGCGATGCCTGCCCAGGTGGATTTTTGTTTTAAGTGCGAGAGGATTTTATTCATGGGGGTGCTTTTTGTTTTTGAGGATGGCGTAGAGGGAGGCGAGACCGACCGCGCAGCCGATGAGGAGTGAGGCAATGCGGAGCCAGGCTTCCAGCTCAGGTAGCATCGAAATCGTGATCCCGCTTGCGGTAGCAAAGAGGCCGGTGAAACTTGCGGTGGCTTGGTGCGTGTCCATGGTTAGCTGAGGGCGGCGGCGATTTGTGCGCCGGTGGTGGCGACCGTCGAGCATTGCGCGAGGCGGGTGGTTTCGAGGAGGTCGGTTTTAGCCTTGATGGCCGAGATGTCGCTGTTGGCTGGCGCGGTGTAGGACGCCGCCGCAAGGCGCGAACTGATGGGTTGGTCCACTCGCGCCAGTTCAACCGAAAGCTCGGAACGAACGGCTGTGGCAACCGTGCTGGCGCTCGGCGCAGTGACTCCGGCGATGGCGGCTTCGAGGAGGCTTTGGTCAGCGGGGTCGCTTGGGAGGGCATCGGTCTTTGATTTGATTGCCGAGATGTCCGAGTTCGCTGGGGCGGTGTAGCTGCTGGATGGCAGGCGGGAGGAGGTGGCGGCGTCGAGGTTTTCGACTCCTGCGCGGCCAAGAACCCAAAGGCTCGGGATGTGTTGGGCATCGACGGTCGTGTCGGTGGTTTTGAAAATCGCGGAATATTCGCCTTCCGCGCTGTTGTTGCTGCTCAGCGTGTAAGCGTAAAGACCGCCGCCAATAGCAGTGGCGCTGCCGCCGGTGACGATCTGCGTGCCGGACGGATCGTAGATGTCGATGGTGACGGTGAGGCCGGTTTTGCCTTGTTTCGACGCCGTGTAGAAGGCGAGGAACTTAACGGAGGTTGATACTTGTTCGAGCATGGTGTGGGTTGGTTAGATTTCTTCGGGTTGTGGCAGGAGCGGGAGGACTTCTGACATGGGGAGGACTTCGACGAGCGGGAAAAGCTCGGCGGGGAGATGCGCGAAGCCGCCGGAGTAAAGCCCGCCGAGGCCGACTTCGGTCAGCAAATCGGCGCAGAGCATCTTGCGGCCATCGGTGAGATCGACGGGCGAGGCGACATGGCGGGGGTTGCCATGCTCGGATTGCACAGCGGCGAGTTGCGCGGCGAGTTCTGGCGAGAAGACGAGAGCGAGGTCTTTGGCGGTCTCGTAGCTTGTGGGCTGTTGGATGAGTTCGGCGAGGGTCATGGTATGGCGGCGGCAAGGTCGGTCATGAGCGTGGACACGCGGGTGTCGAGGAGGGCGAGATTGAGGGATTCGCCGATGGAGTAGAAAGAGAGGCGGGCGTCTGAGTTTGCTGCCTGAGATTCGTTCCTAAATACAGTTATGTTTGACGAGACTCCAGATGCTGATGTCACATTAAATGTGCTATTTGAACTTCCGCTTCGAGCGATATAACTTGTAGAGACCGATCTGCTGCTGCCTTTAAATCCTGTAGTTAGGTGCTGATTTGCAATAGACTGGAGGCCACTCGGATTTCTATTCCTAAAAATCAGTGAAGTTGATGTTGTGATGTTTGTCGATCCAGCCGCCGAGGAAGCTCCCGCACCAATTAAGCCTCGGAACGAAGTGCCAGTTTGAATTGTATTAACATAAACACTTTGATGGAAATTGTTCTGAGGATCTGTATTGTTTGCCCTGTTGGAATTCAGGTATTTAGTTGAACCGTTCCCGATAAGCCCTGTTTCCCGGTTGTAATCGCCGGATACAAAATTAAAATTTGTAGGAGCCGTGCCGACGAGCGGGACGAGAGCGCCAGAGAGAGTTCTTGCGCCTGCGAGAATGCAGGCGGCTTTGACGGCACTCCAGATGCCATCAGATTTGCAGCCGACAATGAAAGTCTCGACCGCCGCGATGACGCCCGACTCTAGCTCTTGGCCGTCGGCAGATTCCACGGCGAGGAGGTAGGTATTGGCGTCGGCGTCGTCAGAAACCTTGCGAACTGCCTTGGTCGGCACGCGGAGGGGGGAGAGTTGGCCGTAGAGCGGGCTAAGCATAGGTCAGATTCTCCTTGTTTGACCACGCGCCGGTGGCGGATTGCTCCGCGACGACATCGCCGGAGGCGTTGGTGGAAATTTTGTAGATGGTCCAGGCGGTGGCGTCTTCGGCGGGGCCGGAGGCGGGGTAGTCGGTCCAGGAGAGGCGGCCGATGTAGAGGGTGGTGCCGGAGACGGCGTGGAGGAAAATGGCGGCTCCGGGGCCGGAGACGAGGGGGAAGACTTCGCCGGTGTGGTCCTTGCTGTAGAGGCGTCGGTCGGCCAAGTTCAGGGCGAGTTCGCCGGTGGCGACTTGGTTCGAGGTGGGGATGCGGCCTGCGACGGTGGTGCGTTTGACCTTGAGGACCATTGGGAAGTTTTAAGTTTTAAGTTTTCAGCGGCTGCGAGGGGGAGCGATGGCGCGGGTTGGAACCGCGCCACCGCTATTGGGGGAAGGGCTACCTAGAAGCTGCCGCCGTCGATCTCAGTCTCGAGCGCGGAAACGCGGGAGGTGAGAGCTGTGGCTGCGGATTCGATGGTGCCTGCGCGGGACTCGAGGGCGTCGATGTCGCCTTCGTTGGTCGTCACACGGCCAGCCAGCGTGGTCGCTGCGGACTCGATGGCGTTGATGTCCGACTCGGCTGTGGTGACACGACCGGAGAGGGTCGTTGCGGCGCTCTCGATGGTGCCTGCACGGCTCTCAAGGGCGTCGATGTCGCCTTCGGCTGTGGTGACGCGGCCCGCGAGGGTCGAGGCGGCACCTTCGATGCTGGTGGCGCGGCTCTCAAGGGCGTCGATGTCGCTCTCTGCGGTGTCGAGGCGTCCGTCGAGGGCGCTGTCGGCGGCTTCGAGTGTCGCTACGGCCGAGCTGAGGGCGCTGGAGGCGCTGTTGGCGAGGGTGGTAATCGCTCCGTTGAGGCTGGAGTCTGCGCTCTGGAAGGCTGTGACAACTTCGGTGAGGCTGTCGAGGGCGGCTCCGTCAACATTCGAGAGAACATTGTCGATGCGAGTTCCGAGGGCGGCTTCCGCTGCGGTGGCGCGGGAGGTTTCGGAGGTGATGCTGCTGCTCAGCGTGCTGACTTCCGAGGAGAGATCGGCGTTCGTGGCGAAGTGGCCTTCACCGGCGAGGGCGACGATACCGGAGTCGAGTCCGATGTAGAGTTTGTCGTCAACCTTGTTGTAGGCCAACTCACCGATGGCGAGGCTGGCTGGGGCTCCTGCGTTACCGCTCAAGCGGCGTTTGATGCGAAGGGTATTGGGCATTTGTGTTAGGGGGTGTTTGGTTGTTCTGCGGGGTTAGTCCTAAAACTCACCGCCGTCCGCGTCGGACGAGATGGGTAGATAGGAAAGGGTGTCCACATCCCAGCGGTGGGGGATGTTGGTATCTGCGGGAAAATAGATGCGGGCGACGACGCCCTCGGGCGGGAAATCGGCCACGGACTCGAACCTCTGCACATCGTCGAAATCGTCCGGGATCATCGTGCCGGAGATTTGGCCCGAGGAGTCGAGCTGCGCGACCTGGGCGGTCGTGCTGATGAGGTTGCCGGTGAGGGGATCGAAGGCGATCTGGGACATTAGGCGAATGGCGGATACTGGATGAAGGACTCCTCAAACTGGGCGTTGTCGGTAGTGGGGACGCCGCCGAAGTAAGTCATCTTGATGCGGGCGACTGGGGTTCCGGCGAAAGAGTATTCCGTGTAATCGGTGTTGTTGGTTGCCCCGACTTTGACGACTCGGAATCTGTCGTAGGCTGGGAGTGCGAAGCCGGTCGTCACGCGTAAAGCCCCATCTGGTGTGGCTTGGACGGGCTGGACAATGCCAGCGGTGTTGCGGGCGGCGATCTGGACGGTTGGGTTGCTCATGGGGTTGATTTAATTATCGGGTGGCGTGTCAATGGGGGTTATTGGAAGGAAGCAGACCATCTGCGGACCTCGCCTTTGCGGAGCCAGGCGTCGTCCATGCGTTGCTGGAGGATGCCTTCGGCGCGGGCGAACTGGTAGTTGGCCTTGTCCATCTGGCCGTCCTCGGAAAGCGTCTCGGCGAGGGCGTAAAATTTGAGGTAGTCGGCGAGGAAGGCCGGGATGCGGTGGCGCAACCAGAACTCCTCATTCGTCGGGAGATTGCCGGTCGTGTCTTGCAGCGCCTCGTAGCAGTCGCCGGTGGTGTTGTAGTAAACGAGGTCGCCCGCTGCGTAAGTGGTGGCGGCGTTGAATGCGGTCGAGGTGAAGCGGGGCTGCGGTAGCGAGAACTCCACATACACCGGACCGGAAACATAGTTTTCGTCGATGATGACGAGGCTGTCGCCGGTAACGACAAACTCCAACTTCTGCGTGATGGCATACTCGCTCGGCTTGTCGGCGTAAACGGCGGCAACATTGCCGATAGGCGTCTGGCCAGTCTGGATAAGCGGAATGTAGGGCAACGCATCCTCGGGAGCTTCGTTGCCAGAATCCTCGACATAGAGTGCCGTGGTGCGGTCGTTCCACGCGACATTGAGTGCGGTGTCGATATTGGAAACCTCACCGCTGGCCGTGGTGCTTACGCGCTTGATGCGCCACACAAAGTCGGAAAATTCCGAGCCCTGCACAGCGCGGCCAATGTAGGAAATCGTGCCTTGGTAATCGTGCTCGTAGGTGTAGCCGCCTTCGGCAAAGCCAGTGCCAAGCACAACCCGCTGCTCCGTGTAGGTCGTCTCAGGCCAATCGAAGAAGGTCCAAGCCGTCGCGGCAGCGGTGGTCAAATACTCCGCGAGCGCCGTGGCCTGCGAGGCCATGAGCGGCTGGTCGGGGTCGATGCCCATGCGGGAGATCACGCCATCGCGGACGGTGCGGTAGGGGGTGGCTTTCATTGGGCTCCTCCTTGCTGCAACGCGGGCAGGGTGCCTTGGCGGCCTATCTGGGCGTTTTGCTGTTGTTGAAGCTGGAAGTTGAAACCCTTCATGCGCGCTTCGATCATGTTGCGGAAAATCTCGTCTTGCTGGATGCGCTGTTGCAGCGCGGGGTTGGCCTGGATGATGCCTTGGAGGACTTGGGCGCGGAGCTGGTGGTTCTGGCCTTCTGTGGGAAGTTCGGGCTCGGTGCCTGCGGCGATCTTCGTGAAGGCGAGTTGTTCTTCGTTGGCTTCCATGGCGGCGGCGGGGCCGGGGTCGCGGACGAGGAGGTCGGCCAAAACGGGATCGACGGCGGCCATGATGAACTTGATGAGCCCGGCGCGGTCGATGACTCCGGCGGTGTCCATGGGGACAACCGCTTTGGAGATGTAATCGAGCTTCACGCCGAGGGCTTCGGCGTCGAGGTTCTTGGCATCCCAATCCACAATGAGGTCGAACTTGCCTTGGATACTTTCGCGGTCGGCTTGGAACGGGAGGGTTTGGCCGCCGGAGACTCGGAGGATTTGGACGGGCAGCATGTATTGCTGCATCAGTTGATAGGTCTGGGTGATGATGCCCTTAAAGTCGCGGAGCCAGCGGTCCACCGTGTGCTGCTGGACGAGGGCGACATAGTTGGGATCGACCCCTTCGCCCATCATGCCGAAGTATTCATTCACATCGCGGCGCACGGCGCGTTCGATCTCGATGGTGCCTTGGTCGAAGGGCGGTGGTTGCATCCAGCCGATTTCGTTGGGACGGCGCTCGGGGATTTGCACGGCGGGGCCGAGGATGATGTCGAGCTTGCCACGGTTGGCGGGCACGCGCATGGGCGGCAGGATGGCGATTCCGGCGCGGTCGGTGCGATAGTCGCGCTGGGTCTTGATCTCGGCCTGCATGGTGCTGACGATCTCGGGGATGCCTCGGGCTTCGA
>Ga0315902_10012681_pt1 | contig 10946 bp, 8 predicted proteins | sample LakEriMetagenome_9_FD_203523 | JGI IMG/M metagenome (GOLD analysis project Ga0315902, IMG submission 203523) | Freshwater fungal communities from buoy surface, Lake Erie, Ohio, United States - Buoy 12 MA117 | ecosystem: Environmental > Aquatic > Freshwater > Lake > Lake biofilm | place: USA...
TGCTCTGCGAGGCATTTCTGCAAGCCTTCGGCGGCGCGGCCAATCCGCCTGAGCTGCTCTTGGTGGGTTCCGGTCCTCTCCGCGGACAGTTGCCCTCGCATCCTTCCATCAGCATTGAGAGTTTCGCCCCGCCCGAGCGCATCCGCGAATGGATGACCACGAGCCGTTGGTTCGTGCTTCCGAGCAAGCACGATCATTGGCCATTGGTGATCCACGAGGCTGTTCTGTCCGGGTGCATGCTGTTGCTGAGTTCCGCGATTGGCTCGATCAGCGAGTTCGCTACTGTAAAAAACTCGCGCGTCGTGCCGACAGACGACTGCCACGCCCTGGTAGCCGGCTTTCGCGATCTCGCTTCCCTGCCTGACGAAACACTGGAGGCGGGGCGGCTTGAAAGCCTGTCTTTGGCGAACAAGAGAAGCGTCGCACGATGGGCCGAAACATTCGTTGAGTTCAGCCTTGGGCGCGGCGTCGCGGAGCATGCCCGTGCTGTTTAGCGGCTTCCTATGGCGACTGCCGGTCATGGTGGCTGTCATGTACCATTCGGCCCGATGAGAATCCTCCATTTCACACCCATGTATGCCCCGGCATGGAAGTATGGGGGCGTCGTGCGTTCCACCACACTCCTCTGTGAAACGCTCGCTCAACTCGGGCATCAGGTGACCGTGGTGACGACCACGGCGGGTACGGCACACGAACGGGCTTGCACGCCGGTGGCCGACCGGCGAAACGGCGTGGCCGTCATCTACGCGCCATACAGCCGCACCCCCCTTGGCGTGGACTCCCCAGATCTGGGCCCGATCCTTGACCGTGCGGTTCGCGAGCACGACATCCTGCATCTCACGGCAGTGTGGCAACCGACGGGCCGCCGCGCGCAGATCGCCGCCATTCGACATGACAAGCCCTACATCGTGTCGCCCCGCGGAGCGTTAAGCCCCTTCTCGTTTTCCCATGGAGGCTGGAAGAAAAAACCGTATTGGCTGCTTGTGGAGCGAGGCATCACCAGCGCCGCGGCGCTGCTCCACGCGACCGCACCGCTCGAAGAAGAGGAACTTCACCGGCTCCTTCCTTGCCAGCGGGTGGCAACGGTGCCGAACGCCGTGGACGCCTCTCTCTGGACATCCAGCCAGGCAGGACGCGAGGCTTGGCGCGCAGAGCACGACCTTTCACCGGACGACTTCGTCGTGATGCACGTGGGGCGGTTGGAGCCCAAGAAGAACATTGCCTTCCTGGTCGAGGCCATGCGACTGGCCGTCGGGCAGCGACGGCTTACGCTCGCGATCATCGGCTCTGCCCTTAAGCCGGCATATGAGGCACGTTTGGTTTCGCAGTTGCAAGGTTTTCCCGGCCGCGTGATCCGCGTTCCAGACACGCCCGATGCCGGCGCGCTAGCTGCTGCCTACTCTGCCGCGGATGCCGTGGCATTGCCCAGCCACCACGAAAACTTCGGCAATGTGCTTCTGGAATCTCTGCTCTGCGGAACACCCGTCGTGGCGTCAAAGAATGTCGGGGCGGCGTTTCTCACGTGCGACGTTCCCGGCACCACCGTATTGCCGCTCGACCTGACCATCTGGGCCGAGGCTCTTGTGGCATTGCATGGCGGCGATGCAGACGGGTGTTCGACACAGCGCGTGTCTAACGAAACCCGTGCCGTTCTGGCCTCTCGCTTCTCACCGCATGCCACGGCCGCGGGCATCGCCAGGCTCTACGAGGACGCGCTGCGTGGCGACTGAGGGTGCCGACATCACTGCGATCGTGCTGACCAAGAACGAGGAACTCACGCTCGCGCAGGCCCTGGATTCCTTGTCGTTCTGCCGTCGCACGGTTGTCGTGGACTCCGGGAGCACCGACCGCACGGCAGCGATCGCCCTGGAGCGGGGGGCGGACGTGTTCACCAATGTGCAGCAACCGCCGTTTCGAATCGACGTGCAGCGTAACTGGTCCCTCGACTCATGCGACATCCGCACCGCGTGGGTGTTGTTTCTCGATGCCGATGAAGTCGTTACGCCGACTTTGCGAAACGCTCTCCAGAACATTGCGGCAGACAACGGGGATCCTCATGCAGCCTATGAACTCACGCCCCGGTATCTTTTTTGGGGAACATGGCTCAAGCGGACGCTCGGCTACCCCAACTGGCATCCGAGGTTCCTGAGGCTCGGCGCAGCGCGATTTGCCGGTGGCGTGTGGGAGCATTTTGAGACGCACGGCACGGTGGGGCGGATCGCCGCCCCATACGATCACTTCGCCAACTGCAAAGGAATGGACGACTGGATCGCCAGACACGTGAGATATGCGTCGTGGGACGCCGACATGCAGTGCTCGCTTATGGAAAGCGGACAGGCCGGCGCCTTCGGCACCGCCCGCAAGGCAAAACTGCGGGCACTGGCAGCTCGGTTATGGCGATGGCGACCGTTGGTCCGATTTCTTTACATGTACGTGTTTCGGCTCGGCTTTCTCGACGGTGTTGCGGCACTTCACTTCTGCCGTCGCTACTTCATCTACGACACGATGTTCGTGCAAATGGTAATTGAGAAGCAGCGACTGAAGCGCGGGCAGCCCCTGTGACGTCAACTGCCGTCGAATATCGGCCCGAACTCGATGGCCTCCGGGGCATCGCGGTGGCCGGCGTATTGCTCAATCACGTGGCCGCCAAGGCTTTTCCGGGCGGGTTTGTCGGGGTGGACGTGTTCTTCGTTCTTTCCGGCTTCCTGATCACCGGCATCATCCAGCGCGCCGTTGATCGGAACAGGTTTTCGCTCGCTGATTTCTACTGCCGGCGACTGAAGAGGCTTTTGCCCGCAGCGGCGGTGATGGTGATGGCGTGCCAATGTGTCGGCGCCCTGATTTTCCTCCCCAAGGATTACGCGGACCTGGCGACATCGTCGATGGCCTTTACTGCAATGGCTGCGAACGTGCTTTTCTATCGCTGGGACGACTATTTTGCCGGCCAGGCCCAGTCGTGGCCGTTGCTTCACGCATGGTCGCTGTCTGTCGAGGAGCAGTTTTATCTGTGCTTTCCGATTCTGATGTGCTTGCCCTTTATGCGAGGGCGTCGCAGGCGACTCATCGCGCTGTCGTGCTTGCTCGTGACCTCGCTCGCCACGTCCATCTATCAAGTCGCAACTGACCCGAAGGCAGCCTACTATCTGCTGCCGAGCCGCGCCTGGGAGCTTGCCGCCGGCGCGCTCGTCGCGCAGCTTCCAGCGACGGCGCCACTCCGCGTCCCCAGGCCGACGCTGGACTGGCCCATCGGCCTGGTCGCCCTCGCGGCGATCATTGTGCCCATGGCAGCCTACGGCGAGCGGACCCCCTTCCCAGGACTGGCCGCCGCTATTCCTGTGGCTGGCACGGCTCTCTTCCTCGGGTGGTCGACCTTGACGACAACCGTGTGGCGAGAACTCATCAGCTGGAAGCCGCTCGTGGTGCTGGGGCAAATTTCGTATTCGCTTTATTTGTGGCACTGGCCGGTGATCATTTTTGCGAGATACGCATGGTCGGCCGAGCCTTCTTCGTGCCCCCCCTATGTGCCACTGCTTGCGGGACTGGCTTCGGTGCCATTGGCTTGGACGTCATACTCTTTAGTGGAGAACCCGCTTCGGAGGGCGACGCTGAGTAACTTTGCTGTGTGTGGTGCTTCTATCCTCGTCGGAGCCGCCTTATGCGCCATCGGATACGGCGTGCGAGTGAACGGCGGATTTCCGTCGCGAATGACGCCGATCGTGCGGCAGTATGCGGCAGGCATGACGGACCGTCACGGGCGCAATGCGGAGACCTTCGCCCTGGCGCTCGACGACGTCCGCGAGGGCAGGTTCGCGCGAATTGGCGACCGAAGCGGGAGCGGACGGCCGCGGTTTGTTCTGTGGGGTGACAGTCACGCCAATTCACTTATGCCCGCATTCGACTCGGTCGGCATGCAACATCACGTCCAAGGCATGATCGTCGCTCGCGCTTCCACTCCACCCCTTCTGCAGTTGTCCGTCGCCACACCTACATATCAGGCCGACCAAGACTTCACGGCTGCCGTGCTGGAGCGCGTCGTGAAAGATCGAATACCAGTCGTTATTCTGGCAGCCCGATGGACCGGATATCTCGAGGACGACCTTCGCCACGGCACGGAGTTGATTCGTGAATCACAGGCGAAAAACCTCGTATTTCAACAATCGCTCGGCACGACCATCGCGCGGCTGATCTCTGCCGGGGTGCGAAAAGTCTGGATCGTGGAGTCGGCTCCCGAGCATGTGTTCAATGTCCCAAAACAACTTGCGATACATGCGATGCTCGGGCGCGCGCCCCCTAGAGGAACGACCCCGCAGGAGCACGTCGCGCGGAACGCCGCAGTTCGGGCGATTTTTAAAGGATACGCGGGAAGCGACGTGGCTCTTCTTGACCTTGCCGAACCGCTTCTGAAACATTCCGGCACACTCACAACCGCGAATGGGGCCCCACTCTACTTCGACTCGCATCACCTGTCGACGCAAGGCGCCCTTGAAGTCAGCGTTGCTGTCGAGCCCGTTTTCGCCGAGATCATGAACGCTCATTGATGAATGCTTTTTGTGGCCCGAGGAAAACCAACACCGATGGAAATGACGGCGCCTAGCATGACAGAACCACACGCGGATACAACGATTGCGGTCGTGGGGATGGGATACGTCGGCCTGCCGCTTTCCGTGGCCTTGGTGCGGGCAGGATATCGCGTACATGGTCTCGACACTGACGGCCAAAAGGTTGCGACCCTGGCCCAGGGAAAGAGCTACATCAAGCACATCCCGGCAGACCCGTTGAGAGGCTTTATTGAATCGCACCGATTGATTCCCAGCGGCGACTTTTCCCGGGTGAGCGAGGCAAACGCTGTCATTATCTGCGTGCCCACGCCGCTCACACCGCACCGCACGCCTGATTTGTCATTTGTTGAAGCGACGGCAAGATCGATTGCACCGCACATCTCACGCGGGCAATTGGTAATTTTGGAGTCGACAACCTACCCAGGTACGACTGACGAAGTGATGGTACCGATTCTCGAACAAGGCAGCGGCCTCCAAGCTGGCACGGATTTCCTCGTTGCGTATTCGCCTGAACGAGAAGACCCGGGCAATCTCGCGTCGGGATTGAGCGAGATCCCAAAACTGGTGGGCGGTATCAACGCCGAGTCTTGCGCGCGGGCTTGTGACATTTATCAACGGATTGTTAGGCAGGTGGTGCCCGTGTCGAACTGTCGTGTTGCCGAAGCCGCAAAGCTGCTCGAAAACATCTTTCGCTCGGTCAACATAGCCTTGGTGAACGAACTCAAGATCATCTATTCCGCCATGGGCATCGACATCTGGGAGGTAATCGCGGGGGCGTCCACAAAGCCCTTCGGGTTCATGCCGTTTTATCCGGGACCAGGCCTTGGCGGGCATTGCATTCCAATCGATCCGTTCTATCTCACGTACAAGGCGCTCGAGTATGGACAGCGCACACGGCTGATCGAGCTTTCGGGCGAAATCAACACGGCGATGCCCGAGTATGTCGTGACCCAGGTGGCCCGGGCCCTCAACGACGACGCAAAGTCGGTGCGCGGCGCGCGAATCCTGCTGCTTGGACTCGCGTACAAGCCGGATGTCGATGATGACCGTGAGTCACCGACATATGAGATCATCAAGTTGCTCGAGCAACTTGGCGGCGTGGTGGCCTACAATGACCCGCATATCCCAGAAATTCGTCCGGGACGGAGCCACCACTGGGTGGCTGGCCGCGCATCCCAGCCGATCGAAGCGGGATACGACCTGTTCGTGGTTTGCACCCATCACAAAGAGTATGCGGGAGTGGACTTCGCGGCCCTCGGCATTCCAGTCGTGGACTGCCGCAATGCAGTTAAGAAACGGCCATCCCGCTACTACCAAGCTTGACACGAGAGACCCGCCTCGGACTCCATCATGGGCCTCGACGCCTCGTTGTCGGCGTGAACCGTATTCGGCCTATCTCGAACTCTGCATCCGGCGTCATGTATGGCCGATCCCATTGGCGGTCCGGGTCCGCCCACGCCTCCAATGCATATCCAGCATCGATACACGGTACTTCCAACGGCTCGAGTTGCGCGAGGATTCGTGCTTTCCCGATCCCCGCACCGATGAGGCACATATCGGGCGCCTCGGCGATCGATGCAAGGTCAAGGCTGTCTGCGAACGATCGGGTCGGGGAGATCGTCAGCCACTCCACCGTCCTGAAACCAATCTCACGAAGCGCGGCGATGATCGCCACTCGCTTGCAGCCGATCGCAGAGTGAACGACGAGAAGGCGACGACCGGCAGCCAGATGACGCATCCGCGGCCCACGCAACATCGCGTAGACACAATAGAAAGGCAAGTAGTTTTGTAGGGTGAGCTGCCTGCCAGCGTCGTCTATCCAACGACGCACAGCGGGGAAGTAGTGCTCTTGAAACGGTTTTGCACCGTACGACAGGTGAAGGCCGAGCACACCTTTGTCGAGTGCATCCAGATAGTGCCGTGCCAGAACAGGACGGTAATCCAGCCATTCTTTCGGACTGAAATCACCCGAGGACACGTCGGGTGCTGTTGTTGGCTGAAAGCCTTTCCCTATGTGACGGATTGCTCCAAGCACGCGCCTCACCCGCTGCCCTAGTCGTAGCCGGGGAGAGAGCCTGAGACTTGGTGGCTGCTGACCGAACAAAAATAGAAACTCCCCGTCGCTCATACGGCAGACAGGAAGAAATTTCCGCCCGATTGCGGCTGCGACCCGATCGACGAACGAGTCAAACCACGCCTCACAGTCGAATGGCTCGGGAGCGAGCACCCGATCCGTCGGGCTAGCATGTTTGCGGAAACCGGGCACCAGAAACGGGATTGCACATGGCAGGATGCGATACGGAGACGGCAGGTCTCCCCAATCGTTTGAGTGACTCGTGGCTGTCATCGTTTGCTCTGCCACAGGATAATGGTCTTCCAAAGCTCAAGTACAAGCAAAAACCCGTCTCGTGAAATACCGGCATCCTGACTTGGCGTTTGTGACGGAAATTTTCCATCCGAATCCGCAATCAACGAGTCAACTCCTCACCGCGCTGTTCTCGGAATGGCCCATCGATCCCGGATCGGTCGCTGTTGTTTGCGGAAAGGAGAGGACCGCGCCCCCGGATGCCGGTTCGGACGCCAATTTTTCGGCAATCATTATACGTCGATGTGGTTTGCGAATCGACGGGAAGCGGTCACTCGTGAACCGCCTTCTTAGGTATCTCAGCTTTACACTTGCGGCGACCTGGGAACTTTTGTGGATGCGTCCCAGGCGGATATGCGCCGTTTCGAATCCTCCATACTCTCCGATCTGGATATGGCTTGTCACACGGCTCACTCGAACGCCTTACGACCTACTCCTGCACGACATCTACCCTGACGGACTTATCGCGACCGACATGCTGGCTCCGCGATCGCCAATAGGCGGTCTTTGGCGGGCACTTAACAGGATCGCGTATCGAAGCGCAGCGTCTTTAATCGTCCTGGGCCGCGACATGGCCGATCTGGTCCACGAACAGTATGCGGTGGGCCGGGACCGCATCCGAGTCATTCCCAATTGGAGCCCCACTCATTTTCAGGCTACTTTTTCGCCCGTGCGGTGCGATCCAGGTGCCCCGTTTGTGGCACTCTATTCGGGCAATATGGGATCCTGGCACGATATCGACATGATCGTCGACGCTGCAAAGTTGCTCGCCGACGATCAGCGCATCTGCATTCGGATGGTTGGGGGGGGCAAGCGGCGGGCTGCGGCGGAGGCGCGATCGTTGGAACTCGCGCTCGGCAACATTTCATGGGATGATTTTGTGCCGCTCGAGAAACTCGGCGAACTGCTGGCGTCGTGCGATGTTGCCCTTGTGTCGCAGCGGGACGGGCTGACGGGCATCGCGGTGCCCTGCAAGCTCTACGGCATTCTCGCGGCCGGCCGGCCTGTGCTCGCTGCAGTGCCGGCCACTTGCGAGACCGCGATGGTGATCCGCGAGGAATCGTGCGGCATGGTCGTTGACCCCCACGACCCAAAACAGCTCGCCGCAGCATTGCGGCGATTGGCAGACGATCCTGCAGAGTGCCGCAGGATGGCGGATCGCGCACAGTCTGCATACGAAACGAAGTATTCTCTCTCAAAGGCGAGGCAGCGATTCCAGCGACTGTGGAACCTGCCTGCCGCCTCAGGCGCGAACGCATGAAACTGTGCATTACAGGCGGATCGGGATTTATCGGCCGCCGCATGCGGCAGGTGCTAGCCGATCTCCGCCACGATGTCGTAGTGCTCGATCGCCAGGCCGACCCATCCGGCTTCCGTCCGACCGAGCGCTTCGTGCATGGTGACGTGCGGGACGAGGCCATCTGTCGCGAGGCGGTGACCGGCTGCGACCGTGTGCTGCACCTTGCCGCAAATCATTCCGACTTCGGCATTTCACGTCGGGATTACTTCGACGTAAATGTCAACGGCATGCGGGCCCTATGCCGGGCATTGGTTGACGTTGGCATCACGCAACTCTGCTTTTTCTCCTCGGTCGCCGTCTATGGCAGCGACACGCGCGTTCGCGAAGAGACGGACGCGCCACGACCCGAGCATGCGTATGGCGAGAGCAAACTGGCCGCTGAAGACGTGGTTGGCCAGTGGGCGGCGGCGGCCAAGGATCGGGACGCTTTGATAATCCGGCCAACAGTCGTCTTCGGTCCGGAAAGCCGAGCCAACGTCTATAAGCTCATCCGGCACATCGCTCGGCGGCGATATTTTCCCGTCGGATCTGGCACCAACCAGAAGAGTTTGGCTTACGTCGACAACGTGGTTGATGCAACACTTCAACTCTGGGGGCTGACACGCAGCGACGGAACGCAAAAATCGCACCAAGGCGTGTTCAATTACGTAGACCTGCCCGACATGACCGTGGCCGAAATCGATCACTTCATTTATCGGGAACTTGGCCGAACGCCGCCACCGTTCCGACTACCGCTCGGATTCGGCATGGCCGCTGCGTGGCCGTTTGACATGCTCGCCCGCGCTACGGGCTGGAATCTTCCCGTTACTCGGGCTCGGGTTGCCAAACTGAACACCCCGACGCGGTTCTCAGCAGCCAAAGTTCTCGCCACGGGCTTTCAGCCGCGGATAACACTTGCCCAGGGCTTGCGCACAACGATTCAAGCCATCGCCGCAACTACAGAGCTCCGTTGATACCGTTTCATGCTTGCGACATATGGGCGATGCAATCAGCATGCTATTTTCGATAAGTCCTTGAACCGAGTCAGGATGCGGCGAGTCGATTCATGAGGGTATTGAGTGTCGTACATGACCTGGGGCATCGGGGCACGCAGCGTGCTGCCCAGGAGTTCGCTTTGGGTCTTGCACGTCGTGGCGTTCCGGTGGCCGTGTTTGCGCATTCCGGAGGTGGCCCACGCGCCGACATCTTGCGGCAGGCCGGCATATCTGTCTGGATTTCCGACAACGCTCACGGAGCAGCGTTGCGAGAGGCCCAAGAATTCAAAGCGGACATCATCCACATTCATCGTCGTGGACTGCCATCCGTTCACGAAGCGGAAGTGCTTGGTGCCCTGAAGTCTCCTGGGAGCCGAACGCTTGAGACGAACGTGTTTGGTCGGGTTGACCGCTCAGCTTCCGGGCGTTTGATCGATATCCACATGCATCTCTCGAAGTGGACCCTGTACCGATGGCGAAAATGGGCTGGCCGCAGTTGCCCCCAGCCAGCACTTGTGCTCTCGTATCCTGTTGCTACGTCCGTCTTCAGGCCGGTAGACGATAATAAGTCAGAGATGTTCCGCTCTGCATTGAATGTGCCAGGTCGTCCATTTGTGTGTGGCCGCATCGGCAAGTGGGATCCGGCGCTGTTTCGTGCTTTTGCAACGCTGGCCGCAGCGCGCGACGACGCATATCTTCTGTGCGTTGATGATGCTCCTGACGTGCAGCCAGCGGTGCAGCGGTTCATCCCCGCCCCGTTCCGCTCGCGGGTGCACCTGCTTCCAAAAATGCTAGATGATGAACAACTGCGACGGTTCTATTGCTCTCTCGACTGCCTTCTCCACGCTGCAACGATTGGCGAAACGTTCGGCATGGTGATGGCTGAAGCGATGGCATGTGGGGTGCCCGTTGTAACGTGCGCGAGACCCCACAAAGACAATGCGCAATGCGAGGTGGTCGGACCGTACGGGGTCGTTGCCGGATCACTGAAAGGAATGCCTAAGGCATTATCCTGTTTCTATGATCTCCATCGGGCAAACGCCTTGCCCTTCACGGCCGAAGCAATACGAGACTCAATCGTTCAGCGTTACGATACGAATCGGGTGATCAGCCGTTTTCTGGAAATTGCCGCGATCTCGCTGCGGTCACGCGATCGCATCTCGGCTCGAGCCGCCTTAATGGCCGCTCCGGACATGGTGTGCGATGTTTCTCGGCAGGAGGCGCGATTGCTTCTCGCAATGTGCTGCACGCCCACGCGTCTAGACGAACGTGCAGCCATGCATGTCATTCATAACCCCGTTGCCTACGCCGCATACCAAGCGGCTCGACGTTTTACTGGACGGGCCGGGCATTGAAGCATAGCAACGCGCGTGTGACCGACTGATTGAGCCACCACCCCTCCCATTTCTGTCTTTATGAGTCGCTACAAAGCACACGTCGTTTCCGCTGTCGACCCGGCAGCGCAGGGCGTCTTGGAAGACCTCGACCGGAGAATGGCCGCTTTCTACAACAGCAACGCGATGACGCAGTACTATGCGCACGCCGAGGCGGCGAACGTTTCGTGGAGTGAAGATTGCGGGCAGGCACTGATCCGTAAGCTTGCGTCACCCGGAAGTCGAGTGGTCGATTTCGGCTGCGGGTCGGCGCATGCACTGCGACACCTGAACGACACTGGCGCAGCGTACACCGGCTGCGATGTGAGCGCCAAACAGATCCACGCAAATCAACAGGAGTTTGGTGCAGCCGCA
>Ga0315902_10012682_pt1 | contig 10945 bp, 22 predicted proteins | sample LakEriMetagenome_9_FD_203523 | JGI IMG/M metagenome (GOLD analysis project Ga0315902, IMG submission 203523) | Freshwater fungal communities from buoy surface, Lake Erie, Ohio, United States - Buoy 12 MA117 | ecosystem: Environmental > Aquatic > Freshwater > Lake > Lake biofilm | place: USA...
GGCGACAACGTGACGATGACGATCGAGCTCATCATCCCGATCGCCATGGAAGAGCAGCTGCGCTTCGCCATCCGTGAGGGTGGCCGCACGGTCGGCGCCGGCGTCGTGACCAAGATCCTCGCCTAATCAGAAACACCGGGGTGGTGGTCCGGCACGATGCCGGACCACTGCGCTGGTGGTTCGCTTCCAGGAATTCTGATGGCTGGCCGCATTCGCATTCGTCTCAAGGCTTTCGATCACGCCGTGATCGATCAGGCGTCGGCGGACATCGTCCGCACCGCCGAGAAGACCGGCGCATCGGTGTCGGGCCCGATCCCGCTGCCGACCAAGACGCAGCGCTGGACGGTGCTCCGTTCGCCGCACGTCGACAAGAAGTCCCGCGAGCAGTTCGAGCTGAAGACGCACAAGCGTGTGATCGACATCCTCGACTCCCGCGCGGGCACCGTCGATGCCCTCACCAAGCTGGATCTTCCGGCCGGCGTGGACGTCGAAATCAAGGTCGAATAGGTCGACCTCGCAGGACCGCAGGGCGAAGGTTCGGAGTACGCAGGACGCCGTGTTCGCACGGCGCGTACTGATGGGGCTGCACAGGGCGGTCCCATCCACAGTCCAACGGATCGAGGCATCCGTCTCGACCGCGACTCGTACGGAGTGAGTCATTCATGATCGGCATCATCGGCAAGAAGCTGGGCATGACCCAGCTGTTCAACGAGCAGGGGCAGCAAGTGCCCTGCACCGTGGTGGAGGCCACGCCAAACCCCGTCACGAAGGTGATGACGGCGGATCAGGCGGGCTTTGCGGCGGTGGAGCTCGGATATGGCGCGCAGAAGGTGGCGCGCGACAACAAGAAGGGTGAGCGCACGCCGAAGGGGCGTCGCGCCACGAAGGCGGAAGTGGGACACGCGAAGAAGGCTGGCCTCGAGGCGCCGCCGCGCGTCCTCAAGAGCTTCCGTCTCGACGACGCGCCGGGGAAGAACCCCGAGGTGCCGTCGTACACCGTCGGTGACACGATCACCGTCGACATTTTCACGCCGGGCGAGCGCGTCAAGGTGACGGGCACGTCCAAGGGCCGCGGCTTCCAGGGCGTGGTGAAGCGCTATGGCTTCGGCGGTGGTCCGAACACGCACGGCAACACGAAGCACCGGAAGCCGGGTTCCATCGGCGCCGGTACCGATCCGTCGCGTGTCATCAAGGGCAAGCGCATGCCGGGCCATTATGGCGCGGCGCAGCACACGGCTCTCAGCATCCGCGTCGAGAAGGTGGACGCTGAGCGCAATCTCATTTATCTGCGCGGCAGCGTGGCGGGGCCGACGAACGGCATCGTCTTCGTGCGGAAGCAGGGCTGATCATGACCACGGAAACCAAGACCTTTGAGGCGCCGGTGTACTCGGCGCAGGGGAAGAAGGGCGCCGCGCGCCAGCTTCCCGAGGGTACGTTCGACGGGATCGTCAACGTGCCGGTCATGCACCAGGCGGTGAAGGCGTTCCTCGCGAACCGTCGCCAGGGCACGGCCAAGACCAAGACGCGTGGCGAAGTCACGGGTGGCAACCAGAAGCCGTGGAAGCAGAAGGGCACCGGTCGCGCCCGTCAGGGCTCGACACGCGCGCCGAACTGGCCGGGCGGTGGTACGGTGTTCGGCCCGCAGCCGCGCAGCTACACACAGATCGTACCGAAGCAGGTGCGGGCGCTGGCGCGCAAGAGCGCGCTGAATGCCCGGGCTCGTGAGGGTGCGGTCGTCCTCCTCGACGCGATCCAGTACGACGCGCCGAAGACGAAGGCGATGGTCGCGCTCCTCGACAAGATCGGGGCGGCCGGGAAGAAGGTGCTGCTCCTCACGGATGGCGTGAAGCCGAACGTGTATCTGAGCGCCCGCAACCTGACCCGCGCGCACGTCATGCCGTACTCCGATGCGAGCACGTATCACATCCTCTGGTCGGATGTGGTGGTGATCGAGTCGTCGGCGCTCACCCAGAACCAGGCGGAGGGCTAACCGATGGCCACGCTGTATCGCACCATCGTGCGCCCGATCATCACGGAGCGCACCTCCGCCGCCTATCAGGATCGCGGCGAGTACACGTTCGAAGTGGCGCCGGACGCCACGAAGTTGGCGATCAAGGCCGCCGTCGAGCAGCTGTTCGGCGTGAAGGTCACCGGCGTCTGGACCTCCAACGCGCGCGGCAAGTCGCGTCGCGTGGGCCAGTCGATCGGCCGCCGTCCCCACACCAAGAAGGCGATTGTGAAGCTGCGTGACGGCGACACGATTGCGATCTTCGAGGGCTGAGTCGCATGGGAATCCGTCAATTCAAGCCCGTTACGAAGGGCACGCGTTTCCGCTCGGTCTCGGACTTTGCCGAGATCACGCGCAGCACGCCGGAAAAGTCGCTGGTCGAGCCGCTCAAGAAGTCGGGCGGGCGTGACAACCACGGCCACATCTCGATGCGTCGCATCGGTGGTGGGCACAAGCGGATGTACCGCGTCATCGACTTCAAGCGCAACAAGCATGGCGTCGCCGGTACGGTGGCGCACATCGAGTACGATCCGAATCGTTCGGCGCGCATCGCGCTGATCGAGTACGCGGACGGCGAGAAGCGGTACATCCTGCACCCGAAGGGGCTCAAGCAGGGGGATACGGTGGTCGCGGGTCCGGGCTCGGACGTGCGCACCGGCAACGCGATGCCGCTCAAGGAAGTGCCGCTCGGTACGTCGGTGCACAACATCGAGCTCAAGATCGGCAAGGGCGGCCAGATGGCCCGCTCGGCTGGTGCCTTTGCGCAGGTCGTCGCGAAGGAAGGCGACTATGTGACGCTGCGTCTCGGCTCGACCGAAATGCGCCTCGTGCATGGCAACTGCACGGCGACGATCGGGGAAGTCGGCAACTCGGAGCACGAGTTGCAGTCGCACGGCAAGGCGGGCAAGAGCCGCTGGCTCGGCAAGCGCCCGAAGGTTCGTGGTGAAGTGATGAACCCGGTGGATCACCCGCACGGTGGCCGCACGCGCGGTGGCCGGAACGTGGTGAGCCCGTGGGGCAAGCCGGAAGGCGTCAAGACGCGCAACAAGAAGAAGGCGTCTCAGCGACTCATCGTGCGCGGCCGCAAGCGCGGCCGGGCGACGCAGTAACCGCCAGGCGAGACGAGAACCGATATGTCGAGAAGCATCAAGAAGGGTCCGTTCGTCAGCGAGCGCCTGGAGGCGAAGGTCGTCGCGATGAACGCCAAGAACGAGAAGAAGGTCGTGAAGACCTGGTCGCGCGCGAGCACGATCCTCCCCGAGTTCGTGGGCCACACGTTCGCCGTGCACAACGGCAACAAGTTCATCCCGGTCTACGTGACGGAAAACATGGTTGGTCACAAGCTCGGCGAATTCTCGCCGACGCGGCTGTTCCGCGGTCACGCGGGGCAGAAGACCGACGCGAAGAAGGGAGGCAAGTAAGCCATGGCCAAGGCCAATACCGGGATTGAGGCGCGCGCCATCCAGCGCACCGCGCGTCAGTCGCCATACAAGATGCGGCTGGTCATTGACCAGATCCGCGGGCAGCGTGTCAACGATGCGTTGGCGCTGCTGAAGTTTTCGAAGAAGCACGCGGCCGAGCAGATCGAGAAGACGCTCAACAGTGCCGTGGCGAACGCGGAGCAGGCGGCCCGTGCGGCCAACACGTCGCTGGATGTGGACGCGTTGGTGATCACGAAGGCCATCGTGAACGAGGGGCCGAAGCTCAAGCGTTGGACGCCGGCGGCCATGGGCCGTGCGACGCCGATGCTGAAGCGGACGAGCCATGTCGAGATCGTCGTGACGGAGGCGGTGCGCTAATGGGACAGAAGACCAATCCGATCGGCTTCCGCCTCGGGGTCACGAAGAACTGGCGTTCGACGTGGTACGCGAAGAAGGACATGCCGGCGCTGCTGAAGGAAGACGCGCTCCTTCGCAAGTATCTCAAGGCGCGCCTCGAGAACGCGGCAATCAGCGATGTGACGATCGAGCGGAAGCCGGGGAAGGTCGTGGTGACCATCCACACGGGCCGTCCGGGCGTCGTCATCGGCAAGAAGGGCGCGGAAGTCGACAAGTTGCGTGACGAGCTCGCGCAGCTGACCGGCAAGGAAGTCGGCATCAATGTCGAGGAGATCAAGCGGCCGGAAGTCGAGGCGCAGCTGGTCGCCGACAACATCGCCGCGCAGCTCTCGCAGCGTATCTCGTTCCGTCGCGCCATGAAGCGCGCGGTGCAGAGCGCGATGCGCATGGGCGCGCTGGGGATCAAGGTGAAGGCTGGCGGCCGCCTGGGCGGCGCCGAAATCGCGCGCGTTGAAGGGTACATGGAAGGCCGGGTGCCCCTCCACACGCTGCGCGCCGACATCGATTACGCGACGAGCACCGCGAAGACCACCTACGGCGCCATCGGCGTCAAGGTGTGGATCTTCAAGGGCGAGATCGTGGAAGATCGTCGCGGCAAGACCTACTCGACCGGCAACTGAGGAGCTGAACGATGCTGAGTCCGAAGCGGGTCAAGTTCCGCAAGATGTTCAAGGGCCGCACGACCGGCCTGGCGCACCGTGGTTCGGAGGTGTCGTTCGGCACCTTCGGCCTGCAGGCGCTCGAGCCGGCGTGGGTCACGAGCCGGCAGATCGAAGCGTGCCGTGTCGCGATGACGCGTCACATCAAGCGTGGCGGCAAGGTGTGGATCCGGATCTTCCCGGATAAGCCGGTCACGAAGAAGCCCGCCGAAACCCGCATGGGTAAGGGTAAGGGTTCGCCGGAGTTGTGGGTGGCCGTGGTGAAGCCCGGCCGCGTGATGTTCGAGATCGAGGGGGTGACGCGCGAGCTGGCCGAGACGGCCATGGCGCTGGCCGCCGCGAAGCTCGGCGTGAAGACCAAGTTCGTCGCACGTGAGGAGGCGGTGACCAATGAAGGGTGAAGAGATCCGCGGGATGGCGGACGACGAGCTCCAGAAGCGCGTGGCGGAGTTGGAGGAGGAGCGGTTCCGTCTCCGCTTCCGCAGTGGGACCGAGGCGCTGGATGAGCCGCTGCGGCTCCGCACCATCCGCCGCGACATCGCACGGCTCAAGACGGTGCAGCGCGAGCGTCAGCTCGCTGCCGCCCGTGGCCGCTAACCGGGAACGACGTGATGGCTGAGATCAAGAACGCGAGCGCCGCGCAGAACGGCGCCTCCGATCGGACCGCGCGCAAGGTGCGTGTCGGGCTGGTCGTGAGCGACAAGATGGACAAGACGGTGGTGGTGGCGATCGATCGTCGCATGCCGCACCCGCAGTACGGCAAGATGGTGACGCGGACCGCGAAGCTGAAAGCGCACGACGAGGAGAACTCGGCGAAGCTCGGCGACACGGTGCGCATCATGGAGACCCGGCCCTTGTCGAAGGACAAGCGGTGGCGCGTGGTCGAGATCGTCGAACGCGCACGCTGAGGTAACGGGCCATGATCCAACAGGAATCGATGGTGAAGGTGGCGGACAACAGTGGCGCCAAGCGCGCCCTGGTGATCCGCGTGCTGGGCGGCACGCGCCGCCGCTACGCGGGGCTCGGCGATCGGGTCATCGTGGCGGTCAAGGACGCGCTGCCGAACGGCACCGTGAAGAAGTCCGATGTGGCGAAGGCCGTGGTGGTCCGCACGGTGAAGGAGACGCGCCGCAAGGATGGCAGCTACATCCGCTTCGACGAGAACGCGGTGGTGATCATCAACGACAACGGGGAGCCGAAGGCCACCCGTATCTTCGGCCCCGTGGCGCGCGAGCTCCGCGAGAAGCGCTACATGAAGATCGTGTCGCTGGCCCCCGAGGTGCTCTGAGATGCGCAAGAACGTCTATTACCGCACGGATCGCGGCCAGCGCCTCGGCGCGGCGCGTCACGCCCTCAAGGCGTCGCGTGAAGTGATCCATGTCACCAAGGGTGACACCGTCCGCGTGATGCGTGGCGACGACAAGGGGAAGGAAGGGAAGGTCCTTCAGGTGTACCCCAAGACGGGCCGCATCAAGGTGGAAGGCATCAACATCGTCAAGAAGCACCGCAAGGCGCGCACGGCGGAGGAGCAGTCGGGTATCATCGAGATGCCGGCGCCCTTCCATGCGTCGAACGTGATGCTGCTCGATTCGAAGACCGGCAAGCCGACGCGCGTACGTGCGCGCATCGACAAGGACGGCACGAAGGAGCGCATCGGCGTGAAGAGCGGTCAAGTCATTCCCCGCGCGCGCTGATCGGAGCTAACGAATCATGGCAACCAAGGAAAAGGCCGGCGGCAAGGCCGGATCGAAGGGCGGCGCGGCCAAGGGCGGCGCGGCACAGAAGGGTGGCGCGGCCAAGGGTGGCGCGGCCAAGGGCGGTTCCAAGGGTGGCAAGCAGGGCGGTCAGCCTCGGCAGGCGATGGACTTCACGAAGCGTGAGCATGCGGGGGCCGGCTTGCCGGTGGCCGCGCCGCGCCTGAAGGCCCATTACGAGCAGACGGTCCGCGCGAAGCTGGCCCAGCAGTTCGGTTTCACCAACCCGCACGAAGTGCCGACGCTCGAGAAGATCGTCATCAACTGCGGCGTGGGCGAAGCGGTGAAGCAGCCGAAGCTGCTCGACGTGGTGGTCGAGGAGTTGGCGCTGATCACCGGCCAGAAGCCGGTGCGCCGCAAGGCGAAGAAGTCGGTCGCGAACTTCGGCCTCCGCGAGGGGCAGGAGATCGGCGCGTCGGTGACGATGCGCGGCGCCCGCATGTGGGAGTTCCTCGATCGCTTCGTGACGGTGGCGTGCCCGCGTATCCGCGATTTCCGCGGCCTTGGCACGAAGTCGTTCGACGGTCGTGGCAACTACACGCTCGGTATTAAGGAGCAGATGATCTTCCCCGAGATCAACTACGACATGGTCGAGCAGATCCACGGGATGGATATCACGTTCGTCACGTCGGCCGAGAAGGATGCGCACGCGTTCGCGCTGCTGCATCAGCTCGGGATGCCGTTCCGTGGCGACGACAAGCCGGTGACGCCGAAAGTGGCGCAGCCGAACGCGGCCTGACCTGGACCAGGACTGAACGATGGCAAAGACGAGCAAGCTGGCCCGGAACGCCCAGCGCAAGGAGCTGGTGGAGCGCTACGCCGAGAAGCGTGCGGCGCTCAAGGCCGTGATCAACAGCCCGAAGAGCACGCCGGAGGAGAAGCAGCACGCGGTGAACGCGCTGCACCGTCTTCCGCGCAACTCCTCGGCGACGCGTGTCCGCAACCGCTGCAGCATGAGCGGCCGTCCGCGCGCCTTCCTGCGGCATTTTGGCCTCAGCCGCATCGCACTCCGTGACATGGCCCTGAACGGCCTGATCCCGGGTGTGCGCAAGGCCAGCTGGTAACTTTCACTTCCTACCGGTCCGGCTCCCCGAGGGGGCGAGCGGGATACCCTAGGAGATTCTTTCGAGCATGAGCCTCAACGACCCTATTGCCGACATGCTGACGCGGTTGCGGAACGCCTGTGCGTCCAAGCACCGCCGCGTGGACATGCCGGTCTCGAAGATGAAGATCGAGATCGCGCGCATTCTCAAGGAGAATGCGTTCATCCAGGATTACCGCACGGTGGAACTCGAGGATGGCAAGGCCGTCCTGCGGGTGATCCTGAAGTACGCCCACGGGGGCCAGTCGGTCATCCGTGAGGCGCGCCGCATCTCGACCCCCGGTCTGCGCAAGTACGTCGGCGTGACCGAAATCCCGCGGGTGCGCAACGGCCTCGGCATGGCCATCCTGAGCACGTCGAAGGGGATCATGTCCGACCGTGATGCGCGCGCTGCCAACACCGGCGGCGAACTCCTCGCCCTCGTCTGGTAAGGAGCCGCTCATGTCACGTATTGGAAAGCGCCCGATTCCGGTTCCGGCCGGAGTGACGGTGGCGATCAACGGAAGCGCGGTGTCGGTGAAGGGCCCGAAGGGTGAGCTTGCCCGGGTGTTGCCGGCCGACATGATCATCGCGCAGGAAGGGAGCGAGCTGCTCGTGCGTCGTCCGTCCGATGAGGAGCGCCACAAGGCGCTGCACGGCCTGACGCGTACGCTGGTCGCGAACATGGTGGAAGGGGTGACGAAGGGGTTCCAGAAGACGCTGGAGATCACGGGCGTCGGCTACAAGGCGGAAGCGAAGCCGTATGGCGCGCTGCTGTCGCTGGGCTTCTCGCACACCATCGAGTACAAGACGCCGGAAGGCGTGAAGATCAACGTGCCGAATCCGACGACCGTGGTGATCGAGGGCGCCAGCAAGGAGCTCGTCGGTCAGGTGGCGGCGGAGATCCGCAGCAAGCGCAAGCCTGAGCCGTACAAGGGCAAGGGCGTCAAGTACCAGGGCGAAGTCATCCGCCGCAAGGCCGGCAAGGCGGGAGGCAAGTAATGGCGAAGATCGCGATTCCGCGCACGAATGCGGAGCGGCGCAAGCGCCGTCACCTCCGCGTGCGCAAGGCCGTGAACGGGACGCCGGAGCGTCCGCGTTTGGTGGTGTTCCGTTCGCTGAAGCACATCTACGCCCAGATCGTCGACGATGTCGCGCAGCGCACGCTGCTGACCGTGGGCGACGAAGGGATGAGCGGCACGAAGTCGGAGCGCGCGCTCGCCGTCGGCAAGGCCGCGGCGGAGAAGGCGAAGGCGGCCGGCATTTCGAAGGTGGTCTTCGATCGCGCCGGTTACCAGTACCATGGCCGCGTGAAGGCCGTTGCCGATGGCGCCCGAGAGGGCGGCCTGGAGTTCTGATCATGGCTGACGCACAGAATACCGGTGGCGCTTCGGCGCGTAGTGGTGGGAACCGCGGTGGCCCGGGTGGCGGCCGTGGACGTGGCGGCCCGGGTGGCGGCCGTGGGCGTGGTCCGGGTGGCCCGGGCGGCGGTCGCGGGCGTGGCCCCGGCGGGGAAGGCGGCGGACCGGGTGGCGGCCGTGATGGCCGTGGCCGTGGGCCGGACCGTGGGGCGCCGCAGGAGCGTGAACAGAGCGATCTCGTCGAGAACGTGATCGCGATCAACCGCGTCGCGAAGGTCGTCAAGGGCGGCCGTCGCTTCTCCTTCAACGCGCTCGTGGCCGTTGGCGACGGGCAGGGGAAGGTGGGCTTCGCGACCGGCAAGGCGAACGAAGTGTCGGAAGCGGTCCGCAAGGCCGTGGATGCGGCCCGTCGCAAGATGGTGCACATCCCGCTGACCGGCTCGACGATTCCGCACGAAGTGGTCGGCAAGCATGGCGCCGGCAAGGTGTTGATGAAGCCCGCCGCGCCGGGTGCCGGTGTGATCGCCGGTGGCGCCGTGCGCGCCGTGCTCGAGTGCGCCGGCATTCACGACATCCTCACCAAGTCGCTCGGATCGACCAACCCGCACAACATGGTGCGCGCGGCGATCGACGGCCTCACGCACCTGGTCACCGTCGAGCAGGCGGCGAAGGAGCGCGGGATCGACGTCTCGCAGATCGGGTACAAGTCCCGCGCGAAGGTGAAGAGCGAAGCGGTGGACACGCGTAAGGCGGCCGTGGTGGCTGCGGAGGTCGCATAATGCCGCGGACGTTCGTGTGGCATCCGTCGAAGGGGCCGGCCAAGACGCCGAAGCTCGAAGCGCCGACGGAAGGCAAGGTGAAGATCACGCAGGTGCGCAGCTCCATCGGTCACTCGTGGCGCATGCGTGCGACGCTGGCGGCGCTCGGGCTGCGTCATCATCAGCAGTCGGTCGTGCAGCAGGATTCCGCCTCGCTGCGTGGCCAGCTCAAGAAGGTGCGTCACCTGGTTCAGGTGACGCCGGTGGAGGGGTAAGCCGATGGCCAAGAAGGCAGTAGAGACGGTCGAGCAGATCGGCCTGCACAACCTGTCGCCGGCGCCCGGTTCGCACCGGTCGCGCCGTCGTCTGGGCCGCGGCCCGGGCTCCGGCCTCGGCAAGACGTCCGGCAAGGGGCACAAGGGCTCGATGGCGCGGTCCGGCCATGGCGGTCCTGGTGGCGGCAAGCCGCACTTTGAAGGCGGTCAGATGCCGATCACGCGCCGGATTCCGAAGCGCGGTTTCACCAACCCGTTCCGCGAGGAGGCGCAGCTCGTGCGCCTCGACGCGCTGACGCAGGTGGTTGGGGATGAGGTGTCGGTGGAGACGCTGCTCGCCGCGGGGCTGATCCGCGCCGGGCAGGGGCCGGCCAAGCTGCTCGCCAACGGTGAAGTGGCGAAGGCGTTCACGGTGCGCGGCGTGAAGGTCAGCGCCGGTGCCAAGGCGAAGATCGAAGCGGCCGGTGGCCGCATCGACGGCTGACGGAGACTTTTCAGCGCATGGCGCAGCAATCCAATCAGGCGGCGCAGGCAGTCGCCAACATTTATCGGACGCCCGAGCTGTGGGCGAAGATCACGTTCACCTTCGTGTGCATGTTGATCTATCGCGCCGGCTCGCACATCACGGCGCCCGGTATCGACGTGCAGGCGCTGACGGACTACTTCACCCGGCAGCAGGGGTCGGGCTTCCTCGGGCTGTATGACATGTTCGTGGGCGGCGGCCTGTCGCGTGCGACGGTCTTCGCCCTCGGCATCATGCCGTACATCTCGGCCAGCATCTTCGTCCAGATCGCGGGCGCGGTGCTGCCGAATGTCGACAAGATGCAGAAGGACGAGGAAGGGCGGAAAAAGCTCACGCAGTACACCCGGTATCTCACGGTGCTGCTGGCGCTGATTCAGGCCTACGGCTTCGCGCTGTTCACGGAATCGCTCCCGGCCGCCGTGTCGCGTCCGGGGCCGTGGTTCACGGTCCAGATGATGCTCTTCCTTACCACGGGCGCGATCTTCGTCATGTGGCTGGGTGAGCAGATCACCGAACGCGGCCTGGGGAACGGCGCGTCGCTGATCATCTTCTTCTCGATCGTCGAGCGGATGTGGCCGTCGATCTTCCAGACGTTCGGCTTCGTGTCGACGGGTGCCGTCGCACCGCTGTCGATCGCGGTGCTGGCGATCATGATGGTCGCGGTGGTGGCCGGTGTCGTGGCCATCAC
>Ga0315902_10012683_pt1 | contig 10945 bp, 14 predicted proteins | sample LakEriMetagenome_9_FD_203523 | JGI IMG/M metagenome (GOLD analysis project Ga0315902, IMG submission 203523) | Freshwater fungal communities from buoy surface, Lake Erie, Ohio, United States - Buoy 12 MA117 | ecosystem: Environmental > Aquatic > Freshwater > Lake > Lake biofilm | place: USA...
CCCGCCAGCCAGTAGTAGGTGCGGCCGCGGGGATCGACGCGCCTGTCGAACTGGTCGGTGTAGCGGCGCACGGCCGTGCGGCACCAGCGCAGCGGGCCGATGCTCTCCGCCGGCCGGGGCGGCACGTTGAGGTTGAGCAGCATCGCCGGCGGCCAGCCCGCCTGCAGCATCCGCTCGGCCACATCCAGGGCGATCGAGGCCGCGGGCTCGAACTGGCGCCACTGGAAGTCGGCGCTGCTCACCGCCAGGGCGGGCAGGCCCTCGATCGTGCCCTCCATCGCCGCACTCACCGTGCCGGAATAGAGCACGTCGGTGCCCAGGTTGGGGCCGTGGTTGATGCCGGAGAGCACCAGGTCGGGCCACTCCTCCAGCAGCGAGAACAGGGCCAGCTTCACGCAGTCGCTGGGGGTGCCGCTGCAGGCCCAGGCCTGGATGCCATCGTCAAACAGCTCGTCGGCCCGCTCGGCGCGGATGGGCGTCTGCAGGGTGAGGCCGTGGCCGGTGGCCGAGCGCTCCTGGTCGGGGCACACCACGGTGACCTCATGGCCGCGGGCGTTGGCGGCGTTGGCCAGGGTGCGGATGCCGGCGGCGAACACCCCGTCGTCGTTGCTCACCAGGATCTTCAGGGGGCGCATCGCCGAGGAGGTTGCTCCGTACAGTCTCACCCTTGCCATTCAGTCTGGGGTTGTCGTGGGCGTCACCGTGTCGCTGGAGGATCTCACTGGCCAGCTGGAGCAGCTGGAGGCCGAGGCGGCCGCCGAGATCGCCGCTGCCGCCACAGCCCCTGAGCTGGAGGCGCTTCGGGTGGGCCTGCTGGGCAAGAAGGGCCGGCTCTCGGCCGTGCTGGGGGCGATGGGCAAGCTGCCCGGCCCGGAGCGGCCGTTGATCGGCCAGCGGGCCAATGTGCTCAAGGAGCAGGTGAGCGGGCTGCTGGCCGAGCGGCTGCGGGCGGTGAAGGCGGCGGCGATGGCCGAGCGCATCGCCCGCGAAACCCTCGACGTCACCGCCCCCAGCAGCTACACCCCCGCCGGCCACCGCCACCCGCTGATCAGCACGATCGAGGAGATCGTGGACATCTTCAGCGGTCTGGGCTACCGGGTGTCGGAGGGGCCGGAGATCGAAACCGACTACTACAACTTCACCGCCCTGAACATCCCGGAGCACCACCCCGCCCGGGACATGCAGGACACCTTCTACCTGGGGGATGGCCGGCTGCTGCGCACCCACACCTCGCCGGTGCAGATCCGCTACCTGGAGAACAATCCGCCGCCGGTGCGGGTGATCGCCCCGGGGCGGGTGTTCCGCCGCGACGCGGTGGATGCCACCCACTCGCCGGTGTTCCACCAGGTGGAGGTGCTGGCGATCGATGAAGGGCTCGACTTCACCCACCTGCGCGGGACGGTGACCGCCTTCCTGCAGCAATTTTTCGGCGACCTGCCGGTGCGCTTCCGCGCCAGCTACTTCCCCTTCACCGAGCCCAGCGCCGAGGTGGACGTGCAGTGGCGGGGCCGCTGGCTGGAGGTGATGGGCTGCGGCATGGTGGATCCGGCGGTGCTCACCGGCATGGGCCTGGATCCGGAGCGCTGGAGCGGTTTCGCCGCCGGCCTGGGGGTGGAGCGCTTCTGCATGGTGCGCCACGGCATCGACGACATCCGCCGCCTCTTCACAAGCGACCTGCGCTTCCTCGAGCAGTTCTGAGGGCACCCCTGAGGTGCACTCAATAAACTCCAGCAGTCCCCCCGCTTCGCGATCGGTGCCCCGCGTCGGACTGATCGTCAACGACGGCAAGGACCTGGCAGTGAGCACGGCCGATGCGATCCAGCGCCGGCTGGCCGAGCACGGCTACGAGGTCCTGCGGGTGAGCAGCTCCGGCGGCATGGTGGGCTTCGCCAATCCCGACCAGCACCTGCGCACCCGCGGCTACAGCGCCTGCGTTCCCCCCGGCTTCAGCGAGGAGCTCGAGCTGGCGATCGTGCTCGGCGGCGATGGCACCGTGCTCTCCGCGGCGCGCCAGACCGCACCGGTGGGCGTGCCGATCCTCACGATCAACACCGGCCACCTGGGCTTCCTGGCCGAGGCCTACCTGCAGCAGCTCGACCAGGCCCTGGAGCAGGTGCTGGCCGGCGCGTGGACGGTGGAGGAGCGCACCATGCTGGTGGTGAGCGTGATGCGCGGCGAGCAGCGGCGCTGGGAGGTGCTCTGCCTCAACGAGATGGCCCTGCACCGCGAGCCGCTCACCTCGATGTGCCATTTCGAGATCGCCATCGGCCGCCACGCCCCGGTGGACATCGCCGCCGACGGCGTGATCCTCTCCACCCCCACCGGCTCCACCGCCTACTCGCTCTCGGCCGGTGGCCCGGTGATCACCCCCGACTGCCCGGTGCTGCAGCTCACGCCGATCGCAGCCCATTCGCTGGCCTCGCGGGCCCTGGTGTTCAGCGACCGGGAACCGGTGACCGTGTTTCCGGCCACGCCCGAGCGGCTGATGATGGTGGTGGATGGCAGCGCCGGCTGTTACATCTGGCCGGAGGACCGGGTGCTGATCCGCCGCAGCGAGCAGCCCGTGCGCTTCGTGCGCCTGGCCGATCACGAGTTCTTCCAGGTGCTGCGCAACAAGCTGGGCTGGGGCCTGCCCCACGTGGCCAAGCCCGGCAACGGCGTGCAGCCATGACGCCTGCGGGCCGCGTGCTGCTGCTGGGGGAGAAGGCCGAGCTGCTTGCCGCCCGCCTGGAGGCCTCGGGCTACACGGTGGTGCTCGGCAGCGGCGGTCTGGGAGATGGGGAGGTGGATGTGGATGGGAAGGTGGATGTGGTGGTGCTGGCGGCCGAGGCGGCCGACAAGATCCAGGCCCTGCGCCAGCGGCTGGGGCCGCTGCCGATCCTGCTGGATGTGACCGAGGACTCGCTGGCGGCGCGGGTGCGCTGCCTGAGCGCCGGCGCCGACGACTTCTGGCTCTCGGCACTCGGCCCCAGCGACCTGCTGATGCGCCTGCGGCTGCACCTCAGCCTGCAGCGGCAGGCGGCAGCGCCCACCAACTTGCTGCAGGTGGCGGACCTCAGCCTCGATCCCCTCAGCCGCAGCGTGAAGCGCGGGCCACGGCTGGTGGCGCTCACCGCCCGGGAGTACCAGCTGCTGCTGCTGCTGCTGGAACGCAAGGGCACGGTGGTGAGCCGTGAGCTGATCCTGCGCCGGGTGTGGAACGACGACCGGGGCATCTCCAGCAACGTGATCGAGGTGTACGTGCGCTACCTGCGCCAGAAGCTGGAGGAGGGCGGCGAGCGCCGCCTGATCCACACCATCCGCGGCCAGGGCTACTGCCTGAGCGAGCGGGTGCCGCCGCTGGGGGGCCCGAGCTGATGGGCGCCCAGCGGGCGCTGCTGCTGGGTTCGGCCCTGGCCCTGGCGGTGGGGCTGGTGTTGGGGCCGCCCCAGGCCCCAGCCGACCAGCTCGCGCCCCCGCAGCAGCTGCCGGTCACCGCCCGGTGGTGCCTGCAGCCCGGGCGCTGCATCGGCCTGGAGGTGGCGGCCACGCTGCGCCAGCAGGCGATGGGCCTGCAGCTGCGCCCACCCCTGCCGCCGCTGCGGGGCATGTGGTTCCCCTATGCCATCCCCACGCCAGCGCGCTTCTGGATGCACCGCACGCCGGCCCCCCTCGACATGCTGTTCATCCGCGACGGGCGGGTGGTGGCGATCGAGGCCGATGCCCAGCCCTGCATGCGGCTGCCCTGCCCGAGCTACGGCCCGGTGGATCCGGTGGATGGGGTGGTGGAGCTTGCGGCTGGCCAGGCCGAGGCCCTGGGCATCAGCGTGGGCAGCCCGGCGCGGATCGAGGCGCTGCCCTAGCAACCTGCAGAGCCTGGCCGCCGCCCGCTGAGCACCAGCACCGGATTGAGCGGTGCCAGGCGGGTGCCATCGGCCAGGGGGGCGCCGCGCCAGGCCTGGTGCTGAGCCACGGCCACGGCACAGCCGGCCCGCTCCAGCAGGGGCCGCAGCTCAGCGAGGGCCTCCACGGTGGCCAGGGGGATCACCACCAGGCCGCCGGGCCGCAGGCGCTCCAGCACCACCGCCAGCACGGCCGCCCGCTCGCGGCCGCCGCCGCCCAGCAGCACCCGATCGGGATCGGGCAGGGCCGCCAGGGCCTCGGGGGCCCGGCCCTCCACCACCCCCGCCGGGGTCACCCCCAGCCGCGCGGCGTTGGCGGCGATCAGGCTGGCGCCGCCGCCGCGCTGCTCCACGAACCAGGCGGCCAGCCCGGGCCGCAGCCGCAGCGCCTCCAGACCCACCGAGCCCACGCCGGCGCCGATGTCCCAGAGCACGCCCCGCTCGGGCAGCTCGAGATCGGCCAGCAGCTGGATCCGCACCTCGCGCTTGGTCATCAGACCGGGGCGGTCGTCGTGCTGGAGATAGAGGCCATCGGCCAGGCCGAACAGGGGCAGGGCGGCCGGATCGGCGGGCGCTGGCGGCGGCTCGGCGATCAGCAGCACCAGGTGCAGGGGATCGAGGTCGGCGGGCAGGGGGGCCTGGGGCGCCAGCCACTGCACCCGCTCGGCGGGATGGCCCAGCCGCTCGCACAGCCAGAGGGAATAGGCCGCCTCCAGGCCGGAGGCCGCCAGGATGGTGCGCACCGCCGCCGCGCCGCCGCGGCTGGGGTCGGTGAGCACAGCCAGGGCGGCGGGGCGCTGCTGCAGCCGGGCCGCCAGGGGCTCCGGCTCCCGGCCGTGCAGGCTGATCCAGCTGGCGTCCTGCCAGGGGCGGCCGATGCGGGCGAAGGCCAGCTGCAGGGAGCTGGGCGCGGGATGGAAGCGCAGCCGCTCCGGCCCGAACTGCTGAAGCAGCAGCCGGCCGATGCCGAACCAGAGCGGATCGCCGCTGGCCAGCAGCACCGCCGAGCGGCCCGCCGCCAGGGCCCGCTCCAACGGGGCGAAGATCTGCTCAGGCCGGTCGCTGGCCAGCAGCTGGGGGCAGGGCTGTGCCGCCGGGATGCGCCCGGCAGCCTGCTCCTGCCGCCACCACGGCTCCAGCTCCGCCAGCAGGCGCCGGGGAGCCAGCAGCATGTCGGCGGCCCGCACCAGCGCCAGCGAGGGCACCGGCAGGCCAGCCAGGCCGAAGGCGTCGGTGCCGATCACCGTCACCACGGGTTCGTGAGGTGCCGGCTGCGTGCTGCCCAGGGTGTGCTCGCCGCTGCCGCCATGATGCCGGGCCCATCCCCCCGGGCCGCCTGTCGACACCCAGACTGAGCCCTCTGCCGCGACCGACCCGCCGCCATGAGCCATCGCCGCCAGCGCATCCACGAGCTGGTGCTGGCCCTGCTGGCCCAGCAGGGCGATCTGGAGCTGCTCGACGGCGACACCAGCGCGCTGCCCCCCGGCGACCCGGGCATCTGGATCGAGCGCAACCGCCGGGTGGTGCAGCGCTACCAGGCCCTGGTGCGCTCGGCCGTGACCCTCGACGCCCTGATCGACCAGGAGGTGGGCGGCGGAGCGACGCGCAAGATCGGGCAGGGGTTTCAGGAGGATTCCGCCTGAACCAGCCCCCCGAGCTGCTGGTCGGCGAAACCCACCAGGGCTTGCGCCACCTCCAGTGCCAGGGCTGCATCCCGTTCGTCGAACAGATCCACAGGCGCCTCATCGCCATCCGGGTAGCGGCTGGCGGTGGTCATCCTCTGCAGCGGTTTCAGCGGCAGCTGGCGCAACGGGGCCGTGTCGATGCCAAGCGAATCCAGGGCGCCGAGCAATCGCTCGATCGAGTGGGTTCGTTCAGGCTCCTGATCGAGAGCCAGCAACAGGGCCTTGAGGGACTTCTCGGCGGCCTGGGAGCAGGAGTAGCAGGCCTGGGCGTGGAATCCTCCCTCGCTGGCATAAACAGCCATGGCGAGGTCGCTGTGGGCCTGACGCAGCCAGGCGTGCAGACGGCCTGTCATGGCATCGGGATGGGTTGCAAGCGGATCGCATCGCGGCCGATGCCGCGCCACCAGGGATCATCGCCCTGCCGGCGCTCCAACCAGCGGCCCTGGCTGATGGCGATCACATCGTCGGCCAGGCCGGCTCCCAGCAGCTCCTCTGCCAGCTGGTCTGCGCTGCTCTGCTGCGGCGCCACCGCCAGCAGATCCACATCCGAACGGGCATCCCAGTCGCCACGGGCCAGGGAGCCGAACAGCCACACCTCGGCTCCAGCCCGTCCGGCGAGCAGGGGCTCAATGCTGCTGCGCAAGGCCTCGATCCGTTGGCCGCACAGCCGCTGGCGAATCTGCTGCACGCTCGCCATGGCCCGGCCTCGACGCGATGGTTCGAGATTAGGAACAGCTCTGACAAGCTGGGCTCACTGTTGTCTGCCCCATGGCGCGTTTCGGCCTCTCCGCCCTCCAGTCGATGCTGCGGTCGCGGGGTTCAGGACGGGCCGAGGCGCCGCCGGCCAGCTGGAGCCGCCCCTTCGGCCAGGTCTGGGAGCGGCCCTACACGGTGCGCTACGCCAGCAACCTCGACGACGGCCCCAACCACGGCATGCCCCTGGGGGGCTTCGGGGCGGGCTGCATCGGCCGCGCGCCCGACGGCTCCTTCAACCTCTGGCACCTGGACGGCGGCGAGCACTGGTTCGGCACCCTGCCCGACTGCCAGTTCGCCCTGTTCGAGAGCGACGGCGAGCAGCGCCGCGCCCACGCCCTGGCGGTGAAGCCCGAGGTGGATGCCTCCCGGCCCGAGGCGGGCGAACCCCTGCCGGCCTGGGACTGGTACCCCGCCAGCACCCCCGAGCGCCGCACCGGCAGCTACGCCGCCCGCTACCCGCTGAGCTGGAGCAGCTACGAGGGGGTGTTTGCCGCGCAGGTGGGCTGCACGGCCTTCAGTCCGCTGCTGCCGGGCGACTACCAGCGCAGCAGCTACCCGCTGGCGGTGTTCGTGTGGACCCTGCACAACCCCGGCCGCAAGGCCCTGGATCTGTCGCTGCTGCTGAGCTGGCGCAACACGCTCGGCTGGTTCACCAACACCGATCCCTCGGCAGCGGTCACCTTCCGCGACGACGGCAGTCCCGAGCACAACTACATGCCGGCGATCGGCCGCAGCCGAGGCCAGCGCAACCGCTGGGTGGAGCAGGGCCCGCTCAAGGGCGTGCTGCTGGAGGGGGAGCGCAGCACGCCGCTCGCCGAGGGCCAGGGCCAATGGTGCATCGCCACCGACGCCGGCCTGGAGGAACGCCACCCTGGCCTCACGATCCAGTGCTGCAGCCGCTGGAACCCGGCCGGCGATGGCGCCGAGCTGTGGCAGCCCTTCGCCGCCGATGGCTCCATCCCGGAGAGCAACAACGACCGCGCCAGCGGCAGCAACGACCCGGCCAGCGCCGCCCTGGCCGTGCGCTGCCGGCTGGAGCCGGGCGAGAGCATCGAGATCCCCGTGGTGATCAGCTGGGACCTGCCGGTCACGGCCTTCGCCACCGGCACTCGCTGCCTGCGCCGCTACACCGACTTTTACGGCGCTGAGGGCAACGCCGCCGCCGCCATCGCCGCCGAGGCCCTGCGCGACTGGCGCGACTGGCACACGGCGATCGAGGCCTGGCAGCGGCCGGTGCTGGAGCGCGCCGACCTGCCGGAGCCCCTGCGCATGGCCCTGTTCAATGAGCTCTACGACCTGGCCAGTGGCGGCAGCCTCTGGAGCGCCGCCAGCCCGGAGGATCCGGCGGGCCGCTTCGGGGTGCTGGAGTGCCTCGACTACGCTTGGTACGAGAGCCTGGACGTGCGCCTCTACGGGTCGTTCGCCCTGCTGCAGCTGTGGCCGGAGCTCGACAAGAGCGTGCTGCGCAGCTTCGCCCGGGCCATCCCGGCGGCCGATCCCACGCCGCGGCCGATCGGCTGGTATTTCACCCAGGGCAAGGGCCGGGTGGAGGCGGCGCGCAAGGTGGCCGGCGCCACCCCCCACGACCTGGGCGCCCCCAACGAGCGCCCCTGGGATGCCAGCAACTACACCGCCTACCAGGACTGCAACCTCTGGAAGGACCTGGCCAGCGACTTCGTGTTGCAGGTGTGGCGCACCTTCCGGCTGGCCCCCAGCGGCGAGGACCTGCGCTTCCTGGCCGACTGCTGGCCGGCGGCGGTGCAGGCCCTGCGCTACCTCAAGACCTTCGACGCCAACAACGACGGCCTGCCGGACAACGGCGGCGCACCGGACCAGACCTTCGACGACTGGCCGCTGCAGGGGGTGAGCGCCTACTGCGGCGCCCTCTGGATCGCCGCCCTGGAGGCGGCCCTGGCCATGGGCCAGCGGCTGCAGCTGGAGCTGGGGCTGGACACCAGCGGCGAGCAGCGGCAGTTCAGCGGCTGGCTGGAGCAGAGCCGGGCCAACTTCGACCGGCTGCTCTGGAATGGCGAGTACTACAACATCGATGCCGAGAGCGGCACGCCGGTGGTGATGGCCGACCAGCTCTGCGGCGACTTCTACGCCCGCCTGCTGGGCCTGCCCGCCGTGGTGGCCGACGAGCGGGCCCGCAGCTCCCTGCGCGCCGTGCGGGAGGCCTGCTTCGAGGGCTTCGAGGGCGGGAAACTGGGGGTGGCCAACGGCCTGCGCCGCGATGGCACCCCCCTCGATCCCAACGGCACCCACCCCCTGGAGGTGTGGACCGGCATCAACTTCGGCCTGGCCGCCTACTACCGCTTGATGGGCGAAACGGACACCGCCCTGGCGATCACCGGCGCCGTGGTGGAGCAGGTGTATGGCGGCGGCCTGCAGTTTCGTACCCCCGAGGCGATCACGGCGGTGAACACCTTCCGCGCCTGCCACTACCTGCGGGCGATGGCGATCTGGGCCCTGTGGGCCACCCACACCGGCTGGCAGCCGATTCCGGGAGCCGAGCGACAGCCATGAGCAGGGAGTTGCGGGCGCTGTTCCTGGGAACGCTGCTGAGCCTGTTCACCGGGCTGCTGGTGGGCCTGACCCAGCCACCGGCCGCCCAGGCCCTGCTGCACAACCACCCGGATGAAACCGGCACGCCGGTGCTGCGCAGCCTGGAGAGCCTGCGCGATCTCGACTACCAGAGCTGGCAGCTGGTGGCCTATCGCGAGGGCCCGCCAGGCGGCCCGCTCACCCTGCGGATCGTGGGCTACCCGGGCAAGGTGCGGCTGGATCACCCCACGCCCCTGCTGGTGCAGAGCGGCCGGCTGCAGTGGCAGCTCGACGACATCACCCTGGCCAACCCCAAATTGGCAGGCGATGGCCGCGCCGCCGCCGCCGAGTTCAACCTGGCCCCCCTGCTGGCCGACCTGCGCAAGAACCGCCCCCTGCGCCTGCAGCTGCCGGGCGTGTTCGTGGAGCTGCCGGTGCCGCCCTATGTGGTGGCGGAATGGCGCAGCCTGCTCGGCTAGCGATAGAGCGCAAGCGAGAGGTCTGCAGCGGCATGCTTGAGCCGGCGATCGAAACTGGCCACGGTGGCCCCGAGTCGCTGAGCAAGTTCCAGGTAGGCCGCGTTATAGCTTGACAGGCCATGGATGCGCGCCAGAGCGAACACCCTCAGCTGGCGCTCCTGCGCGCCGTCGGCGTCGGTTCTGATCGGTAGGCTGCGGAGCCGATCGAGGAACAGATCGCTCGCGTCTGCAGCGATCACGCCCCGGCGCTCGGCCACCAGCAGGGCGTTAGCCAACTCCAGGTGCCACAGGCCCGGTACCCACAAGGCCTGCTCACCGCAGGCCTCCAGGAGCCGACCGGCGAGAGCTGAATCCCCGGCCTGCTCCCGCTCAAACACCCAGGCCAGTGCCATCGACGCATCGATCACCACAGTCAACGCCGACCCTCCGCCACGAAGCTGGCCACATCGGCATCGCTGAGGCCACGGATACGCGGGAAGGCCTGCAAAGCGCCGATGGCCTCCGCAAGGGTCTGGCTGGTGCTGGGCCGATGGGGCACGAGATCGGCAACGGGCCGCCCGCGCACGGTGATCGTGAAGTGCTCGCCTCGTTCCACGGCACGCAGCAGCCGCGAGAGCTGGGCCTTGGCCTCAAAGGCACCGATGGAACTCTCCATGCGCAAACCCCCATATCACAGGCAGGCTGTCAATCTAGCTGGTTTACAAGCTAGTTTATTAGCGCTGACCCTGGAAGCAGCCTGCGTCGCCAGGTGTGGGGTGGGTGGCCACTTACTGGGCAGCGGAGCTGTGTTTACTGATGGCGGTGAGCAGCAGCGGCCGGGGCAACCGGGTGATGACCTCCACCGATGGCATCAGTTGGACGAACAGGGTCTCGGCGGCCGACAACGCCTGGACCTCGCTCTGCTGGTCGTCCGAGCGGGAGCTGCTTGTGGCTGTCGCCAGCAGCGGCACTGGCAACCGGATCATGACCAGCCCCGATGGCATCACCTGGACCGTGCGCAGCTCACCCGCCGATAGCGGCTGGCGCTCGATCTGCTGGTCGCCGCAACGCAGTCAGTTCGTGGCTGTGAGCAACAGCGGCTCTGCCAACCGGGTGATTGTGAGCCCCTGATCCATGCCTGACACCACGACACCCCTGCCGGCGATCGGCTCGCGCTGCTGGCGCGACCTGATCAGCCCGGAGACCGGCGCCACTGTGCTGAACCTGGCGGCCGCCAGCAGCGACACCGATCCGATGCTGGAGTTGGCCTACGACGAGGGCGGCAGCGGCTGGTGGCCGCTCTCCACCCTGGTCTTTGCCGCCCAGTGAGCCTGAGTAATGAGAACAAGGCAACGGGTGCAACTTTTCAGTGTCACTTGACGCCGGCCGGAGATGCAGTTTGGCTTGCCCTTGCCCGATGTCAATCTGGTTGAAGGCTGTCAAGCAACCTGCTTGACATCTGACGTGGCCTCAGCCGACTAGGAGCCTGTCGCGCATAGAACGCGCCCAGCCCCTCCACAGACGCCTCTGAATCTGCCCAGATCCCAGTGACTGCAATGAGTCTGGGCGAGAGAATGGGGCATGCAGAAGCGCAAGACCTTTCGCCCCTGGCAGCCGGAGC
>Ga0315902_10012684_pt1 | contig 10945 bp, 8 predicted proteins | sample LakEriMetagenome_9_FD_203523 | JGI IMG/M metagenome (GOLD analysis project Ga0315902, IMG submission 203523) | Freshwater fungal communities from buoy surface, Lake Erie, Ohio, United States - Buoy 12 MA117 | ecosystem: Environmental > Aquatic > Freshwater > Lake > Lake biofilm | place: USA...
CAGCATCCGATATTCGGCCCGCGTCTCGTAGCTGGGCCCGAGGAGATAGGCGTAGACGCCCTGCCGCGCCGGTCCGCCGGCGGCCCACGCCGCCCGCAGCGACCGCTCGACGAGCGCCGGCGCATACCACCGGCCCGGCGGTGGCGCCACGCCCTCCGCAGGCTCGAGCGCGTCGCCCCAGGGCTCGGCGACCAAGTCGAGATGATCGTTCATCACGAGCAGTTCGCCGCTCTGCATGTCGGGCTGCAGGCCGCCGGAGGCGTTGGTGAGCAGGAGCGTGCGGACGCCGAGCGCCGCGAGCAGCTCGATGCCGCGCGTGAGCGTCTCGGGCGGAAAGCCCTCGTAGGCATGCACGCGGCCCTGGAGCATGACGACGGGCCGGCCCCGCAGCCGCCCGCAGACGAGGCGGCCGCGATGCCCCGTGGCAGTGCTCGATGCCAGCCAGCCGGTGTCACGCGAGGCGATCGCCCAGGCGTCGTCGAGCCGATCAGCCAGGCCGCCGAGCCCCGTGCCGAGCACCACGCCGAGCGGCGCGTCGAATCCGCCGGCAGCGCGTATCCGCTCCGCCGCCTCGACCGCACCAGCCCGCGGCCCGCGACGATTCGCTGCTCTGCCCGACTCCCGCACCCGTGCCTCCTCCACACTTTCCTGCCGCGCCGCCGGCACCCTTTGCCGCTCCGGCCGCGAATCCGTATTCTCGCCGCACCGGCACAGTTTTGAAAACCGTGTCGGTGATCATCCGTGAGTCAGGAGCAACGCAGCGTATGCCCACGAGAGCCGAACAGTTTGCCGGCGTGTCGGTCGCGATCGTGACCCCGTTTCGCGACGGCAAGATCGACTACCCGCGGCTGCGCGAGCAGGTGGATTTTCAGGCCCAGGCCGGCGTGACGTGCCTCTGCCCGGTGGGCACGACGGGCGAATCGCCCACGCTCTCGCACGAAGAGCACGAGCGGGTGATCGCCGAGACGATCGACGCGGCGGCCGGCCGCGTGCTCGTGATGCCCGGCACGGGCAGCAACTCCACCGCCGAGGCCGTGCGGCTCACGAAGTATGCAGCGAAGGCCGGGGCCCACGCGGCCCTCGTCGTCGGCCCCTACTACAACCGGCCGACGCAGCAAGGTCTCTACGAACACTTCAAGGCGATCGCCGAGAGCGTGGACATTCCGATCTGCATCTACAACATCCCGGCCCGCACCGGCCGTAACATCGAGCCCGAGACCATTCAGCGCCTCGCCGACCTGCCGGGCATCGCGATGGTGAAGGAGGCCACCGGCTCGATGGACCAGGCCTCGCAGATCCTCGCCGCCACCGATCTCACCCTGCTCTCGGGCGACGACAGCCTCACGCTGCCGCTGCTCTCGATCGGCGGGCGGGGCGTGATCTCCGTCGTGAGCAACCTCGTGCCGGCCGACATGAAGGCCCTCTGCGACGCCTTCGATACGGGCGACCTTGCGAAGGCCAGGACGCTCCACCACAAGCTCTTCGCCCTGTGCCGTGACCTGCTCGGCCTGGCGAGCAACCCGATTCCGATCAAAAGCGCGATGGCGATGCTGGGCCGCGACACGGGCGACGTGCGGCTGCCCCTCGTGCCGCTCGAGCCCGTGCTCGCCGACAAGCTCCGCTCGGCGCTCCGCAGCTACGGCCTACTCTAAAACCCGCAGCGTGGCCCCCTGCGCGTCGAACCGGGCGATCACCGGCTCGTACTGCGGCAGGAGCTTAAGCGCGTCGAACCGCTCCACGAGCCGCCCTGCCGCCTCGAGCGACTCGCAGCAGGCCATCACAGCCGGCCCCCAGCTGCTCTGCGCTGCGCCGCGGATGCCGAGCTCGTCGAGCAGTTCGAGGAGCTGTGCCGTCGACGCCGCATGTGGCAGCCGCTCCGACACAGATGCGAACGGCTGGCCCGCCAAACCACCGTAGCAACGCACCGCCTGGGAGAACGCCGCGAACCGCCCCTCGACGGCCGCCGGCAGAATTTCCATGAGTGCGATCCGGGCGAGTTCCGCTGCCACCTCGCGCGGCACCGGCGCAAGCTTCTGAAACGCCTGCTTCTCGGGCTCACCGTGCAGCCCGATCGAATCGCGCTGCACGATCACCACGCACCGCCACGCCGACGGCAGCCGCACGCGGGCCACGAGCGGCGAAAACTCGCCGTCCTGAGCCGGCGATCGTGGCGGCACGAACCGGCCCGCCTCCACGATCAGGCCGCCGCGGCTGAAGCCGTGGATGCCCACGCAGGATCGCCGGCCGCGGCCGACCGCTCGGGCAAACTCCAGCGCGTCTGCCGACTCGAACGAATGCTCATCGTCGATCGGCTGGCCCTGCTCCGCCACGATGGGCAGCGTGTGCGACCCGCGATACAGACCGTGCATTCCGGCGGCGACGGCGAGCGCCAGTTGCGTGCCGCTGCCGAGCCCCACGTGGGCCCGCGGCGTTGCGACCACCTCGATCTCGCAGGCAGCCTTCTCGGGAAGGCCCCACGCCTTCGCGGCCTCGCGGGCGAAGCCCACGGCCCGCTCGGCGAGCGGACCGCGGCCGAGAAACGCCTCCGCGCGGCGCAGCCGCACGTGCACGCCGGGTCGATCGACCATCACGCCCACGCCGCCGAACGACCGCACCTCGGGATCGCCAAACGACAGCATGCCGAGGTGCAGCCGCGCCGGCGCCCGCACCTCTACGGCTCGCGGCGGTCGGCTCGAAGGTCGGCGTTCCTCTGCCATGCCGCAAGTAGACCCACGCCGCCGCATGTGGGGCAAGCGTCCCGCTTGCCATGAGCGCCTCTCCCTCTGGGAGAGGCCGGCCGAAGGCCGGGTGAGGGTGTCCTATGGTCGCGCGACGAAAGCACCCTCACCCCGGCCCTCACCCGGAGGGAGAGGGAGATTCACACGCTTCTCTCCAACAACCCGAACGCCTCGTGCTCGCGCGTGCCCCCCGTCTTCTCCACGAGCACGCGCAGTTCCGCCAGCCGCCTCCGCACCTCGTCGGCCCCGAGCAGATGCACCCGTGTCACGAGGATCGCCCCTTCCACCACCGCATGCCGCGCCCGGTTGAGCCCCACGAACGGCCGCCCCTCGTGCGTGGCCACCACGCGGGCCTCGAGCCGCTGCCGCTCGCCCGAGCGGTCGGCCGCCACGATCTCAAATTCATACGCGCGGCACACGTCTTCGAGCACCCAGCCCTGCAGGGCCGTCGCCGCCCGGCACGCCGGCGGAGAGCCCGCCGCCCCCGTCACCACACGCGCGATGAGCAACACGTCGTCGGTGGCATGAAACACCCCCGCTCCCAGCCGCGCGAGATGCACGGCCGTCTGGCTCGTGGCAAACGGCTTGAGCACGAGCCGGTCGATCCTGGCCGCCGCCACCTCGGCCTCGTCGACCTCGGGCCCCATCGCGGCCAGGTGCATCCGGCCGTCGGCATCGCAGGTAGTGACGAGTCCTTCGAGAATCATTGACGGCCAGGCATCAGGGGGCAGAGCCGCGACACCCCGTCGCCGGCCTCGCTTACAATACCGTCCGGTCGGCAGTCCGCCGCCCCCCGCCCGCCCTGTCGGCCCTGCGCCTGTGACCCACGCCCGCGAACGCATTCACTTCGTCACCGGCAAGCTCGCGGAGCACTCGCTGCGACACGTGCTCGAAGCCCTCGCGCCGCGGGTGGGCTTCGATTGCTCGGTGCAGGTGCTGAACATCACCGTGGCGGCCCTGATGACCACGCCCTGGATCGCCCGGCGGCTCGTCGTGCCCCCCGGCACCACGCGGGTGATCCTGCCCGGGGCCTGCAGCGGATCGCTCGACGCGTTTCAGGGGGTGACCGACGTGCCGGTCGAACGCGGCCCCGAGGATCTACGCCGGCTCGACGAATTCTTCGGCCAGCAGTCGCGCGACCTCGCCGACTACGGCGGCTTCGACATCGAAATCATCGCCGAGATCAACCACGCGCCGCGGCTCTCGCGGCCGGCGCTCCTCGCAGAGGCCCGCCGGCTCGTCGCCGCGGGGGCCGACCGCATCGACGTGGGCTGCGACCCGGGCGACACGTGGGCGGGCGTCGGCGACGCGGTGGGCATGCTCACCGCCGAAGGGATGAAAGTGTCGATCGACAGCTTCAACCCGGCGGAGATCTCGGCCGCCGTGCGGGCAGGCGCGAGCCTCGTGCTCTCGGTCAACTCGTCGAACGCGGCGGCGGCGGCCGACTGGGGCTGTGAGGTCGTCGTCGTGCCCGACGTGCCGGCCACGCTCGCGGGCTTCGACGACACGATCGAGCGGCTCACCGCCGCGCACGTTCGCTGCCGCCTCGATCCCGTGCTCGAACCGATCGGCTTCGGATTCGCCGCGAGCCTCGGCCGCTACCTCGACGTGCGCCGCCGTCATCCGAGCGCCGAGATGATGATGGGCATCGGGAATCTCACCGAGCTCACCGACGTCGATTCGGCCGGCATCAACACGCTGCTCCTCGGCTTCTGCCAGGAGACGGGCATCCGCTCGGTGCTCACGACAGAGGTGATCCACTGGGCGAAGAGCAGCGTGCGCGAATGCGCGCTCGGCCGCGCGCTCGTGCACCACGCTGTCACGAACCGCACGCTCCCCAAGCACGTCGAACCGCGGCTCGTCACGCTCCGCGCGGGCAAGCCGCAGGAGCACGGCCCCGAGGCTCTCGCCGCCCTCGCTCGTGCGATCCGCGATCCGAACATCCGGGTGTTCGCCGAGCGGGGCGAAGTGCACGTGGTGGGCGCGGGGCTGCACCTGGCAGCCCGCGATCCCTTTGCCCTGTTCGCCGAGCTCGAGGCGGCCCGGCCCGACATCGACCCGAGCCACGCCTTCTACCTCGGCTACGAGATGGCGAAAGCCGTGACGGCGCTCACGCTCTCGAAGGACTATCGGCAGGACCAGGCCCTTGAATGGGGGCACCTCACGCAGCCCGAGATCGCCCACGGCCCGTCGCGGGCCGCCGCCGACGTGGCCCGCAAGGCCGGCGTGGCCGAGACGGCAGCCGACACCACGCCCGACGAGGTCGCCCGCTCGTCATGACCGCGCACGCCGAGCCTCTCACCGCCGCGCCCCTCGTCACCCGCCGGTTCACCACCGCCTCGGGCGCGGTCGTCGCCGAACTCGCCCCACACGTGACCGCGCCGGCCGTGTTCCGCCAGCTTGCGACCGCGCCGCATGTCGTGTTTCTCGACAGCGCGGCGCTCGACGAGCGTTCGCCTGCCGACGAGGCCGACGGCTCGCTCCCGCGGCTCGGGCGGTATTCGTTCGTGGCGGTCGATCCGATCCACTCGGTGGTCGTGCCCGCGGATGGCAGCGCCGCCGACATCGCGGCCGCGTTCGCTGCGCTGCGAGCCCTGCTTGCCGACCTGGCCTGCGCCACGATCCCCGCCCTGCCGCCGTTTCAGGGCGGCGTGGCCGGGCTCGTGGCCTACGAATGCGGGCTCGCGCGGCTCGGCCTCGATGCGCCGCAGCCGCCGGCCGCCGGCGTGCCGCTTGTGGCGCTGCACGTCTACGACGTCGTCGTCGCCTTCGACCACGATGCCGGCCGTGGCTGGCTCATCTCGCAAGGCGTGCCGGCGAAGGGGCCCGTGGCGCGCCGCGAGCGGGCGACGGCTCGGCTCGACGCCCTCCTCGAACGGCTCGCCGCCCCAGAACCGTGCCGGCCGGCGGCCGCACCCCCGGCACCGCTCCCGCCGGGCGCCGAGCATCCGCTGCCGACCCACCCGCACGTCTTCGCCACGCATTCCGCCGAGGACTATCGCGAGATGGTGCATCGGGGCATCGAATTCGTGCGGGCGGGCGACGTGTTTCAGGTGAATCTCGCCCAGCGGTTCGCCGTGGCGACAAGCGTCGATCCCGTTGAGCTTTACACGTGCGCCCGCACGCTCAACGCCGCCCCCTTCGCCGGCTTCTTCGACGCGGGCACCTGCCGGATCGCGAGCATGTCGCCGGAGCGGTTTTTGCAGGTGACCCGCGGCACCGTGAGGATGCATCCCATCAAGGGCACGCGCCGCGTGATCGCGAGCCCCGAGGCCGATCTCTACGCCGGCGACGAGCTCGGCGCGAGCGCGAAGGACCGGGCCGAAAACGTGATGATCGTCGATCTCGTGCGGAACGACCTCGCGCGGGTCTGCGTGCCCGCAAGCGTGCGCGTCGAGGCCCTCTGCCGGCTCGAACGCTACCGCTACGTGCAGCACCTCGTGTCGATCGTGGCCGGCCGCCTGCGGCCCGGCCTGACGTCGCTCGACGCCCTCGAAGCCGCCCTTCCCGGGGGCAGCGTGACGGGCGCGCCCAAGCACCGCGCCTGCGAGATCATCACCGCGCTCGAGGGCTTCGCCCGCGGCGCCTACTGCGGCTCGCTCGGATACATCGGCTTCGACGGCACGGCCGACTTCAACCTCCTGATTCGCACGTTTGTGGCCACCGACGGCCTCATCACGTTCGCCGCCGGCGGCGGGATCACGGCCGCGAGCGACCCGGCGGCCGAGCACGCCGAGTCGCTCCACAAGGCGGAAGGCATGCTCCGCGTCCTCGACGCAGTGTCTGCCGCCACCGGACGGGAGGCGGTGAGCCGGTCATGATCCTCGTCCTCGACAACCGCGACAGCTTCGTCTTCAACCTCGCCCGCTATGTCGAACTCCTCGGCGTGGAGACGGCCGTGCACTCGAGCCACGCGCTCGACGTGGCAGCGATCGCGCGGCTCGCTCCGCGGGCGATCATCATTTCGCCGGGCCCCTGCACGCCGTCCGAGGCCGGCTGCTCGATCGCCGCCGTGCAGGCGTTTCGCGGCCGCGTGCCGATCCTCGGCGTGTGCCTCGGCCACCAGGCGATCGCCGCGGCCCTCGGCGCACGAATCGTGCGCGCGGCTGAGCCCGTGCATGGCCGCACGAGCCCGGTGCACCACGACGCCATCAATCTCTTCGCCGGCATCGAGAGCCCGATGACCGCCGCCCGCTACCACTCGCTCGTCGTCGATCCGGCCACGCTCCCGCCCGGTCTCGCCGTCACCGCCCGCGACGAGAGCGGCACGGTGATGGCGATCGAGCACGCCGCCGACAAACTCTACGGCGTGCAGTTCCACCCCGAATCGATCCTCACCCCCGACGGCTTCCGCCTCCTCGCCAACTTCCTCGACCTCGCCGGCATCCCCCACCGCCCCGACATCCCCACGCTCGAATCGCAACTGCTGGCATCGCCCGCGCACGACGCATCGCCCACCGATCGCATCGTCACGTTTTGAGTTGAGGAGGCTCGGGGTTGCCCCTACCGTTGAGCCGGCGTATTTGACCCACTCCACGGGAAACATGGCATCGTGCCATTTTCCCTTGGCCGACCTCCGTCGGCTGGTAATCACCCGGGCCTCCGGCCCTTACGCCGAAGGCGTGGGAGACGGGCTTTGCCCGGCGACCGTAAGCCGGAGACGACGCCGGGACGGCGGCGACGGCGCGACGGCAAGCCCGCAGCGAACGTCCGGCGAGACGGTACGGGGTAACCCCGAGCCGGTGCGCGAGAGTTGAACTACGACAGGCTGAAGCCTGCCCTACAACGGACGTCAGGCGCGGCGGAAGCCGCCGTTGACGTTGACGACCTGGCCCGTGATGAAGGCGGCGTCGGGCCCCGCGAGCCAGCGGATCGCGGCGGCGATGTCCTCCGGCGTGCCCCAACGGCCGAGCATGCTCTCACGCACGGCCCGCTTCTGCCAGGCGTCGCTGGCATGCTCGCCCCAGGCCGTCTTGATCCAGCCGGGGGCCACGCAGTTCACGCGCACTTTCGGCGCGAGCGACCGCGCGAGGCTCTTTGAAAACGCCATCACGGCGCCCTTTGTGGCCGCGAACAGCTCGCCGCTGTCTCCCTCCATGCCCACGTCGGCCTGATCCCAGCCGATCGTCACGATCGAGCCGCCTGCGTGATCAGCCATCCAGCGGCCAAGCGCCCGTGCGAGCTGCATCGTGGCCACCACGTCCACGGCGAGCAGTTGCGCGAGCTTCTGCTCGAACGGCCATTTCGCAGGCACTCCCGTGAGCACGTCGGCCCCGGCCACGAGCGCGATCGTATCGACCTCGGGCAGCCGCGCCTCGACGTCGCGGGCGAGCCCGGCCACGGCCTCGGGATCCGTCAGATCGGCGAGAAAGGTTCCGGCATGCCGGCCGCCGAGGAGCGCCGCCACCTCGGCCGCATGGGCGGCCGAACGCCCGTGCACCGCCACCCGCGCGCCGGCGGCGGCGAGTTCGAGGGCTACCGCCCGGCCGATGCCGCTCGTCGAGCCGGTGACGAGCGCCGTGCGTCCTGCGAGTTCGGTCATCGCGCTCGACTCTCGGCTGGAGCCATGATCACAGCGACATCGGCATTCTTTACGGGCAGCTCGTAGCAGGCCGCCTCTTCGGCGTTCCGCACGAGCAGCCGCCGGCCGGAGAGGCAGAGGTTGTTCCACGTCTGGCCGCGAAGCGCCGCGAGCCGGCCCCGCACGACGTGCTTCGCAGGCGCGGCATCGACGAGCACCACCTCGCCCGACTCGGCCTGCACGAGCAGGAGCGGGCCGACGCGCAGCACCTGCCCCTGCCCATACCGCCCGCCCTTCCAGGCGCGCTTGCCATCGGCGAGCCGCACACACTCGAGGATGCCGTCGGAGAGGCCGTAGGCGTGGCCCTCGTGAATGACGACATTCGTGAACTTCGTCTTCAGGCTCCCCGTCTCGTGCCAGACCTCGCGGAGCGTCCAGGGACGTGCCGCGGAGGTGTCGCCGAGTTCGAAGACCGCCGCCCCGATGCCGTAGCCCTTCGAGATGAAGACCCGCCGATCGTCGAGCACGACGGCCTGCGAGCAGGTGGCGTCGGAGTTGGAGTGGCCGGGCCAGTCGAACTGCCAGACGACGTCGCGCGTCGCAGGATCGTAGCCTACGACCCGTGCTTCATTGACGGTGACGATTGCCTCGCGGCCACCGAGCGTGGCCAGCTGTGGCGTCACATAACTGATCTGCTCGTCGCCGGCGGTCCAGCGTCGCTCACCCGTGGCCCGGTCGTACGCCGCGAGCGATATGAACTCCGGCTGCGCACTCCGCGGCCCGCCGCCAGGCACGATCACGAGATCGTCGGTCACGAGTGGCGAGCCGGCGCGGCCCCAGGCCACTGCGGCCACATGCGCTGCGGGATCGATGCCGAGGTCGGCAACGATATTTTTCTTCCAGACCACGCGCCCGTTCGCCCCGTCGATCGCATGCAGCCAGCCGGTGGCTCCGGTCGTGTAGACCACGCCCTCGCGGACCGTCGGCGTGGATCGCGGCCCCACGCCGCCGAGCACCGTCTCGTGCCGCGTGGGCACGCCCACAGCCCACTCCGGCTCGCCCGTGGCAACTGCGTAGCAGGCCACCACCTCCTCGTCGCCGCGCTGCTCGAGCGTCACGGCATGCTCGCCATACGTCACGATCCCGCCCCAGCCGGCGCCGATCGGCCGCCGCCAGAGCTCGCGCGGTGGCCGAGTGGCCCAGTCGGCATCGAGCGTGGGCTCGGCGAGGCTGAGATCGCCAGCCGGGCCCAAGAACCGGGGGAAGTCTGCGGGCGTCGGCTCCCAGGCGGCCGCGTCGGCCGCGGGCGCAGCGGCAGGCCGCGCCGCGAGCAGGCGATCCCGCGAAGGGGCCCACCGCCAGACGAACTCCGGCACGAGATCGCCCGACACGCGTTCGATGCGGAGCATGCCCGCGGCCACGACGACCGCCCCCAAGAGTCCGCCGAGCAGCATCTGCTTGAGCGCGGTGGCGTGGCCACTCTCGCGCACGAACCAGAGCAAAAGCGACATGAGCGCCGCGAACACGAGGATCAGCGTGATGATGTTGCGCACCGCCTGATCGACGATGCTGCCCACGACCGACTCGAGCAGCCCGGCCCGCACGAGCACCGTCGCCGTGGCGAGCGATGCCAGCGACACGAGCACCCTCCGCGGCGGCCAGAGCGGGCGGGGGGGCGAAGCAGCAATCGTGCGGGAACGCTGAGCGGGGCGCATGACACGGAATTCCAAGCGGAGACGGATGCGACGCGGCGCCGTGACGGTGCTGGTCGTGCGGAGTGTAGCGGTCGCGTCGCGCGGCCGTCGAGCGCGGCAAGCATGCACGGCACGGCATTCCTTGTGACTGCTCGCGCCCTCGACTAGACTTCGCACATCGCCCGTCGCTTCTGCATCGTGCCCTTTTTTGCGGTCCCTCGGCATGCTCACTCCGACACCGTCTCCCCACGACACCGACCCCACAGCGCCGCTCGACACCGCCGGCCTCGGCCCCTCCACCGCCGCCGTCCACGCCGGCGAGGGCCGGCACAAGCCCGGCCATTCGATCACCGACCCGATCTTCGCCGCCTCGACCTACACCTTCGCCGACACGCAGGCGATCGTCGACTTCATCGAGGAGGAGCACCCGCGCGAGGAATACGGCCGCTACGGCAACCCCGGCGAGCGGGTCGTCGAGCGCAAGCTCGCCGCCCTCGACGGGGGCGAGATGGCCGTGCTCTTCGCGAGCGGCATGGGGGCGCTCGTGGGCCTGCTCATGGCGCATCTCAACGCCGGCGAAGAGATCGTGTTCTTCGACGAGTGCTACCACCGCAGCCGCGAGTTTTGCCGCAAGCACCTCACGCGGTTCGGCGTCGGCTTTCGCGAGGTGCCCACCTGCGACTACGCCGCGATGGAGGCGGCGATCACGCCGCGGACGAAGTTCATCGTCAGCGAGTCGCCAACGAACCCGCACCTGTCTGTCGTCGATATCGAACGGTTCGCCGACATCGGCCGCCGCAAGGGCGTGCTCACGCTCATCGACGCCACGCTCTGCACGCCCTACAACCTCCGGCCGCTCGACGCTGGGGTCGATTTCGTGCTCCACTCCGCGACGAAGTATCTCGGCGGCCACAACGACCTGCTGGCCGGCGTGGTGGTGGGCTCTGAAGAAAAACTTGAGCCGGTGCGGCACCTGCGCGGGATCATGGGCG
>Ga0315902_10012685_pt1 | contig 10943 bp, 4 predicted proteins | sample LakEriMetagenome_9_FD_203523 | JGI IMG/M metagenome (GOLD analysis project Ga0315902, IMG submission 203523) | Freshwater fungal communities from buoy surface, Lake Erie, Ohio, United States - Buoy 12 MA117 | ecosystem: Environmental > Aquatic > Freshwater > Lake > Lake biofilm | place: USA...
GCGATCATCGGTCACATGCAGCACAACATGCGCGATCCGAACCGGGACCGCGAGCATGGACGTGTCTATCGTGTGATGCCGGAAGGCAAGGCCCCCCTCAAGCCGGTTCAGCTCAAGGGCAAACCGATTTCCGAAGTATGCAACGCGTTCTTTGCGAAAGAGAACAGCACGCGTTACCGCGCCCGATTGGAATTGAGCGGACGGAACTCCGACCAAGTCGTCACCGAACTTAATGCATGGGCGAAGAAGCTCGATCCAGCCAACCCAGATCACGCGCAAGCACTCTTGGAAGGCCTTTGGGTGCTCGAGGAGCACCGCCGCCCCGATCTGACTTGGATCCAACGCGTCTTTACCGCCAAAGAGCCACGCGTTCGCGCTGCATCGATCCGAACGCTGGGTCACTGGGCTGGCAAAGTTAAAGGATGGGAACCTGTCCTGCTGGCAGCCGCCAAGGACGATGAGGCCCTCGTGCGTGCAGAAGCAGTCAAGTCGGCTGTCGATCTCAATGGTCTTGCTGCGATCGAAGCCGTCTTCGAAGCCGCCGTTCGTCCGACCGATCCGGAATTGGATACCGTTCTCAAGTTCGCCAAGCAGCGGATCAAGATCGATCAAGGACTTCAAGATGCGATCGCATCGAACCAAAAGCTTTCCGATGCAGCTATGGAGTATGCATTGAAGAATGCGTCGGCTGAGAGCCTGCTGAAATTGCCCCGCTCCGAAAAGGTCTTCCAAGCCATCCTCGGTCGTACTAATGCATCGACAGGAGCATTGCGAGAAGCCCTCAAGGGACTTGCGGACCTCCGCAAGGAAAGCTCTGTACCGCTGATCTTGGCACTCGCTCAAGAACGCGACCAAGCCGGCCAAACGGACGCCTTGAAGAGCTTGCGAGAATTGCTCGTCGAACAACCAACACCGGAACTTAGAAAAGTCCGCGGGGCGCTGCAGAATTTGGCGTTGAAATCCAAGCAAGCCGAAACGCGGCAACTGGGTTATGCAGCCTGGATCACCGCGGAAGGAAACGGCGATGCCGCTTTCGCGAATGCATCATCGTCCAAGGAAAACCTTCGCGATCTGCTCAATGCCGTCCCAGGCATCACCAATGCCGACGTGCGAAAGAACATTTTCGCATCGGTTCGAGGGCTGATGTTCGACCTCCCAGCTTCGCTCGCCGCAGAACCTACCGGTGCCGGCCTACAACAGCCTGGCATCCAAGTCGACTACTTCCATCCCGCAGCTAACAATGTGGCTCTGGAAACGCTGGCAGCGATGAAGCCGAGTGAAAGTGGTATCGTTCCTCAAATTGTCATGAACGTTCCCCAGCGAAAGCAAGCCGACAACTTCGCATTGCGATTTACGGGCAACATCCGAATCCCAGCTCCAGGAAAGTACTCTTTCTTTGTCGCATCGGATGACGGTTCGCGGATTTACATCGACGACCAACTCCTCGTCAACAACGATCGCCTTCAAGGCATGACCGAACAAGGAGCCAGCGTGGATCTGACCGCCGGATTGCACAAGATCGTTGTCACCTACTTCGACAACGGTGGCGGTGATGGATTGAGCGTAACATGGAGTGGTCCGGGGATCCAAAAACAGGCGATCCCGGCTGAACAACTCTCTGTCGGGGGCAGCGGCGAAACGTTGCACGATCTCGCAATCCGAGCCGCCAACACGATTCCTGGTTTCGATAAAGAGAAGTTCGCGGACTTCGCGAAACTCATTAAATCGGACAAGCAACGTTCGACGGCGATCTCCGCCTTGCGGTCCATCCCGGACTCAGCGTGGGATTCCAAGGAACTGCCAGGACTGGCCGACAATCTCGTCGGGTACCTAAGCAGCATCCCAGCCAAACTCCGAACCACGCCATCCGCCGTGGAAACCGCAGAACTCATCAAGTCATTCGCTTCCAAACTGTCACCGGACCAAGCGAAACGGATTGCCGATCGGTTGCAGAACCTCGATGTCCGCACCATCGCGATCGGGACGGTCGTCGAACGAATGAACTATGACAAGGAACAAATCGTTGTTGAAGCCGGCAAGTCGGTTGAGTTCCGATTCTCCAACATCGACAACATGCCCCACAACTTCGTGATCGTCACTCCTGGGTCGCTCGAAGAAGTTGGCCTCAAGGCAGAAGCATCGGCTCAGGACGCAGATGCACGCGACCGGAACTTTGTTCCGAAATCCGACAAGGTCCTTTTGGCGAGCAAGCTACTCAATGCGGGCGAAAGCCAATCACTCAGTTTTGATGTTCCTAAGGAACCTGGGATGTATCCGTATGTTTGCACCTACCCAGGTCACTGGCGCCGAATGTTCGGTGTCCTGATCGTCGTTGCAAATATCGAACAGTACAACGCCGATCCTGCTGGGTATTTGGCGGCAAATCCGCTCGCCGTCAAAGACGAACTGCTCAACAGTATCGGACGAAACACCGAGTGGAAGATTGAGGATCTCGCTGCCGACCTGAAGGAACTCAAGCATGGTCGATCGTACGAGGTCGGTAAGAGCCTCTTCTCTGCGGCCAGCTGCGTGGGATGCCATAAGCTGGGTGGTGAAGGAAAAGAGTTCGGGCCGGACTTGAGCAAGCTCGATGATAAGAAGATGACTGCCGATTACATCCTCAAATCGATCCTGCAACCTTCGGCGGATATCGAAGAGAAATACCAAGCACGGATCTTCCAAATGGATTCCGACGCGATCATCACCGGTATGGTCATCGAGGAAAACGACGACCAAATCAAGGTCATGGTCGATCCGCTGGCGAAGGGAGACCCGACGGTCTTGGACAAGAGCGAAATTGTGGCACAGAAGAAATCTGCGGTTTCGACGATGCCACAAGGCTTGCTCAACAAGTTGACCAAGGAAGAGATCCTCGACCTGATGGCGTATGTCTTGGCTCGCGGCGACAAGAAAGACGCTGCCTTCCAAGGTCACGACCACGGCCACGGCGGTCACTAGATTGCCAATTCGCGGCTGCATCTTCCATGCAGCCGTTTCAGGGTCTTGAGCATTGTCGTATCGAGTGTCTACGTATGAAACCTGGTTTGAAGATCGGTGATGTCGGCGGTCTCGTTTGGATCGTCGACCCATCGATGGTGATCACGCTGGGTGGTGACGCTCGCGCTACTGTCTTTTCGACCCCAAATATGATTCTCTTGATGGAGCGGTCTGCTCGAGAAGCGATTCGCCCCTATCTCGAACCCGGCGAAGAATCGGTGGGAACCGAGGTGAATATTCAGCACCTCTCAGGCGCAGGAATAGGATCCACCGTACGAGGCGAAGCTCGGGTGACCGGAATCGACGGCAAGAAAATCCATTTCGAAGTCATGGCCTTCGAAGGAGACCGGTTGCTGGGGCGGGGAACGCATTCGCGGGCTCTCGTCAGCGTCGATCGGTTGGTTGAAAACCTGGCCAAACAGAACGGTAGCGGAGAGAGAGCCATGAACTTGAAAGCGAATACCGGATCGTTGGCAGCGTTAAAGACCGTGCACGTCGATGTCGTGCAACGCATCGCGACAGTTACCTTGAATCGTCCGCGCGTTCTCAATGCAGTAAACGCCGAGATGACCGGGGATTTAGAACAAGTCATCGCTTGGCTACTAGGACACCCTGAGGATGTTCGGATCGTGATGCTGCGCGGTGCAGGTGCTGCCTTTTGCGCGGGGGATGATGTCAAGGAACTACCTAGTTTTACTCCTGAGTTCGCACGGGAATTAAGCCTCCGCCAAGCGGAACTCTATCTGGCCCTCGAACGCATCCCCCAACCTGTGATCGCTTTGGTTCACGGGGACGCAATGGGGGCAGGATGTGTGGCTGCGTATTCTGCAGACCTGCGCATCGCAACCCACGACGCCAGGTTCGGCATGCCAGAGATCAAACTTGGATGGCCTCCTGGATATGGCATTGCACAACTCACTGCACTGGTGGGAAAGTCACGGGCCTTAGAAATGTGCTTGATGGGGGAACCGATCAGTGCGACCAAAGCTCTCGAGTGGGGTTTGGTCAGCGAAGTCGTCCCCGGCGCTGCGTTAACCAAACGCGGACTACAGATCGCCGAAAAGATGCTTCAGATGCCCGCCGAGGCGTTGCGGGCCACGAAACGACTGGTCCATCTCGACGAAGGCTCTCAGCCAAAGGTGGCCCATCGCGCGGACACAGAGGCATACATCCGATGCTTGCAACTTCACGACGCCCAGGAGGGCATCCAAGCCTTCGTCGAAAAACGCCCGCCAAAATTTCGTGGAAAATAGATGCCGTGGGAGTCCGAATCCCCTAAAACGCATCGTTTGGCGACGCGATGGCATCGCGTACTGCGAACCGACTGCCATCGCAACTCGGTACAAAAAACTACTCTAGTAACACGGCTGGCAAAGCTTCCTACTTCAACACTAAAACCCACCGGATCGGCTCATCCCATGTCCCAGCACTTCCTCGGCGGATTTTTGCTCGCAACCATTTGTGTCTTCACTCTCTCGCCCATCGGGGAATCGCAGGAACCCGCTCGAGAGGAGAGAACGACAAAATCCAGCGCAGAACCTGGAGCGTATCCGAAGCGCCGGATTGCGGAATGCGAAGGCTGGACGCTCCACATCAGTGAATCGCTCGACGATAACGCCGCAGAGAGTTTAACCAAGGCAATCGAACTGCTCGCGGGGCAGCTCCGCGAAATCATCCGCGTCGTCCCTGCCGGGGCAGTTGCAGAACTCAAAAAGGTTCCGCTTTGGCTATCTGAAGAATATCCCAACGTCCAACCGCGAGCCGAGTACCATCCTGATGCAAACTGGCTAAAGAACAACGGCCGCGACCCAGCGATGGCTCAGTGCGTCGAGTTCACGGATATTCGAAACTTCGAAGCTGAAACAAGACGGATGCCCAATTTCGTACTGCACGAGCTCGCTCATGCCTACCACGACCGCGTGCTCAAAGATGGTTTTACAAACGTCCCCATCCGTGATGCGTACAAAAAAGCGAAGGCAAGTGGAAAGTACGACGCGGTCGAGCAACGGTTCGGGGACGGTCGCTCTACGACGACCAAGGCGTATGCGATGACAACACCGCAAGAATATTTTGCCGAAAGCACCGAAGCCTATTTCTCCACCAACGATTTTTTTCCTTTCAACCGCGAACAACTCGTCCGGCATGATGCGGAGATGACGGAGCTTTTAGCAGACCTTTGGGGGGTGAGCAAAGCATCATCCACTCCCGCCGAGATCGACTCGGATGACCTCGCGAATTGGAAGCATAAGGGATCCATTTGGATCAACACGACGCCCGATGGTGCGAATGCCACTGCTGGTACCGAGGTCCACGAATTTCCGCTGTGCGTTCGACTTTATGGCGACACGTTTGATTTCAGCCAATGCCAAAACGATGGAAACGATTTGAGATTCACCCTTGCGGAAACTGGCACATCCCTAGCCTACGAAATTGACACGTGGGATCCCAAAGCGGGTTTTGCTGTACTTTGGGTTCGAATCCCCACCATCCGCGGGAATGACCGCCAAGAGATCACGCTTCACTGGGGGAACGCAGCCGCGAGACCAGGTTCCAAGGGTCAGAGTGTTTTTAATGAGTCCAATGGATTCGCATCGGTTTGGCATCTAGGAGAGACGCTCGCCGATTCCACCGGTGCGATGGAAAGCAAGGATACCGGGACTCGTGTTACTGCAGGGACGCTCGGTCAAGCAAGACTTTTTTCTCAGAACCACGGACTCTCCATGGGCGAGAAGATCGAGGGGCTTCCCATCGGCTCCGAGCCGCACACTACGGAAGCCTGGGTAATGATCGACCGGCCGAACAGCACTATTGTCGCTTGGGGAAATGAAAAAGCTCAAGGCAAAGTGGTAATGCAGTATCGCAGCCCATCGCGCATCAATATGGACTGCTATTTCTCGGGTGGAAACATCGCTACCTCGCGAGACGTTCCGATGCACACATGGCAACATATCGTTTACACATACTCGCCCGAAGCGACCCGTATCTACATCGATGGAAAATTGATCGACGAGGGGCTTAACCGCAAGCCCGTTCTCGCGATCGAAAGCCCAGCGCGGTTTTACGTCGGTGGCTGGTACGATCGTTATGATTTTGAAGGAATCATCGACGAATTAAGGCTTTCGAGCGTTGCTCGCGATGCGGCCTGGATTCATCTGCAGCACGAAAACCAAAAACCGAACTCAACCCTTTGTGGTTCGTTGGTCAAGAAGGGGAGTGCAAACGCGGAACCGCAGTTGAAGGTCACGCCTGGAAGCTTAGAGATCAACGAAGGGGAAATTGGGAAGGTGACCGCGATTGCCGAAGGTGCCGAAAAGATCTACTGGGAACTCGACCGCAATGGAACAAAAAAAATCATCGAAACCGATCGATGGAGTTGCTCCATCCCTGCTGGGCGAGTCACCGACCGCGAGACCGCTTCGCTAACGCTAAAAGCTGTTTACCAAAATAGCATTCGTGAGATCGTTGTTCCCATCGTCATTCAAAACAGCATCCCAGAGCCGGAGCTGACCGCCATCAAAACGATTCTCAAGGGAAAACAAAGTGTTAACGCTAATAGAACGGAAGCAAAACTGGTATGGGATGGTCGATCGGATTTGATCCTTGAGCCTATCATCGACAATGCCAAGGCTTTGCAATCGCAGCCTTCTCATGAATTAACCTATTCGTGGACCACGTCAGGTGTTGCCGTCGGCAGTCGGGCCGATGGAGAGCGATTGGTACTCACGCGTGCACAAGGAAACGGCGAATTGACCGTCAAGGCCAGCGTCCATAACGGTGGGCCAGAAGTAAGTACGACCACCATCATTCGCATTGAGCAACCCAAGCGTGAGACAGAGTCATGGATCGAACGACCAGCCACCGCCGACGAGCGGCCTCGCGATGGGCAATTCATCCCTCGCGACGGGTGGGGAGATGCGAAGACGCGCACGGGGACACTTCGTTACCGAGGAGTCCTCGACGCCGATACACTTCAAAAAATCAAGCCTGACCGGTTGGTGCTTCGAGCGTTTGCAGACTCGAAACGGATCGCGGAGAGCACCGTAGCACCGTCGACAAATGGGGAATACGCGTTGTCGGTGAGTTTGCCGGCAGCACTCCAGAAGTACCGTTGTGAGCTGATCGCAGTCCAAGGGAGTCGAGAGGAGATCCTTCATCGCGCATCGGATCTGCTGTGCGGCGATGTCTATTTAATCATCGGGCAGTCGAACGCAGTGGCTACGGATTTTGGCAAGGTCGATGAACCATCGACGAGCCCTTGGGTGCGCACCTTTGGCACAACGGAAGGCGGTGAACAGGGTGCAAGGCGCGAGCTGTGGGGGGACGCGCGAGCACGGGCACCGGGTGGAGAACTTGAGATCGGATATTGGGGACTAGAACTCGGTAAAGCGATTGCGGAGCGTGAAGGGCTACCGATATGCATTGTCAACGGAGCGGTCGGTGGCACGCGCATCGACCAGCATCAACGCAATCCCCTCGATCCTACCGACGTGAAGACGATTTATGGGCGACTCCTATGGAGAGTCCAAAAAGCTGGTTTAACGCATGGTGTGCGAGGAATCTTTTGGCATCAAGGGGAAAACGATCAAGGCGCTGATGGTCCGACCAATCGGTTTGGGTACGAAACGTATGAGCCATTCTTCGTGTCTCTCGCTTCGGCGTGGAAAGATGATTATCCCAACATTGAGCATTACTTTGCGTTTCAGATTTGGCCAAAGGCGTGTGCGATGGGTTTCGATGGGTCGGACAATCGCCTACGCGATGTGCAACGTCGATTGCCCAATCTTTTTTCCAACCTAAGCGTCATTTCCACATTGGGGATCAAGCCTCCTGGTGGCTGTCACTACCCTGCAGATGGATATTCTCAGTTCGCAACGATGATGCTTCCACTCGTCCAACAGAAGATCTACGGAAGAACTCCGACTGCAATCCTGACGCCCCCTAATTTGCAAGCAGCGCGATGGATGGGTGCTGAACGCAAAACCATCGAACTTGAGTTTGACTCCGAGATCCTTTGGAACGAAGGATGCAACAATCAGTTTTATATAGGCAAGCAACGATTGGAGATCGAATCGGGATCGGCTAACGGTCGGAAAATCGTGCTGCAACTAAAAGCTCCCTTCAACACCGAGCCCCCTTCGTCTGGTGAGATCACTTACCTCGATAGCAGCGCTTGGAGTCAAGACCGATTGCTCGTCGGTGCGAATGGACTTGCGGCTCTCACATTTAGCGATGTCCCGATCCTTCAGAATTGAGTTCTTCCTCAACGCTGCGCACTGCATCGATGAAGGCTTTAGCCGATGGTGAGAGACTTCGATTCTTTAGGTAAATAAAACCATATCGGAGCTTAAGCCACGGTGGATCAAAAGGGACTTGGCAAAGCTCCCTTCGGTCGATGTCCGCCGTCAATAGACCGATAGGTGCAGCGCCGATTCCATCGCACATGGAGACGGCTTTTTTCGCGCTGGTTAAATCATCGACGACCACGGCGGGGACAAAATCCCCGTTGTCCGGGTCGACCCCGCCCGATCGATTCAAGAACTTAGGAAAGACACTCAAAATCCTGCTAGGGGCGCGCGTTGCGACCCAGGGATACTCCATGAGATCGACGAGGGTGAGTCCCTTCTTCTTCAAGATGGGATGCCGAGGCCTGCAGAAATAGACCATAGGGTGCGTTGCCGCGAGTTCAACTTGAAGCTCCGGAATTTTTTCTGCTTCGCTGATCTCGGCAACCGCTACGTCCGAGTGCCGATTCAAAACGTCGGCGGTCGCTTGTCTCCAGTCGGTGATCCGAAATCGGCAGCGAAGCTTGTTGTGCTTGGCCATCAACCGCCCAACGGCTTTGGCAGCCGATAGTTCCGCGGGATAAAGCCCGCAGCTGATCGACAACTCCCCCGTTTCGAGACCTTGAACCAACTCAATTTCCCGCCATAACTCCTCCGAGTCCAGCAAGATCCCCTGCCCCTTCTCGCAGATCATTTTTCCGAATGCAGTCGGTTCGATGCCATCTCGCCCTTGCCTGTCGAAAAGAACCACCCCCAATTCGCTCTCCAAGCTTTGGATGCTGCGCGTTAACGCAGGTTGCGAAATTCCAAGCTCCTCAGCAGCCCGACCAAAATGACGGATCCGTGCGAGAGTCAACACATGACGTAGGCTTCGAAGGGAAATATCCATGCATTTATGTTATCAAATTAATAATTAGAATGCATTAGCTTTATGGGCGGAAATGCTTAGAATCTCACCATCGCGGCGCGGGTAGCGTCACATTTTCCACGTTTCGGAAAACCAACAAGTTTTCAAAGGAGTTTCCATGACCAGAAATTGGCGGATCCCCGGAGTGATCTGTTTCATGGCGTTTTTTGCGATGTCGTTGCTGAGCAACGCACAGGCGCAACAGAAGAAGCCGAATATCTTGGTGATTTGGGGAGACGACATTGGGCAGTTCAATGTCAGTGCCTACAACCAAGGGATGATGGGTTACAAGACCCCGAACATCGACCGAATCGCAAAGGAAGGTGCTCTCTTTACCGACTGGTACGGACAACAAAGTTGCACGGCAGGCCGTGCCGCATTCATCACTGGGCAGTCACCCATCCGAACGGGATTGACCAAAGTTGGTCTTCCTGGCGCACCTGAGGGGATGAAGAAAGAAGACCCGACCATCGCCACGTTGCTCAAAGCGCGTGGATATGTGACAGGGCAATTCGGCAAAAACCACCTTGGGGACCGCGACGACATGCTCCCCACCGCTCACGGCTTTGACGAGTTCTTTGGGAACCTCTATCACCTGAACGCAGAAGAAGAGCCAGAGAACCCTGATTATCCAAAAAATCCGGAGTTCAAGAAGAAGTTTGGTCCTCGCGGAGTGATCCACAGCTATGCAGACGGCCGCATCCAAGACACGGGTCCACTCACCAAAAAACGAATGGAAACGTTCGACGAAGAAGTGAACTCGATGGCGATCGACTTTATGGAGCGCGCCAAGAAATCCGACAAGCCGTTCTTTCTTTGGTGGAACTCGACGAAGATGCACATCTTCACCCACCTGAAGGAAGGTGTAGCGGGCAAGACCGGTTTGGGGATTTATGCAGATGGTATGGTGGAACACGACCGTCAAATCGGTGAAATCTTGGGCAAACTCAAGGAGCTTGGACTCGAGGAAAACACCATTGTCATGTACTCGACCGACAATGGTGCCGAAGCGTTCACATGGCCTGATGGAGGCACCACCATGTTCCGCGGTGAGAAGAACACCCAGTGGGAAGGTGGCTACCGAGTGCCTTGCGCTATCCGATGGCCAGGAGTGATCAAACCAGGCACAATCATTAATGACATCGGTGCCCACGAAGACATGCTTACCACGTTGCTCGCCGCTGCCGGTGACACAACCGTCAAAGAAGATCTGCTCAAAGGGCGTCAGATTGGCGATCGGAACTACAAAGTCCATTTGGACGGTTACAACCTGATCCCATCTCTCAAGGGCGAAGCGGAATGGCCTCGCAAAGAGTTCATTTATTGGACGGATGACGGCAGTGTCGCCGCCCTTCGCTATGGCAACTGGAAGGCAACCTTTCTGAAGCAAAACGCTCACGGCATGCACGTCTGGCAAGAGCCATTCGAAGTGCTCCGCGCTCCGACCTTGGTCAACCTGCGTATGGATCCTTTCGAACTCGCGCAAGATATCGGGATGGATTACCAACGCTGGTACCTTGAGCACATGTTCATGATCGCTCCAGCAGGTGCCTATGTTGGCCAATGGCTGCAAAGCTTCCGCGAGTTCCCACCTCGTCAGAAACCGGGCAGCTTCAATTTGGAACGGGTTATGGAAGCGGTCACCTCCCAAAAAGGAACCGGCAACTAACCGCCAGCCGCGGGTCCCGCAACACAACCGTGAGCCGCAAGGCGCTAGCCGCGGATCCCGCATGAAAATCTTTCAACGAGCGATGCTT